>OFRO01000018.1_pt1 | contig 52000 bp, 70 predicted proteins | sample 1543091 | NCBI WGS metagenome assembly OFRO01 (sample SAMN07774217, study PRJEB24372) | wastewater metagenome | isolation source: Exp Tend NO 10WW | collected 2016-02
ACTGCTCGGACTGCTCGGGCTGCTCGTACTGCTTGGGCTGCTCGCGATGCTCGGGATTGAAAGAAAACGCCCCGGTTGCAATGCCGCCTGTTCCCATCATCCCCAACATTCACAAGGCGGTTTATGCCGCCGTGACGGCAACGCCCGATTCGCTGAACATGGCTGATTGGCACTCGTGCGACACCACGCACTGCCGTGGTGGTTGGGTGGTGCATCTTGCCGGTGAGGCCGGGAAGAAACTGGAACAAGCAACGTCCACGCTGTTCGCGGCCCAGCAGATTTACAAGGCGTCGGGACACTCCATCTCGCCCGTCCGTTTCTTTGACAACAACGAAGACGCGATGGCGGACATGAAGAAACTTGCTGAACAGGAGCCCACACCGTGAAGACATCACCGTACACACTCACCGATTCAGGGTTCACAGGGACAGGGATCGCCAATCCGATCCCCGTCGAGATGGTCCGCGACGACATGACAGTCGTGATCGACATGCTCAACATCGCCTACACGGCCGGCGTTCTACGCGGTATCGAAATGTCCAAGCCCGTGATCGAAGCCGCCGAGGAGGCTATGCGACGGTGGAAGTCCGCCGCGCTTACCGGGATGACCGAGCTTGAGCGGAAGATGGCGAACGCCGATGCCGCGACGGACGCGAAGGCTCTCGACCGCCTCATGGACGACGCTGGTATTCCTGAGAACGAAGCGGACGCGGCAGACGCCGCCGCCGTTGCACGCGAGCAGGACGAACAGGTCCGCCGCACACGCGAGTCAACGTACTCGGCCATGAAGTACGGCCAGGGCGAGGAGTGAGCCATGCCAAGGCACAGCACAACCGTCTGCATCCAGATCGAGCTCCCCGTGGACCTGACCTACTCGCGTCGTGTCCACGCCACGTACAAAGACCCCGCCGAGGGCGGCGAGATTGAGGACTGGACGTACGACCTTGACGAGTTGAGGCGCCTCGTTGATAAGGACATCGATGACCAGCGCGATGCGCTGTACGACGAGTGCGTGGAAGCTGAATGAACAGACGCCTGCGCCATCGCCTACGTTCCGGATCAGTCGAAAGCCTGATCCGGAGATTCACCAAAGGAGTTCCAGATGATCACCGCCAACGTCGTTATTCACTTCCCAAAAGGGTTCATCGCCGAGCCGTACTGGCCCGAGCAGTATCGCCTCATCGAGATTCAGAAAAAGAGCGGGATGAACCGCTCCAAGTCTGAGAAGGGACGCGCCGATTCCCTCAAACAGTACCTCGACTCCGCCGGCATGACCTACGAGCAATACGTGGAGATGGAGGCCGCGTCAAAGAAGCCGTTCCACACAGACCCGGGCGGCAAGATCGTTATCACCACGATGATGGAATGTCTGGTCAACGCGGCCGACGTTGCACGCGGCACCAATCGAGTGGGGTCCAAGTCTGAGATTCGCGTCATGTTTGAGGTCGGGCCGTTCTCGACCGACAAGACCGAGCCTGACGGGGTGTGGGAGCGGTTCGCGGTTGTCACGGCAGGGACCGGCGCGAAGCTGAGCAACCAGCGAGGCCTGCGGCGGTCGCGGTATATCGCAAACTTCGATGCGACGGGCACGATTGAATTCGATGAGAGTTTCGCGAGTCCAGACAAGTTGAAGGCGTTTCTGGAGTTTGCGGGCCGGGTCGGTGTCGGTGCCTCGCGTTCGATGGGATGGGGAAGGTTCAAGGTCAGGAGCTTTGAGGTTGCGGGGTGAACAAGCCCACGCCTTCGCCCGCGCCTTCGCCTTCGCCTCCGCCATCGCCCTCGCCACCGTTCCCGCGTGCCCGAAAGGACGCGCGGGAGATTCCAGAAGCCCCGCGAAAGGCTAAACCATGTGCAACGCGTTCTCCTGCATCCTCAAGTCTGATCTCTCCATCGTCCCCAACCCAAGGCCCGACGTTCACAGCCACGAGGCCCAGGCCAGGGCCGCTGGCATCCTCGACTCCATCGGCTCTGACGCCTACCAGCGTGTCGAGTGCGTGCCCGAGGGCTTCGACTACGCATCGGACCCGATGACGTGGACCGTTCGAGTTGACGAGGAGCGCCGTGCGTCGTGGGTTGACGAGAACTGGCCGGAGATTGAGGACAGGGTGAGGCGAGCGGCGGCACGGTGGATCGCGTCTCGCGGAATCCGTGACGACGGCTCGTACGTCGTGGGATACGACGAGACTCGCATCGTGCTGTCCGGGAGCAAGGCGACGATCACGGTTAAAGATGGCCGCGTGTACACCTGCGGCACCTCTTCGCCGACGATCACGGTGAGCGGTGGCTATGTGTACATCCACGACTCCTCTTCGCCGACGATCACGGTGAGCGGTGGCGATGTGTATGTATTCAGCGGCTCGTCGTCTCCGAAGATCACGCGCGTAGCAAAGGAATGAGTGTGGATTGAAAGGACGCCATGACACCGTTTGGACGGAGCGAAACCACCTGCCCAAGCTGCGGGCTCGCATGCCTGTCCGAGACGGGACAGGTTCACCCAGCCAGGCCACGCCTAGTCGCTCTCGCCTGCCCGTGCGGCTGGCGGCTCTGGGGCCGTCCTCTTGTTTGGAATCATTCTAATAAAGAGGCGGCGATTGGATTAGCCGCGTCCGAGTTGCCGGGTTGCTCTCGCCGTAGCACCGCAACGCCAAAGCGCGCCATATCGAATCCTACCCGCCCTAGCGTTGAAACTGGCGCGTCCTCAGACACGCAAACAGTCTCGGGACAGCCCACACCGCACAATCCTGTCCCGGAACATCTGCAAGCAAAGGATACGATGGTCCCGTTTGAGGTGATCGTCGCCCGTGTCTGTCGCCTGGTGAGGGTTGACCAATCCGAGATCGGCGGCTCAGGCCGTCACAAGGCGGTCGTCCTCGCCCGCGTGCTCATCGTCGCGGCGGCCCGGCGTGCGACGATCCTGAGCTTTCCCGACATCGCGCGGGCGATGGGCCGGCCCAACCACTCGACGGCGGTAACGGAATGGAATCGCTACCGCGAACGGTCGTCGCACCAGCTTGGTCAGTGGGTTGGTCAGTACCGCCTGCCGGAGGCGGTCGCGTCGATGACGCTGGCCGAAGCGGTGGAGATGGCGACGCTGCCTTGATCTCTCGGAGCTGGTGTTGGAGGGGGATGGGGAACTTCATCGGAACAGCTCGGGCTCGGAATCGCGGGGACGGACGAAGAGGGGCGAAACGCCCGCCAGTCGGCTCCGTGACTCCTCCGCGAACGCGGCGTCAATCTCGATCCCAAGGAAACGCCGGTTCAGGTTCAAGCACGCCACGCCCACCCAACCGTATCCACAGAACGGGTCGACAACCAGATCGCCCGGGCGCGTGTGAAGCCGGATGAAGTGGGCTGCGAGTTGCCACGGCTTCGGTGTCGGATGATCGTTGGCTTGCGGGATGATCTTTCGGATTCCGTCTTGGTGTGGCCTGATGATATTTTCTACCGCATCGGTTTCATCGAACCAGCGACACGCCGCCCCCGGCTTCTCGGCCACCAGCACGGTTTCATACGAGCGGCGGTAGTGCCAGCCCATGCCCATCGGGCCCTTGTCCCACACCACCATTTGCTTGAACCCGATCGCGTCATCCAGCCACAAAGACCAACGCGCAAACTGCGGGTCAGGTCCGCCGCCGCCGCAGCAGCAGCAGCCGGGAGAAAGAAGACGATCGAACTCGGTTAGCGCAGCACGGAATACTTCATTCGCTTCTGCTCCATCGTCGGCTATGGCCCTTGCTTCGCCGTGCGGACCCTTGCCCAACGCGGCTTCCCGCCGGTGTATCAGGTCGTTGTTGTTGTTGTTGTGTCCGTAGGGAGGGTCCGTGACAATGCAATCGGCGCACCCGTCCGGCAGTGATTTCATCACTTCGAGGCAGTCGCCAGCAATCACCTGCTGCGGGATGGCAAGGTCGATCATTGACGAGACCCCTTTGTGGCCCTCGCACGCTGACCCGCCAGCTTCGCGCGAGCCGCCGCCTTCTTGCCCTGCAAGTCGTGCAGAGGGTGCATCGCGTCGTACTGGTCGAACGACACCGCCTTGTCCTTGCCTATCACGACGGTCTTCTCCGCAACCCGCGCGGCCGGTCGTCCAAACTTCTGGTCCGCGACATACTCGGCACGTTCACGCTCCCACCCTTCCCGCGTCAAGTCCCCGACAAGGCCGAACCACGCGAGCTCGTTCGCCTGCGTTGACGTGAGGTGCGGCTGCATCTCGTGACCGGCTACGTCGGCAACAGAGCACGCCCTGTTCGCCAGCCTCGCGTGATACTCCGTGAGTATCTCTTCTGCGCCACAGTCGGTCGGCATTCCATGCGTCATAGCCACTCGCTTCGACCACGGCACCGATTCCTGCTTGCGAGTCTGCTTCTCAATCTTCGCCCTCTCATTGTGCGCGTCCCACAACTTTCTGATGATCGTTCCGGCGTCCGGGCTCCTCCGTCTCGATTCGAGCTTGTGATTGTCGAGAACCCGCAGGGCATCACGCAGGGGTATTTCAATCCTGACGATCCGCTCGCCGAACAACCCGACGATCTCGGGAGTCCAGTCGGACTTCGGGAACAACCTGGACAGCGCCTGGGTCAGTGATCGGATTTCTTCGCCGTTCATTTGGGCAGCCTCGCTAGGGCGGCTTCTCCCGCCTCTTCTGGTGTCATGGGTCTCGTTCGCTTGCGCGCGCTTCCATTGGGGTGCCCCCCCTTGGGGGGGCTTAGGGGGGTATTACTCTTCTTCTCTTCTCTTCTCTTCTCTGGTTGCGCTTTTTTGTGACGGGAGCGTGACGCGGCTTGGCGCGCCGCCGCGTTCGCCCTCGCTTTGGCTGACTCGCCGTTGTGCTTATCGAATCTTGGTATTTCTAGCCAGTTTTCCACGACTTTAAGCCATCCAACCCGCACCGCCGCCGCCGCGAATCCGACCACCCCGAGCATCCGATCGAGCCGTTCGGTGGTCATGTGGACCATGCGCCCGTCCGTGCTGTGCGTGTCCGCCAGCGCCCAAAGCGCGTAGCAACATCCAATCGCTGTGACATGAGCGTGACGGCCGTCACAGTTTTCTGTGACACAAGCGTTACGGTGTAATTCATCGCCAATGGCCGCTATCCGGGGGTCAGAAAGCAGGTCCGTCCGCATCTTGATCCAGGCCATCAATGGCCCTCCCGGCGCACGGTTCCCCCGCCTGCTGGCTTATCGGGCCGCCGATTGCTCGTGGACCACAACAAGCAGGGGAACCGGACGCCGAAAATGGGCCTTTGGGTGAGCATCAGGCGAGAATCCGATAAGCACAACCAACGTACCAGAAACCACCCCGCCCCGTCAACCGACAAGTCTGTAGTCCACGAGGCCGGAGCCGTCCCCGCGCGCCTTGGTTTCGATGCGGAACCCGGCGCGTCTGGCGTCGTGGATTCTCGCACCAAAACGGTGCGTCACCCTCGCAAGCTCCACATTCGTCCGTGGCCCCTCCCGCAGCATCGCCAGGATCGCGGCGGACTGCTTGCCCAGCCGGGGGGCGTCGATGGGGCACACGCGGGGGTCGGCGGGCTGCACTGACCAGAGGTGGGTCATGGCGACTCCATTGCAATCTGTAGCCAGCACGGTTCACAGAACGGAACCCCCATTTTGTCGCTCATGGTTGCTGGCACGCCCTCGCCGTTGTTGACGCACAAGATGCACTCGCACCCACCGAGCGGACGCGCATCGAACGTAGCGGTCTTGCCGTTCCTGATGACCGGAACTGATCGAACATTCAGCGGCAGGAGAAGCACGTTTTCGTATGTCTTCATAAACCCGCGACTCGGCTTTCGCCTCACGCGGGGTGTTTGCGGCGACGGGCTCTAGAAAAGCCTCGAAGACTGACCCGCCGCCGCGACACGGGGCAACGCGCCCCGAGGGTGTCATTGCAGCGTGCGCTTCGTCACGCTCTCGGTCTTGCACATGAACGGGCCAGCGACCACACGCACCACGCGGTAGGACTTCCCGTTGACGCCGTTGTTGCGTATCCACGAGAGCGCCTTGGACGCGTTCTCGTGTTCGATGTTGGAACTACTGACGCCGTTCCACTCGTTCGGCTCCTTGTCCTGATACTCGACGAGGTAGACCGCTTTCCTCTTCGTTTCCGCCTCTGACATGGGTGGCTCCTCAAAATGGGCCGGTGTCGGCCGTTTCCATCGCCTTGGCCAACGCGGCCTCACGCTCCGCCTTGAGCGGGGCCAACTTCCGCTTGGCCGCGTCCAACTGGTCCGCGAAGGCGTACACAGCCTCCGCCATTTGATTGGTGAACTCCACCACGTCGGGATCGTCACGATGAACACGCCACTTCACGGCGGGCAGCACCGGAGAGAACGAAACGATCTCCCACCACTCACGCCCGCACAGCCACAGGTTCCCGAGCACCTGGCACTTGTGATCGGCGTACAACGCCTCGGGACGACCGAGCACGTAGAGCACATGCTGTTCGATCCCAGGCGTCTTGATCTCCAGCCCGCCGTTCGCGTCAACAAACCGATCCGGTGAGCATCCTACTCGCTCGTCGTCCGTGGTGACGAACCCGACCTCTACCACCGTCGAACCGGAATCGAAGGCGTACCACATCGCCGCGTCGGGCTCAAGCTCCGTGCCGCGATCCATGTACGCCGTTTTACTGTCGTCGAGAGGCATCCCCGTGAACCATTCCGCGACGAGCCTGGCCATGTACTTCCCGGACGACGCGGAGAGTTTGCCGTCGCTGGGACGGAGAATCTTGTCGAAACAGCTCGCGGTCGGAGTCCCAATCCGCAGCCTCACCCACTCGTCGGAGCCCTGTTTGACGTTGTGAATCTTCACTTCGCCGCCTTTCGCTTGTCTTCGATCATCTTGAGGGCCTCGCCGTAGCGCGACAGCGGGATGTCCGAGAACCGCTCGACCTTGAAGTATCTGAGGAACGCGGCGCGGTTGCCGCCCACGCCATCGACGGCGGTTTCAAGGTTCGCGGCCTGCTCGGCGGAGACGGGCTCGCCGGATTCAAGATCGGCTCCGTCATTATCGGGATCGCACGTTGTCAGTCCAAGCGCCTGAATCAGAGACTGGCGGCGGGCGTAGGTCAGCGCCGCCGCGTTCTTCTGCTGCGCCGTCATACTCGCTGGCGTGTCCGTCGAACACTCAAACGACGCGGATTCCTTGTGCCCGTTGACGTGTCGAATAATGCATGTGCACACCATGTTCCCCTTGTCTGACAGGTGCGAATCCCACGAGTAGGAGAGGCCGTTCTTCGTCAGAGGATCGCGGACCGTGCGGGCGATTTCGTCAAGCTCGGCGTACTTGTACTTGTGAGTCGAGCCGGTTCGGTTCGACATCACCGTGGCCTCGGAAGTCTTGCGGATGGGCGGGACTTCCGATTGAAACGCGGCCTTCGCCTCCGCGAACTCCTGAGCGGCCTTCCTGTCGGCATCGCGCTCGTAGAGGGCGAATAGCTTTTCGAGGCCAGCCGGGTCCATCCCCTTCTCAACTGCAAGGTGGAGGATGTTCCCGATGGTGGCCGAAACCGGCGCAAGAGCGCCACCCGATGGAATGGTCTGCAACGTCGTCACGTTCTTTCCTTTCTGGACCTCAGCTCCCTTGTTGCGGGGGTGGGGAATAGCAATGTACGCGGGCGCTCTTGACTTGTCAATCTCACGTCTGTACGCTGTATGCACAATGGTCAAGAAATGCTTTACGTTCCGGCTCGACCCCAAGCTCGTTTCCCGCATTGACGCAGCGGCGAAGCGTCAGGACCCGCCGGTGAACCGCACGCAGTGGTTGCGTCAGGCCGTGAGCCGGTATCTGGCGAAGTCCAAGTAGCTTTCCCACCCCCCGGAAACGCGAAGATGGCGAGGGCCGAGTAACCATGCCCGCCCGACTAGTAATCCGAGGCAAGGGACGAACCGTCCGGCGCACGCTCGGCCAGATGAACCGCTACGAGCGTGAGTATTCGCTGCTTCTCGACGGGCTCAAGGCCGAGGGCAAGGTGTTGTGGTGGGCGTTTGACGCGATCAAGCTTCGGCTTGCCGAGCTGACGTTCTACACCCCGGACTTCATCATCATGCTGGCGGACGGCGAGATCGAGATTCACGATGTAAAGGGCGGGTTCATCGAGGACGACGCGATCGTGAAGGTCAAGGTCGCGGCGACCCTATTCCCGTTCCCGTTCGTGGTGGCGCAGAAGAAACGGAAGGCCGACCCGTGGACGTATCGGCGGTTTGGTGACGCAAAAGACCAGATGGAGATCGATGGAGACTGGACGGCAACGACCAAGCCATCGTTCCCGTGTGCCCGAAAGGACGCGCGGGAGATTCCAGAATCCCATTGATTCAAGGTGCAGAACCAAGGAGACGATAAAATGAACCTGTTTTCCGTGATCCGTACGTGGCCTCAATCTCCCGCTGTGTATGTTGCCGGTGGTACCAGTTACCAAGACGGCGCTACCGGCTGCTGGGCTGAGCTCGGCAACTACGTGAAGCTCGGCGACTACGTGAGGCTCGGCGACCGCGTGAAGCTCGGTAACGACGTGAAGCTCGGTAACGACGTGACGATCGGCGACGGCGTGACGATCAACGAGTCTCCGGTTTATCTATGGCCGCGTGGCGGACAGTTTCCTGTGTATGTCTCTGACGCCGACAAACGCCTTGTCGGCATCGGCTGCTGCGTTCTTGAGATCGCCGAGTGGTTCAATGGCGCCGGTGCGTACCTTGCTTCTGTGTACAAAATGAAAGACACCCGCGTGTACGAGGACGCACTGCGCACCGTGGCGATGATGATGGGGTGGGAGGTGCCGGGGGGTGAGACGAAACGATGCGACGGCTCCACCCGCATCAGCATCGCCAAGCTTCTCGCTCAGTGGAAGGGGAAGAAGTGAGCACGGAAGAGAGACTGCGTAACGAACTGGCGCACGCTGAACAGAAGGCATGGGATTCGCTTGCTCGCTACAAGTTCCAGATGTTCGGGTACTGGGCCGCGATTTGGGTCCACATAAATCGCATAGGAGGGTTCAAGGCCGACAACCCGTGGAGCGGATTGGTGAAACACGCCCGTGCGGAGATTGAAAATGACTACCACAGGAATGCGCGAACTTCCGAAGGCGATTGACCAGACATACGCAAGGCGGACAGGCCGGTGACCGCGTGTAGATCAGACAATGAACGACCATTCTGAGGAGCCACTCAATGCCCGACGCGATAGACATGCTGGAGCCCATCACGCACAAAGAGGCCCGTGAAATGCTCTCACGGTTCAACGCGAGCCACTGGGTCGGGAGGGCGGGCGGTGAGAAAGCACGCTACACGATCCCTGCTGACCCGAGGCGCGATGACGACATCCGGCTCGGAGCGTACATCGACCAGCAGGAGAAGCGGGAAGCAGCCTTCCGAGCCCTACTCGCCGAGCGAGCCGCCTACCAGAACTGCCCCGCGATGAAGCGGATCACAACGTGCCACCCCGACGACGGGTATGGCCCACTCAGAGACGCGATGGCGAAGGCGGACCATGCACTCGCCGCGCTGGAAGGAGCATGAACATGAGGTACCGAAAGAAGCCGGTGGTGATCGACGCGATCCAGTGGACGGGCGTGAACATCGAAGAGGCGTTGGCCTTCATGTCGCCGATTGATGAGCTGCCCAACAACAGCGGCCATGTTCGGCCCGGTGTCGGCTACACGCCTCCGTCTGGCGAACTGACGATCCCGACCTTGGAAGGCGACATGCTCGCTAGGCCGGGCGACTGGATCATCAAGGGAATCAAGGGCGAGTTTTACCCGTGCAGGGCCGACATCTTCGAGGCGACGTACGAAAAGGAGATCGCCCATGAACAGCAGCCGAAAACTGCAGCTTGCTCTTGAGGACATGGCCCTTGCCGCGACCAACCTACAGCGCAAGCGTGACATCTGGAACATGAGCGTGATGGCCGGTCGCGGATACTACTCTGACTTCAACTCGCCGCTCGACACGCCGTGCATCCAACTGGTAGCAGACCTGCGCGAACAAGGGCTTCACGAACTCGCCCAGCGTGCTATTGACGGAGAGTTCGACGCAACCAAAGAGGAGTCCGACGAATGGGCAAAGAGCGAAGACGGCCAAAGAACGATCAGGGGGCTCGTAAATCCGCCGCTCCGGTAGACATGGTACAACGGGTTCAGTGTCATGTGGTATCTGATGCATTGGCAGACCGACTTTTCATCGTGTTCCGATGGTGGGATTCTCTCAAAGAGAGAGGCCCCGCGACGCCGCTCGACATGGAGATTATGGCCATCACGATAGAGGCCCTGCACGGACGGGCACAATCCATCTCCTACGACCTTCGCAAGCTCGACGAGCGTATCGGCGTCGCCAAGATGGCCGCACAGAAAGATGGCACCGACCCCTTGCTTGCACACACCATTCAGGCACTGTGATAGGACCCACCCATGACCACCCCTGAGCCAACGATGAGCGAGGAAGTGACAATGCCTCCGAATGACCTCGACTCGGTGCGGGATGAAGTGGCGAGGCTGAGTGGTTGGACGGAGGGCCGGGTCGGAAGCTGGGGCAAGTTTCCTCGACCAGCCTACGTTGACTTCCACCCATGTCCGCCCACCCTCGACGGCGCAGCGAATGCGATGCCGGAGGGGTGGTTGTGGCGCAAGTGCGGTGTGCCTAGCCAATGGAATGCCGCGAAGTCCGGAGACTGCTGGGTTGACGGCGTGTATGTCCCCGACACCGGCGACGAAATCGCCGACCGCTACCGACTCGCGCTCCTCGCTCTTAGACGGGAGGGGGATGGGAAGTGAATAAGTTTGAAGTCGCCAAAGAGTTCCGCGACGGTGTGGTGTGCGCCATTGCGGTCAAGGCCGTGCCACCGGAAGTGTCTGACCACTGGACGGCGGGTTGGGTGGCTGGCAAAAACTCCTTGCACGAACACCTCAACGCCTACTTGATTTCAATTGGCATGAAACCAATGGGCGTCATCACCGCGGCTGGAGATCAGAAATGAAGCGCAGGCCAAATCTAAAACCACTCGCGTTCAAGCCGCACATGCCGATCATCGGCTCCGAGTGGAGGCACAAGAATGGCCAACGGATGCGTGTCCACCACGTAGATGTCGCCAAAGGTATTGTGTGGTGCGAGTGGTATCCGTGCCGTGGCATAATGACGAACACGCTGACGGATTGGCGGGACTGGGCGCAGGATGCGGTCTGCGTTCGAGATGAGAGCGTGCCGGGGTTGTGCTACCCGTTCTCAAACAAGACCTGCGAGAACCCAAAGTGTCATTGTCGGGCCCTCAAGGCGGAGGACAGCCAATGAGTAACCCGCTTCAGCGTGAGCGTGAAGGATATCCAGACGATGATTACGGGCCCGACTACGACGACAGCGACCATTGGGACGGCATCGACAACACATGCGAGCGCTGCGGCGGTGACGGCACAATCGAGTACCTTGACGCCGGACCGTCCGTATGGGGCGAAGACTGCCCGAGCGAAGTAAACCACCTTGTTGAGTGTCCGAACTGCGAAGGGACGGGACGCCAATGAACCTTGCCAACGAAGCCCCAAGCGTTCGACTTCCCTCGCCAACCAGCGTTCGGCCGTACCGGTTCCAAGACGGCGTGATGGGCAAGGACATGGACATCGGTCCGTATCAGGTCTGTGTTCGATGGGACTGGTTGGGCGCGGAACCCAAGGGATCGACCGTGGCCCTGATTCAACTGTGCCGCTCGGACGGCGGCAGCGTCGTGGACTGGCGGCACATGCAGGAAATCAAGAATCTTGTGTGTGGACCGGAGTGGGAGGCCGTCGAAATCTTCCCCGCCGAGTCGCGCCTGAAAGACCCGTCGAACGCGAGGTATCTGTGGGCAAGCAAGGCGGCGCTTCCGTTCGGACTTCCGGGCGGTCGGGTTGTGCTTGACGCACACGAGGCGTTCGCGCCGCAGCGACCGTTTTCCTGATACGATCATCGCAACCAACCCGAAAGGACACGAATGCTCATCTCCCCCCGCCTCCGATTCATTCTCCCCGCGGCCGTGATGGCTCTGGCCGTTCCCGCCTTCTGCCAGCCCGCCGCCACCTACCCGCCCGAGTACGCGAAGGCCAACTGCGACGGTGTGGGCGGAATCACCGCCGGCGACTTCCAGTGCTTCCTCAACATCGCGGCGGCCGGGTCCGCCTACGACGCCCAGCGGCCCTACAACGCCCTCAACGTCGCGGCGAGCGTTTCCGGCCCGACCGTCATGGTGACGTGGCAGAACCCCGGCAGCGGGTTCGGGCAGCCCGCCACCGACCGCTACGTGGTCTGGACGGGGGGAAACGTCCGGGTGGACGGGGCGGCGACGACCGCCCAGGTGCAGCCGGGCGCCGGGACGTGGACCTTCGCCGTGGTCACGCGGCGGATCACGCCGAACTTCGTCTATGAGCCGGTGACGGCGGCGCCGACCGTGACCGCGACGGTGGTGACGGCTCCGCCGCCGCCAGCCGCTGGGTGGACCCAGTTCATTCAGGACGCGGGCTCTCGCACGATGTACGTCTCGGCGGCCGGTACCGGGACCGCCTGCACCGAGGCGAGCCCGTGCGCCCTCACCCAGGGCCTGAGCCTTGCCCGCAACGGGACGACCGATGCGGTGCTTCTCAAGGCCGGGGACACGTTCAACATTGGGACGGCGCAGCTCACTAGGGGCAGTGGGACGGCCGGCAAGTACCTTCGGATCGGCAGCTACGGGACCGGCCGCGCGATCGTTCGCGGCACGTTCAACGCCGAGGCGACCGGGATTCGCGGGGTGGCGTTCACGGACTTGGAGTTCGTCGGCACCAACGCCGTTGGGTCATGGTTCGTCAGGTGCCTCCGGCAGAAGGATTACCTCTTCGAGGGGTGCTCGTTCCATAACAACTCGCGGGCGATCATCTTCCAGGGCTTCGACATCCAGTCGTCCGGCTTCAAGGTCCGGCGCTGCACGTTCTATGACATCACGGCGACGACCTGCGACCCGGCGGGTTCGACCAACTGCCCGCAGGCGATTTACTGCGACCTGACGGACGACGTGCTGATCGAAGAGTGTTTCTTCGACAAGTGCGGAATCCCCGGGAACCTCTACACGCGGCCGGTGTATCTCCAGTCGAACAACGGCGGCGGCGTCGTCCGCTCCAACGTGTTCAGCCGGAACCCGGCGGAGGGATTCCAACTCCGCGCGGGCGGCACGGCAATCAACAACCTGTGCCTCGACAACCCGATCAACATGTACGTCGGGCACGAGGGCACGGCGCAGAACGTGATTGAGTACAACGTGTGCATGGGCTCGGGATCGGTCGGCCCGACCAATGGCGCGTGGGGTCGCGGGATTCACTACAACGGCCCGACCTCGTGCCGATTCAACGTCATCGCGTACAACGGTGGATTGGGCTGGGGTAACGTCGAGGGAATCAAGGCCGATGCCGCGTCCGGCGTGCTCTCGGACAACTGGATTCGGGAGTGGACGCGAGATCCCGCGTGGGGCGGCCAGGGCGACCCAGCCGAGGCCCGGTCGATCAGCACGAGCGGCGGCCCGCTCACGGTGACGAACAATCGGGTGTTCATGGGCCGACAGGGCATCGTGCTGGAGGGTTCGGGCGCTACCGACAGCGCAAACCAGTACGCGGAACCATCGGGCTCGCTCCCGACATTCCGGCCCAATGCAACCCGTAACGGCTGGTCGCCAGTCGCATTGCCAGCCGATCCGAACCTCAAGGCGCTCCTGCCGGGCGGCGGAATCGACGCCTACTGCACGCTTACGCGGGGCCAGTCCCGTTTCAACTGGCGAGGCGAGCTGGTGGCGTCGGAAGTGAACAAGGCGATGAGGGATGCGGCCGGTGTTGCGCAGCCGGTGAATCCTTGATTCTCCGGCTGTTCAATGTCGCGGGCGAAGGTCCGCTCGGGTTCACGCCGCGCGTTGCCGAGGGCTGGGAATCTGTCTTCTCGGCGCGGCCGACGCCCGACGCCCCGAGCCTTGACGAGTCAATCGCAGCCGGGTACGGCTTTGTGATTGACCGCGCGTGCGGGACGTTTCTGCCCGGCGACACGCGGCCGGTGGTCGGCTACTGGCACGGGAACATCCCTATGACCTGCGACATGCGCGGTCCGGGGGCCTTTGGCGCGTTTGCCAAGGTCGGCGGTCTGACCGCGTGGGAAGTCGCGTGCCGGGTACGGACCGATGAGTGCCGCCGTCGCGGGCTTGAGGCCGCCATCTACATCGGGATGCCGAGCGCGGAGGCATGGAATCCCGACGCGGACTCGACCACGAAGCGCCGGGTGCTCAACGCATGGGTCGATCCGATCCAGCGGGCCGGATTCACGCGCGTCATGCTCGACGCGGCGGCGAATGCGGCCGGGCCCAACGCCGGACCACACTTTCCGGCGATGGAGTTCGCCGAGGAGTGCCTGTACCGAGGTATCGCGGTTGACCATGAGGGGGCGACCACCGTTACACCGGTCGTCTTCCCGTGGCACAACGGTCGATTCGGGAGCGTAATGTCCCCTGCGGACCGCGAGAAGAGCTGCGCTCCAGGCTACTTCGGCCCCGCGTGCGTCGGGTGCGTAACGAAGCGATGGCTGTGGCTCCAAGGCGGTGGCGCCCACGCGGGCTGGAAGACCATGCACCTGAAATCCGAGACCGCAGGCGGAGGGAACGTAATCGTGGACTTCGGGGGAATGGACCTCGTGAAGCTCTAGCTATTCCATGCCGAGCCCGTCCATCGTGTCCGCGACGAACCACCGGCACTTGAGCAGGGCCGAATCATTCTCGGCGCCAGGATAAGAGATCGAAAGTCGGGTGAACGCCGCGTCGATCGCCAGTTCGCTGCTTTCTTCCATCGTGTCGCCCGACGAGTACGCTGGCCCGCAGTAGGCGGTCGGACTGCCAATGCTCGGGTGCGGTGGCGGCAGGCCCAACAGGCGGCGTAGGCGTTCAAGTGCGGTCGGAGGACTCCACGGCCCTGCGGGCTGGAGAGCCCACAGGCGGGCCTCAATCGAGATGCACACACGCTCGTCGAGGTCGTCTCCGGCCGACATGGTGCTCACGTCGCTCTGCGTCGTCGTCATGGCTTTCTCCAGTCGAGTGCGAGGTTTTGTGGCCTGATAGGCCATTCTCGGAGGCCGTCGGTCCACCCTAAAAGCCGTGACGGATCGCGCGGGTCCGGAATCTTGAGGCCGGGGTTTACGACCTGCAACCGAAGCGACCATTCGGCCGCGGCCGTCTTGGTGAACCTGTCCGACATGAGAATCTCGAACGAGTTGATCCGCTCTGTGAGCTTCGTTTCGACTGAATCCAGCCTTTGGACGGTGGATTTGAGGGACTCATTGATCTGCGATAGAGTGGCCTGTGCTTTCCAACCGAACCCGGCGGCGGCGAGAATGGTTGCGGATGCCGCCCCGACGGTTATCTTGAACTTCGAGTCGGGGGAAAGATTCATCATTACCACCCTCCCAACGCCCATTTGACGGCGGAAACCAAGCCGACGAACGCGAATACGAACACAACGGCGAGCGCCATCCGAGCGAGTTCGCGCTTGTCGCTTTCGGTAAGCATGGGGAAAGTGTACCCGCAGTTTCCGTACGCAACCACCACGGGAATGAGTGGCTTGACACAGGACACGGTTCTCGATACTCTGTGTCCAGAGTGAGCGTCGAATCAACCAGAACATGCCGGACGGCCGGGCGCGAGAGCGCTCACTCCGTATCTGCGCGCCCGGCCCCGGCACCTTGGGAGTGAGCCATGTGTAGATTCTTCTCGTTCGTTGTCGTTCGTGTCAGCAGCCAATCGCCCGAGCAGTATCTGTGGCGATGGTTCACGGACTCGCACTCAGAAATACTCGCATGCGCTGGCGTCGATGATTCCAAGCTCGACCGGTTCGATAAAGCCAAGTGCGAGATGGTGCCTCAATCTCCCGACGACATGCTTAGCCCAGAGAAGTGGGCATTCAGGGTGGATGAAGATGTACGCCCCAAGTGGTTCGACGACGATGCAGAAATCAGGGCCAGAAAATGGGCCGAAGGAATAGTAAGGTCGAGGACTATCACAGGCGGAAAAAGGAGAGGGATTTACGACGGGTGGTGGATTGTTGCCAATGACGCTGTGGTGCAAAACGTCGGAGGCGGCGCAAGGATCATCCACGTCCGGGACTCGGCCCAGATCAGCGACGTCGGGGGCTCGGCCCAGATCAGCGGCGTCCGGGACTCGGCCCAGATCAGCGGCGTCTGGGACTCGGCCCAGATCAGAGGCGTCGGGGGCTCGGCCCAGATCAGCGACGTCGGGGGCCATGTAATTCTTGATGCGTCCGCAAAGAAGTATCTTAAAAGTTGGAAGTATGTACTTGGCGAAAACGGCCGCTGGGGTGGCCTAAAATGACCCCAATATGGACGATCCACCTCGCCCCCAAATGCGGGACATTTGGGCTTACGAACGGGTTGTTTGGAAACGTTCGTGGCAAATCTTCTGGCACCACAAAGGGCAGGCAATGGTGGTCGCCGTGATCGCCGCAGCGGTTACGGTCATTGGAACACTTATCCTCCACACGGTTGGCGTGGGGGATGCGGTGGATTGGCGCGCTCTTGTGGCTTCAGGAATAATCGGATTCGCGGTGGCGATCACAATCTTCTTTTGGACGCGGGTAGAGGGTCCGGCGCAGGTTCACAAAGAACAGACCGAGATAATCGCGGCCGTTTCGGACGCCATTGAGTTTGTTGAGTACCTGAAGAAGCGCAGGAATGTCGTATTCAACCTATGGCACTCCGACGACAGCGTTGACAGCTACGCCACGGCTATGGCCAACCTCGGAGAGTACCAAAAGGCATTCATCCTGTTACTTCGTCGCACAAATAGCAAGTGGACCTTGACCCCAAAGGGCTGGGCTGCAAGGGATAATCCGGTCTTGGAGTGGGCCGGTCTTTGTGTTGTGATGGAATACCGATACGGGCCTCTTGGAGAGGTTACGCCTCTCGCTACTCTGTATAGCCCACGATCCGGCGGGGCGTGGATCAATCCAAAGAACTTTGTGGCCGCAAAGAACCACACCCTGGATTGCATGGACTTGGTGATACGAGAGACGATATTCCCCAACGATTCTCGATATCCGAGAATGGCCGAGCCGGACACCGCCTTTGACGACGGATTCAATCTGCGATTGCCTGGGTTCACGCCCGCGCCGCAACCCGCCGCTTCCCACTCTTCGCCTTCGGCTTCCCCGCCTTCATCGCCTTCGCAACCGCCGCCTCCCAATCACCATCGATCTTGAGGCGTTGTGGTTCCGGACCACGCTTCTTTCCGGCTGGTTTACTTGCTGCCATTGCTTAGCCTAGGACGCCTTCCGAGCCTTGTACATGATCCGCTTGCCTTCAGCAGACTGGACAAGCCGGATAACCCGCTCGCCATCGTTTAACTTGCGGGCGTTGTGCAAAAACTCCGAGTGCGTGACGTAGCGGTGAAGATGCTCTTTGCTGACCGCGTGATAGGTCCCGTTGATCTGACGCTTGATCCGCGCGAAGAACGATTCGATTGTGTTGGTGTGTTCTTCGGGGTTGATTGGGTCCACGTATTCTCGGTTCTTGTGATTGACCGTGGCGTGCGACGCGAAATACATGCGTCCGGGCCGATGGTAAAGCGGAGATTCATCGGTCATGAGGTTGGCGGACGCATCGGCGAGATCCGTGAGAACCTGACGTACGTTCCGGCCCTTGACGGTGGGCATGACCCGCGCCCGGACATCCCCGCCACGCTGAACAACCGCGAACACGGGAGTTTTATTCTCCAACCGCATGCGTTTCATCCCCGATCCGCGATGAGCGCGGTTGCGGACGCGGCCACCGATGTAGGTTTCATCCGCCTCAACCGTGCCCGTCAACTTCGGTTCCGGTCCAGCCGGACGCATCGCCCAACGAATCCGATTCATCATGAAGAGAGCCGACTTGTACGTGATCTGAATCGTGCGGGAGAGCTCCAGCGCCGACACACCATTCTTTGACTTGGAAGCCAGCCAGAACGCATGCGCCCACTTGGCGAGCGGGATCGGCGACTCTTCCATGATCTGCCCGACGCGAACCGTGAACTGCTTTCCACAATCCCGACAGCGCCACCGGCCGTCGATCCGGCGTTCACCCGTCGCGCGATCTTTGATCGTGTAGACGTTGGCCGACTTGCAGTGAAGGCACGCGGGATTGTTGCCCCAGCGCAGGTTTTCGAAGAACGCGAGGGCGGCCCGCTCATCGGAGCAAGCGAGCGGGAGGGCATCAATCACGCCAGACTTGGACAGGTTGTGACGAGTGGTAGCCATATAAACATTATACTTGGCTAAAACTCTCAGTCAAGGGGGCCATGAAGAATCTTTCGCCAAGTACATACTTCCGTAAAAAGTAGACATCAACCGGCCGCGCGGTCAGGCGCGGCTTTTTCATGCGCAGTCCACACCCCGGCGAGCGTGGACCACGCAGCCGTGTCGGGTCGGCGAACACCAATGAAAATCCGCGCCAACGCCTCGCGGCGGTGTTTGTGGCGCGGTGGTCGTTGAAAGACCCGGCGGTGGGGACGCCGGGCCCGAGAGGAGAGAAACGCCCTTTCGGGCGACCAAAGGAGGCTACGGAACCTTGGACAACTTCGCATCGACGGCGTGAATCTTCGACAGGACGTTCGGAGACAGGGAATCAGATAGGCCAGGACCTTCCGGAGTCGCATTCCAAAGGGCAGCCAGAGCATTTTCCGCCTCGCTCGTGTTCGACTTTGCGGAAGCCAGCTTGTTCCTGTTCTGATACTCCCGCACGATGATGCCGAGGGCCCCAACTCCAAGCGCCGCCCACCCGCCACCTGGAACTGTCGCCAACAGGCCAGCAACCGGAGTCAGGTCAATAGTTCCGTCCGGCCGGAGGATCAAGTTGACGGTGTTTGTTCCCTTCGACAAAAACTCTCGTGCCTTGGTCACTACAGCCAGATTCTTCTCGGCGTTAGCGGCACCCTCAATGTCTCCCTTGGCCTTGGCTGCGTCGATCTGTGCCTGGATAAGAGCCTGCTGTTTCTGGATAGCCGCGTCCGCCGCCTGCTGTCGAGCCTGAATGGCCGCTACGGCTTCGGGCGTTACCTTCTCGCCAGACAGGATTCCGCAACCAGCGAACCACAGAATCGACACGGTGACGAGATAGATCGGCAACGCCAGCACGCAGTAGCGAATGGAGGATGCGACGGCGAGTCTATTTCTGGTCATGTGTTTCTCCTGTTTGGGAAGTCTACACGCCCTGCGAAAGCGTAGCCAGTGACGCCAACCGCTTCCGCGCCCACGCGGGAACCTCTTTATCGTACCCCTGCTGGACCATCTGTTCATAGAGGCGAAGAAGCTTGGCACGGGCCGCAACAGACCCGGCGGCGTCGTTCTTGTTGACGGCCGTCCTGATCCGACTGCGAAGCCGATCCTCCTGGGTTTGAAACTCGCGCGACTTGCTAAGCCTCAATCGCTCATCAGACGCCGGTTGCAGTCGTCCGCCAAGAATGGCTCGTCCCGCCGCCGGTCCGATCCCCTGTTCTCTTCCAATCTGCCCCATCTTTTGCAGCTCGCGTATTGGCCTAATCTGGTTAAGTGCGTACTGCGGAATGCTTATGTCTCCACCATCCGACGTTGGAGCAATGGTCCTGTCTGAGAAGAACTCCTTGCCGGCGCCAATCTCAAGCGGGGCACGGATCAAAGGATTCAGGCTGCTCGCGCCGTACTTGAGCGCGTCTTGCAGTCCGGCAATACCTCCGGCAAACCGACCGATGAGGAGAGCTTGTTCCTGCGGCAGAAGGTTCCCGAGCATTACGGCTGTGCGTGTCTCCGGGTCGTTGCCGACAAGAAGAGACAACTGCTCGCGCATCCACTTTGGACGCATTGGCATCGGAACAGACTCGTCTCCGTTGATCGACTCTTCGATCGCGCGCTGAAGCGAAGGGAACATTCCCGCATAGATCGGCCTGTTCACCAGCAACCTGGCCTGATAGATGCTGTTGTTCTTGAGCCACGACCAGAATGGGAACAGGCGCTTGGCCACTCCCCGCTCGAAGGAGGTCTGGTTCGCGTAGTCAAACGCCGCTTCGACAAGCCTGTTCACGGCCGCTTCGTGCGAGAATCCCTGATCCCGATAGGACAGGTATCCAAGAATCCGCATGGCGTCGTTGGCCATTGTGTTGGCCCGATACCACGGCTCGATCAGGCCACGGTTCACGCGGTCGCTGGCCACGCGGTACGCCGCCTTGGCCTTCTCGCGGATTCCGCTTTTGCCAGAGCCAATGGATTCAATGTTCATCGCCTGCTTGAAGTCCTCTGAAACCGCATCGCGTGTGTACGCCCGGCGGAACGGCTCAAGGCGGGAACGGAAGATGCCCTTGTCGGCGGATCGTGCCGTCGCGGGCTCGTTCATCAGTGTTGAGTTGACGACCGATGAATCCTTGATCTGGTTCCAGATATCAAGGCCGTTGGTTTCCGCGCCGTTGATCGTAAACGCGATCTTGGCCAGCGCTTCTGGATCACGGCGCGCCCTGAGCATCTGCATGGTCTGTTTGGGATAACGAGCCATCATCAGGACGAACTTCGGATCGTTCATCGCCATGTTGATGCCGTCGCCAATCATGTTGCCGATGGTCCATGACGGGTGCATAAGCGTGACCGTCTTCCAGTACTCCGTCATCGTGTCCAACGCCTTCCAGAAGTCCGAGTTGTTGTAGAGACGGGCGGCGTTCTCGATTTTGCTGGCGACATTCTCGTGGAAAATAGACCCGAGTGATTGGTCCCCCATCGCCTGAACCATCGGATTCTCTTTGTCGCCACGGACATCGCTCGCCAAGGCGCGGAACACGTCGTCTCCCACTCGAACTCCAACACGATCGTCAGCAAGTTTGACAAGCTTTCCAAACGCGCCATTGCCGAGAGATATCGGTGTCCCGACCGGATCATTGATGTGCTTTCTCAGTTGTGCGGCCGTAATCTGGATTCCAGCGGCAGGAACGACCTCATTGGCCATTTGGGCCGTCGCCAATGCGCGCTCGCTCTGGGTCAGCCGCGAGAACATGGTGGTGCCAAGGGTCTCGTCCATGAAACCGCCGGGGACTCGACTGGTTCCGAGCAGCGATTGGAACTTACCCCCCGTCAGGAGGTCGTTGATCCGCATAGGGTCATTGGCCTTCATCGGTGGCCGGAACGGCAGGCTGTCGTACTCGTCCAGCAATGCCCGCCGCATCATAATCCCTTCGCGCTCGGCCATGTCAGAAATGCCGGCGATCTCGGCGTCCGTGTAAGTCTGCAGCGCTCTCTCGCCCCTCCACACCTCTTCCATCTGCCCAGTTATGGCCGACTTGAATCGTGCCGAGTCGGTTGTACGCGGCTTCTCAAATGACTGGAGCGCAGACAGTCGCTTCTGGTTAACCGAAGCAGGTACCCCGGAATCAGGCGTGTTCTCGGCTGTCCGCTTGATGTACTCACGAGCTTTCGGAGTAATCGCGTGGTGTACGTACGCCTCGCGGGTATTGGAAATATCCAATATGCCCGCCTCCGTCTCCCGCTGCGTGATGTCGGACACAAGCGATCGGCCCCACTTCTTCGCAAACCGCTCAAGGTCTTCGTTAAGCGCTGGGTTGCTGAGAAGTCCGCCATGCACAGCGCTTTCCAGCGTCTTCATCATCCTGGTTTGCGTCACCTCGTCAGCCTCAAAGAAGTGCACGTGACCCGTTCCGGATGCCTGATATTCCTTGGCGAGCGCCAACGTCAGGAGCTCGTCTTCCTTGTGCTTGAGCTTGTAGTCCGTCGCAATCTTGTGCAGGTCTTGAGTGATCCCGTGCAACAGGTCTCGGCCACGAGCCTGAGCTCCATCTGTCGCGGCATACTGCGCGTCGCGTATGGCGCGCTGGACAGCGCCTTGATCTCCTCCGAACAGGTCTCGTGACTTGGTGGCAAAGCGTCTCGCCATGTCAACAATCGCGCCGTCGTCGTTCCGATTGACCCATTTTGCGGCTGTCTGGAGCGGGGTCATGGTCTGGACGCCGACCATCCCGCTCTCTGTGTTCAGAAACTGCTTCTGGAGTTCCAGAGCCTTGGCCTGCTCGGTGTCAAGGAATGCGATAGCGCTCCCCCTTATCGCTTCCGCCGCCTGCATTGATGCGTCGTACTTGCGTTGCAGAGCGTCGATGTTGCTGTTCAGACGCTCCATGTCTGAGTCCGACATTTCCAGAAGCGCTCGCTGGGCCTTCGTCATGTGCTCACGGTCCCATGCTCGTGCGTCGTCCAATATCTGTTCTGGCTGGCGACCGATCTTGCTTCTCAGTTCCGCGACGAGTTGTTCCGGAGTGCTGCTGTCGATGATCTTCTGTGGCACGCCATTCTCAAGAAGAACGCGCTCGAAGTTCCTGGTAACAAGTGCCGGAACTCCGCCAGCGTCCACGGTTTTCAGCAGCGCCTCGGCTTCCGGAGTGATGGTGTAGGGGGAGTCTTTGGCCGCATCGGCAACGCGCCTCATGCGTTCGGCCTCTTGGGCGCGAAGGGCAGACGCAAGGTCGCGTGTTTGTTCGTATTCCTGTAGACGCGACAACGCCACCCTGGCCCGGGCCTCGTGCTCTCGAAGTATTGGCTTGAGCGCCAACGCCGCGAGCGGGTCTGCGGAAGCCAGCTCGTCGGAGTGACGCAATGCTGTTATGTTGTCAACACGCTTTTCGAGCTCTTCGGACACGATCTCTCTATTCCACGTCGCGGCCGGGCTTTCACCAGCCTCACGAGCGGCGTCATTCATGCGCAGAACCTCGTCCGCAGAACTTACAACATAATCAGTGTCGGCCGCGATTCCCGCAAGACGGGCACTCGTCGCGGGATCAATCGCCGGGTTAGTCCTGATTCGGTTGGCAATACCGATCACTCTTGCGGCCTGTTTTGCCGGAGCGGTAAAGGCCGGAACCGACAGCGTGTAGTCGGTGAACGGCATATGTCCAATCTCTGACGTTGCCAGAGGAACGGAGTTGTCACCCCGCCTGACCATCTTGATAGTGAGCTTTCCCGAAGCATCTCGGCCCATCTTGATTCCGGGACCAGCCCCTGTCCCATGCTTTGCAATGACATCTTGCACCGCTCGCTTGAGTGACTGAATCTCGGGGCTGTCGGCCGTAGATATCGCCTCGTCGGCATATCGCCCGATCAGTCCGCCAGTGTGTTCTGTGTCAGCCCCGAGGGTCTTTCCAATCGTCCTAACGGCTCTGGTTCCAAGACCACCACTCTTCTCAATGCCGCCAAACGCGGCTTCCCGAATGTTCCGAGGACTACCAGCGGCCGCGTGAAGTGCGGCAATGGCGTCGTCTGCGATAGGTCGGCCTTGCTTGACGGCCTTTTCTGCGGCCTTGAACGCGCGTCCCGCGCCAACACCAAATCTCACGCCCTTGCCCGACGCCGTTGCGACCTTCGCGCCCCATCCGGCTGGACCCACGTATGTCAACGGATCAAACACAACGTCCCCAACAAACCCGAGAACGCCGCGGGCTATTCCCGGCTCAACTCCCATATCTCCGAGAACGTCGGAGAAGTTGACACGGCCCATTCCGAACGCACCCGTATTGCCAGCAGCCTCAGACTTGCGTCGAAGCCCGGGGGCAAGAGCACCAAAGATGAGATTTCGTGGGGCGTCTACGAGATCAAGGAACCGTTCGACAGGACCGCGGTCGTCACGTCTCGTGTTGAGGTACTTTTCTCTGAGCGTGTCCCAGTCGGTTGCATTGATTTCGTCGATCGACATGCGGGGCACGGCCCGCTTGTTCAACGCCTCTGGTGGCGGAGGAGACGCCCGCGTACGACGAACCGCGTCGTCCAGAAGGTCCTTCGTGGGGCTGATCGGGAACGAGCTCATTGCGTGAGATACTTACGCGCTTCGGCGACTTTCATGCGCTGACGATTTGTAATGTCCCGCCTTCGTGCCGAGTCTCCCGTCATGGCCACTGTCGGAAGCGAGAACGGGAACCCGATCATGGCACGGTACGGATCGAGGAACTCGGCCACCTGATCCGCTACGCCCGGGTGGTCGGAGAGTCCTGCCTGCTCCAGAACACGCATCGCTTCCTGTTTGAGGACGTTCTGCTGTTCGGGTGGCGCGCTGGAAATGTACGACTTCACAAAGTCCCAGTCCTTTGCGAACTGGTTGACCACGCCTTCTCTGTTTTCACCAAGATAGCCTGAGCCAAAACGTCCGAGCGTCTGCTGCATTGACTGGAGAGAGCGCGTCCATCCCGGATCGGCGAGTGCGGCCTCTCGTACCGCCGCATTCCCCGCCACAGTCTGGCTCGCCGCTTCGCCACGAGCCTGGGCCGACTGTGCGGTCGCCTGAGCCAGCTTTGCGGCCCGCATCTGTGCCCGAATCTCCGGGTCCGCGTAGTCGTCGGCCTGACCGGCCGCAATGACGTATGGGGCCGTCTCCCCGCGAATACGCGCCTTCTCAGCGTCGAACGCGAGATTGTCAAGCTCGGCCGCGCGACCACGAGCCACGTCACGCTTGCCTTCGTCAATAGACGCCAGGCGTGCGAACGCGGCTTTATTGGCGATCTGACGCTTGCGAGCATCCTCCTGCCCAGCCACGCGAGCGGTCAGGTCAGTTTCGGAAAGCGGCGAGAAGTGGTCTGTTGCCGCCCTGTTCATCCGCGCCGCGTCCATCGCGCCAGCTTCTGCTCCGGCATCATTGGTACCACGCATGCGTTCGGCCTCAACCGCCCGCTGGAGCGCAAGCTTCTGGAGCTGGTCCTGTAGTTGTGCGCGAGCAGCCTGAATCTGACTACCACCCATCTCCGGCTGAACAGGTGCGTTGGCGCCTTCGACGTTGGAGAGTTGGTTCGAGATCGAATGAATCGCCGCGATCCTGAGAGAGCTGTCACCGCCATAGTCACGCCCAAGAGAATCGCTCTCAAGAGCCCTCATCTTCTGGTTGCGAAGCGCGGTCTCAAGCCTTGCCGACTTTATCCGCCCTTCCGCCCGCTTCTCGCGATTGTCCGCGGCCTCTGGTGTGCCCGACATAACGGGCATGGTGCCTCCGAATACGGCGCCACCAGCAGCGCCCTGTGCGTCAAGTGGCGGCGCGTCGGCCCGAGGCGGAATAGCCTGAGAAGCGACCCTGGCGCGGCGAATCCGCTCCTTCCTCGCAAACTCAGCCGCGTCGTCCGCCCTTACTGTTCCCGAATAGTCGTTCATTGTGCACCTCGTTTAGCAAGTGTACCGATGCTCCACCTCCTACGCGGGCACTCGGTATCGTCTTTGAGACCCTTCCCGGCCGGTTCGACGGGGATTCCATCCACGGTGAGCGTCGAAAACTCCGTCTCCGCCATGACCAGACAGCCGCATGATTCTCCCTCGATTCTGACGCCGGGATTCCCGCACCAACCGGAACGAGGCGGGGCGTGCCAAATCATCTTAGACCCCGGAGGGAGCTCCTTGTACACATCATTCTCGCTGAACATTTTGAGGGACGGACATCCAACGCACTCCGACACGTCGCGCCACGCCCTCACAAGTTCCTTGTCGGGAAGAAACTCGTTCTTTCCAAATCCGACGATCAGGTTCCACCACTTCATGCCGGAGTCCTTTGCTGACCCTTTCCACACGTTGAACAGCCACCAGACCTTATAGAGCCAATGGTATTAGCCGGTGTTCCGTCGGGGAGCACGATGCCACGGCTGAACGTCCCGGGGACATACGGCATCTTCCCCATCGCCAGCCCGAACACGCACGGGTTGGGCGTGCACGGCACGCCGTGGCCGAAGAAAAAGCACCCGATGGTGGATTCACAATCGTTCTGCCGCCTTATCGTGCAGGTCCGTTCCCCGCCGATGAGCGGCCCGCAGCAGCACGCCCCGACAAGGCACTGGCCCACGCACCCCGGCTCGGGCTGCATCACGCCGTTGAGGGCGTTGCATTCGTTGAGCGTGAGCACGTTGCAGAACCCATCGCCGTAGCAGCACGCCCGCCGGCACGGCGTGGTCACGCACAGGGTCCCAGCCCCCATGAACGTGCCCCCCGCGTTCACGCACGCCAGAGGGTTTGGCGTCTCCTGGCAGTTGCCGTTGCCAAAGCAGCACGCCCCGCTCGTCGGAGGTGGGCACGGCGTCTGCGTGCAGTTGGTTCCGGCCCCGCCCCATATTCCCCCGCCCTGACCTGCGGCGGCACATTGGAGAGGCGTGTAGTTCTCGGCGCACCCATACCCTCCGCCAGACGGTATGCAACACCTTCCAAGCGGCTGGTCACATCTCGCGGCGCATGTAGACCCAAGCCCTCGAAACACGTTCGGCGCTACGCACGCCTGTGGCGTCGTGAGCACGCACCCGCCTGTGGCGACGTTGCAGCACGCGCCGAATCTGGGGTCCGGGTTCCCGCACGCGGCCGAGTAGCAATCGAGACCTGGCCTCGGGAATCCTCCTAGCAACAGGCATTCTGAGTTGCTCAAGTCGTCTCGGCATCTGTCTCCGGGCAGGCAGCAGGCGTGTTTGCATTTTGGATCGTGGCAGTCGTCAGTCGAGAATGAGGCCCGTATGTAGGTGGAGTAGTCGTAGCCAGCCGATCCACCCGAGCACCACGTAGACGACCTTCGTTCCGCCTCAATAGTAGTTGCCGATGTCGCGTACCAGCCGGAGTTGCTATAAATTCCGATCGGGTCGAAGTAAAGAGTCCCGACGATAGGTCCGTTGGTCGGGTCGCCCGATCCGAACCAGTTGGTAGCATCGAAGCACCAGTCGGAGGTAACAAACGGGTTGGTGGTATCCGTGGTCGAAATGTGGCTGCAACAGTTGGTCGAGTTGGTGATCGTCCGGACCCGGAACGTCGCCACATTGCCATCCGTGTTGATCCACACCTCGCGGAACATTGCCAACGCCCCATCGCATTGATGGCCGTTCCGGCACCTGGCCTCGAACCTCCGGTAGTACCTTCCCGGCGCGTTGCGGCAGCATCCGGGCCCTCGAATCTCGGTATCGACAATCGTTCCGGGTACGCCGCCTCCGCATGTGTTGTCTATCTGGATGTACCGACCCTCTCCGCGCAGGACGACGTTACCGCTTCCCATCGTGTGACACGGAGCCAAGCATCCGCACGGTGCGGGGCCGCAGCAGCACGAGGAACTGGATGTCGCCATGAGGGCCCGGCCACCACGCATGATGGCACGCCCGTCCCGCATGAGTGCTCGTCCGGCCATTGCTTGTTACGGGATGACGAATCCGCTCCCGCCAGAACTGAATGCGGCACCACGATAGCTGAACCCGGTCACGTCAAACACAACCCCGGGAACTCCGGTCGCCGTTACGCTTGCGCCGCCCCAGATGTCGAGGTCTCCAAGGTCAACAGTTGTAGCTCCACCGCCCCTGTTTCCTGCCACCGTGTACGTCCCCTTCGGAAAGATGGTCCCCGCCACGTCGGCGCCGCTCGACCTCTTGTTGTAGGTTGCGGTTGGATACACAGAGAGAGCCGTCACCAGCGTGTAGTTCGTTGTGCCGTTGTTTTCCTGAACCGATCGGCCCGCAAGCGCATAGAAGTTCGTCGCATTCCTCCGGAATGTCATGTTCCCCGCGTTGTAGGCGTTGGTGAACGCCGTTGCGTTGTATCCGGCCGTCACCGATCCGGCCAGATTGTTGATTCTGGTCACGACGGCCGCGGCGGCGATATCGAGCGCACCCATCGAGTTGTCGATATTGGTCCACGTACCCCCGGTCAGTCCGACGATCCCGGACTGATGATCGAACGCGGCCGTCGTGACAGTGCCGGCGCTCGTGAATCGCGCATAGGCCCCACGACCCGCGTACTTGATTGACGCGGCGCTGGAGAACGAAAGAGACCCTCCGGCTGCACTCCCGATGCTCCCGCCAAAGCCCTCTGTAACGACGAGCGTGATGCCCGTGTAGGCGTGTGTCAGGCCCGCGATGATGTCCTGATTGGTCGCGCCGATGACGTAGGTGTCGCTGTTGGCGAACGCCGTTCCTTCGCTCCAGTTGGTGAGGTTTGAGAAGTCACCGTCGTTTCCTCCGCCGGTCCAGTATTTTGTCGTAGCCATTGCGTGCTCCTGTCAAATCTCCGTTGACGTCAGAACGCCGAGCGCCCCGACGGTGATTCTGTACCTCGTCCCGGTCGCGTTGGTGAGGATCAGGCCCTTGGTGTTGGTGCCCGCCCCGTCCGCGATTTCGATGTCGGCCTCGACGTAGAGGCCGTCCGATGAATCGTAGTCGAACGCCCCCGCGTTGCTGTTGAACTGCCCCGACCCGTCGCTGTATTGCACAGCCCCGGCCGAACCGTCAGCGGCGCGAATGTCCGTCGTCAGCGCCAGCACCCCGCTCGCGTCGGGGAACTCAATCGCTCGGTCCGTGGTCAGGTCGTTGGCGGCTACGCTCATGCGTCCGAGCGGACCACGGATGGTGAAGAGGCCGGTAAAGTCGCAGTCCGCCTCGATTGTGAATCCGCCGTCCACGCCCGTGCGCAGCGCGTCCACCAGCCGACGCGGATCAATGTTGAAGAATATCCTGCTCACGAATCAACACTCCTGCTCAGATTGACGCGAATGTTGACGAACACCGACTCCGTTGTTCCAACCTCGAACACAAGAAACGGAAACCCGGAACAATCGGTCTGGTCGCTCGCGGTAGCGCCGGAGAGCTGCATCGCCACCTCCTGATCGTACTTCGTCACCCCGTTGAACGATCTGTACACGTTGATCGTTCCAGAAGACCACACGGTGATGGCCTGTCCAAACACTGTGAACGTGTCTGCGCCGAGAGTAGGAACCGTCCACCTGTTCTTGGTGAGGCTCATGTCGAACGCCTGGTAATAATCGCTGTAGATGACGACGCTCATGGGCACCCCTCTGTGAACGGAAGCCCCTCGGTGAACGCCCACACCACAAACAGGCTCCCGCGCCTTGAGATGATGCACGGATCGCCCTCTTCGGCGGGGATGATCCTGGCACCCTTGCTGATCCTCCTGATCGGGAGATGATTCGGCAGTTTCAGAGATATTTGTGGACGAGTTCTCGGGGCCTGAGCCACGTCGTATCTCGTCACGAGCGGGTCTGCCGTTCCGTCGGCATCGAGCGTGACATACCGCTTGGTTATTCGCCCGAAGATGTCGAAGTCGTTGCTCGTCATGGGAAGCCCGGAAGCGATGGATACGCCGGAGTGTGCGCGGGACCTCCAAGGTCGGCGGCGGGTGGCACGACGCGAATCTGCGGAGGATTGGCCGAGCTTGTCGGGTCCGGCCTGCTGGAATAGCCATACAACGCCGGAAGGGCAGGGATCAGCACACCGTTTCCGTACAAGAGTCCGCCCGGGTCAGCGGGAATCGACGGAATCTCGCAGTCACGCTCAAAACGGTACTCGGCCCTCGTGTAGGAGCCGCCGTCGTACCTTGCGCTTGTCTTGTCGCTGAGGCGGTACAGCAGACCGTCGATGGTCCAGAGCGTTCCCGCGTTGATGGCGACCGCGTGCTGAACAGTCGATACCGCGGCGCCGGGAATGAAACGGACCTCTTCTCGAATGGCGACCATGCGAGGGTAAACCACCTTTTCGTCATACTCCCAATACGTCACCGCGCCGTCGGAGCGCTGATTCCACACAGGAAGATTGATGTATCGCGTCTCTGCGGAAGCCGCAGAAATCGGACGGGGACCGCCGACGAACAGCCCGTAGGTTCGGAAGAATACCGCCACGATGACCGATGTTCGACCAACCACCTGGGCCACCCGTCCGCCAACGCAGAGGCCGTAGTTCGCGATGCTGTCTCCGTACTGAGGGAGATTCGCCGGGAATGTTCCAGTAACGAAAATCTCCTTGGGGTTGACAACCCCGTTTGGATCAAACACGCCGGAACCGTCCGTGGGATAGACCTCCCACAGTTCTGTTGTCGATCGACCGCGAGCCTCTCGCTGCGGGTTCTCAAACATGAGTTTTTCGGCGGCGTATGGCATTACTGGTTGGTCGTCATGGCCTCGACCAGCTCCTCAAGCGCCTTGGCGATTGCCGACACGTCCTGCTGCAACTCGGTGATCTTGACGAGAAGCTGGTCCGGAACGGCCTGGATTCTTTCACCCTGCGGACGTATTTCCTGGCTGTCCTCCCGCGTCTCAGATGCGGGCTTTAATGCGTCAATCTGTTTCTGCATCTGAGCCGAGAGTTCGTCAAGGTTGACCGTGAGCGCGGCCTTGAACTTCTCACCAAGCTCGGCAATGTCCTGTTCCGCCTTCTCCTTGAAGTCATCGAACTTCGACGTGTCTGGCTCAATGAGAATCTTGGCCGTCGCGGTTGTGATCGGGTCTGTCGCCATTACGCCACCGTGATCGTGTCGGTTGTTGCGGCACCGTTTGTCACCCACCCGTACTCGGCCCACTGCTGAGCGCCGTTCGCGGAGTCAACGCCGAGCTTCCGAAGAAACTCAAGAGACGCCTTGAACGTGTACGACTGAGCCGGGCTTGTGTCTTCCAGAAGCACGAGGGTCGCCACCGTTCCCGTCGGAATGGGCATGGTTGCGTTGTCGTTCTCCACAACAACCCTGAGCGTTCCCTGGCCCTCAAGTGGTCCGAAGCTGTACCTGTGCATGAGAGCGCCAGGCCTTGTGACCCTTGTTCGTCCAGACTTGCCCCAAGTAGCCGTCCACAAAAGAACGTTCGCAACGGTCGGTCCATCCGAGCCGGCGAATGTCACGCTCCCGTTCGTTCCCCGTAGGTCTGGCATTGGACTAGACTCCTGTGTACACGCTCAATCGAAGCAGATACGTCTCGACAAAGTGGGCGTAGTTCCCGTCGTCCGGCGCCTGAACACCACTGGTCCGGTACATCTTGTTGAAGTACCAATCAAGCGTGGTGTCGGCGGCCATCGTCGCGCCGTGCATGAGGAACGCAAGGTGCGCCACAATGTCGTCTTGGTTTCCAGCGTCGGTCGAAAACACGCGGTCGCGCTTGGTGAACACGTGGAAGCGAATCACAAGGTCGGAACGCCGGCCCCCCATCGAGTCCTGCTCTCGCTCGCCCGCAATCTCTACCTCGATCCACGGAGTCTGAAATGTCCTCTGCGGGTTTCCGCGACGAACAAACCCGCCGAACAGGTGATTCTGGCTTGCGGCATTGTTGAATCCATCGGCCCCGTTGTCGGCCGTGAAGCGCGCTTCAAGCGCCTTGAAAGCCGCCTGATGCGTGCTCATTGAATCTCCTTTCGGCTTCTAATACCGACCGGACCGACCATGATCCTCCGAGCGACAGGTGTGTTCCGTATTCCATCCGTATCGCCTCTGGATGACTCGTCACCACCTCGCACGAGCCATCGAAGTTGGAGCGAACGTCGAAGTCCATGCCGGTCATGGCACGCGCCGACTTGGCCACGAGTTCCGCAAACGGGAGCGTGCATGAGAGAGATACCGCCGTGGTGTCGAACTCGATCATTGCCATCCTCCAATCTGCATCGTTCCGCCCGACATGTCGTTGAAGTCGTTGTACACGTCCTTGACGGACGCATACGCGGACCCGTCTCCAGCATCCTGATAAACCGGGAACAGCGTGTCAATCTCCCGGCTCACCTCGCGCGTGAGGGCCTCGCTGTGCCTTCCACTGTTGGTGAGCAGCCTGCTCAACTGGAGCCGTCGCATGGCCGGGTTGTATTCCTGGGCAAACTTGGCGAACGATGTTGTGGCCGACGCTGAGCCCGGAGCCGCCGGTCGCTGTGTGATGACCTCTCCGCGGAGCTTGTAGCTGGCGTCCGGTGGCGGGCTGAGCCTCCACGCGGTTGTCGATCCGCTCGCCAGATGGGTGCGAAAGTATTGCGGCCTGCCGGTGGCCGTCGTGTCTCTTGCCCGAAGAGAAGCGAAGTCGTCCGCGTCAACGTAGCACATCATCTGTTCAAGGCCCGACGTGTCCGTGTACCGCCACCGAACACTGGCGAGAGCGTCGAACGACTCGCTCGCCTCAAGACCGATGAAGTCGATCACGTAGTAGAACCCGGCGATGTCGGACGATCCGTTGGCCGATGACCCAAGGCTTGTGTTCAGCACGATAGTTGTCGCCGTCGATGACGCCACCACGTACTCACCGGCCGTGGCCCCTGTCCCGCTCGTTACAATGAACGGCGTGCCTGTCGGAAGGCTGGTCGATACGCCGGACAAGCCGCTGATTGTTTTGGTCGATTCAGTCCACGTTCCTCCGGTGAACGCCGTTCGAGTGATGGTCATAACGACCGGACGGCGGTTGAATCCTGCCTTGGCTCGGCCCCAAATCTCGGTCATGGCCTCGTCGAGCGCCGCATCCACCGACGTAACCGGAGGCATGAATCGGTCTTTCGGGAGCCTGAGACAACTCCCGATGCAGAAGTTCCGATTGTTCTGCACGGTGTAGACGAACGCCTCGGTGTTGCTCCCGGGGCTGTATGTCATGGCAGACCGCGTGTACGTCTCGAACGCCGTCAAGCGATCAAGGTCGCGGAGCTTGGTGTAGTTGCCCGCCCGTTCCGGATGCGTGTTCCACGCCCCGCACCGCGCCGCAATCTCGGACACGAAGTATTGTTCCCACTCGTCCGGAGCGTTCCCTGTTGCCGTCGTCAGAGTGAACCACTGGGCCTCGGTCTCCAGCTTCACAAGCGCCGACGCGCCCTCGCCGTCAATCAGGGCCGCGATGTTCGCGCCCGCGTTGGCATAGGTCGAGCTGGCGATTCGACGTGCCACCTTGTCCTTGATTCCGGTTGTGAGGCTGAGGGCCATTTATGCCTTCTTTTCCTGGTCTGGCTTGGTCTCTGGCGCAGCAGCGGCCTTGTAGAGCGACGGGCTGAACGTCGCGTCCTTGGGCTTGCCGTGCCTCCAGTAGTTCTCGATCGGTATCAACTGAACCCCGCGCCCCTTGTCGCGCGGATACTTGACGCACTGCGTGATGTGACCGATGCACACCTTGTTGTGCTGGCACACCTTGAACCCGAGCATCTTGAGGTTGCGCCAGAACGTAATGTCTCCGTCTGACCTGCTCCACTGTTCCCAGTCCCACTTGCCATGCTCGTTCTTGCCGGGGATCGACCAGAACATTGGTCCGTCCATCGTCAGGTTCAGTTCCTCCAGCGCCTCTCGGCGGATAATCGTCAGTCCGAAGTGCTGGAAGTCCACCCGGCACACGTCTCCCGAATAGTCGATCCTGTCCTCGAACACGAGGGGCTTGTCGTTGTGCCGGCTCATCTGGACAGCGCCAATCGCGGCCATCTGCGGGTCGTTCTGGATCGCCTCCAGCAGCATCATGTAGTCGTCAACCTCAAACACGCTGTCGTAGTCGGAGAAGAACAGGAAGTCGGGATCGCTGGTGCGGATCGCCTCCTTGATCGCCACATTCATGTCACGTTCCCAGAACGCGCCTGTGCATGGCTGGATGTTGAAGTCGCACTTGCGGGCGAGCTCGATCATCCGCATCTCATGGCCCGTGAACGTAAACCTCGGCTGCGAGAGCACGCATGTCACGCTCGGCTTCTCGACACGCGGCCACCAACGCTTGAATCCCTCAAGATTCAGGCTGAACGGGTGATTCGAGCAGTCACCCGGTATGAACGGCTCGAAGCGGGTGACGAGCCCCATGCCCGCCCTGTTCATGTATTCACGGAGAGACTTCTCGGTGAAGTGGTTGTGGTGAATGTCGGTCGCGTCGGTGTGACCGCCATACACAACCATGGCCATATCGCACACGCTCGGAACGTCTCCGGCTTCCTCGCTCCTGACGATCTCCTGCGCCATCTTCGCCGCGTCCGGAACGGCGATGCGCATGATCCCTCCGGGCTTGAGGACCCGCGCAAACTCAGCGAGAAGCGTGTCCGTTTCGTAGAACGAAAAGTGCTCCAGCAGGTGCGACGAATACACCTCGTCCACCGAGTTGTCGGCGTAGGGGAGCTTGCGGGCGTCTGTCCCCGTCTTGATATCGAGCGCGACGTAGCGCGGATCGTTGTGTCGTCCGGCGCCGATGTTGAGCCTGATCTTTCCGTCCGGAGGCTTGGCCACCTTGTTGATGATGTCGTTGCGGACATAGATGCTGTTGATCCGCGTTCTCGACGCGAGCGAGTACCCCATCGGCGGTATGGAGATGTCAAGAGCCTTGGTGTTGGCGGAGATGTGGAAGTAGCCCATGATGCCGGGGCACTGAAACTGTTTCCCGGCCTCGTCCTGGCTGGGAAGGAACGGTTCGGCGTTGTACCGAGTCGATTCGAGGTCGAGGTGCTCGATGCACAGGACGTACGGCCTCGCATTCATCGACGTTGCGATGTAGTAGTCCATCCCGTCCACGTCGATCACCATCAGCGCCGGCGTGCTCGGGCACCCGACCTTCGCCATGTGGTCGTCGATGGTCTCTCCGTCTTTCAGGCCAACCATCGTGTTGACCACGAGCGCCAACGGTGGAACGGTTCTGGACAGCTTGGAACAGTTGGTCTCGTCTCCGTCGATCAGGAGCGATCGCCATCCGGTCTTGCGAACAATCTGGTCCGAGGTGAGCGGGAGCTTGCCTCCGTCCCCGGCGCCGAACTCAACCACCCACCGATGGTCGTCCGGGATGTCGTTCTCAATCTCGGCGATGATCGCCTCGATCAGGCCCTGCTCTCCAAACTGCCAACCTCGTTTCTTGTGGAACAACCACTCGCACGAGAGAGCGGGCGGTATGACCGCCGCCTCGCTGGTATCAACATGGCTCATCGGTCCCCTTTCAGACTCGTTGCCATAACCGAAAGCAATCGTCCAGTGACGGCTTTCCATGAATAAGCCCTCGCCGCGTCCGGGCCCGCCCGGAGCGACCTCTCTGCTACCTCCTGATTCATTGCCCGTTCCATCAGGGCCTGGATATCCGCCACCTCCGTCTTGAGCCAACGTGTTCCCTTGCCGTCGAAGTCGGCGCACACGGACGGAATCTTGAGAGCCTCTTCCGTCACAAACTCGTCTGTGCATCCGCCGTCCGTCACGATCACGGGGAGTCCACACGCCATCGCCTCCAGAACAGGAAGATTGAAACCCTCCGACTTGTACGGGGTGATGTAGGCGTCGGCGGTCTGGTATACCTTGGCGAGAGCGGCCGTCCCGAGCACGTTCCCCATGTACGTCATGTTCTTGGAGGCCTTCCACCGCAGGTAGGCTTCCACGCCCGACAGCTCGCTATCCATCCAATAGCTTGACCTGTACATGGAGTCGATGCCCTTGCATACCAGCCCGGCCCTGGGGTGGTCCCGCACCACTCGGGCGAAAGCCTCGATCGTCCCCCCGATGTTCTTGTTTCCCGTCATGGCACTGACGTTGAGGAAAATGAACCGATCGGAGCATCCAAGCCTCTTGCGCTCGGCGACACGTTCTTCCGGAGAGAGCGGCCTGAACACGGACGTGTCAACGCCGTGCGGAACCACCACGACCCGCTCGGGGTTGACACCGGTGGCGATGAATCCGCGCCTCGACCACTCGGACGGGGTAATCACCGTGATGTCGTTCTTCTCGATCGTCTCGGCGAGATTTGACCCGCCAACCCACGAGTCGGGCTGTACCCTCATCCGCTCGCACGTGGCGAACACGAATGTCCTGGCCTCGCCCGGCCCGAAGTTGTACGGATACCCGATCCGGTAGATCGCGTCGAGGACCGCCCCCTTTCTTGGCAAAGGAATGGTCCTCAGCGCAGTCTCTGATTCTCTGTCGAGAAGGCCGTGAACGGGCTCTCCGATCATCGGGATAAGCTCATGCTCCCGGTGGAACAGAACCACGTCGTCCCGCTTGAGCATTTCGAGACACTGATACTGGTTCACGAGCGAGTAGGAGTGCGGGCGGAACATCCACCCCTCCACCAGCACGCGCAGAAGACCGGATTGGGGTGCGACCCCATCCGGCCCATCTGAAAGGACTGAGTTCGCCATCGTCGTCATAGATGCACCTTTCAGACAGACGACGAATCAGAACGAGGCGTAGTCGTCGTAGGACTCGACGTACAGCACCACGTCAACCGTCGCCACCGTGGTCGTGCCCGTTGCCGAGCCGGTACCGAAGATGAACGCCGACGTGATGTTGGTCCCGTTGACCTGGAACGTGTTGGACGACAGGTTCGCGGGAACGATCGCCAGAAGCGCCGGCGCCGGCGTCGGGTTCTCGGCATTGCCGCACCCGCCCGTCGTGTTGACGCGGGACCCGATCGGAACACCGCGATACACGCCGTTGGTCTCGGATGTGCCGATGCCGGGGGTCTGAGCCAGCATCACGCCCTCGGTGAAGATGCCGTAGGTCGTGATCGTCTGTGACACCGCCTTGACCGTGACCGTCGCCGGGCTCGACGTGAGCGCGGCCGTGACCGCCGGGCTCGACACCGGGAACATGACCAGCGCGATCGAGTTGGCCGTCACCGCCGCCGCCGTACCGGTCACGGTCGGAACGATGACGTTGCGGATGTGGCACCCAATCACCCGCGAATACGCCGGAACGTTTCCACCCAGCGCGACGAGCGTGTTTCCAAGGTTGGCGTTGACTCGCTGGCGAAGGACTTTGCACGTTCGGCCCTGATACCAGCCCTTCGCGGTCTCAAAGGTCGTTGATGGGGTTGTTGCGACAGCAGCCATACAGAGCTCCTTGAAGCGGACAGCAAGCCGCGACGGGCGGCGAGTAGGTCCGCATCAGTTGTTGACGGGATTCGATGTGCGCACCCAGGTTCCGTCCACCCTGAGCGTGAGCCTGATTACGTCGGTCGGACCGAGCACGAGGTTTGACGGGTCGAGACCGCCAAGGTCCATCTTGCCCGCCGTGGTCGTTCCGGGAGAGTTGGTCAGCGTGGTTGTTCCCGAATCGGACTGGTAGAGCCTGACCGTCCTTCCGTAGGTCATCTTGTTGGCCACGAGCGATGTCACGGTCGCCGTTCCGGTCAGGAAGATATTGTCCGAGTCGTCGGGGATGGTGGTGGTGGCGGCGACGGGAATAACCGTTGCAGCACGCCCGCCGCTGACCGACTTCATTCTCGCGATGATTCCCATGATGAACCTTTCAAGTGGGCTTGAGCCCGTTGACTGTGGCGCGGCCACGATAATGCCGACCCATCGAATGTTGTTCGTACCGCCTCTGTGAACGCTCGCGGAGCAGGTGCATCCTGTCCGCCACTTCCCTGTCGGCCCACGCCTTTGAATCAGACTTGCGGGCCGTCTCATGCCACTCCTGCCACTTTCGCTTGATCCTCGGATCGACCTTGGCAAGCTGGATGAGCGTCACCACGTCGTCAACGCTGTAGCGGTCCGCCACCGGATCGAACCTCTGAGGCCCGCCACCGGGACGAACAAGCGGGATCAGAATGTCCAGCAGAGACGGCTTGCCGTGCTTGTCCTCATAGCCAAAGCACAGCGAGTCACGCGCTTTGTCGTAGTACGCCCTTGATCCGGTCCGAGACATGATCGAGGCGCACGCCGACTTGGCGCTGGTAGGCAACGAGGAGTGTTCCACGTGGAACAGGTTGGGGTACGGTCCGACCATAAATCCGCCTTCCGCGCTTTCGCGCAGGAGGCGGGAGAGACGTGCTTATTCGCGGCCGTGCTTGAGGTTCTGAATCTGGGCCTGCAAGCGCGGACGGAGGCAGATGTCGCACATGAGCATCATGCCGTCCATCCGGTAGGTCGTGGTGCGGCCGTTGCCGGGGGTGGTCGATTCCATCCGGTACCAGCCGCCCTCGTCACCGGTGAGCCAGTTCCAACCGAGTTCGCCGCCCTCTCCCGGCGCGACGAGTTGTTCCCAGTCGCCGATTCGGAGGAAGCGAATCTTGCCGGGCGGGGCAAACACGTCCGACAGAAGGACGATCCGTCCCAGCGACGGATGCCGGTACACGCTGCCGCCGTCAAAGCCGTAGTTCGCAAAGAGCTTCTTTGTGCTGTCGTCGGTCGGGAAGTCGATCAGAATGTCGTTCCCGATCTCGTCACGGTATCGCTGCTCCATCTCGGGCTGGAGAATCGCCGCGTATCCGCCGTCGGGCTCTTCCTGGATGTACTGGATTTCGTTGGCGAAGTTGTCGATGTGGGTCTTGGAGAACAGCGTCTCGCTCGACGGACCAGAGATGTGGGGCCTCAGCCAGTCGTTGAGCGGGTCGGTGCGGTCCTTGCCGAAGAATGAGTCGCCGGTCGCCGGGGTGCTGAACCAATGCCCGATCGACAGGATGTTGGCATCCTTCTCGCCCGAGAGATAGAGGTCGTCGTTGTCCGCCAGACCGTTCAGGCTCACCGTGGACGACCCGTTCAACGGGTCGGCGTTCACATCCACGCCGTAGAGGCCGACCGACTTATCGGCGGCGTTCGGGTTCGTGACCTGAGCCGTGAAGTCCTTGGTAGCACCCGTGTACGTCTCGACGATCATTCCCGGCTGAAGCGCCGCGAATGACCCGCTGTCCACCGGGAATCGGGCCCCGCCCGTCGCTCCGATAGCCGAGCACGACGCGAATGTCTTGTTGTCGTTCTTGGCCGGGGTCCCGTTGATAGACGCGAGCTTGGCGGTTGAGTCGAGGTGCCGACGCAGGGCGACGTGCTCGCCGATGTTCTGCATCGACTCTTTCATCAGTCGCTCGATCATGTCGAACGCCGATGTCTTCTTGGTGTAGACCCGCTGGAGGTCGAGCCACGTGACCTGGAGCGACAGGTCCACGCGACGGAAGTGGTTGGCCGAAGGCGTTTCGCTCAGCGTCACCTTGTAGGTGTCGGCGCTGAACGACCGTGCCGTGTTGAAGTCGGCGTTGATGTTGGTATTGGTCCGGGCCCCGTACAGGCGACGGTCCATCGACTGGATGTTGATTCCGTCGCCGTCGATCTTCCGCTTGGAAACCTTGATGACCCGGTTGGTCTTGCGGCCGAATCGGGACACGGCCTCGTTGAACGTGTCGTGGTAAATCTGACGGATTCCGTCGCCGAGCGTGGTGAGGAGCGTTGTGGCGTTGTCGAACGGGACTGACATGATGAACCCCTATGCGTCTAGGTCAGGCCGGCCTGTTTGGCGAACCGTTCGGTCGCCGCCCTGATCCGGTCCATTCCCGACGCGGACTTGTCTTCTTCCGTCGCCTTGCCCTGGCTTGCCTTGTTGCCGGCCGGGGTGGCGACGGACTTTGAGGCCGCGGCTTTCTTTCCGAACGCGGCCATGTCGGCGCCGTCCGAGACGGCAATCTCCTTCTTGACCCTTTCGACGACGGAGGCAATGCCCTTCTCGTCGAGAGCGGCCAGATGGCTTTCGTGCAGGGGATGGTCCTTTGGATACAGCGTCCGGCTCTCGTCGATCACCGCCTTGACGGCGTTCTCGATGAGCCACTTGTCGCGTGTCGAGGCGTTCTCTCCGGCGAGTTCGGCGATGGCATTCTTGAGCATTCCCGCTTCTCGATCGGACGCGGAGTTGTGGTCACGGAGCGCGTCTCTCCGGTCGAGTTCCTTGGTGAACTTGTCGGCCGGGACGAACTTCTCGCCGAACTGCTTTTCCAGCGCGGCGACATCGAGAGACGCGGCCTGCTGAGCCTCGCTCTCCTGAACCGTGAATGCCTGCTCAATCTGTTCCATCGTCAAACCGCGACCCTTGAGGTTTTCCTCGAACTTGCGGAACCTCCCGACGGACTCGAAGTCCTCGGGCTTCTTGAGGCCGTACTTGGCTCCGGCCTCGTAATACCCCTGCATACCGCGAACGCGCTCGTTGTTCTGCTTGAGAACAGCGTGCTCGCTCGCGTCCAAGAGAACCTTGCCTTCCGGCGGTTGATACTCGGTTTGGACGGGGGCCTCAACGTGTGTGGCTGAGGGAGTACCGCCTCCGGCGTTTGCCGCGTCGGCCATGATTCTGACTCCATTGATTGGCGCCGGTCCCGATGGGTTTGCCGGCAGGGACTATGCGGGAACGGTTTGGCCGCCTGCGTTGGCGGCTCCGCTGCCCGAGAGAAGACCATCCAAAACATCCGCAACGCTCACCGGTCCTCCGGGTGCTGCCCCGGAGGTTTCCCGTGGCGCTGCTTCCCCTGATTGTACCACGGGTTGAGCCATCGAGGCTTCGACCTGCTGCATCTGGTAGATCGACTGGATCGCCGCGGCCAGTCTCTGCTTTGCCGACGGGTCTTTCTTGGCCCGTTTATCGAACATGGCGCGGGTGAACTCGGACGTGAAAAGGTACGACCACTCTCCGAGCGGGGTCATCGGGTCCCAGTTCTCTCCGGTGATGATCCGGAGCGCCGCCTTGCGCGCCTCGCCGAGCATCTGCGACAGGTCCTGGGTGAGCGGGGAGTCGTACTCTCCCAGCGCTTTCTGGTATTGCATCGGCGTAATGGCCTTGTTCTGGAGGGCAAAGTCGAGGTCCTGCTTCTTGGCCTGCATCGACCGCTTGTTGACCGTTCCCGGCCGAACCTCGACAACCGTTCTCGGTCGCCGGTAGTCGGCCGTGGCAACCACCGCGAAGTCCTGCTCGTCAAAGTCGGCCTGCGACATGGCCCCGAGCACGCCCGGGACCCGCTCCTGCGCCAGCTTGAGCGCCGTTCCGTGCAGAACCCCGATGAGATATCGGTATGAACGCAGGTCGTTCTGGCCGCGCACGTCGTTGACCTGATCGGCCGCGTCCATCGAACGCTGGAAGTTCTCGGTCGGAACGTGTGTCGGCACCTTGCCGTACTGCCCCTCGGACGTGTGAATCTTCTCCTTGGCCTCAAGCGGGTATCGGCTCATCATCTCCGACAGGAACGGCGGAGGGCTTGGGGGTTGGACAAGCTGAGGGTATTGCACCCCATCAGAACGGTTCCGCAGCGAGCCGAGAATGATCCCTCCGACCTGGTTGGTCAGTTCCGTTCGCGCGATGTCGTCCTTCCCGCTCTTGTCTCCAAAGAATCTCCGGTCGGCTATCCATTGAAATCCCGAGTGCTTCTGAACGATCCGCCCGAACATGGACTCGATCGAGTTGAGCTTGTCCTGCTCGCCGCGTATCTGAGACGGCTCGCCCCACGAGTAGATGCTGTCCGCGCGCGGGTGCGCGTGGATCAGGGCGAAGGGCATTCCGGAGCCGCCAAACGGGGTGGCGGTATCGTCCTCGTTGATGATCCTGCGGTCGTCCTTGCCCGTCTCGATCACCACGTACCACGTGCCAAACAGTCCTGTCTCGTCCTTGCAGTGAAGCTGCGTGACGCGGGCACCCTTGGTCTTGGAGTATCGCGCGTACTTGGAATACAACCTCCGCTCGCTCAGCGTGCTCAGCTTCTCGCCCATCGGCTCAAGCTGCTCGATCGTCTGGAGGTTGTCGCGGTCGAGCGTAATCCCGTACGCCGACTCGATCGCGTCGGCCGTCCACACGTCGGTGTACGCCACGTCGTCGTGCCCGTGCAGGTTTGGATTCTGAACCGCCGGATCAAGAAGAAGGCACGACGGGTTGAACTCGAAGGCGCAGATTCTCTTGTCGGGAACAGCCACACCGTCGATCGTTCTCGTTCCCGACTCCAGCGACAACCCGATTCCCCAGAGCCCGGCGCAGCACCGGCGGAAGTTCGCCACCTGCGCGACCTCGACCAGCATCGACTGCGTGATGAACGTGCTTATCACGCCCTCGTGGACCTGAGACTCGTAGTACCCGTTGGTCGAGGCGTCACGCTCGGGCGGGAAACAGTCGAAGAGGAAGTTCTCGGGGTGGGTGCGGGCCGCGATTTTCTGCACGCTCTTGGCCGTGATGTTGTTGACGAACCGGAGCTTGACCGAATCGGGGTCGTAGTCGGGACGGAGACGATCAACGCCGCGCGATATGCCGCGCCATGATGAGCTGATCCACTGGACGCCCTCGTAGTAGCACATCTGAATCCCGACGTTCCACGCCAGCTCGCGACGAAGCGGCAGGGAAGCCTGCGCGCGGTCGTCGATGAACTGGAACACCTCTGTGGGGTTTCGGAACGACGCCATGAACGCCCCTATTCATCTTCCATCGGCACGTGAATGTCCGGGGCCGATCTCGTGATCGTCCCGTTGAGGTTCTTGTTTTTTGCCCGGAGACTCTCGATCTGCCTCTGGGTCGCCATGTACTCGCTCCCGAGCTCGACCTCTTTCTCCATCTTCATTCGCTCAAGATGTTCGTCCTCGCGAACCAGCATCCGGTCGATCACGTCCTTGATGCTCCGGGCCATCGGCGCCCGGTCACGGGACAGGGCCGCGACCGCGACCACCGCCACAGCACCGAGCGCGGCCACCATGACCACGAGAAGGGCGGACACGATCATCAGTGCGTCATTCATTGATTCGCCCAGAAGCGGGCGTCCTCCGAGTTGACATCCGTATTCTCGCCACGACCGAAGAGTCTATCCACGAACCGGGCGACCCGTGGGTCGCGTGACTGTTTGCGGATTTCCATGATCCGCTCGGTCACGGTCCCGACGTTCACGCGCAGTTCCGGTCCAAGGTGCTTGAGCAACTGTGTGATGGCGTCCACAACGTGGTCCCCGACCGCCACACCGAAGTTGAGAATCTGGTCCTCCACCCACGCCAAGGGAGAATCAGGGTCCCGGACCGCCGTCCCGTCCGGGCCGATCATGCCCGGGAACTTGACCACGGCGGACGGGAACCCCTTGGCCTGGAGAGAGTCGTCCAGCATCGCGGCCACGTCCTGGAGACGGAGCCCCTTCTTCCGGTTGCTGGGGTCGTGGCATATCACGTCCAGACCCTCCTTCTCGAAGAACTCCCTCGTTGCGTCGAAACCGGCCCTCGTCTCGGCGTGGATGTAGTGCGTGGAATAATGCTCCGCGAACCCGATCACCTCGTCCACGCCCTCGGACTGGCTGGCGTGGAACTCACGCGCGTCCAGAATCCGAAGCTCCTTCTCGTAGCTGTACATGCCGTCCCTGGCGTGCGTCACGTCGCCCATCGCGCCGTACACGAACGCGGCCTTGTCGCACTTCTCGTCCTTCTTGGCCGTCGGGTCGAGGCTGATGTGGTTCACGCTTGATTCCATGAACCTCTGGTGCTCCTCGGTGTTGGGCAGGTAGTACGCCAGCTTCTTGACCCGGCGCAGTTCTTCCGGGAGCGGGTTGCACTGGTACACCGTGGCGTACAGCCTCGGGTTCCGCATCTGCGCAAACTTGTTGCGGAGCCAACTCGACGGGTACTCTTCGGGCCACAATGCCCGGAAGTCATCCTCGGGCCCGCCGCACTTGGCGACGTACATATGGAACCGGACCGTGTTGTCCGTAATCTTCTTCATCATCCGCGCCGTCGGGTCGTCGTGGTGCCACAGCGTCGTCGTGCAAATCTCAAAGTGGCCCTTGTGCCCGCGCTTTCTGGCCCGCCACGTCGCCTCAAGCCGCTGCGACACGCGCTCCCGCTCGGTCGGCTGCTCCGACAGCTTCTGGTCGCACGGGTCGTCTGGCCAGAACAGGTCGCAGTCGGTTCCGCTCTTCGAGGCGGTCATGCCCACGGCGAGAATCGTCGGCGACTTCTGTCGTTCGGGGAGCCGAAGCCGGAACTCCTTGGACGACTTCTGCTCAATCTCCAGCCCGGGGAACATCGCCAGATTCCGGCGCCCGCACGCCTCGTTCGTGTCGAAGTTCGAGGCGACCATCTTGAGGTTGTCCTGCGCCATCTCCTTCTGCGCGTGCAGGAAAATACACCGGAGCCTCGGGTTCTCGGAGATCATCAGCGAGATGACGTGGCCCGCGAGCGCCGACTTCCCGTGCCCGGGCGGGCAGACGAGGACCGCGCCGTCGGACTTGTACATGAGCCACTTCCCGCCCTGGAGCTTCTCGCCCTTGCGGGCCATGTAGATCGCCGCCGCCATGCCGCAATGGTGCTTCGCGACCACAAAGCACGGGCGGGTCCCGCCGGGCCTACCAACCCAGATCATGTATCTCAGGGGGTGGGCCATCTCCAGCGCCCGGCCCTGGCTTTTGCTGTACCCCTTCGGAAGCTTGTGTCGCGCCCTGTCCTGCATCGCCCGGACCCTCTCGATCCGGGCTCTCCATTTTTTTAGCTGGAGCGGCCTCACTTTCATCGTTTTTTTCAGCGACGCCCTGGTCTCCGCCTCGGAGCCCGGCGCGCACGCATACTCGGCGCAGGTCTTGTCGGCCTTGTCCATCTGGATCATGGCCTCGACCAGAAACGCATCGGACTTCTCGAAGAGCTCGTCGGGCGAATCCAGCATCGACTTCACGCCGTCCTCGAACACCTGGGCGTCGGTGCGCGCGTCAAGCAGATACTTGGCGTCAAACCCGCACAACTTACACTCGTTGGACAGCCAGTCGTTCATGCTGGCGGGCGTCACCCCCTTGGGGAGCTCGTCACAGCCGGACAGCGAGTCGATGAGCTTGCGGCTGAACGACCGGGCCATCCATCGCAGGTGTTCGATGTTCCGCTTCCCGTCCACCATCATGGGCGGCTCGGGTCCGATTGCGTCTACCGGCTCCGCGGTTCCTTCGGGCACTTTGGGCATGTGTAGTCCTTTGCCGACGCCGGCATCCGCATTCCAAACCGCTCGTGCGCGTCGCGCACCCGGCGCGTCTCACGCCGCTTGTGACGGAACTGGCGGACCCATCTCAGAATCACACCGCACCTCACGAACGCACAAAGTACAGGTCGATCTGGACGCTGGTCACCGTCGAGAACGCGGACACGCCCACGTACCACTTGAGCGGGTCCTTTGGGTTTCCGTTGTCCGCCCCGTAAAGATCAACCCAGTCCCCAAGCCCGTTGCCGCCCGTGACCGTCGCCACGTAATCGCCCGAGCCGCCTCCCGGAACCGTCCTCGTTGCCGACGGCGTGAACGTCAGTGTCACCACCTTGTAGACACGCGACGCGCTCCTGAGAACGCACAGGACCGTTGCCGTCCCGCTCGACTGGTCGCAACTCCCGCCCACGCGCATCGCGTGGTGGCCGTCCCCGGACTCCTTGGGAATATCGGACGGAGGAGCGCACGTGACCAGCGTGTACGTCGTTGTGTCGGTCGATGCTGACGCATCCGTGAATGACTGGTCCGGCTTTGCCATTGGTTCATCCTTTGGACAAGTCTACGGCCTCGGCGCCATGGCGGCCGAAAGGTTCGACACCGCGCTCGTGATCCCGTCCACCACCACGTCCGGAACAGGGTTCGCCTGCTGGTTCTGGATGAACGCGAGGACCTCCGACACCTTGGCCGTCAGAGCGTTGGTCGCCTCGATCGCCTGCTGCTGCGTTGCCATGATCGACTCCATTCGGGAGGCCACGTCACGCAGCCTCCTTCGGTCTTTGCGGGTGAAGAACACGCGACAATACTAACCGACTTGACACGGAGGGTGCAAGCGGGTTTAATGTGCCGTCCGTGGGTTACTCGCCTTTCCCACGACATCCACTCGCTGCCGAAACTCACGTGACGGCAGGGGGTTTTCGGGACCTGAGAAATCCACGAATCACGAACGTGAACGCCCCCGTCTCTCAGGTCCGGGGGTGTTCGCTTTGCGCAGGAAGCGATGAGAACACGCGATTACGAGTGCATCTCCTGCGGACACCAGCACACACTGGACACCTCGCTCTTTCAGCCCGGTGACCACCCACTATGCCGTGAATGTCACGGAGTACTCAAAAGGGCCAAAGGCCCATCGTCTCGCCGCGCAGATGCAGTCCCGAGGGACCGCGCGGCCGATCACGTGATGATCGTCGAATCTTCCGCCAACCCCGTGCACCCCAATCTCGCAAGGAACGGTGACCGCCAACAAGGCGACGCGACGGGATCGGAAGTCTGTCCGTTCGACTGCTGAACGAACAGCCGTGCTTGCTTACCACACGTAGCCCAAAGGGTTTTTACCCAATGGGGGGTAAGGGGGGTCTGCGTGTCCGGCACGTCAAGTACGTCGCGGACCCCCTTGGACTCAGAACGCTGGCAACGCGTTCGGCGTCCGGCCAGATTTAGGATTGGCAGGGGGAAATGTTTGAGGGGGTATTCATTAGGAAAGAAGTGGTACCCGTCAGGGGTTCGGGGGTAGGGTGTGGTCCTAGGCATGGGCGACAGGACGGGCACGGCTGGCCTGGCCATCGACGTGGCTTGAGGCGAGTTTTCGCCTTGATTCCTGCGTCTTTGGAAGCGAGCTGGCATAGACTGGCGTGTTAGGTGTGGGGTCGTTCGAGGGTACTGTAGTGAATGAGAATCGTGGGGCTGAGTCCTGTTTCTTGGCGGTTTAGAGTCGGCTCGCGGCCCGATTGTTCAAGGTGAACCCCTCTTCTACTCTTATAACGCCATGAACACACCCAAGGTACGTAGGCGAAGTAGTGTGTTACAAGTATGCGTCTATCCGGAAGAACGGATAGAGTTCTTGGCGTTTACCAACATGTTGAAACGCGAGGCGACGTACAAGGGCGAACCTCCCGGCGCTGTTGGTCGATGGTTCGCGTCGCATGTTCGGAGAGACTCCAAGCGGGTACGCGCGTCGCTGTTGAATATGGGCGTTGACCCCGACCGAGTTCTTGCGGGCATGAGCCAACCGCCGCGTGTGGACGAACCTGGGTACGGCCGCGCCGACGGCGTGGTGGTCGATCCCGAGTGATTTTCGAGAATCCTTGAAGATTATACTTGCTAGCGACCGACACTAGTGTATAATCGGTGTAGTCGCGGCTGGAAACCGCGACGAAACGCACGTCAAACGTGCGGGAAAGGCGAGCAATGGCAAGTATCTCAGCACTGCGTACCGAGGTCGCATCAGCACAATCCAAAGTGGACACGTTGTGTTGGATGCACTCTCGACAGCCCGATTCCGCTTATCACACAGGTCGGATCAAGGGCACAGATTGCCGTTACTCACTGCGTGTCTGGTATCGTCGCAACAGCGGAACAGCAGACTGCCTAGTTACGTTCCATCGTCATGGCCAGTCTGATAGCGTGACTGGCCCGTGGTCGCTGGACATGGTGGGAAACGAGTATCGTTGCGATTCTGAGGAGGGTTCTGCTGTCCACCAGATGATCGTAGCGGCGCAGTCTGACCACTACAGGGCCGAGTTCACAAGCTAAGCAAACGTCTCAGCCCGACCGCGCCCGCCCAACGGTGGGCGCGTCGATTCGGACAGGCTGGAAACCTGTCCAAAGGGGCGCCAAAGCCCCGGAAAGGCGAAGTATGCAACCTCTGTATGAGCGCTATCGGCCCCGCACGTTTGCCGACGTGGTTGGACAGGACAAGGCCGTGTCTACCCTGAAAGCGCACGCTCAAAGGGGCGGATTCCGCGGGCAGGCCGTTTGGATCAGCGGGATTAGTGGGAGCGGAAAAACCACGCTCGCGCGGATCATCGCGGAAACGGTCGCCGATCCATTCTTCGTTCGGGAGTACGCGAGTGCGGACCAGCTTGTGCCGAGCGAACTAGACGAGCTGGATCGGCTGGGGAATCTGACGGCATGGGGGATCGGTGGGCGCGCTGTCATTATCAATGAGGCGCACGGGTTGCGGCAGGCTGCGTTGCGCCGGTTGCTGGGGATGATTGAACCTGTACCGCCTAAGACCGTGTACGTGTTCACGACCACATGGGACGGCGAGGACGCGCTGTTCGACGGGATCGACGCGGGGCCGTTGCTTTCGCGTTGCATCCCGATCAGGCTCACCAATCAGGGATTGGCGCAAGCGTTCGCGGCTCGGGTGCAGTGGATCGCGCAGACGGAGGGCATGGATGGGAAACCGCTCTCGGAATACGTCAAGCTCGCCCAGAAGTGCAAAAACAACTGCCGCGCCATGCTGCAAGCGGTCGAGGCCGGCGTGATGAAGGATTGACGATTGACCCGCGCCCGGCCGAAAGGCCCGGCGCCGGCTTCCGCAATGTCGCGGGTAAGGAAAGGCGAAACATGAAAACGGAGAATCGGGAAACGATGCACGATCAAATCAGGAAGCACGGCGAGGACCTCCTCCGCATCTTCCCCGGGGCGACCAAACGCGATCCGATCGACCTGTGCAAGGCGCTCAGGCGAATCGAGACCAGGGGGCAAAGGTTGGCTGAGGGATACTGCAATGGGTACCACGATAGCGAGCGACACGAAACGTACATGGACAAGGTGCTGGAGGAAGCCGATCGTTTGTTGCGGTTCAGTGATCGCGGAGTGCCGGTATTCACAAACAGCGACCCGCGCGGATACTGCCTCAAGATTGACGATACGTGGATGCGGGAGCACAACGCGAGCTTGTGTCGCGACTGGGGCGGCTACGGGATCATTTGTCCCGACTTCACTCCGACCAAATGACACTACCCCACCACGCCCTAGCGGGCGGCGGTGGGGATTATGCAAACCTGGGCCTACCTCCGTGTCTCAACCGCCATGCAGGCCGACGCCAACGGCGCGAACATGCAGCGCGACGCCATCGCACGCTGGCTGGAGTACGCCGGTGTCTCCGATGCCCGATGGTTCGAGGACGCCGGGGTGTCCGGGCTCAAGGCTTCGCGCCCGGGATGGGACGCGATGCTGACCGACGTGCGCAACACGCAAGGGGCCCGGACGATCGTCGTGTACGACCTGTCGAGGGCCGGACGCTCGCTGAGGCACTTGCTCGCGTGGGTCGAGGAGATGAACGGTACAGGGGTGCGGCTGGTGTTCACCAAGGAGAACATCGACACCACCACCCCGACCGGGAGGCTCCTGCTTTCGGTCATGGGGGCCATTGCCGAGTTCGAGGCCGAGAACATCAGGGAGCGCGTCAAGTGCGGGATACGCGCCGCCATCGACCGTCGCGGCGGACGGTGGGGGCGGGCTCCCAAACTTGGCCCCGAGGCATGGCAAACCATCTTCAAAGCGGTCTCAGAGGCGCCCAAGGGGCGCGAGCGGCGGGCGACGATAAACGAGCTCGCGGCCATGTACCACGTGTCGGCCCCGCTGATCTACCGAAGGTTCGGGGCGTGGCGGATGGAAGACGCTAACACCTGACGGCGCGAATGATCCTGGATGTCCTTGCGGATCGGTCCGACGATTCCGCGTTGGGAGGGGTTACGAACATTTCCCAGAGCAGGCCGCCGAGCAGGTCGGCACCAGCCGAGTTGAAGTGGACGCCGTCCGGCGCCAGATACGTCGCGGCCATCGCGGCGTAGTTGATGCCGCGCGATTGCAGGACGCCCCACGTGTCGAGATGGGCGATGCGAGGGTCTGCCGCTGAGCACGAGGCCACGGCGTCCGCCATCGCGGCGTACCGGCCCGTGATATTCGCGTCGTGGCCTGTGATTTGAAGAACCATCGCGTCCGATGGGCCACCGGCCGCCGCGTTGAGGGTCAGGAACTTCTGCGACATGGCGAGCGACTTCGCGGCCCACACGCCGCGAATATCGGCCGATTCCGCCACTTCCATGTTGGTGCCCGTGACCTGGATGAAACGGTCGAACGGGCCCACCGCCGCGAGCCAGTCCTGGAGCCTGGCGTCGTTGCAAATCGTCCCATCGGTATAGTCGGTCGCGGACATTCCGCCGTTGCCGAGACAGGCAAACGAGACGCCGCCCGTGCTCGTGGCCCGCTCAAGCCTCATGCCGATGTACGTCCACTCGCGGCCCGTCTCGTTTTCTGATCCCGTGATGCTGTCCCAGCGCGGTATGAGAGACGCCGACGAAGCGATAGACATTGATCGTGAGGAGTACGCATCAGCCCCCCGCGTGTCGATATTGCTGGTGTCCTCGGTGTAGGTGTCGTTGGTGTATCCAGAACGCATACGCACGGTCTGGAGCGAGTCGGCGCGCCCCCACCAGATGATCTTCGCGGTCAGGGCCTGGGACGTGAATGGGTTGCCTCGATAGATGTTGCCCAGCGCGGTCGCGTCACAGTCGGATCGGATCAGAAGGGTCCCGTCGGCGATTGGTGCTCCGGGAGTGATCTGCGCCACGTCGTGAGGCGCGATATAGCCCTGCACCGAGTGCTGGAGAGCCCCGACGGAGAGAGAGGCGAATCCGGCGTTGAAGGTCGTGATCCAGAGCGGGCTCCCACCCGGCGAATAGAGGCCGTCGCATTGCATCTGCCACTTGCGCAGGGCGCCGTAGATATAGCGGTCCGCCGACGAACCGGACAGCGAGTTGATGTACGAGACGTGCGAGTCGCCTATGAAGCAGACGCGCTTGCGTCCTGAGCCGGGGTACAGGATTGGGTACGCAAACTGGCGGAGGCGGCGGGAGAGCGCGGCCATGCGGGGCTCCTTTGCCCCATTCTACCGCCCGTTACCGAACCAACGCCAACACCGCCCCGACGATCATGCACGCGAATCCGAGCAGGACCATGAAGTCCAGCCGGTTGAGCGGCTCTCCTCTTGTCATCAGGTCGTAGTTCTCGCGGCTACCTCGGTCCATTGGTGGGCCCCTCAATCTTGGGACGGTCGCGGCCTTCGCGCGGATGCTGCGCCGGCATAAAGCCTTTGCCTATGTAAACTCCGTGCGATACCCCGCACTGGCCGCAGTTGTATTGAGCCACGGAGCCGCCGTATTCCTGCGTGGAATCAATGCCGACCCTCTTGTAGACCCACCCGCCGCATGGGCACTTGAATCCTGCGGGGCGAGGGAGCTGTTCGTCGTAGGCGCTCACCACTCACCTCGCTTTCGGAGTTTCTTGAGTTCGGACGCCGGAATGTCGTACACGGTCTTCCCGCCCGGAAGCTTCAAGGTGGAATAGGCCAGCTTGCCCGCGTGAATCCAGTTCATCACGGTCTGCGGGCTTCGTCCGGTTCGTTCGGCTGCTTGTCGTGGGCTCATGGCCCACAGGATACCAGCCCGTGGACGGATGTCCATCCCTACCGGAACTCGAATCGCAAGATTTTCTGAGCATCTGACGGATTTGATACTGGACAAGTGTCCAACTATCCGATATGTTGTGCTACCACGCCAGCAATTGGGCTGGTGTAGCGAAAGGAAAGGAATGAAAGTGGCTAACAAGACGATAAGCGTCGGCGGAAGGCAAGTTGTGTTGGTGAAGCACGCGGTGACATCGCCTGTCTATGGAAAACAACCGTGCGAGGCTGGGCGCGACGGATCAGGCAATCTGTACTTCAAGGGCAAGACAGGCCGCTGGTCTTCGGCCTACCAGACCAAAGAACTCGCAGTGGCGATACTGCAAAACTCATAGTCGCCGCTCCCCCCGTGCGTATTGGAGAAGGTGATGGAAACCGTAAACCGCTGGTTCTACAGGTGCACCGACTGCCTAACGGTCGCGGCATCAGAAACCGAACTGCGCGAACGGTGGGAAGGGCACATGAAGCTTCCCGCTGCTGTGTGTGGTATATGCGGCGGGTCGTGTGAGTGCATGGGCCAAGTCTCGGGGCTGAGATTGATAGACCGCCGCACGGCGTGCGCATGTGACGCCCGTTGTACTTGTGCGGCTGGGCCTCGCTGCGACTGTTCGTGCGGTGGTGTAAACCACGGAAAGCACGTTGTAGTAGAGGTCGACGTGGACCGAGGACCAGTACCGGTTCTCAAGTCATCCGGACAGAAGGCGTCGGATATATGCCGGGAGTGGAAAGCCAAAATCGCGGAGTTCGAGGCGGACGAGCGGTGGATTCGCCTGTCCAAGATGCGTTCTGGTCAACAGTGGATGCCGCAAGCCGATTATGACAAGTGGTATCACATGTACAGTTTGTTTCACAAGGCCCGCGCCGCGCGATCGCACAGTTGCCGCATGAAGGCGATCGAGCGGGCGCTTTCAAACTAGGAGTATGCGATGAGCTGGAAGATTTCTGGTCAGCCCGACGGCTCTTTACCTGTCGTCGGCCAGTCGTACAGGGTGGCCCATTCCCGTAAGGGAACATTCACCGGAACGCTCAAGTCGGTGGACGGCGAGTGGGCCGACTTTGAAATCACGAAGGGTCGCGCACAAGCGATCCTTCCTGAGAATGAGGTCGAGACGGGCGAGATTGTGACCGTCCGCGATTCGCTGTGCCACCTGACGGCCGTTTCCTAACCCTCCCCCAAGGAACCAGAGATGAAAGGAAGCACATGAGAACATGGATCAAAGGAAAGAACTTCAACCGATGCTCTGTCGAGTATTGGGGCTCCGAAGAGAAAGCCCGTGAAATGCTCAAGGCGACCGAGGAAGCCAACAACTACAGCTGCTCGGACTGCTCGGACTGCTCGGACTGCTCGGACTGCTCGGGCTGCTCGTACTGCTCGCGCTGCTCGGACTG
>OFRO01000019.1_pt1 | contig 51476 bp, 43 predicted proteins | sample 1543091 | NCBI WGS metagenome assembly OFRO01 (sample SAMN07774217, study PRJEB24372) | wastewater metagenome | isolation source: Exp Tend NO 10WW | collected 2016-02
TTTGAGGTGGTTGGCGTGGACATAATCCCGCAGCCGCACTATCCGTTTGGGTTCCATCAGGGCGATGCGCTGGAGTTCCTGCGCGAGCACGGCCACATGTTCGACGCGATACACGCCAGCCCGCCATGCCAAGCGTACAGCGAGACACGGAAGATACAGAGCAACGACCACCCGGAGCTAATACCGCCGACGCGGATGGCGCTGCAACAGATTGGCCTGCCGTGGGTGATTGAGAACGTGCCGGGGTCGCCGCTTATAGACCCCGTTGAATTGTGCGGCGCGATGTTTGGGCTACGCACCTACCGGCACAGGCTTTTTGAAACCAGCTTTCCGGTAACGATTCCTCCGCACCCGAAGCATGGCGCACCGCAGGCGAAGATGGGGAGACCTCCGAGGGAGGGGGAATTTATCCATGTGGTTGGCAACTTCTCAGGTGTGGAATACGCAAAGGCAGCAATGGGGATTGACTGGATGAACCGAGATGAGATGGCGCAGGCGATACCGCCCGCCTACACCGAGTATTTGGGATGGCAGCTACGGGCAGCACTGATGCTGGCCGAGCGGCCTAACGCCAAGTAGACACCTACAAAGGCGTATACAAACCCTGCAACAGATCCAGAAATAACATGAACAGAACCAAAACCGTGTCTTTCAAGCCTATTTTTGTAGAGCTTCCGACCGTCGCCGGGATACTCACCCTATCCGAATCGACCGTCCAGGCCATGGTCAGATCAGGCCCGGAACATTTCCAGCAGCCCAGGCTACTATCCGGTCGGCGTGTCGGCTGGCTATTGCGGGAAATCGAAGAGTGGGCAGAATCCAGGCCAGCGGCCGACCTCCCCCCATCACCGTCCGCCAAAGAACGCCCCACCGAACACCCGCACCGCCGCCCACATTGGCCAGCGTCGCCACCATGACACCCCGGCCGCCTCAAGCGCTTCCAGCAGCACCCCGTCAGCCTCGCGCCTCGGAAGCCAGCGGGCCTTGTACAGATAGTCGTGGATCACCGCCGCCTCGTGCGCGATGTCTCCGAATAGCAAAAAGACGATAGGCATGCGGGGAACAGACGCGAAATCCGTCAAGAACCCCATTGGCACGGTGATGGTGTCCTTCAGCATGGGCGAGTAGTACGACAACGGATCGGTCAGAACCCATCCCACGACAACCTTCTCTACGTGCAGCCTGGAAAGAAATGTCCCGGTCACGGCATCACCACTTGAAATGGTCCTTGACCCAGATCGCGGCCCCGAGCAGCGCGGCGACGATCGGAATCAGGATATTGAATCCAGACACCACCAACTTGCTTCCACGCCATAGCAGAATCAGCTCATCGATGGCCGCCTTGGTCTCGCGCTCCTCGGCCACGTGGGCCACCACCGTATCGTGTGTCGCCCTCGCGAGATCTTTCGTGTCCATGGCGATCCCCTCGATGTTTTCCAGCCTGGAGCGCAACATATCCGCCTCAAATCGCCACGACCGCCGATCTTCCCCAGAGTACGCGCCAACCTCTTCCGAATTGTCCGCTTTCATCTCGCCAGTTCCTCCCGCGCCTGTCCGCGCATGCTTTTCGGCAACGCCCGCAGCATCCGGTCGGCGCCTTCAGCTCTGGCATCCCGAACACGCTTGCCGATGGCTGCCGCCGTGATTGACACACGCGCGTCAGGATTCTTCGCGTTCCACTCGCGCATCGCGCGCACCACCTCCGCCCGCGCCTCGGGATCGTTGGCCAGAATGGCGTCCGCGATCGCGGAAGAAAACTCCTCCCGCTTGACCGTGACCAGCCGCTGGTCCTGCGCCAGATCGCGCTTGACGGCGCCGTAGTCGGCCACGCGCTTGGGATTGAACCCGACCATCTTGGCCACTGACTCCGCCTCGCTGACCGGCACGCCCTTGCGCCCCTTGGCGTCCTCTGAATACCCCTTGGCAGCCATTTTGGCGCCCTGTGCGAGGTTCCTGAAGGCGGTCGGCGCCATTTCCATCGCCGCCCGGTCGGGATGCCCTGTAGCGAGATCCTGCAGCGCCTGCCCCATTGCCGCCACGACCGAAGCGGCCGGCCCGAGCAGATCCTGGAACTCGCGCCCCTTGTCCGTCGTCGAAGGCTTGATCAGCGCCGTGCCAGGAATGAGGTTCTGCAGACCCAGCCGGGAATGCAGATCGATCCCCAACTGACTCAGAACGCCGTTCATGGCCACGTCTGCCGCCTGTTGCCCCACCATGTCGGACAGCCCTCGCCGAATCGTCCTGCGCGCGTTCGTGCGATACCCGAGCCACTGGCCGATGGTATCGATGATGTCCTCAATGTCCTCGGCGAACGGCAGACCGCCGGACCCCGCCGCAAGGATCAGCACGCCGGCCATGATCGCCTTCTGTTTCGCAGGCAGCCGGCTGAACATCTCCAGGTACATGACACTGTACTGCTTGAAGGTCATCACGGTTGCGCCGATCACCCCGCGCCCGATGTTCATCCGGTTGCCGCGGTTATAGATCCCCTGCGTCTCGTTGACCATGTTCTCGGCGAACTCGAACGCAGTGGCCGCCCCCGTGTCGCGCAACTGGCTTTCGGTCATACCCTGAGCGATCTGGAAAGCCGCAATGAACGTCGTTCTTCGGTTGAATGCTTCCGCCAGCGCGAACGGCGCCCCCCAGGCGCGCAGGAGAGCGCTCCCCGCCCGGCTCCCGCCGAAGACGTTGGCCGAAGCCGTCGCGGTCATCTCGTAGATCTGATGCGGCGCCGTGACGCCATCCGCCTCTGCCCGTCGCAAGGCATCGCCCACGACGCCCGAAATATCCGCCGGGTTGCGCATCGCCATCTTCGCCGCCATCACCAGCCGTTTCGCCAGCTTGCCGGCGTCCTCGTACTGCGACAGGCGCGGAAAGGTCATCATCGGGACCTGCGTGGCGTTGACCATCGCGGACGCCAGGCTACCCCCCAGGAAGTTGAAGAACAGGAAGCTGCGCAACTTGGCGGCCTCCTCCTGCGGCTTGGTCACGTAGTCGTACAGCTTGACCGCCTCGGCGCCCACGTCGCCGCCATCCAGCTCAGCCAGTTCCGCCGCCTTCGCCATGTCGGCCAGGTGATACACCGACGACGTGTAGCGGGCATTCGACAGGATGAACGATGCCAGGGTCCGGCGTGCGTCGCGGTCGAATCCAGGCGTCCCTTCGCGCTTCAGCATCCGGCGCAGCGCCGAGCGTTCATTGGTCGCCAGCCGGATGATTTCCTGATAGGTGTTGCGCGTCTCGTCGTCCAGGTGGTCGGCAAAGAGTTGCAGCGCGTCGACGTTCATCCCCTGATAGAGCTTGTACTTCTCCGGGTTCATCAGGCCGGTTGTGACGGTCCACTCTGGATGCTCTTCGCGCAGCGCGTCGGCCAGCCGGTTGGCCTGCGCCTGCCCTGACCTCGGCACCAACGGGATCCCGTCGTGCATCGAGAAATGCTGCACTTTGCCGTCCGCATCCTTGGCGGTGACGGTGTGCCTGCCGAAGCGCATCAGCGGGAAGTAGCCGGCGTCCTGCAGGTTCTGCGCCTTCTCGGCGATCGCCATCACATCCTCGGCGGTGGCGCGAATCCGCGCGGCCTCGTCTTTCTGCGACCGCGCCTTGTTGTTCGCCTCCCGTTCCATCGCCTTCGCCTTGTCGCGGTTGTCTTTCCCCCCGGCCTCGCGCAAATCTTCAGCCTGTCGTAGCGCGTCTTCGAGTTTGGCCTGCGCCTCCTGATCAAGCGTACTGGCGCGCAGATTCAGCATGTCGCGCACAGACTCGGAGAATTCCTGCAGGCCCAAAGCGGGGTCGACCATCACGTTTTCGCGCTTGGCGTGCCGGGTAATCAGCGCCTTCGCCAGCTCGTCCATGCTGGACTTGACGGCCTCGCGCGCCTCGCGATACAGCGTAATCTGACGATCGGTCAGGCCGAACCTGCCGCGCAGTTGATCGTCGGACCAGACGATACCCTTCGTCGGGTCCGCGCCGCCGTACAGCGTGCCCTCGTAGAGGGGCGCGGCGATCGCCTTGATGTCTGCGTTGTGCTGGCCGCCGAAGTCTCCGCCGAGAGCCGATCTGACCGCCTGCTTGGCATCCGCAAAACTGCGGATCTGGTGAAACAGTGTCGGCGCCGAGTTCTCGGCCTGGATGGCGAAGCGCGAGATGTCGGACAGGAACTTCTGCCCGAGGTCAAACACGCGCTTGAAGCCGAACTTTCCCTGCTGCGCCAGTCGCTCGGCTTTGTGGTACTGCGTCTGGACCGGGTTGAGCCAGGACAGCTTGGCGTCGCTGCGGGCGGCCGCCTTGAAGGCTTTGGCGACTTCGCGCGCGACGGGTGATTTCTGCCAGTCGGTGGCGAGGCTGTAACGGATGTCCGGGTCGGTTGGCGAGAACGCGCCGGTGTTGCCGGTTGATGATTTGATTTGCGTCGATTCGAAAACCGTAAACGTTCTCGTCGGCCGGGTTGATCGGCTGTTGTTGTAGTCGTCCCTGACGTTGTTGATGATCACGCCGTCCTTGCTGGACGCTCGTGCTTCTTCGATCACGTCGGAGGTCTTCCCCCGCTTCTGCGCCGTTTTCCACTCCTGCCCGTCTGCATGGACTACAAGAGGGTTCTCAATCCGTAGGTACGACTCAATGACGCCCTCTTCAGAATTCTGGTAGTCGAACGCCCTGCGAGGATCGGCATACGATTTCGCTGTGCGTTTATCGGAAGAGAACCAGTGCGCCGCCTCCGACCTTCCAAGCAAGATCCTGTCCTTCTGGCTTTTGAATATCGCCTCCTCTTTGATAAACCGAATGTCCGGTGAACCGTGATAGACCACCAGCGGCCTACCCTGCGCGTCGACTACTTTGCTCCCCGAAAACCACCGCCAGAAATTCCTGACCCCTTCCTCGCTCCAGTGGATCGGCTTCCCGTTGCTGTTCAGCGCCGGACGCTCTGTGCCGTCGACCATCAGCGTCGTGGTGCCGGGTTTCAGCGGCGTTGTGGCGACCTCGCGGCCGTCGGAGGGTTGGCTGCCGTCGATGCTGTAGCGAGTCTCTTCTGCCGCGATTCCAGCATTCTCCCGCATCAACTGCGCCCCGATCGTCATCGCCCGGTCGAGCGCCGTCTTCGCGACGCTCGTCTTGAAGCCCAGAACCCGCGCAACGATATTGACGAACCACTGCCACGCGCTCTTCAGCGTTGATCCAGCCGGTGCGGGGACGCCTTTCAGCGCCTCCTGGAACTTCGGATTCGTGAAGGCTTCGGCGACGAACTCATCCAGGTTGCTCATTCCGTACTGGCCATTCACCTTGCCAGACTTCTGCACATGCTTGAACAGCGCCCGCATCCGCACGGCCGCCGGCCAGCCGGCCTTGATGGCCTTCATCGTGGCCGCGTGCACCAGCTCATGCAGGATGTGCCGCTCGGCCTCGCGGGCAGTGAAAAGCGCCACCGTATCGGTGCGCGAGTTGTAGGCGGCCGCGTACTTCTGTGCCCGAGAGGTATTGCCGAATCGCCAATCTCCCTGACTGTCGAGCGTGATCGTTGACGATGCCCCGAGGATTTTCAGCGCGTTCGCCAGATAGCGATTGAACGGCCGCCGGCTGGCCTTGCCGATGAATTCGAGGATCTCGGCGGCTGACTTTCCTTCTTGGGCCATGTCGTAGACGGCACGGTCGGCGGTGGACGCCGCCCGGCCTGATGCCTGGTTAAAACGGGACTCCCCTGGAAGCGCGCCGCTTTCCCTGGCCATCACGTCCTGATAGTCGTACCGCGCAAGCTGCCGCTCGCCAAGCAAGGCTCCGGACAGGGCGGCCTGTTGGATCGGGTTGTCCTGCTCCTGCCCCTGTTTCTTGCCTGCCGATGGCGGGACTGCTACCTTCTCTACCTCGCCCTGCAATTCAGCTTCAAGGCGCTTCAATTCGCCGTACTTCTCGGCCATCTCCTGCTGATACTCGAATGGCGCCCCGAGCTTCTTGTTGAGGCGGATGATGTCCGCTTCGTTTGTGGCAAGGTTAGCCCTTTGCGTCCGCAGCGAGCTGTCAATGCTGTTGATCTGGTTGAAGACCTTTCTCGCCAAGCCGGTTGCGTCAGTTTCCTCACCCAAGGATGGTGCGGTAACGACGTGGAGTTGCAACCCCATAATCTCGACATACATGGAAAACGAGCCGGTCGGCTTGTTCTTGTCGATCTGCGCTTCCATTGTGATCTTGATGGCGCTTCCGATGGTTGCAAGCTGAACGGAGTCGCCCCCGGCCATGTCCATCAGCCGATCTCTCGTTGCCCGATTGAAGGCGTCTTTCAGTGCTTGTCCAAACTCCCCTGTCTTGCTGTAGGTTCTCCCGTCGACGGCGCCGCTATCGAACTGGAAGTACCGTTCGCCGATAGCTTTGAACGCCTTGGAGAACCGCACAATGCGCTTGGTCTCATGCTCAACGCCCCATTCAGCGCTGCGCAGAGCCGTCCTGATGTTGATCTGCTCCGAGGCATGGGCGGCCTGAAGCCGCTCGAATCGTTCGACATCCTGCCGGAGCCCTGCCAATTGCAGGGCGCGCGGATCTCCAGACGCCACGGCCGCAGCTTGCTCGAACAGCGATGCTTCGCCCATGTCGTCCATGCTGCGAAGCGACTTGTCGCCGGTGAACGCCTGATCGATGAACCGCTGTTTGCGCCCGACCATCTGCCACATGGTCGACTGGTACGTCCCTTTTGTCGTGTACCAGTCAATCGAAACTTCCTGGTTCAGGTTTCCTTGACGGATGATCCGACCGTGCGGCTGCTCAACGTCTGCGGGGAACCACGGCGGATCTTGATAGTGCAAGGCGATCAAGCGATTCTGGACGTTGACGCCGGTGCCCATCTTCTTCGCGGAGCCGATCAACACCTTCAGCTTGCCGCTCCGCATGTCTTTGAAGATCGCTTCTTTCTTGGCGTCCGTGTTGGCGTCGTCGAACCACGCGATCTCGTCGCGGGGGATTCCGCCGTCCGTCAGCAGCTTGGTGAATGCGGCACGAGAATTGAATCCGCGGCTTCTCTGCGACTGCTCGCCGAACCCGAGATTGTAGAAAACGATCTGCGTGCTACCCTTGATCGGCGCCGGATTGCCTTCCTTGTCGTGGTAGACGTTCTCCTTCGTTGCGTGGTACTTGGCGACGACGTTGCTCGCCATCTTCGTGATGATGCTCTCGCCTTCGAGTTCCGCGCCAAAGAACCGCGGATCAATGGCAGCAAACCGTCCGTCCGTGATGATCGATACGATCGGATCTGGATTGCTCATCTCACCTGGAGACGGCTTCCATGCCTTCGACGCTTCGATGCGTCGCGACAATTCCCCTTTCATGTACGCTTCGAGCGCCTTGGTCGGCTCAACCACCACCAGATTCGGCTTCCCTCCGGACAGATTTGGCCGCTTGACAAGGGCGCCAAGACTCTCAGAAGTCAGCACATCCATGAACTGACGAACTCGGCTCATCAACTCAGGAACGTTGTCAAACTTGGCGAAGCGCTCAATCAGTTCGTACTTGCCGGCCGCGTTTGGTTCAAGCGCAGGGGCCACCTCGCCGAACTGGCGTGCCCAAGAGTCGAAGGTCGAGATGCCGGAAAGCTCCATCTCTTGCGGCGCAAAGAACCGCATGATGGTGAACAGTTCGCCCATCGTGTTCGTTACTGGGGTTCCAGACGCGAAAACGAAGGCGCGGCCAGGTCTGGCACGCTCAAGGATGCGCGTCTTGACGTACATGTCCATCGCAGCTTGCGAGCCGTTGGGATCGATTCCCTTGATCTGCTGCGCTGTGTGGAAATCCAGTTTGCGGAAGGCATGCGCCTCGTCCGCATAGATGAAGTCTGCGCCGATGTCCTCGAACTTGATGGTCGAGCCTTTCCCGCTGGCCCCGAGGATGGCATCGAACCGTTGATTCACCGCCTCAATCTGCTGCTCTAGCTGACTGCGGCGGACGCGCGTTCCCTGGTCTTCCGCCAAGCTTGAAAGCTCCAGCTCAAGGTCGGTGACGATCTCATTTCTGATCGGCGCTACGGATGCCTCTGTGACGCCGATCCGCTTGAATGCACTGTGCGTGATGATGATCGCGTCAGGGCTGTTGAGCGTGGCCGATGCAACGAACGCCTTCCGGCGCTCTGCTGAGAAGTTCTCGTCATCGGCCACCATGATGTTCGCCAGCGGGTACAGCTCCATGAACTCGTTGCTGAACTGCTCCAGCATGTGATTCGGGACAACGAACATGGGCTTCTTGATGAGGCCAAGGCGCTTTTGCTCCATCGCCCCGGCAATCATCTCGATGGTCTTCCCGGCCCCGACAGCATGCGCCAGATACGTGTTTCCGGTCTGAATCTGCCTCCATATTGAGCGAAGCTGATGCGGATGCAGCTTGAAGCGCAGGCTTACGCCAGGCAGCGTCAGGTGCGACCCGTCGAACTTGCGTGGAGCGATGTTGTTGAACCGCTTGTTGTACGCCTCGACCAGCTCTGACGCGCGATTGCTGTCAGTCCATACCCACCTCTTGAACTTGTCCTTGATCTTCTTCGCCATTTCGTTGGCGGCCGTCGTCGCCTTTACGTCGGTCACGGTCTTCTTGTCGACTACGGCCGTCACCTTGATGGACCGGCTGTTCAGTGACGCCTCAAGCAGTTCGGATGCCGATCTTGCTGTTGTCCCGTACTCGGCGCCGGCCTTTCTTTCCGTGCGCCGGTTGCCTCCTTCAACTTGCCATGTCTCAGTCTTGATGTCGAACGTCACATGCCCAGCGCCAATTTCCTTGGCGAATTCGTTGACGTGTTCAACTGGCACCCACGCCGCGCCGAGTTTTACACTGATCTGTGATGGCCCGAGCTTCTCCGGCTGGACTTCCTTCAACGCCTCTACGTTGCGCCGATAGTCCGGGTTGGATCTCGCCAGATGCTCTGCCTCTTCCAGCTTCGTCACCACGTCGCCAGACAGGTACTCGTCGGCTAGTTGCCATTGGCCCGCTGGAGTTCTGTAGATCTGATTTCCAAGCGCCTCGATGGTGTCTTCCATGGAAAGGCCAATGCGCCGCCCGACATCTGCCAGATCGAGCGAACCAATCGAGTCAAGCGAAACCGCAAGCGCGTCTCCTATCCCCTTTACCTCGACGACAACCGGCTTGCCGATCGTGCGGCCAAGAAGGAACGGCGCTTTGACGATTTCCCCGGACTCGCTGATGCTTTCCAGCGAAGTCAGTAGCGCCGAATCGTAATCTTCCCGGTACAGGCGCTTGTTCTTGAAAATGCGTGACTCGGTTTCAACGATGTTCCCGTCTTCGTCGGTGGACTTACGGACCTGCGTGCGGAAGTCGAGAATCGGGCCGCGTTCTGCGCGGAAGGCGTCATAGGCTTTGTTCAGCGCGCGCAGCGCGGCCTTCCAATCGCCATCAGTGACTTGTGCCAAACGCGCCGCCTGCACAAGGTCGCGGATGCCGACGTATCCCTTGAGCCACGCCCGGTCCTTGTCCGAGAGTTTGACCGACTCGTCAAGCGGAACACCAACGCCAGATGAAACACGCAAGATGGCGCCGTCCTTGTCCAGATAGATGACCCCCTCTCGCTTGACGGAAGGGTCGAAATCCACCTTGCGCGTTTCCGCCTTCACCGCCTCGTCAGACTGGCGAAGTGGCGAATAGACGTTCTCCGGAAGGCGTTCTACCGCCTCAGCGAACTTGGCATCAAGCTCTGCAGGGGTCGAGTCGTAGGAGACCACGGTGTACTTCTCGCCGCCGTATCCGTTGCTGTTCACGCGCCGGCCAAGATCGTCAATGTTGCCGCTGATGCGCTGCTGGCCAAGGATCATCTCGGGATGGTCAGCGAAATACTCGTTGACCTCTACCGGCCCGTCCTTGGTATCGACGGTCTTGATGGCCCCCCAAGCCATGCCGCCTGGAGCTTCGCCAGGAGCGCGCTTCTTCAGGAAAATCACGTCCGTCACAACGCTCGTTCCTGCGTTGCCCTCGAACGCGGTCGATGGAAGGCGGATTGCCCCGATCAGGTCTGCCCGATCGGATAGGAATTTGCGCGCCCGGTCGGTCTTCTTGTCCATCGTCCCTTTGCTGGTGACGAAAACCTGCAGGCCGCCAGGGCGAACAAGATCGATCCCCTTGGCAAAGAAGAAGTCGTGCAGCATGAAACCGTGCTTGGCGTACTCCGCGTCACCGAGGATCTTGGTTTGTGAGAACGGCGGGTTGCCGACGTTCACGTCGAAGTAGTTCTTCGGGAATTTGCGCTTGATGAAGTCGTCGTGATGGATCTGCTGATCTGGTGACAGAAGGCGGGCGATCAGCGCCGTTGGCGCGTCGAATTCAACCCCGGTGAAGCGCGATGTTTCGTGGATTCCGTCAGGCATGAGCATCGAGAACGACCCGATGCCGGTGCCAGGCTCGAAGATGTTGCCGCCGGTGAATCCCAGCCTCTGGATAGCGCTCCAGATCGACCGGATGATTCCCTCGCTGGTGTAGTGCGCGTACTGCGTCGATTGCAGGATGGACTTCTGCCACTCCAGCGGCAGGGCGTCGATGCGCTCAGCAAGAGGCTTCCAGCGGGCATCGCGGACCAGATTAGGCCAGACAAGCCGGTTCGGTTCGAGCCTTTTGGCGTACTCGCCAGGAATCGGGAACAGCGCATTGCGGATCTCGGACGCACCGAAGCCGACATACTTGGCGAGCTGCGCCTGTTCTTCCGTCGTGGCGTTGCGCTTCTCCTTGTCAATCTGAATGGCCAGTTCGATCAGGTCGATGTTGCGCTTCGCTGCGTCGAACCATGACCCTTCGCGGGTCAGCGCTCCTAGTCCTGGCCGGAAGTCGGCAGAAACTCGGCGCACACCTCCTGCCACAACGCCATCTGTTCCGTCCGATACTGCCGCAGACCTTCCTCCGTCCCCCAGAGGTTTGCTTTCATCAGTCGATCCATCAGCGCGTCGTCCTGCTCCTCGAACGCCTCGATCATCTGTTCGTCGAGGTCTTGAGCGCGGGGTGACTGCGCCCCTGATTGGGTTGTCTGGCCTTTGTCCTTCAGCCATCGGTTGATCGAGCGAAGGCGAACCTCCTTGATCGGCGGAATCATTTGGCGCTTCCTTTGGTGTTGATGCTTCATCATAGTTGAGTTTGGCTGACTTAGCCGGCAACTCTTCAGGATTCTTCAACGGTTCGACATTGGCATCCGTGAGAGGAGCAGGATCAGGCTCCGCCGCGGGATTTTCAGCATCCTGCCCATTGTTCTCATCGTCGAACACACGCCTACGAAGGTCCCTCAGTTCAGACATAATTGCCGCTTCTCTGGCGAGAAAGGCTTTCTTTTTTTCAGGGAGCGTTACGTCGTAGCCCTTGTTTCTAAGGTCTCTGAGCATCCTTTTCGCAGAAGCAATCTTGTCTTGTATAGTCCTCTGCTTCGTCTCGGCGTCTGTCTCTGATGGTGTGGCGTCGGCAGCCGGCAACTTGTCGGCATTCCCGACAGGTTTAGCCTTCGCGTATTTCCCAATCGGAATCTCTGCCGCCTTCTGCTCCAGCGGCGCCCCGTGCGTCGTCGGCTGCGCCGGCGTCGTCAGCGCGGGGATCACGAACGGATTTCTGGCCTTCGCCGCTGCCTGCGCGGACCTAAGCCTGGCAAGCCGTTCGCGCAGGTCTTTCGTCTCGGATTTGATCAGCGCATCGAGTTCCGTCTTGTCCGCTGCCTCAATCTGCTTCTGCTTCCTGATCTCCTGCAGAGAAAGAATCATGGATCGGCGCTTTGCAAGGTCGGCTGACTCGGAAGCGATGAAGTCGTCAAGCTCAGCAGTGGCCGCTGGATCTTGCTTCCTACGCAGCACAAATCCAGCGGCCCCCGGAGAAACATCGCTCGCCGGAACAATGGCGTGCGTATCACCGACGCCACGCTTTCCCGCCTCGCGCTTTGCTGCCGCTTCTGTGGCAAACGCTTTCCTGTCGTGATCGGCGCCAATGATGTCCTGAACGCCTTGCTTATTCATCTCCCTCTGCTTCGAGCCGTCCGGATCAAGGTTTTCTCGGAGAATCCATTTGCCGGTCAACTCTTCGCCGGATGCTCTGAACATCGGGATGCGCCTCCGCGTGCCATCGAGGTCGGACTGTCGAACATAAACATGATCCCCGTAGACAGTGCGAATCCTGACGACAGAATCCGACTTCGGCTTTTCGCTTCCTGAAGTCTGCAATGTATCGCCGACATTCCCGGCAGACATTGCCGCCGCTGAATGTGCCTGGCCCCACTTATCAACAATCCTCTTGACGACCGGAGAAACGGTAAGCCAAGGATCTCCGGTAGAATCAGGCGATCGAACCGATTTGACCGCATCAATTGCGCGTTGTCGCAGCCGCGATGATCCCGCCCGAAGCACGTTTTCAAGCTCTACCTTGACGCCAGCGTTCTGCTTCTTTTTCGATGCCAACTCTATTCGGATCATCGCTTGCAAGTCGCCAAGCGACGCCTTTCCGACATCGTTAATCAGCGCATTTGTCCTCTCTGCATCGGAATCCGACTCCGCACTATCACGAATCGGAGTCAACTTCGCTCTTGCTTTTACAACCGCGTCGATGGCGTCATCAAAATTCCCTGGTGGTGACTGACTGGTGACTGCCGGAGCCTTGCCTTCAACTGTTAAGGAATCCTTGTTGGTTGCCCCGGCCTGACCGACAATCGCCTCTCTCGCCGCCTCCATCCGCCCGGCCAGGTCGGTCAGCCTGATGCGGTTCTGGCCGACGGCGCGCGTCGCCATCTCGCGCAGTCTCGCCGCCTTCGTGGCGAGCGCTTCCGCGTCTTTCTCCCAGTCTAGCCTGGCGGAATCGGATACCGAGGCGGGTTTCGCTTGTTGTCCCGGTTCTGCCGGCTGGGGGATTTCGGTTTCGTTGCCACGCTGAAGAGTTCCTTCCTGAGATTGATCCGTGATCGATCGGGTTTGTGAAATTCTGCGCTGTCCGGCGTCCGGTTCAACGCGAGAGAACTGGCCTGGGATGGCTCCCGCCTCAATTTCCCCAGCACTGACGAACGGCGCCCTGCCGTCACTGGCAGGCAGGTATTCCCCGGACAAGGGGGCCTGTTGATCAACAACGGGAACGCCAGCCGACTCTGCCTGATTGGAGGGGAGAGGGGGTTCGGCAGTGGATACCTGGACAGGAGAGATTCCCGGCGCGGCTGGCGTGTTCTGATCGGCCGAGGCGATGCCTGCGGCCGGGGGTTGGGTTTCCGGATCGGCCGGAACTGTTCCCGCAGGAATCCCGGCGGGCTGCGCCGCCTCTGGCTGAATGGTGGCGGAAGTCTGGCCGCCTGGCGGAATGGTGGCCGCATCTGGCGGAACCGTAGCGGAACTCGCTTCCGCCGCTTTCTGCAACGGGCCTTTGACAAGATGCGATCCGCCGCCGGCCACTCCGCCCATTACCCCGCCGACGGCCGCCCCAGACAGCGCGTCAGAGACAACGCCTTGGATGACAGATTGATTCTGGTCAAGATAATCCCGTGTCGCGATGTTCTGCACCGCACGCTCGCCGCCAGACTGCAACAGTTCCTGCCCAGCCTCTTTTGCGGCATCTCGGCCAACGGCTCCGAAGAGCCCACCTTTCGCCCCTGTCGTCACCCGCTGGAAAGCGCTACCCAGAGCGCCGCCGCCCGTCAGCGCGCCGATTCCGCCCGTTGAGATCGTCGTGTTGCGCAGGATGTCGGACGCCCCTTGCTCGGCGACCTGCTGCCGCGCCGCCTGCTCTCCAATCTGCGCCTCAAGCGCAGCGAACCCAGGCATCTTCCGCAATTCATCCAGCGGCTTTTGCTCGATGTCGGACTTCCATTGCGCGGCGTTCGATGCGCCTGCAATCGCCCCCTCTGCTGCGCCGAAGCCCAGCGCTGACGGGACCCTGGCGGCCAGATTGCCGGCGAAGTTCGCCCCCCATCCGCCAATTGGCGCGGCTGCGCCAGCGGCAATCGGAGCAATCGCCCCGCCGATTCCTCTAGAAGCTGCCATCCCGGCCACGCCGCGCAGTCCGGCCGCAGCAATTCCTCCAGGCACGGCCGCAGCAAACATCGACGGAGCAGACTGGGCAGTCCCCATGGCCAGGGCCTGTAATGGACGCTCTCCAAGGCTCGGGATGACCGAGTTCGGGTCATCCTCAAATACTTGCGACTCAGCCGCCCGGCGTCCTGCCGGCGTCATGCTGTCAGACCAATACCTCTGTCCGGTATCGCCGATGTCGCGGATGTATTTCCCGACATTCGTCGCGCCGGATCTCTCGGCCAGATAGCCGACTCCTGATACCAGTTGATTGACCCCGGAAGCGGCCCCTTTTGCGTAGTCAGCCAGGGTTGGCGAGGCATCGCTGATCGGCTTGAAATTTCCCCAATCGACGCCGGAAGGACCCTCTGAAGTCGCCGGAGCATTGGCGTCCGCTATTGGTTTGAAGTCAGCCCAATTGACAGACATTATTTCTTCCCTTCAAGAACTGGCACCCCGTTTCTGACGACATACGTTTTCTTGTCCGCCCCTTCAAGTCGGGTTCCATCAGGGTATGGGGAATCTGAAGTCCGCACCGGCTTGTACGTCCCGTCTGCCCGGTCGAGCACATCGGTCGCCCCGGTGGCCTCATTGATCCGCACAGACCGGCCCTCAGCGTCGGTATGGAACTTGTAGGGTGTCGCCTTCTCCTGCTGCTCTGGCTTCACGACGCCAGCCGCGATTCCCATCCTCCACGCCTTGCTGATCTTGCCAGGATCGCCAGAGTTGATCGCCGACAGCAGGCCGTTGCGCGCCGCGCGAGCCGCCTTCTCGTCCTCGATCTCGCCCTGAATCTTGGTTGCCCTCAGCGCCTTTTCCGGGCCAGACTGACGGAGGTCTTCGACCGCCATCTGGGTCTGGCCGGCAAGGCGAGTATTCGCCAACTGGCTCAGTCCGCGCTGCCGCTCGACGGCCATCTGATTCGCCCCCTGGATACCGGCCGCCTCCACCTGCGCCCTGCGCCCCAGTTCATCGGCGATACCGCCACGCATGGCGTTCAGCGCCGCGATCCTCCCGGCGTTGCTGCGCGCATTGCCGCCGCCGGTTGCCAGATCATGGGCCAGCCGGTCCGCATCCGCTTGCCGGACGAACTGCGCGAAGCGGTCGCGATCCGCCTGTTCTGCCGGCAGAGATTGCAGCATCGATACGCGCGGTCCTTCGCCCTGGCCGCCATTCGCCTGCAACTGCGCCAGCTCGGCTTTCATCTGGTCGGTGCGTGCCGTGCTGTTTCCGTAGGCATCTACCGCGCCAATGGGCTGCGCCGCGCCTGCAATCCCAGATGGCGCGAGCAGTAGCGTCTTGCCGGCGGCGTTGCTGATGGCTCCGGACCCAGGCGCAAATTGCTGCTTCGTCGGGTCGAACCCCGGTTGCGTGAAAGACAGGATTCCGGATTCAGGGTTGAAGCGCGCATTGCCGGCGTCGCTCGTCGTCGTCGCGCCATTCTGAACGGGCAACGGGACACTGGCCTGGTCGATCCTCCTCGCGGCGGATTGTTGCGCCCCTCTGCTTGGCGGCGACGAAGCCGTGGGGCGACCGTCGCCCACCAGCGCAGAGGTCAGCAGACTCGGTCCGTTGAAATCCCTGAACCCGTCCGCCAACACTCTGCCTGCAGCTTTGAAATCGTCCGCCAGCCCTCGACCTGCGGCGACTCTCGCCCGCTCCTGCTCAAGCCCGGTTCGCTCGTCCCGCGTGTCCATCCCAGCCCACAAGGACCGGACCTCTGGCGGTGCCGCCTGAACTTGCTGGGCGGGGGCAGAGATGGCCGTCGGACGCCGCAAAGCATTGGTGTCAGGCGCGACAACCGGGGTCTGCGGTGCCGACTGAACGCCCGGCGCCTGAGCCTGACCACTTCCAGGCATCACTGCGTCGATCATTCCTTGCGCCGAAACGCCGCTGTAAATGGGGTGACTGGCCAGATTGTTCCTCGGCGTGACCGCATCGGCAATCCCTTGCATCGATACGCCGCGATAAACCTCCTGCGCGGTCGGCGCCGAGGTTGGTGTGGTTGCCGTGCCACCACTCAATGCGCCGGCGATGCCCCGATAGGCCGGGCCATAGACCTCTTGTGCGGTTGGCGCCTGAGCCTTGCGCCGCTTCTCCTCTTCCGGGTCGATCACGCCGCCGGCGGCCAGCCTCATGACCTGGTTCTCAGGCCCCTTCTGCAACTCATCGAGTTGTTTCTGATACCGCTGTGTCTGCGCCAGACTGTTGCCGTAGGCGTCTGTAGTCGGCGTGGCCGGCGTCGGAGAAGGTGGCACGGTCGGCTGGACTGGAGTCGCCTGGCCAACCAGTGGCGCGGGCGCCGGCTGACCGGCCGGCGACGTCAACGCCTGCGAAGATAGCGAAGGCGGCGCCGCCGAAAAGCTGTTCCCGTTCCTGATGATGTTCGTCGTCGGCGTCTGGGCAGGAACTGGCTGCGCGGAAACGGGTTGAGTCGCCGGAGAAGTCGCTGCTGCAATAGCAGGAGTCCCGATGGATGGCCCGGAGTCCGTCTGCGTGAAGCTGTTCCCGGTGCGCCAGACTCCGCTGATTCCGGTCTGGTTCTGCTGGCCGAGAATCCCGCCGTAGGCCAACCCTCTCGCCCCCCTGACCGGCGGCTTGCCGTTCGTCGCCTCGATGATCCCTTCCACCGCCTGCACCGCCGCCGGGTTCTTCATCGTCCTGGCCGGAAGAATGGCCGCGCCCTCGCCGTTCGACAAGCGCACATCCTGCCCGGCCACGACAACAGGAACACTGTCCGAGGTTCCTGTGCCGGCGCCCACTACCGGCATGATGCCGCCGCGCGCGTAGTTTGCCGCCTTCTTCAGTTCCTCGTTGCGCCGGCCGATCGCATCGGTCGCCTTGCCCATCAAGCCGCTCGGCTGAGAAGGTTGAGGAGATGCTGCAGGTTGCTGAGTGGGGGCTGGTTGCGGCTGTGGTGCGGGAGATTTCCCGGCATCTCCAAGCCCATACTTGGCGTTCATCCTCGCCAGCATCTGCTCCGGCGTTTCCCGAATCACGCCCCCATCGGCCATGCACCGCGCCTGTTTCCTTTTCATCCCGGTCTGCTCCATTGCCCAATCCGCTCGGGCATCCTGGCATGATTGGCCAATCTCAGGAAGGCCCTCTACCGCCTCAGCGCATCCCAGGTCAGGCTCCCGACCACCCCGTCAGCGATTAGCCTGCGACCGTTCTGGAAATGGACGACCGCAGACTTGGTGTGCTCACCGAACACCCCGTCCACCGCCACCCGATAGCCGAGCTTGAACAGTGCGACCTGGAGCTTGCTCACCCAATCCCCGCTGTCCCCAACGCGCAGAACCGGCCGCGATTTATCCAGCCGTTCAAGCGCCCAGATTCCCTTTGCCCGCTTCAGATAGCGTTTCCGGTCATCCAGCCCGTTTGTCCCGCCGTTCACTGCGCGCGTGACGGCGCGAATGTCGTCCCGATCGGCAAGTTCTCCGATCTTCCTGCGCGTCCAGTACGAGACTGCCGACAGCAACGCCCACGGGAATTTCTCCAGATCCTGCGGTTGCTGCTCGAAATCCGGCGCCTCTGGAACGATCTTTCGGATGTCGTCGCGGGCTTCCCGATAGTTCGCCCGCCCGGTCGTCTGGATCAGGCCACGCCCCCGATACCGCTGTCCGTCTCCCGGTTGCACATTCCCGAGGTCCTTCCTGCCTTCGTAAGCTTTGCCGGACGCAAACTCGCGCGTGGTCTGGAAACAAGCACTCTCATGCGCAAGCTGCGCCATAAAGTGGCACAGCGCAAGATCGGATGTCGCCACGGGCTCAATGAAATGTTGGTATTTGACAATTCCGTTGACAATTTCAGTCGCACAGGAAGGGGCGAGGCTGACCAGATTGGTGATGGTGATTTCTCTCATGTTTGACATCCTCAAGTGCCGTTGACCTGATAGCTCGTCCCAGAAGACGCATGCAGATTGTTGTACAGGGACGTGGCCATCTGAGCGATTGCCGCAAGCTCTCGCATTACCGCCTGCATCCTGCGGTCCATCGTAGCCAGGGCCGAGTCCAGATTTTTCCCCGCTACGGCGAGAGCGGTAGCCTGATTCTTCTCCGCCACCGATAGACCAACTGCCTGGTTCTTGGCATTCACCTCCACCGTGAACGCCGTGTTCTTCTCCGCCACGGCAAGAGCAGTAGCCTGGTTCTTCTCAGCCACCGATAACCCCACTGCCTGGTTCTTGGCATTCACCTCCACCGTGAATGCCGTGTTCTTCTCCGCCACGGCAAGAGCAGTAGCCTGATTCTTCTCGGCGGCATCCAGAGCCATCTGAAAATTCTTCTCCGCAACGGCAATGTCGTTCGTTGCGTTGAACTGCTCATTCTTGGTCAGCAATTCCGCTGCCGCAGTGCGCGCATTGAAATAACCCGCCATGACGCCGATCAGCCGCGTTTGCGCCTCATAAGCAGCGCTGGTCACTTGCCCGGCGACCGGGAAAGCCGACGCGAGCGTCGTCGCGTACTCACGAGCGGAATTCAGCGCGAGCTGCCGTAGTCCGATCAGCTTATCCACCACCCAGTGCAGCCGCTCCACCCCGGCCACGGTGATCTTCCGCGCACTCGCCGCAATCTCGGATTGCGCAGCGTTCTGGATCTGTGTCACCCCAGCCACCAGCGCGCCCGGTGGGATCGGAAAGCGACTGGCGGCAAACTTCGCCATCAATGCATCAGATGCACGTGTCGCCTCGGCGTTGATCCGGTCCCGGTCGTCGGACAACATCTGTGACGCCACACAAGGAGGGAGACCGGAGCAATTGGATAGCGCGTCCTGCAGCCATGTCTCGGCTGCGGTGTAGCCGGCACTTTCTGTAGAGAAATAGGTTGTGCGAAACGCCGCGATCGCATCGACCAACTGGTTCCACAGCGCCGTCTGCTGATCGTCAAAAGTAGCAACCAGCGTTTCCGGCGCGATCTCTGTCGGGAGTGTCACCGTCGGCTCGACCGGTGATACCGCGTCGGCCACGCTGGTATAGATCGTTCCCGAGCTGATTTGCTCCACGGCAATCGTCGGCGCCGCCGAGAGATTGCCAACGTTGATCGAATCCACGGCGATCGTCGGCGCCGCCGGGAGATTGCCAACGTTGATCGAATCCACAGCGATCGTCGGCGCCGCTGCGTCGTCGAGCCATCCCGTTCCGGAGATGTTCGTTACCAACCCCATTTTGGCCTCGAACAGTTCGAATTTCTGGTTGGCCTGATTCCAGGCGGCATTGATCAGCGCCGCGGGGTACTGGAGCGCGGCGTAGGCCCCAGGAGTGAAATTGCCGCTTGGAACGGATACGATGTCAGTCATGAGAAGATCCTTCGTTGAGAGGGCGATGGGACAAAAGCGATCGACGCCAACGTGAATGCGCCCCCTTCCGGGTTGCGCAGTGTGATGTCAAACAGGCTGGCCAGCATGCCACGCGCCAGGTCGAAACGGTGTGGGCCAATCTGGGGGCTGCTCGACCTCGCCAGAAACGGGTATTCCCAATCATTACTGTCCCCGTCTGCATAGGAAATCACCAGCTCCATCCGCTCCGTAGAGGAGACGGAGGCGTAAGCCGCTGGGAGTCGTTTCGGAGAGTCCGTGCCGAAATTCAGCCGGCCAAACCCCACCGAGGCATAGACCACCCCGTCTTCCACAAAGCGGTATATCCCCCCAGGCGCAATACCGTATCCTCGTGAAATCCCCGTGAAATCCCAGCCGCTATAGGTCGTCGCTGCGCCTGTGTCCAGGTTCAGGCACCACCCGCACGATACCACCCGGTTACACCCAAGCGTAGTGAAGACCGCCGAGTTGCCTGATGCCGGTGCCGTCAGGTCGATCGCCTCAGCCATGGGCGTTGACACCGCTCCCTGGATGGTCCCGATCACCACCCCGTTCAAACTAAACCAACCCACATTCGAGCTGTTCGGATCGGAGAACGCTGTTCCAGGGACCGCCCCGAATGGCAGCACGTCGATGATGGGCCCCTGAACATCTCCCAAGTCGCCGGGAATCCAGTACGTCTTGTCCGCAGCAACGAACACCCCTGTCTGCGCAGACACCGCGATGCTGACGGGCTCTGGAAACGGAATGAACCCTTCTACGGGCGCGTAGTACCCCGGTCGGAAAGGCAACCCGACCGATACCGTGCTCCCAGAGAAACTGCACAGCCGGCCGTTGTGCACGAACAGCACTCCCGGCGGAAGTGGCGCCTCGACGCGCTGCCCTGCATCGCGTCCAGTGGGAAGCGCCACAGCATCATAGGTCGCCGTCGCCGGTGTGACCTTGGCGAGCAAATACAGCAAACTGCCACTGGTGTTCGACAGATAGATGTTGACGTGCGTTGCGCCAGTAGCCGCGCCAGGGAGCGTGACGCGCAGCCCCCCGGTTGTCGTGCGCTCAATTCGAGTCAGCGGTGATCGTCCGCCCTCCTCCAGAAGGGACACCCCGTCCCAGCAGCAGTAGCTGGTGGCGACCAGATACTCGCCCGCCCAGAGTGATCCGCCATCGATCGCAGAAACCACGGGCGCCGGCGGGGTGGGCAAGGCCCAAGGCTTGGCAACCGATCCCGCCACGCGGCCGCTGTCCGTCCCGTTGGAGTAGTAAAGCTCTGATCCAAGCTCCGCGTAGCTCATCGTCGCGTTGCTCGAAAGCGCCGTGACCACGGTCTCGGCATAGACCGGCAAGGTGATGGCGTACAGCACGCTCGCCCGGACCAAATACCCCGCAGTATCGCTGGTCATGTACAAACTATGCGCACCGGTCAAGGCCTGCACCAGCGCAACTCCTTGCCGACGATGGACGCGCCCGGTGTTGTCGATGTCCACGTTGTCGGCGGACTTCAGGAAATCCCCCTTCTGATCGACACGCAGCGCGAAGTCTGGCAGCCGATTGTTGATGCCGAGAAATGGCCCAAGGTTTTGCGTTTTCATCATGTGCGGTACAGCTCCGTGGTAGTGTCATCGATATAGGGATGCCCGAGCGCATCCAGCCAGTCATGCACGGCACCATCCCGGATATGCACGCGCACGGGTGAGGAGAACAGAGACTCCTGGAGCGCCTTGAAGCGCGCGGCATAGTGCACTGGATACCTCTCGTACTGCGATACCCCGTACTCCTGACTGAACACAAATGCGTAGAGCATCTCCAGTAAATTGCACGGCACCATGTGGATTTCGTGCTGCGATGCGTTCTCCGCGTTGATCGTCCCGATGCTGTCGTACATCTGCAGACGCAGCACGAAATTGAACCCGTGGAATGGGAGTGCGCCATTCGCCTCTTCGGCCTCCGTGACGTAGTGCGCGCCCTTGAAGGAGCCCTGCTCTTGATACAGTGGGGCGAATATGGCCCGGATCTGCGGCGAGGGAACGGCCCAGAGACCGAGATCCTCGTCCAGGATTTTCTCTGGCAACAGCTCGCCGTAGCTGTAGTTCCAGCCCCCGAACGAGATTGAGTTGGTGTTGTAGCGAGTCTGCACCTTCAAGGAAACCCCTAGTGTAGCCGTCGCCGGGTGCCCAGAACCGTAGAAGCTGCCTTCGACCGAGATGTAAACCCCGTTGGCCACGTCGTGCAGCAAATAGTCCTTGGTGCGCCAAGTCAAGCTTCGGCTGTCTTGCGTGATGTCATTGTCGATGGTTCGAGTGTAGTAGTTTGATCGATAAATGCCTGTGTCGTAATAGGTCTGCCCCGCTAGCGCACTGGCCATGTCCTGCAGTTCTTGGGTAATCTCCGCTTCTACTTCTGGCAGTTGATGGGGAGGTGGCGTTGGGTTGATTTTGTACCAATCCTGGATTTCAATAGTATCGCTCGCTGGATGAACTTTCGGTTGCAAAAAGATCCTTCCAAGCATTCCCATTCCTGAAGGCCCGGAATACGTATACTGCCCCATGTACATGTCGTAATACGTCGTGTTTGGCGCGAAGACCTCTTTCTGCCCGGTAGAATGCTCACGATGGTATGCGCAATACAGAATTTCCGATCCATTCGCCGTCACTGAGAACGTCGCATTCTGAGTCTCATAGTTGCGAGGGACTCCTCCTGTCCAGTTTGACCCACCAGAAATGTAGATAGAAGTCACCCCTCTTGTCGGCGGAACTGACTCCGGCGTGTTGTAGCTGGAATTCGCATCCCAGTAGAGGGTTGTATTCGTTGCTCCCAGGGTCGCGCTAGTTAAAGAATCGGTGTGCGTGTCACAGATGGGTACGGTTTGCGCGCTGATATAGGTGATGTCGCTGCGCACGTCAAAGTTCTTGACGTTGCTCCCGGAATACACCACAGCGTAGCCACCCTGCGTAGACGAATCCTCCTTCTCGCCAGCATAGCTTGATCGCCCGTAATTAGCATGCACATATCCATCCAAGGCTTTGGACACAGTGCCTGACCAATCCCAGTGCATCGTCGCGGTACACGCCCCAGTTCCATAGGGCGAAAGCTGTGAGATATACCCAGAAGCCGTCATCGCCACCGGCGTCGCCGGCAAAGTAGTCGACGTGTCCATGCTCCCGCTGCTCGACACCGGATCACCAAAGCTGACAATGGGCATCGCCGCCACCATCCCAGTCGAGACCTTGGAGAGATACGGAGGCGTCAGCATCATGGCGACCTCAGCCGAACTGAACCCCCACTCCCCGCCGATGTCATCCCAACTCGACCCAGAGAAGAAAAGCTGCCCCAAAAACGCCCTACTCGTCGACGCTTCTATGCGCTGCCCGATCGTCATGGCCTTGTCTTCCGCGCGAGGCGAAGTCGGCGTCAGCGTAGCAGTTGCGTCACTGGCGCGCACTTCCTCACGGCCGACCGAAAACACCCGTTTTTCGGTGAGGTTCATGTTCTGCTCGCCGTAGTTTGCGAGCCCCACGGCGGCATGTACTCGACGCACCCAAGGAATGCCGTTGCCTGGTTCAAACGCACCCATTTGCAAGATCGGCATGGGAATCGCGTTGACCAGCACCGTGGAACCGGAGAACGTCACCACGTCATGCCATTTTGTCGTGTCGTCCGCAGGCACGTTGTACGGGCTCGCAAAGGGCAGAACGGTGTAGGTCACATCGACCGGCCGATACTCCGGCGTCAGCACTTCCAAGTCGTAAGGGTCGAATCGCACTCCCACACTCCCACCTTGCACCCAGGCAGCGAAGCCACGGGGATTCGATTGTCCTGTCGCCATCATCCCGGCACGAACGAACCTCGGCATGCCATCATGGGTCCGCAACATCGTGACGCTCCCGTCCACGTGCGCTCGCAACCGCGTGCGAATCCCGCCCGCGCCGTCAACCTCTTCCAGCATTACGCGCTCGTTCGCGCTCCCGGACGGGGTTCCGAACCTTGTAGGGAAGACCACCCCAATGTCATCGTCTTGGAACGCCGCCATGTCAGCAAACAGGAATCGGAGTGTTGTCCGGAGTCCCTGGAATAGTGCCAGTGGCCCGGCAATGGATCGGGATTTGCGCACTTGCCGAGCCAATAGCTCCGGTGACGGCGGTAATCTGCGCTCGAACCGCAATTTTCGCAGAGCACGACGCGGACACCCCGTGAGCGCCGAAGATGGCAGCAAGCACTGGAATCTGTGCAGAGACCCCTCCTGATACACCTACGACTCCGTGCGCGTCGCAGTAGATCGGAATCTTGACCGACGCAGAGCCCCCAGCCACTACAGCATGGATCTCTGCCAACACCGGAATCCGTGCAGAGCCACTTCCTGATATTCCCACGACTCCGTGCGCGTCGCAGTAGATCGGAAGACGCGCCTCCAGCCGGCCAGCCGGTGGCGAGCTGCCGAGTGCGTCGCAGTAGATCGGAATCTTGACCGACGCAGAACCCACGGCCGCTGCTGCAGCATGGATCTCTGCCAACACCGGAATCTGCGCAGAGCATGCCCCCGCTGGGCCACAGATCCCTGCGATGTTGGCATAGACCGGAATCTGGCAGGATGCCTCACAAACGACAGTTGCTGCCCCGGCCGACTGTGCATAAACCGGAATCTGGGCGTCGACATACCCTGCAGGGGGCTGGTCTCCGCCGATGTTGCAGAGAAGTTCGATCTTACCGATGGCCAGATACCCGATTGGCCCGGCGATCCCTTCGGCAGAACAGAAAAATGGGATCTCGGCGGATAGGTCGCCGGAAATTCCGTGCGCCGCCGTGATGTCGCAGAATACTGGGATTTGCGCCGACAGGCTGCCGATTGGAGCAAAACCGAAATCGACCTGATTCCATTGCGGAACGTAGGTGTTCGCCGCAAACTGAAAATCGACGCTGTTCCAATCCGGCGGCGTGTAGGCCATTATGGCGCCCCTGGAGTCACCCGGTCGTAGATCAGAGCGTTATTCGCGGACACCCCGTCAGCCGGAAGAGTTAGCAGTCGTGATGCTGGAATCGCTGCGGCGGCCCGGCGTGCGCCACGGCTGATGCGGACTTTTCCGATGCGCCCGTTGAAACTCTCGGTGTTCGACGTGTTTCCGCCAAGCACTAGGTGCGACGCGCTGATGTTGTAGGCCGTCGTGCCAGAGGTGGCCCATGTGGCATCGTTGACTGTAACAGTGATCACTCCACTAACCCGGCGCACCTGCAACTTGTGCCAGGTGTTATTCGCAAACGTGGTCGTGACTGGCGCACCAGTCAGATGGACATATGAACCGTTGTAGAAAGTACACTCCAACTGCAATGGGTTTGCCGATGCGTAGGCTGTGATCGCCATTGTGCCGACAGTAGAGCTTGGTCCGATCTGCAGAATGCGCGCGTAGGTACCCCCATGCCCCCCGGCAATCGGGTAAAACTCCAGATCAATGCAGAAATCATCGGTGCCGAGGATGTAATCGGTACTGACGCTGAAGATCGAGTCCGCACTACCGTCGAACTCGAACGACACGCCGTCAGCGTTGATCTTGACTTCGTTGTAGTACGAAAGCGCGTGCCCTTTGTTGTCGAACGCCAGTTGCCCACCGACGACTCCGCGCGACGGATCAAGGTCGAACACGCACTCATCCGTCGGCGGGTCAAACAAACCGTCGATTGCTTCAGAAATAACTTCGCCGAAGTCTGGTGGATGGAAGGTATAGACCCCCGTCGTCGGGTCGCTGTTCGCGCCGCCCAGCCACTGCTGCGTGCTTCGGTCACGAAACAGAATGGTCTTCGCTGCCAATGCTCCGGAGGCATCTCGCACCGTACCGGAAATGGTTGGACGAGGAAACGGCGCTGTTGGCAGCGACGTGGGCCTGGAACTACCTTTGGTGACTCGGACGTTGCTGATGTAGCCGTTCATGATGGAGTTGTAGTTCGTGATCGGACGCCCGCCTACGTGCATGTATTGAGACGAACTTCCAAACTGCACGTTGTAAGAAACGCTGCTTCCGAGTTGCACTTCGTCAAGGTAGAAGGTGACAATTCCAGAAACTCGTTTAGCCCGAACGAAGTGCCAGACGTTCTTTGAAATAGTTCCACCACCACTGCACCCTGTTGTCCCGTTCCACAGATAAAGGTGCGTCCCTGTTGTAGATGCGTTTCCCCCTATCGCAAACTCAAACGATGCTGAATTTGACTCATTATCGGCAGATAGGATCATGGCGTGCCGTTCAGATGACCCGTTCACCGCCGAGTCCCCGACTATGTACCCCCAAGCCGAGATGTCAAAATCCCCGGTGCCAAGGTTAAAGTCGGAGCTGGTGACAGGGCACCGCAAATAATCCCCAGTCCCGTCGAAATAGCACGCCTTGCCTGCGCCGAATGGAGTCCCAACTGCCGACGACAAGGCAGCGTTGCCGTAGGCCACAAATTGCCTATGGGCCTTTGAAACGTCCTGCAGATCCTCGGAGAGAGGCAGTAGCATGACGGTCTTATCCCATAGTGAATCGATCACAGATAAACCTCGAAAGCCGTGATGATGATCGGCCCCCCGATAACGATGCTCGTCGTATTCATTTGGACGGCTGCTCCGCCGCCAGTAACGCCAACATCGAAATCGCCAACCGTTGTTTTCACCCCTGAATTGACGGACGACACTCGCGCATAGAAGGCCGTTCCCGTTGCATCTGCGGAGGATTCGGACACCATCGCACCGGGAGTGACGGTCATCCGTCCTGCGGTTGGCGTTCCGACAGTTGCGCACGACGGGTCCGGGAACGTCACCGTCCCGAGAAGCGTTCCGGTCGCAGCCGACGAGGGCAGCGTCGGGCGCGGGCTGGTGTAGAAATCTAACACAGCAGCGGAGTTGCCGACGTCGAATGCATCTCGGAGGGCGGTCAGCATCGCATTCTTTACTGAGTCTACAAGGCGTATGTCAGCCATGGTGAATCCTTTCTATTTGGCTCTACAGGTTGTCAATCAGGTTTACAATCCTCTGCAGATTGGTTGTCAATGTCTTCAGCTTCATGGCACCCTCACTGTGCATTGCGAGGTCGCTATCCGGACGACTGCGCGCGGCGTGTCTATCCGGCAGAACGCCGAAACGGAGGCGCGGCTGGCTGGCACGGCGGTAGATGCTGACCCACTGCACGGCGTGATCAAAATTGTCGGAAGCGCCCCAGAACACGAAGCCGCGCCAGACGCACTGCTCAGCGACGCGAATAAGCTGATGCCCTGCAACGCCCCGGTAGCCGCCGCATTCCCTGTAGCGCCCCCAGTCGGAGCGGACAGGCTGATCTGCGACAGCACTCCGTTTGCCACCGTGCCCGCACCAGAAAATGCGGTGCCTGTAGGAGGTGCGATCGATAGCCCCGAAATCGCCCCACTTGCGAGGCAAGCCCCAACGGCAGTTCCTGTTGGCGCAGACAAGGCGGCGGTGGGAAGGCTGGCGCTTGCCGTCGCCGTCCCGGCCGCCGATCCGGCCGGCGCCGTCAGCGACAACGGCGCAAGGCTTCCTCCTGTGGTCGCCGATCCGGTTGCCGCCCCAGTTGGTGCAGAGAGTGAGGCGGTGGGGAGAGCAGCACTCGCCGTCGCGGCGCCCGTGGCAGATCCGGTCGCGGCAGACAGCGAGAGCGACGGGAGGGTTCCATTGGCGGACGCCGATCCGGAAGCCGCAGACTCAATGGGCAATGCGCCGATTTCGGCCTGCGAGCCATCAAAAAAGAAGCGCCTGTACGAGCTGTACATGTCAAGCCATGATTACACGCAGTTGGGCAGTGACTACTGGTGCTCCACTGGTTGCTATAAAGGAGAACAGCGCAGAAAGGCACGCTCCTTGCTGGATCTCGGCTATAGCGCCGCCAGACAAAAGCATCTCCCGTGTCGGCGCACGATCAATACCTTCGGCACAAGTCCCACCCAGCATCACAATCGGCTTGAACAGTAGCACGCCGAAATTTCCAGCGGTTCCTGTTGATCCAGAGAGCGTAACCCCCTCGACCGAGCGGACCCCCGTATCGCCATCTTGCAAACAAAAAATAAGCGTCGTCCGCGCGCTTACGGAGGATAGTACGGCAAGAGGTTGACTAGTCCTCCCTGCCGTCCCCGATTGATTGGTGTAATTTAAGGTTGCAGTGGTCGCAGTGCTGCCGAGCGCCGAATACACATTGAGTGCGGCCATGACACCCTCCCCATCTGTGTAGCGTGGGAGAGCTGCCGTAGGCAACCCGGTCGTTTGCTCTGTAGTTACGGTCCCAGACATCCCTCCGGAGTGAACCAACAAATCTGCAAGCCAGATTAGCGACCGAACCGTAATCCCGTAGGACGAACCAAATCCACCAACTACCGCCTCTGCCAGCCATGCTTGTGACGAAAAACTGTTAGGCCATTCTGGGGCGGGGAGCAGCGGCGAGTCTGCAGATGATAGACCTACTGAGTTTGTCGGCACCACCAATGGAGAAGGCGAGCAGAGCGGAGCACTGGAGTTAGAAACAATGCTGCGCAACGTCGCCGTCATGACCGGCGATTCCCCGAATGCCTGCTTGTACGCGCTGTAATCGGCTATCGCGCTCACTAGGCGTCCACCATGTGCAATCCGATCAAACCCTGCGGGGACGTAGATACGCTAGCCATAAAAGCGAAAGCAAGGCACGCATCCGTCATGATTTCCGGCGTGCTGGGCAGCCCTGATATCGTGTCTCGCAGCGTAGCTCCCCCTGCGATTTCACACGGCGCGTACAGTATCGGCTTTGCAATAACAATCCCGAAATTCCCCGCTGTTCCAGTCGTCGCGGCCAGTGTGACGGATTGCACAGACTGCACGCCGGTATCTCCATCTTGTAGCGCGAGAGGGATAACTCTCGATTCCTCCCGCAAACCTGTCCCGCCAAACGCAGCAGCAAGCGTCGTCCGCCCCGACGTCCCCGCTTGATTGGTATAGCTTGCGGTGATTGTCGTCGCCGTTGTTCCGATCTGTGTGTAGATTTCAACCCAGATCTGATTTCCTTCCCCGCCCGTATAGCGCGAGAGCGATCCACCGACTGTTTGTGCTGTTGTCGTCGTCGCGTTCAGCCCGCCGATATGCAACAGCCTGTCGTACAAAACGAGTATGCCTGGCTGAACTAAGGCCCCTTCGAGGCCGAGCAGCCATTTTTGCCGCCCACCTGCCGGATTGGTGAAAGGCACCGCTCCGAGCAGACTTTTGTTGCACGCTCCGACGGTCGACGGTATTGCCCCGTTGGCCCCGTTGCTCTTGTTGTAACGCCACAAGCTTGTCAATCGACCGCTGACCGTGGCGGCGGCGGCGGCACCCTGGATGCGCGAATCGAACCAGAATGATGGGTGATCCGGTGCGCCAGAGTTTCCGCCGGTCAGCCGATTGACGACGGCGGAGAGATCAGCGAGAGCGCTCACTTGCCCAGGATCTCGTTGGCTCGACCAGCCGCCAGAAGGCCAGCAGTCTCAAGCGCAAAAACGCTTTCCTGAAGCACCTCACTGCGCAGATCAGCAGCGCTGGTTTGCGAAAACCGAAACACCAACAATTCGACAGACTGAGAGGTTTTGGAAGCCGTCAGGATCGAGATCATCTCGGATTGCGTCAGACGAGCAAGGAAAGCATCTTTGCTCAGAACGCACGGGTGTCCGCCTTCTGGCCAGCGCGCAAAATCAAGCTGCATGGTGTCACGCTCCTCAAGCAGCGCCAAAACCTGATCCTGATCGAACGTTACTCCTGCCGCGCGCGCCCACGAAGAAGGCCAGAGCTGACCGTTAGTGAGCGGATATCCGGACCCAGCTTGCCCGTTGAACGATCCTAGCTGGTTATCCCATTGGCACCAGCCACCGTTTGCGATAGAGATAGTCATTTTTGTACTCCTTGGTTATCGATTGATGTACAGAGGGGTGGAGAGCGTCACAGTGAACGTGTCTGCGGTGCTGGTCTTGGTGCCGCCGAAATCAACGAAGGCAACCAGTTCGTCTGTCGCCGCAGAACCGATCGACTTGTAAATCCATCCACCAACGGCGCTGATCGTCGCGGCGGTGAATGCCGCTGGATTACCAAAGGTGACTGGCGTCCGGTTGTTCGTCGCGTCGTAAGCACCGACCGTGCAGGTCACTGTTGCCCCACCGGTTGCGTAAGACCCACTCGCGGCGACTTCGTTGGTAATGTCGTTGCGGAAGTCGAAGGTGTCCAGATCACTCTCAGATGGGAGCGACGAAACCAAAAGAAACTTGAACGTCCCAGTGAAATAGGCGTCGGCCAGTTTTTTTGTAAGATTTCCAACGTTTGCAGATGCCATAAAATTTCCTCGTTACGTTGAAGTGGTGATTTCTGGAAGGACCGTGGCCACTGAAGTCGCCGCGCAAATCGCGTCGACGCCATCGGCCCGGATCAGCTCGATGTCGAAGTAATAATCGCGGGCCGACACACCCGCATCCGACAACGCTGTTTCCGGCAGACGAACCCACACAGAACTGGACGCCGCGTCTATTTCCAGGGTGCCGTCGTCGGTGTGCAGGCTGAGGACCGCCGTATCTCCGACTGCGCGCTTGAGGTCCATCCTCGCCCCGGTGTAGCCCGACAGATCCTTCGGGGCGTACCACTTCAGCGCGCCACTATCAGCGGTATGGGCGGACATCCCAAGGGTGCTGACGCCATCGAGATCTATGGTCGTCGTATCCACCACGCTCACCGAAGTTGGCCGAACGTCGTTGATTGCGACCATCCCCTTGGCGTCGACGACAGATGCCCGCCAGCCGTCGAGCAGCCCATGTGCCTCCTGCGTCACGACTCTCGCAGGCGCAGACCGGCTGATCGACGCGATCAGAGCAAAAACAATCTCGTCTGTCTCAATGCGGATCTGGATGTCGGCAGAGGACCCGAGGCGCATTGACGGAAGCTTCAGCTTATTCAGGCTCATAACCGCGCATCTGCAATGTGTGTGTATATAACATCCTAGAAAATGTGAGTGCAAAGCCCGATCAAGCCGGCTTCGCCCCGTACCCGATGGTGAATTTCCGTTGCGTATTCTCTGGGAAGTACGTAATGCGATCGACCGTTTGCAGATACGCCTTGTCCTGATTGGCTGTAGTCGAATCCTGGGTCAACCCCGTGTTTGATACGTGCATTCTCCGGTCTGGAATGGCGTCGAGCAGCTCTACCCACGCTTCGACTTTCGGTCCAGTCGCCCACAGAGACGCCGGCCCACCGCGGTAGTTGGCAACGCTGCCGTCATTGGCCATCGGAATGCCGACCTCGTTGCCAACAACGACTATCTTTGTGAATTCGTTTTGCCGTACCGAGACCACATCCAGCGAGGCGTAATTGCCCACCACCAGCATTCCGGCGTACTCGACCTGCATCTTTCCGGCGGCAGAGTACGTGATGTCGACATCGAGCATCAGCGGATGAGGCCGGCCCGCGACCATCGTGTAGGTGCGGGTCTTTGTCGCGACGTTCGTCACAAGAGAGTCCGCATGCGCCAGCGTCGTCACGTGCCGCACGACAATGTTGTTGCCGCTCGCGAACGTTCCCGCGGCAAGTGATGCTTGATCTGTATCGCCGACATAGAGGGTCAGCGAAGTCTGCGACTCCAATGATTGCGTGCTGTTGTCGGAATGGTGGGCCCCCATGAACTGATAGTTCGTCGATCCGACCGGCGCCCACTGCGGCACATAGCAGAGCGCCGATACCGTCTGCAGATGATTGACCCATCGCACCGGGACAAAGTAAACCTCGGAATCCCCAACTGCATATCCCGTTGAAACCCCGTAGATGCGCTCGACGGAACATCTCGCCGCCGAAGACGCAGACGGCTTCAGGCCAGTCGCCTCGATCAGGATCGTGTGATTGCCCGCTGGAAGATCGTCAGCCAGGCAAATGAACTCGTTGATTGCTGCCGTCGCGTAGGACGAGAAATACCGTTTCCCGACGTCGCTTGGACGGCATCTTCCGGCGACGTAATCCGCCTCGGTGAACACAGGAAGGCGATTCGCTCGCGTGAAATCCCCATCGATCGAGACGATTCCGTACCCGCCATTGGTCGTCGCGAAGAACTGCAATCCAACAGTTCGACCGCTGACGACTCCAGATGCGGTTTCTCCTTCCGTCGCGGAATACGCTGCCCCGGATGCGCTAAACGCCCCAGCAGCTTGGTTTGCGGGGATAGTCGTCCAAGTCCCGACCTTCGTCATCGACGTGTGAGGTACGCATTTCGCCAGTTTTGCCAGGCAGATGTCGCTCATACTCGGCACCATGGCTGCCACATTCCTGGTTCCGAGGAACATCCCGTAATACCATCTCGTGCCGTCAGCAGGATCGCTTTCGAGCGGGACGTAAAACTGGTACTCGTTCAGGTAGCGATGCGTGCTCAGCGTCGCTGGATGACGGAACAGATAGCACGTGGTTGAATGCGGGGTATACGGGGACGGCTTTCTCCCCCCAATTGCTTCAATCTCGGCGCCCAGATGCTGCCTCCACGTCATCCCCTTGCGGCGCGGAATGACTCCTCTCGGGAGGCTGCTCACAGCGGATTCATATGCCCCCAAGTCGATTTCTCGAACGAACGCTTCATGATCCCGAGGATCAGATGTCATTATTCCATTCATCACCACGCCTTTACCCTGTGCGGCCGATCCGCGTTGTTGTCCCGCCGATGGTCTGCAGTTGGCCGCCGGCCAAAATAGTCTTCAAAGTCGGCCAGCCCACGATCTGAACGGTCTTTGTCCATGAAGTCCGCGTCCGGCACTCTGTAGGCCCGATACCGAACCCATCCGTCCAGATAACGATGGTGCACCGCTGCGATCTCAGGCTCATCCTCATCGATTTCCATCGGATTCACAGGAGTTCGACAGCACTCCAGTTTCAGCACGGAAGAGGCCAAAACGATCCGATTCAGCGTGATCGATATGTCGTCGTGGATAAATGCGCTCGGCCGTTCAACGGTGTCTCGCCAGTTCCTGAACAACCTGTCCTGCTCGTGCCGGCTGCTGGGCGAAAGCCAGTAAGTAGCCCCGCCTTCGACGATTCGAGCGGTCCTCACCTCGATGATTCGTGGTGGCAATGAAACCTCAGAATCACCGGCAGACAACACAAACTCTAGGTTTTCACGCAGCAGGCTTTTACGAATCGCCGCCTCTTCAGTGGCCTCGTTGAACAGCCTAACAAGGTGATCTCTCCCCCACATCGGCGGAGTGATCGTATCGCGCTCGTCGATACGAAAATTGGAGATCAGGGTGCCGAGATTCACGACGCAACTCCGAACTGATGCACCATGTTCTCCGCATCGAGTCGAAGGTTATTCAGCGATTTCCTGCGGTCCAGTTTCTGGTTGAAATTCTGGGCGACAAACGAACACAGGGCGTCGGTGTCCATGGTGTTGATTGCGTCAAGCGCCCCAAGTGTTTCCTCAGTCTCATGCTCAGGAGTCGCCTTTTTCTGCGTAGTGACCGGATCTGACACATCACCATCAGCAACAACCCCGCCGTCCTGGTAGACATCAGGGTGCCGCAACATCTTGAACGCGATAGCGGCATCAACGACCTTGCTCTGTCCATTGACCCACTCTCCAGTCCCGTAGGTGCAGTCCTTGTGATACGGCCTGCGTCCGATATAGACAATCGTCTGTGCCTGCATTGTGCGAATCCATGGAAATGCGCCGGCTTGGGCCGGCGCGATAGGGTTAGACGCCGACCAGAGTCCCATTGACAATGACATCCATGATGCCAACAGCCGAGTCTGCCGCGCCCCCCCGAGTCAGGATCAGATACGCATCCTTCGGAAGCGTGAGCGGACGTACCGCCGTGTTGTTCGCCGGCGTGCGAGCAGCAGAAGACGATGCAGTACCAGCCACGATGAAGTAGTCATCATCCTGTGGTACAGCCGTGGAATCGACGCCGTCGACGTAGGCGAAACCGAGCTTGTAGGTAGTCGATGTCGCGAACGCATCCGAGATGATCACCAGGGCGTCGGAAAACTTGATCCCGGCAGGAAGAAGCCCGAACCGGACCACATCACCGTTTTGCACCGCCGTCGCAAGGTCAGAGTTGACGAATATCCCTGAAGAATTGGTCTCGAACGTATAGATTTGCGACCAGCGATTGCCGAAAGCGCCGGCATGAGAGACTTCATGTCGGAGCGATTTCTTAGTAACTGTTGGCATCTGTCAAACCTCCTTAAACGCCGGCCAGACGGACAGCGGTATCGATCACCGCAACGCCATAGTCGGTATATTGCTGCTCGTTCCCATGATCGACCAGAAAGCGGATTTTCGACCGCCCGCCGATCTCGCCAACGACGTACTCACGCTGATTGCCAAAGTCGGTCGTTTCTTCTGCGGTGAAATATGAACTTCCGCTTCCGTTGTGCCGCCCGAACCCTTCCGCGAGGGCCTGGCCGCCGAGCAGAATGGCGCGATCGACTGCGTACCCTGAGCCGAGCGCAGGAATCGTCCCGGCTGTCTCGGTTGCAGAGGTGGTGGAAGCGCACCACTGGACCGTATCTCCCGGATAGAAACGGATCGGTTTCGGCATCTTGAGGATGAGAATTCCCCGCCAGAGCAGCGCGTCTCCGAGGAAGACCGGATGGTTCTTGGCCATTTGCGCCCGAGAGATGGCCTGCGCTTGCAGCGTCCGGAAATTGGTGCTCTGGACGAACGAGTTGTACTGCTCGGCGGACACCATCAGCACGCGCACAGGCGAATCAGCCGCCGCTTCGTCATTCTCGAACTCGACCCCAGGCAGAGGAAGGGCCATGCCGTCCAGCCAGGTGGCGATGCCATCCACCACATCAGAGTTCATCACATCCGTCGTGGCGATCGTATAGCCGCCGGTTGGCACCTGCTCCAGGCCCGACCCGGTCGAGAGGAAATGGCGGTTACGAGTTGGCGCTCGGACGGGGTTGACCATTACCTTCGAGAAGTCGGCATGCGCCGTGGTCGGCACGCACCACTCGATGTTGTCGTGGAATCCACGTGCGCCGGCGAGATGGACCAAAGACGCCTGATCAGAGAATCGCTCAAGTGACGACAGCGCGACATCTTGCGCCAACGGGCGGAGCTGATGCGGCGTGCGCTGTTGCGACATTGCGCCGCCTGCGCTGATCGGGAATCGAGCTTGATTGACCCGGAGCCGGTCCTGTGCGAACGTTAGCACGGAGCCTTTGCCCTGCGCCCACTCGTCGCCCATGATCGGAATGGATTTGACCGGATTGACCAGATCGAAGGTTACTTCGTCGCCGGCCGACTTGGTGAGTTCCTGGACCCGGACGATCGGCTTCTTGTTGGTGCTGACGAGTCGGATATTTCCGCTGGCGTCGGCCTGTTTTGACATCGCGCCGGCCATCCGATTGAGGCCGGTCTTGCGCTGCATGCACGCAGCGAACAGGCCGACCGACTGGATCTTGACCTGTTGGTCAGACCCATAGGGGACTGCTGTGGTTGCCATTTTTACTGCTCCTGTATGAGGAAAATTCCGCCATCACGGCGGTGAATCAAAATGGCCGGCTACATCTGTCGAGACAGAACGGCCAGTATTTTTTCTCGCGGCATGCTCATGAGCTTGTCCTGAGCCTGCTGCACAGACATCGACGAAAGCGCCTGCAACTCATCTGCTGGCGGGGTTGCGGCCGCAGGAATTGAAGAAAGGCTTGACGGCACCTTTGCCTTTGCGCTGGCCTGTGCGATAACTTTTTCCGCCTTCGCCATCGCGGCTTCATCCGGAAGGTCAGCTTTCGCCTTCTCTCCCATCCCATAGAGCTTGGCCACCCGATCAACAGCGTCCACCAGCGCCTGAGCGCGAGTAGATCCCCTGTTGACGTACATCGCACTCAGCGCCTGTACGGTCGCGATGGCTTCCAGGTTGGCGCCAGGCTTTGTGTGATCCAGATCGGGATATGTCTTGATCAGGCTCTCGGCAGTCGCCGAAATCGCCCGCTCTTCGGCCTGCGCCGCCTGTTGCTCAAGCACCTGGATTGCCTTGGCTTCAGCCTTACGGCTGATCTCCTCGTCAATCTGCGCCTCAAGCTCATCGATCCTGGCGTCGTCATCCAGCAACATCGCTTCGCGAAGCTCGCGGCGAAGCTGCTTCAGATCGACGGCGGCCGTCGGGTTATGCGGCTGCTCTGATTGGGACTGTTGAGCGATCCGGCTGGCTTCCTCGGCTTGGGCCTGCCAGTATTTGGCCTCGTCTCTGGCTCGTTGCAGTTCCTCGAACGGGATCGTGTGCTTCCCATCCTTGGCAACCACGACAGGGGCTTCCTCTGCGGCTGTCTGTGTTTTGTCTGTCGCACCTTCTTCGGCTGAAGCTTCAATGCTGGCGGCGGGCGATCCGCCGGTAATCTCGCCCTCGATCGACTCGCCGATATGCAGCGACATACGATCTTCGTCTGAAAGCTGGTCGAACTCTTCAGGGTGCTCCATGAAGTAGGACAAATCTTTTTCCATCTACCGTTCCATCTACAGGACTCGCGCGCCATCACGGCGGGCTATCCGGTCACATATCGCTTGTGCTGCGGGCGAGATGTAAGCGGGTGTTACGAAAATGGCATTGGCCCCGAAGGGCCTACGCCTCCATCTGCTGCGGATCGCGCGCCATCACGGCGGGCTGCTGCCTTTTTAGCATGATTGATTTTGACTACCAATCGAGCCAGACGATATTGGTTGCGCCACTGGCGGCCATCACGCGATTTCCAGACACCAAGAGTTGCGTGCCCGCAGGAACGGCGGCAAACGTCACTGCCCCGATGTCAGACCCAGCCTGCCGGATCACTACAGATCCGGCGCCTCCGATGTACAGCGCCTTGAATTTCAACTCGGTCGAGTCGCTTGGCGTCACGGCGCCGTAGCGAACAGCGGTCTCTTGCAATGAACTCATGGTTGTCCTTCACTGGATGATGGTTGACCGCCCTCTATCCCTGTTTTCAGGCCAACATCTGGATTGGCAGGGAACATCGGCGAAGTGTTTTGCTGAAGGTCGGCCGAATGCGTCCCGTTCGGGACCGGAGCGATCAGCGGCGCCGCGTCGCGGTCGGGCATCCCGGCAGACCTCAATATCTGATCAGCGGATTGCGCGAGCCCTGGCAGCATGGAGATCTGGTTGGCCGCCTGTGTTGCCGAGAAAAATCCCTCGACGGCCTTGGTTGCTGCTTCGGCGGCCAGTTTGCTGACCTGCGCGTCGATCAGCGTCTTGTTCTGGCGAAGTTTTTCCAGCTCTATTTCCGCGCGGGCTTTGACCAGCGCCTGCTCGACAGCCTGTTTTATCTGCTGCTCGACCTGCTCAGGCGAGGACGCAGACGCTGCCGCACGGATTTCCTTGATCAGATCTGCACTATTCGGCAAATCCATCAGCGACAGCAGGAACGGGATCATCACCGACTGATACTGAGCCGGCATGACTTTGAAAGCTTCCGTCATCGCGTTGAGCTGCTGCTGTTTGAATGTGGCTGCTGAAGGAACGTCGTCAATCCCGACTGTCAGCGCAACGCGAGAAACGTCGTTGTCGAGGTACTCGAAACCGTCCTCGTCGACGACCGGCACATTGATTCCGATCGTGCGGTCATCGACCAACCCGCCGCCATCTATGAAAACGTCCTCCTGCTTCCCGATCGTGTCCGCGATGATCAGAGACAGCAGAATTTCGCCCACTTCAGTTCGCGCTGTCTTGAAATTGTCCAGGATGTCGGCGAGGCTCTGATTGCTCTGCTCAACCTGGCTGTTGAATTGCACGCCGCTGGTTGTGTTCGAGTTCTGTCCTTGGAATTCAGAGTAGATTCCCCCGACTCGCCGAATAGCCTCTCTAGCGTCCGCTAGCCGTTGGAATTGCTGCTGCGTCAGTTCTAGGTCGGTTGAGACCTTGAAAATGCCGCCTTCACGCATGGCTTTCGGGTCAAGAATGATGTCCGCGTCTGGTCTCGCGACTTCCTGCCTGAATTGCTCATCCTCCCCGACCACCGCGCCCTGAGTCCTTTCCACGCGGCGCGCGGCCATCATCCACATGGCCTTGCTGCGCGTCGCGTTGATCTCATCCTGCAGATAGACCATCCCGCGAGCCAGCCCAAACGGCACCCCTGTCCGGTCCTCGCGCATCCCCCAGAACGGGACATACGGAAATTTTCCGTGCTGCTCTGGATGATCGACATCCGCCAGCTTGTGCGGCCCGAGCCACCACGACAATCGCACTCGCGACACAATCGCGCGATCGACCGACACCAGACCTTTTGCCACTGCGACCACATGCGCCGAGTTTTTCCGGTCGTACTCGACCACTCGGCCGTCCGGAGATCTGATGACGGTGACGCGATTCCATCGACGATACCAGCACTCGCAGAGGGCCACCCGGTTCTGCGACGAGTTGCGCCACTGCGATTCCTCGATTGACCATGTGCGCTCCTGTTCCTGGCTGGCGAACAGATTAGGCAGCGACCCGGCCGCATCGGTCATGAAATGACCCACGCCGTAATCTGACCATCCGCTCGTCGTGTGCCTGATCAACTTGGCATGCTTCGGAAAAATCAGCTCTGGAATGCGCTTGTCGAACCACCGCCGGCGGATCAGATAGCGGGCATTCGAAAGGTCCGGCTTTGCGAACCAATCCCAGAAAATCTCATTCCGGTGGACCGCCTCGACCTTGTACGGATACCGGAACGGATCTTCTTCCCGACCCACATAGCACCAACCTATTCCGAGGCCGATCTGTGTCTTGAACGCCTCTGAGCACGCGACATCCGCTTTTGACCGCTGTTCCGCCTGGTGCAGTTTGAAACTCAGCGCGTCTGCCACATCCGAGCTGTCGTCCTGCGACTGCGGCCGCACGATCCAGTCCCCGCGATTCCGCACTTCCATGCCAAGGACCGATGCCAGTACAGGCCCCATCAGCGGTTCGATGGCCGGCGGGATGCCTATATCGGCCATTCGCTGCAGAATCTCGGCGTCCAGTTGATTGCCGTCGATGTAATCAGCCTCTCGATCAGCCTTCGTGCGCCACGGCGGCTGCTCCTGAATTTCTGTCCAGAATCCGGTGTACTCGTCGAGGGAAAGTTCTTCTGACATCATGCGTTCGCCATGCTATTCAGATGGCAGATATACCATGATTGATTTCTATGCTCTCCAGCACGCCGGGCGACGTGCTGATGGCCTGGTGTACGGATCTGGCTGAACAATCGCTTCCCGACGCATCATCAACCCGTACCTCGTCGCGCTCATCAGGTCGTCGCGCTCTTTCACGACTCGCCCATCTTTTCTGTGATACAGCCGAAACTCCTGCATCCAGTCGTCCAACCCTGCGAACACTTTCAGCCTCCCGGTTTGCATCCGGTCCAGCATTTCCATCAGCCCAGCCTCGACGCCATTGCCGCCAGACCCCTCTGGCTTCCCGGGATCTGGGGCATGAGTCGCGTGCTCCCTGAGCATATTCAACCCTGTGTCTGCGTACTGCTGCGCGAGCCCTTTCCCGCTCCCTTTGTCGTGCTGCAAGCCGTCGTGAGGCCAGGCGCACGGCACCCACGCGCCCCATGCCTTGACTGTAGGGGCGAACAGAATGGGGGTTTGCTCGCGCGCACGATGCGCCTTGATCACGTACCAGCAATCAGCGTCTCGATCCCATGCTGCCTGAACAGCGGCTGCCGGGTGATCCCACCCGAAGTCAATCCCGTTGATACGCGGCCAGTGCGCCGGAATTAGGAACTGTTCGACGAGGATCGATTCTTCCTCGACCGGGAAAATTCGCCCGCTGCCGAGTGTCGGGATGCCCTTTGCGCGAGCCTCACGCTCATGCGCCGGATAGGATGCGACGATGGCTGCGCGCTGCTCCGGTGTGTAGTGCGCCGCGTCGTCGATCGTCATGTACGTTACGTGCCGATCAGGAGACGATTCGTGCAGGAATCGCATCACCACCTCGCTCATGCCCTGCAGCGGGGTGAATGTCATGTATGCCATGCCGTTGGTTGCGTTCGTTCTCGTCAGACCCTCGGTATAGATCTCAGGCGCCGGCTCCTCGTCGAACCAAACCACATCGAGCGTTTCCCCCTGCCATTTTTCCCGCCCCTGCTCGTAGCGTTTGAAATACAGCCGACTGTTGCCGCCGCTGACGTGCCTGACAGTCACGCTATCCAGCAGATCGGCGACTCCCAAGGCCCTTTTTGGCTCGCCCACGATGCACGCCGCCGGGATCATGCCGGTGCCGTACTCACCCGGACGCCCGACTAGCAAACGCTGCGTCGTGTCGCGCACCGACTCTCCGGTGACTCCGGACGCCCATGCAGCGATCGCGCGCGGGAATCTGCGGCCTCTCCAATTTTCCGGGTAGCGCCCGGTCAGGTGCATCGCCATTTCCGCGGCTCCGGCGAGAGTTTTCCCGAGTTGATTACCGGCGCAGAAAAGCCGTTCTCGATGCGTAGCTCCTGCCGCGTGAAATTCAGCCTGTCGTGCGTATGGCTCATACGCCTCAAGTCGCCTGCGGGCTATCTGCCGATCTATCTCGGCAATCGCCTCATCGACCGGATTCAAGCTCTGCCCTCATGCGTCTCAGCAGAGACAACGACGCTCCGGACAGGTCGGCAGCGTCCGAAGTCCTGTCCTTGTCCATGCCGTACGCCTCCCGCTCTGCTGCGATCAGCCGGCACTGGGTCTCGACGAGCGACTTGAGGATTGATGTGCGCTTTGCCAGGTCCTCATCGCACTCGCTCAGTTCCTCCTGATACTCTGCGACTCGCATTCGCAGCAGCCGGATGTCTGCCCGGTGCGAAAGCTGCACGTTCGCGCTCGTCGTCGCTGCGCTGGCGATGATCGCTGCTTCTGCCGGCAAGGTTTCGTTTCCCGTTACCGATACCTTGCCCGATACCATCGCCGCCGATACCATCGCCGCGGCTTTCGCCTCGATCTTTGCCGACAGGTCGCGGGGGATGCCAAGCTTGACGAAGTGCTTTCGTACCGCGGCAGGAGTCACTTTCTGCCCTGTCGCGTCCTCATACTCTGCGCACAGCATCGGCAGGCTTTTGACGCCCTCGCGCCATCCCGGCTCGATCCTCCCGTAGTCGATGATCCTCGGAGCCGCCATCAGACCGCCCTCGCCTTGTACCGCAGGTACCGCCCATTCCGAATAGGATCAGGCACCGCATCAACCAGCCCATGCCTGCGCAGCAGCAGCAGCGCCCAGCACGCGGCCGAATGCCTGAGCCCGGTCCCCTCCCGGATCTCGTGCTGCCGTAAATACTCATGCTGCCCACACAGATACGCGAGCACGAGATGAGCAAGCGGCGATCTCATCCGCCCCTCTGGCCTCTTCTTGGCGCCCGGCTTACTCCCGGACGATGCCGAAATGATCTGTGCATAAATGCTGAACCCGGTTGCCGTCATAGATACGCTCAATCGCTCCGTTCTTCCTGATAGCCAACATATATCATGATTGATTGTTTTTTCAAACAACCCCGATAAAACTCTTGACTTGCGCACGCGATGCGTGCATAATTCTGTCCATGGGGTGAGCGATTTGCAAGCCCGGTTTTTCAGGAGAGAGAAATGAAAGTTCGTAGTTTCTGGAGCGCAACTATGGCTGCAGCCGTTCGGCTGCAGGAACTTGGGATAAAGACGGACCGGTGTCCACCACCGAACGCCCACCTACGGTGGGGGACAGAACTTCCCGATGGGGAGTTCAAGACACTCCGGAAGGGGAATCCGGCTATCGAGTCCCTTGTCGGGCTCGCGTCTGAGCAGTAACCGCGCCAAGCCGCTTCGCTGAGGCGGTTTGTCAGGCAATCCTGCCGATCAATCAAGGAGATAGAAAAATGGAAATCAGGGAACGGGTTAAATCGCTTCTAGTATCCCAAGGGTACGAGAAAGTCATAATCCGGACAGGAGGGACAATCCGCCTGTTCAAAGATGGAAAATGGATAGACGGCGGGGTAGTCTCAATGTATGCCGCCGACATCATGGCGCAGGAGCGCAAGGCCCGCGTCACACCAGATGAAGCCGCAATGATGGAGTCCGGATACGGACAATATGACTGAGCAGGCAATCCTGCCCAACCAAGGAGAGAGCAGATGGAATGGAGTAACAAACTCGGCAGCCGGGAGCGCAAGCACTGGCTGCTACTGATCAAATCGGGGGAAGTCACCCCGTTCGCCGGGCAATCGATTCCAGGTATCGTCGCGGTCGTCGGCCGCCATTACGAGAAAAGCGGGAAGTGGTGATAGATGAGAGATGATCACCCCACCCCAGAGGAGGTCCTATCAATCAGGCTCGCCGCCGGACTGACCCAGGAAGAAGCCGGCGCCGTGGTCAAGTCCGCGCGCCGCACCTGGCAAGACTGGGAGCGAGGAAGGCGCAAGATGCCTTCCGGCTTGTTCGATCTCTTCAAGCTCAAGAGGGGTTTGAAATAGCCATATCCAACCATAGCCTATCCGCGCCAGCGGAGAATGTAAATTTTGAGAGGACAGAAATGAGAACGACGATTGAAAGCTCTTTGGATAACGCGCGCCTTGCGGACCAAAACGCGAAGCTGAGAAATGCTCTTGTCGGTTGCGAACGCGCAGGGGAATTGTTGGCGTGTGCCGGCCACAAGGAAGCGGCTAAGAAGATCCTGGATATTGTGTCTGATGCGCTTAACAGCTCTTGTGGTAATCCAGAAACAGAGCAAGTTGGGTGGGTTTACACGTGCCCGGATATAACCAAAAAGATCCCCCCTGTCCTGTCTCTGCACCAGTTGGACAACAAGCATTGCTGGATTGAGCGCCCAATTTACGCTGTTGAGAAGACGTAGAACCGGTCGATCAAACGGCCGGCCTGTTAATCCACTCCCGATTCACGGGGCCGCAATCAACACTGCGGCCGAATCCTGCCAACGAACCGCTCGCACCCTCGCGTAGTATTCCCTGCGCTCCTCCCCCGACCATCGCATCACCTCACGCGCTTCGCATGCGGCGCGGTGCGCCTCTGACCAGGGGCATGTCGGTGATCGGCATGGGGATTTGCCGCACATTAGGCGTTAGGCCCTCAGAGCCCGCGCCGCCATTTCTAAGCACTCGTCGAAGCCGTGCTCCGGTCCGAAATCGTGCCAATGGCTTATCACAGCCTTGAGTGCGCATGCTGCGGCGTCTTGGCCAGGTGCGACCTTTGCAAAGTAGTGCGCGCGCTTCAGCGCATCCTCCCGCCCAACTTGTGCCATCTTTTCATCTGTTGATTCAATTTGAATTCGTTCTCCGTTCCACGCTACGCCTATAGCCGTCAGTCGTGTCCCTCTCGCCCCTTCTTGAATCTCGCACCCGTTTCGGCTCGCCTTCCCAGCATCAATCATGTCCGCGTACTCGCGAAGCGTCAAAGCAACCTCTGTTGCAAAGAACCCGTCGCCTATTTCCTCGTTCTCCAGGTACAGCACCAATATGCGCTTTGGCTTCTCTGTGCTCATATTCGATCTTCCTTTTCAAAATTCGGCGCTGGCGAGACGGCGCCCCCAACCCGTCAGTCGATATGGACTCGCCGCAAGCGGATCACCGTTTGGCGCGCGGCAGTCCGGGTAGGCGGGCGAGCCCTCGCACCGCTGTCCGGCTCGCTCGCGGATCGCGGCCGCAATGCTCTTCCAGTCCTTCGGGTATCTGGCTCGGTTCTCGGGTCGTATCGGCATGCTCATGCTCCTTCGTGCAACCGCCGCCTTCGCTTCCAGCGCCTGCGCTCCACATCGGAGAAGTGCATCAAGCGCCGCACTGGAACAGGATTATCGCGCGGTACAAGCTTCTCAGGACACATGCGGAAAACATCGGACCAACGCCATCTCCTCTCATGCCATGGCCTGGAAGGCGGCAATCTGGTCGTGACCATAGACCATCCTCTCTCGTACCCATGACACCACACCGCAGTAGAGATTTTGCCTGTGTAATACGCCATCCCCACCTGCCTACCCACCTTGTGCCGACCGCACAATTTGTGTTGATCTCATTTCATGACCCTCTCGTTGATCCACTTGCGCACCGATTCCGGCGCACGCTCGAAAACCTGCTTTGCAGCAGCAATACCCATTGTCGATTTCCAAAAAGTCAGGCACGACCGACAGTAGTCTGGCATGTGCTGCATTTTTGTTAGCCAGTCGACGGCCTCGTCGATGGTCGGCGGGCGGCATGCGATATCGCTCACGCCGGCAATCCCCAACCTGCCGCGGCGACCTTGGCCAAACACGCATCGCATGGCTCCCAGGGCAGGCACGAGCAGCTAATTATGAAGAAGCGCGCTCCAACATTCATCGGCGCCACCGATGTGCGAACAGTCAGAATCGAGCCAACCTCATTTGGCATCCAGCGCATGAACTGCTCGATGTTTTCAACGTTTTCAACGTACCACGTCTTGCGCGCCGCATCCCAGCGCGCGCCGAGCTTCTTGGCGTCGTCCTTTTCCTCGTATGGCACTTTCAGATTCGTTCTCATCTCTTCCTTACGTCATCAACCAACACATGCCGGTTGGTGGGGGCTGTATCCCATGGGCAAAACTCCGCCTAACCAAACAATGACGTTTGGTTAGGGTTCATTTCACCGTTGTTTCTGCCGACCGGAGCCGGGCTTGTAGAGCCACAACGGGGCCGAATCCACCAGACACTTCGATTTTTTGGACTCGACAATCTTAGGGTTCCGGCATGTGTCTGCCGCCTGCACTGCCCAAGAAACCAAGGTCCGCGATATTCGCGATTTTCTTCACCGCCACAACGAAGGGCGGATTGGCCTTGGCAGAACTCCTCCAGTCGCGCTTGCTTCTTCTGTGCGCAAAACCAGTCATGCCCAGAACGTTGTAAGTGGCCGACCCCATATCTAGCCCGCGCTTTGCGCGTATTCCTGCCGGGACGTAATATCTCTAGCACCACCCATCACCCGATAGACTGCATGACCATCAATCTCTATCTGCTGCGCGCCTCCATGACTTTCTTCGCAACCGCCATCACCCCGGCCGCCTGGTGCAAATCATTCGCGTCCTGCCCAAGCTCATCGCTCATCGCATACGGCAGACCGGTTTTCCATGCCGAGCGTTCGCCCGTCAGGCTGGCGTCGTTGTCCGCGAACACGTAGTGTCGGCCGGTGAATTTCCCGGCCACATAAATGAGGTTGCCGGCCGAGAAGCACACCACGACTGCCGCCGAGAGCCGCAAAAGCTTCAACGCGGCATCGACGCTCAGACCGGTGGCGTATCCCTCGACGAACCACAGCTCAGCGGAACGCGCGTTGCCAATCCGGCAAATGGCGCCCTTGGCCCGCATCCCCGGTAGCATCTTCTTCGTCCATTCGTTGTCGATCAGGGCAATCTTCTGCACGCCAAGCAGCTTCCCGCTCAAGCAGTCGCGCATCGGAACGAGCATTGCGCCATCCGCATCCACCAGCGCGCGCGCGTCTGGAAAGCCTTTGGACGCGAGGTATGGATGGTTGGCCAACTCGCACGCTGCGAGCAGCGTAGCGGCCCGCGCAGCGGCCATGGCATGCTCTTTTTCCGCTTCTTTATCCGCCGCCGCAGCGCGCTCGATGGACGCCTGCCTGCGCTCAGCGATCTGGCGCGCAGAAAGCGGTTGCAGCGTGCCGTCGTCGCGCCAGCCATGCGCTTTGGCGTGGTGATAGAGAGAGGCCACAGTGATCCGTCCGGACGACTTGATGGACCGCCAGACGGCTTTGGCCGACTCCGGCCGGTAAGACTCTGCCTGCCGACTCCAGGAATCCCACAGATCGCGCCCGGCCTCGCCGAGCTCGCTTTTGACAGCCATCCCGATCTCTACCCACAGTTCTCGGTCGATCGCCGGGATGAAAGAAATGGCAGACTCGATTCGTGTCATCTCGTTCATGCCGCGCGCGCCCCGATAGATTTCGCGTATGCGATGTTGCGCGACTTGATCTTGTTGAGCACCGCGCGAGTGATCTGCACGCTTGGCGTTGTGGCAATGTTCCACGAGCTATCTGGCCATTCGCCTGTGATGTCGCGGAAGATGTGCTTTGCTCTCCCTTGCTGCTTATCAGGCGCCGAATACCCGCGTGCATACGAGCATGCCTGCTCCCACAGATGGCGCTTGTCGTCGGCATATTTCGTCTTGCCGATCCGGATTTCCTGCATCTCGCCGTGCTCGTGCTCGACGAGAGATGGCTTGATAACCTCGTGCCCACAGGAAACGCAGCGCTTGCCCATCGGCTGGTATCCGCAAACTGGGCAGGCTTTCCCTTCCGGCTTCTCTTCGTTGTCGCGACGAATCGTCTTGTCGAGCTTCTCGCCGGCGTCGAGCGCGTCCAGGCCGTTGTAGAAAATGTCGCTGTAGTCTTCGGCCATGCGGACGATGTTGCCGCTGAAGTCGAGCAGAAGGCAGTCCTTTTTGCCGGTCTTCGGCGAAGACCTCAGCCCTCTCCCCCACATCTGGATCGCCTCGCTCAAACTCTTGCGAAGCGGGCGCACGTCGCATACGCACTCCACGTCCTGGCAGTTGTGGACTAAAAGTCCTTCGCAAGTGAAGCTATTTCGGGGTCCGGCGTTGAGAACGTCCCATACACGCCTTTTGGCTTGTCCGATTTCTGGTAGTACCTGTCTATGATCGCTTTCGAGTCGAACCCCATGCTTATCAGATTGCGCAGCGTCTTGTCCGCATATCGAATTTCCGGATGCTCCGTCCGAAACTTGTGGACCATCGCCATCCAACCGCCGCGCCTGGTGTTGCATACGTTCACGTGCTTTGACGTCCACCGCAAATTTCCCGGCTCGTAGTGGCCGTTGTTGTCTATCCTGTCCAGTTGCACAAGCCGATCTTGATGAATATGCCCAAGATGGTCCCATGCCCATTGAGCGCCATCCCTCGCGGATGAAAATCTGAATTCGATTCCTCGCCCTCCATAGTCCGAAAATGCCTTGTGGCTTGGAATCGAGCATCTTGCTTGCGCGCCCGTCATCCTGCGCACCAGCCAATCCGGAGCTGAGCACTTCTCGCACCCACGCCACTGCGGAATTCGCAATGTCGAAAGCTCTACCAAAGACTCTTCCCCGCAATCCACGCATCGGCACGCGAACATGACGTTGTTCGTTTTTCGATTCGCCGCTTCCGCCTCTGAAACGACGATCATGTTCTTGAACTGGTCGCCCGCCTTCGGACGTTTCAACAATCGGGATTCCGCCTTTCGCGCAATCCATGAAGGTTTTCCATCCAGCCGCAGTTTTGACAAGGTGCGACGGCGTTGCGGTAAGTCCTGCGTAGGTGATGACATCACGTTCTCCTTTGAAGATAGGCCCATCATGGGATACGAATTCGTATCCATCCCATATTCTATCATCAATGGAAAGTTTCTCTATTGCCTTATGTCCTCTGTCTGTCAAAACCATCGAGCCTTCGGCGATGCAGTCGAAGCCCTTGGCCAAAGCGCTGACGCTCAGGAGCACGCGCAGCTCGGAATCCGGCTTGCGGTATTCATCAAGCAGCGCCTTGCGCTCTACCTCGCTCGTGTCCGACGTAAAACATGCCGCCATCACTCCGGCCGCGTTGAACTGCCTGGCCATTTCCTCGCAGTGCGCGATTGTGGCGCCGAACACAATTGTCTTCCTGTCGCTGGCGAATTTCTTCCATTCGCTCACCACGTCGCCAATGATTTCCATGCCGCGCTCAGCGGCCGCACCGTCCGTCCATTCGCCGCCGGCTGTCGCGGCGCCGCGCATGTTGACCTTGGTGCAACTGAAAACTCGCATCGGCACCAGCACGCCGGACTCGGTAAGCGCGTGCATGCTCGATGCGCAGACGAGATTGGAAAAAAGCTTGCCAAGGCCATCGGAAAATGGCGTCGCCGACAGCCCGATCACATGCGCCGAGCAGTCCTTGATCTTGTTGACCCACACGGACATCTGCACATGCGCTTCGTCGATCACGATCAGATCCACGTCCGGCCATTTGCGGCGTGCGAGCGTCTGAGCGCTGGCAATCTGAAACGGGCTCGACGGGTCGTAGCGCCAGTGGTCGGCCATCAATACAGAGTGCGCCGTCAGCCCGTAGCTGTCAGCGACGGCGCTGGTCTGCTCGATCAACGTCCGCCGGTCGCAGATAAAGATGGCACGCTTGCCTTTTTGCAGAGCCTCGTGAATGGCGCGCAGGCCCAGGAAGGTGTTGTGAGTGACGGTGAAATCGCCGAGCAGAAAAAGGTGATCGCCGTCTATCTCGAATCCGTAATAGTCGCCAATTCCAATCGGCTCTATGGTGATTCCATGCACAAGATGCCTTTTCTTCTGTGTGCGTTTCGCTGCGATCTTGTCGCGCATCGGTATTTTCGATAGGTCACCGCTTACCGAAACGCGCCAGTAATCTCCCACGAATCCGCTGGCAGAAATGCCTTTTTTGCATGGCGTGATGTATGCAGATAGTCCTACTGACCGGCAAACGAAGGCGAAATCTTCCGCCAGTACGTTAGATACGCTTATCCAGTCGCATCCGCCGTGCTCTACATATCCGTCGCTATCGATCAATCCGGCAAGCAACTCCAGGCGAACGGAGATCGGGCCGAATTTGTACTGCGGGGGGATATGTTTGCGACGCGCAACTCCTAGCATCTCGATATGAGCCTGAACGACGTTGAAGCTGAATCCGTTGTGCCCATTGGTCAGGAGCCATGTGGGGCAGTCTTCTGGATCGCTGGCAATCCTTCTGGTAGGCAATCCGATAGACCGGCCATAACCAACCCACTCGTCGACCATCTTGCATTCCGGCTTTGAAATGGCCGCTCGCCCCATCGTGCCATCTCCGAGCCATGCGCCGAGGATGTATGGCGGAAGGAGTCGATCAAGCGCATCTTCCTCATGGTTCCGATCGAAGAGATGGATAGCGTCCGAACGCCAACCCTTCAGACAGTGACGCGCCGTGGCATTGCTATGCAGCAACACTTCGACGTTGACATTCACCACGTCAGCATCTTTTGGCACGAAACCGCCATCCGCCAAGCGCAAGCCGGCGCTTCCTGGCGTCTTGCGCAGGCTCAATATGTGGCTGGCGTTGATCACATAGGACGATCCCTTCTTCGGCGTGATCCTGTACAAATGCTCGCGTCCAGACGCAATCGACAGCACATTTCTAGACCTGCCATCTGGCCCAAGCAGCTTGTCTCCAGCAATCACGTCCTGAACCATCTTGATGGTTCCGTCTGCCATCAAAACTTGCGTGTCGCGCCCAAGACACTTTCCTGATCCGGTGGGAGCCATCAGCATCTGACATCGATGCCCATTGCGCGCCCCTTGCCGCAGCGCCTCGTGCGCCTCTTCCTGAAATGGCCTAGGCGTCGGGAATGTCGCCGTCGCGTACTGCGGCGCATCGTGGAAAAGGCTGTACGTCGTCACGCAGCCACCTTTTCGCACTTCGACTTGTAATACTTCGCCGATCTGATGGCTTCGTTTCTCGTGCCGATCGCTCCGGCAAGCTGCTCTTTGAGAGATGCCACCTCAGCCTTGAGCCGCTTGATTTCCGCCATCGCTGCCGCCAGCCGGTCGTCTGCCTCGAAAATCGCGGCCATCTGGCTGTTGTCTTCGATTGCCTCCTGCGCGTCACGCGCGATCTCTGCGATTCGCTCCCGCAACTCGGCGTTCTCGGCAAGCAACTCGGCGGCGCGTTCTTCGCTGACCATGACGGGCTTGGGTTTCGGCGTTGGCTTTTCCCTGCCTTCCACCTTTGCGACTGCTGCCGGTAGCGAAACCTCTCCATGCGCAACTTGCTTGGCCAGTTCTGGATCTGCCTTGGCCACCTTGTCCGCACGTTGCTGCGTCTTGGTGCTTGCGCCAGATGCTGCCGCCCGTCCGGCTATGGTTTCAAGTGGACTGCAGTCCATTTGGTCGGCGCGCCTGTTGCCGCCGTGCGTCTGCGCCTTCGCCCAATCCTGCGCGCTAGACACGATTGCTGCCGACTGTGCTGGCGACAAGTGGCGACGGTGCAGGTTGGCCGACAGCACGAACGACACGATGTTGCCGCCGGCGAACTCGACGTATCGCGCCTCGACGCCGGCCGCCTCGCACGCAGCAGCACGATTCCCGCCATCGAGAATCATGCCGTTGTGCAGCACGATCGGATCGCGCAATCCGTTCGCGGCAATATCGTCTACCAGCGCGTCGAATTCGGCGCCGACAAGGCGCGGGAAAAGGGTAGAGAGGGGGTGAAGTTGATATTTCTCGCTCATTTGCCAATCAAAATCCGAAAAATTGCGACAATGAACCGCCAAAAATCGTAGAAAACGCATGATTCATCCTGTCTTCTCTGCATTCCATAGGAATCATCGCGTACTTTTCTTTGGCGCGAGCCTGCATATACTCTTGCGACGGGCTTATTCCATTCTTCTTTGGTCGCAAATCTTTGATGAGCAGTTTTTCAAACTCCTTGTGCTCATCGCAAACGTGAAAACGAATATTGCATCCTGGATTTTGTTGCCGTCTTTCGTGATTTGATAGGCGATTTCTTAGGTTCTTGGATTCGCCAACATAAATGCATTCATCTCCATTGAACATCGCATAAACACCGGGAAGCGAAGGAAATCTACTATTTCCGGTTCCGCTGCTGGCTGCCTGCAGTGCGGATCGCGCCGCCTCATATCTGATGAGTTGAGTCATGCCGCCGATTCCATATCTGATAGTTCTCCAAGCCAAGCCCGCGCCAGCTCGCACCATCGCGGCAGCGGCAGGGACAGCGGATCTCCCCCAGGCTGAAAAATCTCTGGGGCGAGGTCGTGCGGGTCCATGAATGCAACCCACTTCGCGCGAGACTTGCGCCAGAACAAAACCGGCCGGCGCCCAAGCTGCTCAGCCTGCCGCTTAGCTTGCGCCCAGAACAGCGGCAATGTCAGCACCTCGGTGCGCTTGACTTCGACGGCCCATCCAGGAACGTCCATTCCGTCGCAGCCGCCATCACGCGCTGCGCCCAGCTTGCGCCGCACCGCGACTCCAAGCTCGTATGACAGGATGCGGAACAGCTCACGTTCGCCGGCCGCGCCCTTGTTTCTGCTCATCGCCGTCATGTCGTGGCCCACACCCCAAGGCGCTCACGCAGATCGAGCGTCACCATGTCCAGCACCTGAATGGCGGCTGACAAACGCGCATCGCTTCCAGAGCTCCTTGCCGACAGGATGTTTTTCGCAGCCTGCTTCAGAACGTCCTGATCGGCCTTTGGAAGGGGATACGGGATCCTTTTGCATAGTCCGTCGATGATCATCGCGACACCTCCCGGCGCATCTTGAGCAGCATGAACGCGCGCCAGTCGCAATCCATCTTCTGCGACTCGGTGAGCATGGAGTATTGCCGGCTGAACAGCCGCAATCTGCGCCGGAGCCCTCTCATTTCCCCGGCCCCAGGTAGATGGCCTCGGCGTCTAGCGTGTGGTTCAGCTCGTCGCGATAGCCGGCCACTGCCGACGAGACAATCGCCAGCGGAGTCAGCAGGCGCTGCACAATCTCGCGTGCAGCTTTCTCGGCGAGGTACTGCCGATATTTAGGTGAATTGCTGATGAGCGGGTGCCGCGCCCGCATTTCTTCGGGGCTCATGACAGCAGCCCCGAATTTGCTGCTGCACGGGCAGCAACGGCCGCCTTGATGCTGATCATATTCAGCCGGTAGTGCGAGTCGCCCGCCGACGCCGAACTGGCCAGATCATGGATCTCGGCCAGCACCTCGTGCTGGAACCGCAACTGATCCAGCATCCGCGCCGCCAGCAGCCGGTTCTTTTCCAGTTCGGCAACAAGGCCAATTGAAATTGGCCGGCCGTCAAGCAGCTCGGCAATCGCTTCAGGTTTGGCGACGCATCCGGCGCCGGTGCATTCGTGCAAAGACACTCAAAGCCCTTTCTGAAAAATTAAACACCATGACGCCGACGCGCCTACCGAAAAAGAAGCGCCGAGCCAGCCGAAACCGGCTCGGCAAAACCAACCGCGTGTCCGGATAAAACGCGGAAGGATGAGGAGATCATGAGAACGCCCATGACAGCAGGTACGCTAAGACAAACGCAGCAATGGCCACGGCGAACGCCGGCACGTAAGGGTTGTTGTGGCCGGTGCTCATTTGCGATCGAGCCACAAGCACAGCGCAATGCCGGCAATCAAGCCGGCGTAAACGGCAATAACGGGGAGGGCGCAGGGACTCATGCTGCTGCCTGTTCGCAAGGGGTGGTGAAGGTATGAGCAGGGCCGCGCTTGAAGTTGCAGGATCTGCATACTGGGGAGACATCAAGAGGCTTTGTGTAGTCT
>OFRO01000021.1_pt1 | contig 50044 bp, 66 predicted proteins | sample 1543091 | NCBI WGS metagenome assembly OFRO01 (sample SAMN07774217, study PRJEB24372) | wastewater metagenome | isolation source: Exp Tend NO 10WW | collected 2016-02
CCCCAGGCGCTTCCGCTCACCGGCACGGGCACCCCCGCCACCGCCGGTCCCCGCGGGCCCGCCGGCCTCACCGGCCCCGTCGGCCCGGTCGGGCCCGCCGGCCCATCTGGCCCCGGCGGACCAGGACCGCCACCTGTGCCGCCGGGACCAGGCGGTCCGATCGGTCCAGACGGTCCCGTGGTTCCTGTCGGGCCAGTAGGTCCGGCCGCTCCGGTCGAACCCGTTGGTCCGGTCGGTCCGGCTGGTCCAGACGGACCGGTCGGCCCCGTTAAACCGTCCGGTCCGGTCGGTCCTGTCGGTCCAGCCGGTCCGGTTGGCCCCGTGCTTCCAGATGGTCCAGCCGGGCCGGCCGGGCCTGGTGGTCCGCCAGTACCCGGCGCTCCCGTCGGTCCCGTAGCGCCCGTCGGTCCCGTAGCGCCCGTCGGTCCGGTCGGTCCGGTTGGACCAGGGACGTTGAGTTGCCACTCTTCGGCGCCGACTTGCACCAATTGCCCGGTGTTCTGCAAGTGGTTAAGCAGCGGCGACGTGAGCCGGAGAAACTGTTCCAGGTTGTCCGGGTTCGAAGGGAATGAGCCGAGAGCGTTTGATGACATTGGATTGATCCTATGGTGAGGTCCGCAGGACGTAACCAAACGCCGCCATGCCTGTACTGCTCCCGGTCATCTGGATCGTGATGCCGTTGCGATAGATTTCGCCGGCAAGAATCTGTGCGATACTTCGCGCTGGAACCGTCAAGCCGGTGATGAAGTTGAACAGCGTCGCACCAACCAGTACCCCAACGGCCAGAAATAGAGCGCTGGCCGTGCCATTGTCGATGCGTACGTAAAGCTGGTCGTAATTGAGAACGCCCGGTCCAGCGACGTGAATGGTCGTCGCGGTGGCGGCAATGCCGATGCCAGCGCCGTCGGCGCTGGCACTCAACGGGATAGTGATCGTTGGCATTAGACAATATCCAGTGCGTCTGCCGCCGTGGCGTCAGCGACTACGCCCGTCGTAGTCGCCGACGTGAAAGTTGAACTGCCCATCGGCGTGTTAGTGATTTCCGAGTAGTCGAAAGAGGCACTCACGCCCGACGCGGCCAACATCGTTGAGTTGTTGATCTTGCAGCGCTTCAGCGACGCCGCCGTGATAGTGATGGAATCCATGCCGGTGTATTCCATGTTCGCGCCGTCGAAGTTGGTCCCGGCCGCGGTCGCACCGGTCAGCCCCGCCCCGCGTAAGTTGATCCCCGCTAGGTTTTGCCCGGTCAACTCGGCCCCGGCCAGATTGACGCCTTGGTCGACCGCCTGCTGTACCGCCTCCTTCATCGTGTTGGCGAGACACGAGAAGAGAACGACTGAGTCGCTGCCACGGTAGATGTTAATTTGCTTCATGCTACCCTCGTCGCCACGTCGGGATGTCGTCGTTTACTTCCATGACGATCTTTAACTCCTCGATCGCCCACGGTGTAGCGAGCGCATCGTACCCAATTTCGATGTACTGTGCGTGCCCGCCGACGCGGATGCCCGCCGACTTGCTGCGCCCCGCGGTGTACTCCAAGTCGTCGACCTGAGCCGTCGTCGATAGGAACGCCGACTCGATCGATGCCCCGGCGAAGATCGACCCGTTGGCCGGCCCGGAGTCTTCGGACAGATACAACTGCATGTCGCTGATGACCGCCCGGTTGCCGCCGTTGTGGATCGGCCCGAACTTCAGGTATGAGTTGACTGCCGTGCCGGCGTCGCCCTTGGCATCCTTGTCGAACGTCATTAGGTAGCCGTCCCGCGTGCCGAGCAACAACGTCCGCTCGCTCGGGTTATCCCCGTCGGCCACGCAGACCGCAACCGCGTTGTGGTTGGCGTTGGCGAACGAGAACGGCCACCAGCTACCGTTGGGCATCTGATACTGGTCCGACTTCGATTCCCACCAGAAATGGGTTGTCGTGTCGGTCGGGTCGGTCCGCGGGCTGATGAATACCCGAATCCCGCGGAAACGCTCATCCCAAGCCATGTTGATGATGAGGTCGTTTAGGTCCAGGTCGAACAGCCTGGTCGTATCGATGTTCTCGCTGACGCGGCCGGGCGGCTGACCGGGGACCATCCGCCAGATAGCGCCGCGGGAACCGAAGAAGTAAATGACGCCCGACGGGTCTTTGCACCAGGCCCGACCCCACGCGCCGCCGGTGACGTCGCTAATCATGTCCCACCGACCGCCCGCCGACGGATCTCCGCTCATCATGTGAATCGAGTTGTTGCACAGCGCTATAAAGGTGTCTTTCGTGTAGGGGATGATGCCCATCACTCGATCCGGGCAACGCCCACACTTCTCTTGCGAGCACGCCCACGCCTGGCGTGGGTCGTACACCGATGGCGTGTAATTCCAGTCGCCGACGTCGTCTTGACGACAGGCAAATATCTCGTGTGGGTCACTGAGCAGGCCGGCCATTAACAGCCGGCCACGCCAGAACTCGATCAAGGTACATTTGTTGCCGTTGGGGTCTTGCGGTAGCGACCCCTTGGTGGCGGTGAACGTGCCCACCTGGTTCGTGCTGATGTTCCAGGTTCGGTAGCTCGTGCCGTCGACAAAGTAGTACGATCGGCCGATATTTGCGGTCGGCTGGTCGAGCGTTGTACTCGGCGATAGCGCCAGCGCCGAGAATACGACGGGTGCCGCGGCCGACGCAAACGTGGAGGAAAGCAGCGTCTTAGTGTTGGCCACCAGGTCGAACGAATATAGCGAACCGGCGACCACGCCGACCGAGCGGGTGATCCGACTCGATTGCATCGGGCTCTCTTGCGGCACGACGAGAAGGCCGGACGCCACAACCCAAAGCGTATCGGTCGTTACGGTCAAGGCGGTTTTGAGCTTCCAGATCGGTTCTGGATTCGGTGTAGCCGCGGTCGGCGCCACGACGCGGATGAGGTCGTAATGTGTCGCGTCCGACGACTGACGGAGACGGAATGTTCCCACTGTTGTTGAACCAACCAGCGTGCCAATGCCATCGGCGGCGACCGCCGCCCACGTCGCAGTCGGGGTTGCAACATCTTCGCTTGGCTTGCCGCCGGCAGTCTTGGTTCCCGTGGTCGCGTCCCAAAGCTGGAATGAGTCGGTGCCACCATTGATGGCGTTTCCCACGACGGCAATGCAGTAGGAGATGGGGTCATAGCAGATGTCCTTAATCGTGCCGGTGAACGTGATCGGGAAGTTGGTCGCAATGACCCCGGCCTCGTCGATCTTGTAAACCTTGTTGGCTGCCGATCCGGCTGCTTCGGTCAAGACGTAGAAGTTGCCGCCGGCATCGGCGACAAGTTTGACCGGGTAGTGTGCCAACGGCGACTGAATTGCCGTCGTCCGGGCGGACACTCCCGTCGTCAGGTTGATTTGTTGCAGGACCAGGTTCGTACCATCGGAACCGACCACACCGAGCAGACCATGCGTGACGCATATATGTTGGTACGCCTTGGAAAGCCCTGTCACCGTGACCAGGTTGTTGCCGGAGCTCGTCAGCCAGGGCCCGCTCTCCTTTTTGTCGCCGGTCGAAGCGTTGAGACGGTAGATTCCGTGGAGCGCCCCAGCGCTGCCGCTCGCCGGCATGACATAGACGTAAACGATGCCGCCGACACAAGCGATGCCCACCAGGTTGGCCGATGACGGTCCAACGATCGTCACGTTCCACGACTCGACATACGTGGTGGCGACCTTTAGAACTTGAATCTGGTTGGCCGCAACGGCAGCGACATAGAAGTTGTTATCCTCGTCGGTGCATCCCATCGTCTGCGACGACACCATGTTGCTGCCCGTGGTGTAATCGGTCGCGCCGGCCGCGTACCCGTACACTCTCGCTTTGCTGGCGCCGCTCGCCCCGGCGACGGAAATCGCGTCACCGGTCCCTGAAATCTCATCTACGGCGACCTGAGCAACGCTGATGTTCTGGAATGAACCGACGCCGAACTGCGAACTGATAGCCCTCTTCATCCCCATACGTCGGCTTATCCGCTCGCGCCCGGTTGTCGCATCGTTAGGCCACACGTTGAGGGCCGACGCTGTGACGTTCGGCTTGAGTCTGGCGAATCCTGATTGCTCATCGAGCCCGGCCCACGGCATCGGCACGTCGATGAGTTGTTGCCCGCTTCTGGCCATTGGTATTCCTTCTTAAACAGCGTTTACGTTGACGATCGTGGTTCTAAGCAGCGTGTCGCTGCCGCCAGCGTTGGTTGCCCGCAACGATACGTCGAAAGAGCCGGCGTTGTTGTAAACGTGTGTTGGGTTTTGCGACGTCGACGTGCCCTCACCGGAGCCGAAGCTCCAAAGCCAAGAGGTTGGCACGTTTGACGACAAGTCAGTGAAAGTAACCGTATCGCCCACATTGATGGTGATGACAATAGTGTTGCCGTTTAGCTGCCACGCCGCCACCGGCGGGCTCGGCAATCTGACCGGCAGCATCGTAAGACGCTTAACACCAGACCGCGGCACGCGAAGGATTGAACGTGGCAACATGTCGCTATGGCGTCGCGTTGATCGCCGCCTCCACCGCTGTTGACTGGCCGGTCGTGACGAGGTCGTCGTTATACATCACGATTCGGCGCGTCAGGTTGTCGGTGCCTTCAGCCGCCACCCCGTTCGCAGCGAACAAGCACGACAGGATCAGCGTGGTCAGCCGCGTTCCGGCCGATGCCTCAGCAATGCCCGTCGCCTTGACATAGCACGCACCGGCCGAGGTTCGTCGCCAGCGATACAGCTTCGCTCCGCTCGTGCCGAAGTCGGCCGACACGTTTCCAGCCGGATCAATGAAGTAGCCGACCGTGGGCAGGGCTTGCAGTCGGTAATTGGCCCCGTTGCCGCCGAACGGGAGGCCAGAGACGCCGGCATAGTTGGCCAGCCAATAGGCCGTAAACGCACCCGTGAGCGTCATTGTCGACGCCATGATTACCATGCCGTTGACGCCGTTGGTGATACCAGTGGTCGAGTGCAAAACCGGCTTGGCCGTGCTCCATGTGGCGACTTGGCCGTCGACCCGGTTCCTCCAGAAGAATACCTGCCCGTTGTCAACGGTCGGCGTGACGCCGTCGCTGCCGTAGACGCCGTACAGATAGCTGAAATCGCAGAGACAGCTTGGCAACAGAATCGGATCGATCGCCGGCCACCTGGACAAGCGATTGACGCCGGTACGAGGTCGTTTGGTGCCTAACGGAAGCATTAGCCCACTACTTTGTAGAGCCAGTTGAAGCTGGTCGACGACGAGTTGAGAACCCCAAGCGGCTGGATGAAGCGGGCGCCCTTGGTGTCGAGCACGATCGTCGCCTTGATATTGCCCGTCGGGCTGATGACCTCGTTGGAGATGTTAGCGTTACCTACACCCAAAGTGACCGTGCCGGCGTAACGCTGGTTCCCCGCTACCGTCGCGGCGACATACGCATCCGTGCCGGCCAGCGGCGCCAATGTGCAAAGCGTCACCGTGAACGTCGCCAGTGGCCAAGCGGTCCAGTAAGAGCGCCCGCCGAACTTGCTGTTGACCTGGTCCCACGCAAACACCGACATGAGCAACGTGGTGGCGCTGCCCTCGCCGAGCGGAACAAAGATGATTGCTGGCGCCGCCTCGCCACCAGCGTTGCCACCAATCTCGATGACGCCGGCGGCTCCCATCGGTGATCCGTACTGGTCGCCTGGATTTGCTATGGACGTGCCGGCCGTAGTGAGGTTGGTCGTGTGCAACAGGGTCAGGTCGTTTGATCGAAGTCCAATTTGCACGGCTCACTCCCGGTAAGAAAAAAGGCCGCTCTCTCGTTTATCCCCGCGTGATTTGTTCCGACCAGGAAAAGAACAAGCGGTGACTGGCTGTTAGACCCGAGAGAGCGGCTTTACGGTTATGGTCGCAACAGCTTCCCGTTGCCGACCTGATTGGCGAGACTCGCCATCTGTTGTTGTTCAGCGGCCATTTGCCCCATCCGCACGGCCGCTTGTTGCTTGATGTTGGCCTCGATCTTGTCGGCAGCGAGCAGCAACAGCGAGCGGGCGAACTCCAAGTTCTTGCAGTCGTCCATGTTGATCTTGATGACGACGTCGCGGTGTTGGTCCGACCATTCCAATGTGACGGTCGGGTCTTTTTCTTTTTCCTGGTCCATGACGATACTCCTGAGTTGGGCGACTAACCGAATGGCGTCGCTTCGGTGCCGGTTGCCTGGATGATCACCGTAGCCATGAGCTTGCTCGTCGCTACGTCTTCGATTTCGACCATGTCGCCCTTGATGCCGCCCTTGGTCGTGCCGTTGAAGTTGATCGTTGTCGCACCGCCAGCCGCCCAACCAATAACCGCTTGGGCGGCATTGTCGGAGAACACGATCGCGTTGCCGAAGATGTGGGCACCAGTGGCAACAAAGCTGATCGAGTTGCCGGCCCCGTTCGTGATGCTGGTGCCGAGAAAGAAACGATACTTACAGCCGGTGCCGGTCGCCGCCGGGAGATTGATCGTCAACGCTTTAGTGGCGTTATCGATTACCACTGTCTTGCCATCATGCGCCGCCGCGGTCACGGTCAACGTGGCGTCAGAGCCGCCGGGCGCGACGGTGACGACGCGGCCGGCCGAGTAATTGTTGTTGTTCAACTGCGTGACATTGGCGAGCAGACCGTCGAGAACGCCGGCCTCAGTCGGAGACTGGTTGCCAATCGCGTAGTGTGAAATCAGTCGCCAGTAATAGTTGGTCCCATCGTAGAACGCCTGGAACATCGCAAACTGGCCCGGATCGGAGAACACGAAAGTCGTGTCGCCCGTCTCGTTGAAGCCGCCGGTCACGGTCAACGTGATGTCGCCGCCGTCGGTTTTATGGTGGAACGTCACGATTGCCCCGTCCCGCGTGGGCCGCGCCAGCGTGCGCGTTTCCGCCGCGACCGAGATTAGGTCGATAACGCATGGTGAGCGGTCGATCATGAACGAGCCGGCGTTGCCAGCATCGACGATATGAACGGGCGCCCGAAACAAGTCTGTTGGTACTGCGTGAGCAGACATCGCTAACTCCTAGTAAGTGATCCCGCCCGACGTGATCGACACCAGTGGGTTGCCGCGGATGCCGTTACGCACCGCGCGGTCTTGCAAGTCCGAGTAGTCGCGGTTGCGACCCATGAACTGCTGTTTGTTAAGCCGATCCGAGCGGATCGACGTTTGCAACATCTCGATAAAGCCCTGCCAGCGCGGCCCCTTCTTGTTGTCACGAAGGTACTCCGCGGCTGCGACGCAAGCGGCCATGATCGTATGCGTGTGCGCCGGCCCGCCGTAGATGTACGGCTGCTCGGCTGTCAACGCGGCACCCACGATCTTGTAAGGCAGGTTGACCTGATAATCGTCGTCAGCGATGGGCCATACGCGAATCTGGAACTGTTGCCCGAACTGGTTCGAGCGCCCTTTCATCGGTTCTTGGCAAGCCATGACCGGCCGGCCCGTCGTCGTCGGGTTCTCGGCATACTTGGCGTAGATTTGCGGTATGCCGTAGAAGTGGATCGGCTGCGACGATCGGCTGTCATCAGCCGTAAGCGTCATTGGTCCGCTGACCGATTGGAAGTCGGCCGGCAATTCGATGACCTGTGCGCCGCTGGCCAGGTCCAGCGTCGCCATCGGCTCAAGGAATGACCATTCGTAAGCGCCCGGGTCGAACTTGTCGATCGGCGGGGTGTTGTAGAACCAGTTGGCCCCGAGCTTCAGCGACTCCTTGATCGCTCGCTCGTTGCGGCTCGTCCAAGCTACTTCCTCGTAGAACGTCGCACCACGGCCGTAGCCGAGGTAGTCTCCTACCCCGGCTGCGACTTCGATGTACGTCACGGATAGCTGGTTGTCGGTCACTTACGCCGTGTAGACCTGAGCGCCGATGATGTAGTCAACGTCAAAGGTGCTCGCCGTTCCGGTGGCGGTCTGACTGTGAATACCAAGCGTCATTTGCTTGTTCGTCGGGAAGGCCGCAGCGGCAACGGTCGGAGCTGCCGACGAATAGCCGCCCAAAGCCGCCGAACCATAGTTCGGATTGCCCAGGTTGTTGAACGCATTGGGGTTGGTGCCCAGGGCGCCAGTGTTGGTATCGGTGACGCCGAGCGCTGGCAACTCGATCCCGTTCACGAAGAAGCGGCCCTTCCGCATGACGCCGAGCGGGTTGGTCGCGTAGTAGGCTTGCGGGTCGAACACAAAGCCGAGTTTGTACCAGGTCGACGCAACCGCGATCTGAGCAACGCCAAGGATCGTTTGGTTGACCGAAGAAGTTCCATAGGTGGCCAGAATCAACGCGCCCGTTCCTGTGCCGGCTGCGCTGACGACCTGGAAGCCTATCTTTGCGGTCTGACCTGCTCCGTCGGTCGAGTCGTAAAGAGTCGTCGCCGACGTCGCAGCGGCTGGAACAACCGCAACGCCCGACTGACACATGCCGATGAAGATGTTTTGCGCTGCGTCGGTAATCGCACCCAAGAGTACGCGGCACTCGAACCAGAGTTTCGGTCCGGCGGCATTGACGAACCGAAACGGCCCGGTTGTGGCTGTGCCGTTGCCGAGCTCCATAATCGACGCTTTGCGCGTGGTGGAGGTGACACTGAGCCGAGCCACGCCTTCAGGGAACGCCGTCAGCGGGAGGATCGTACAAGACGTATCCTCGTAGCTTTTCCAAAGGCCAGCGTCACCCTGGTAGAACTTGGCGGTCGTACCGGACGCTTCCGTGCGAGCAAAGCTCAGGAAGTCTTCTTGCAGGTACACCCCATAGGTGGGGTTCTCTTTGATCGCGGCAATCGGACAGTCGCCCCAAATTGCTTGAGACGGATGCTTGTTGGTGTCAGCCGTGAGGGTCGGCCGGTATCGCACACTCTGAACAGCCATGATCTAACTCCGGTTGGCCTGGTCGACCTTTGGTTACTCGCTCTCGTCGCCGGCGCCGGCAACGATCAATTCACGCTTTGGCAACCACTTCGGCGGATACCGATCCACGTCGCGGTAGACCCGCAGCGAATTGGTGACACGAACCTGGACGTCCGATTGCAACAGCTTTTGCGGGTTGCTGCCATCAGTGAACACACTGATGACCTCGTCGCCGTCATTCGAGTAGCGCGGCGTCTGAGGGTGGAACATTCCGGGTATCTTCGGATCGGCGAAGCCGACCATATGCCGGCAAAAGCCCTTGTCGTCCAAGTCCTCAGTCTCGCAACCGAACTGGCAAGCGTTGACGATGTCGCCGTTTGTGGTGGAGGCTTGCGCTTCCATCAGCGGTGACCGCTTGGGGTTGCGTTGCATCGGGGCTTGGATTCGTGGATCGGCCATTTCGCTTTCCTTGTAAACGGGACGCCCCGCTTGGGCGGCGGGGCTTTTTGGTTAGCTCGGGTCGGTCGTGCTCGTGGCGATGATGAAGTGACGCCGACGGTTCTTGGTGATCCACTGGTACGTGCAATCGACGAACTGAGCGCTGATCGTGTGTTGACCAGGAACGATCGGCACCGCCGTCTCTTTGAGCCACCAGCCGCGGAGCACGTAGGTCTTGAACTCGCCCCAATTGATGCCGATGACCGGGCCGGTGGTGTCGGCTTCGAGCTTCGGCACCCACGTCAGCGGGGTACGACGGAACAACACTTTCCCATCTTGGCTGGCGATGTCCGGGCCAAGGTTGTCGTTGTTGCCTTCGAGAATTTCCTCCATCGGTGCGATGACGGAGTAGTTCGTGTAGTAGCCGTAGCTGTCGCCGGTGTTGAAGGTCGGGATGCCGTCGACGGGCGGCATGAACTTGGTGAACTGGCTCGCCTTGCGCAGCTTGCGAACCAAGTCCTCACGAGTCGGGTTCGTGTACTGAGCGGTCCAGTTCTTCCACCGCGGGTAACTGGTCGTGCTCAGACCGATGGTCGTGTAACCGCTCGGCAAGCCACCGTTGAAGCCTTCGGTCGCAGACCGCTGCAACCAGGTCTTAACGCCCCACGGCGTCAAGTTGTCGGTCGAGTCGACCGACGGCCCCCAAAAGTTAGCCTCCATCAGTTCCGCCAGCGAGATCATCGCCGCCAGCCGGCGCACTTGCACCAGCTTCACGATCTGACGGGCGCCCTGATTCATCGACACTTCTTGGCCGATGAGGGCATAGTTCGTGGTCGAGTTACGCCAATCGGCCGATGCCTGGACCATCGTGTCGAGAATCGACACGTTGTCAGAGCCGCCGATGCCGTTGTTGCTCGCTGCACCCGACTGGTTCACCATCACGTCCCACTGGACGTAAGTACCTGAACCAAGCTCCACGCGGTTCTTGCGGAGCAGGTTCCGCATCGCCAAGTGGTCTTGCAAGTCGGTCGTGATTTCGGTGAATTTCATTTCACCAAGATCGGGAAGAGTCGTAGCGATGAGGTCGCCCAAGCTCCGTGCTGTTAGTACCGGACTGGCCATTGCCCATTCCCCTTTAGCCTGGTCTGACCTTGGAGAAAACTACCCTGGGAAAGCGTCATCGGGGAAATCGTAATCCTCCCCGCCTTGTTCACGCATGAGTTTGTCGAGCCGCGCCGCCATCCGCGCTGGACCTGGTTGCTCGCCGGCTGGAACCCGGTGAGTCGGCCGCTGGACCGAGCCGCCCTGATAGAAGTCGGCCGCGGGAATCTGGTCGGTGTCGACCACAAAACGCCCCCGGTCGCCGTGCAGGTTTTGCGCGAAGCGGGCCGCGGGATTGACCGGACGATTGCCGCGCGGGTCGATCGCCGAGCGGGCGCGACGTGGCGCTTGCAACTGACCTTGCGGCTCTGCGTCGATGACCTCGCCGTCGTTGTCGCTCTCGTATTGGAGCCCGTACAACGTGGCGTTGACCGCCTTGATGTCCGCGGTCGGATTGGTGTGCTTCTTTTGCTTGAACAGGTTTTTCACCTGTTCGATCGCGTTGTCACGCCGGATGCGGTGAGCGCCCTTCAGCTTCGCGGTCGGACCTTTGCCGAAGAACTCCGGGTTCTGGTTGAACACCTGGTCGAACTCGTTGAACAGCGTTTCCCGGGCCCGGCCGGTTTCCGCTTCCTTCAGACCGCGGACCTCGTTACGGAGATCCATGAGTTCTTTGAGCAGCTTCTTGTTGGTAGCCCGATAGGCGGGATGAATCTCGTCGAACTTGAACGGTGTGCCGTCCTCGTCTTGGCCAAGGTCAGCGAAGAACTCTTCCTCGAACGGCTTGGGCGGCGTGATTGGTCGCTCATTCGCAGCTACCGGCCCGTCGTCGTTCTGGACAACGTGTTGGCCGTTCTGCTGCTGGTTCATGGCGTTCATGACGCCTTGACCACGCGCGCCGCGCTGGTCTTCCAAGCTCTCGGCAATCCACTCGTGCAAGTCGTCGGGATGCGTTGCCGCAATGTCATCCGTCGACATGCCGAGCAGACGCGCTGACTTGACTACCGAACGTGGGTGATTGAATTGCTCGCCTTGCTGTTCGCCATCCGGCGGGTTGACGAGGCCCAACTCGACAGCCCGAGCATTGGAAACAAAGAGATTGGTGGTCGGGTCGCGGTAACGGACCGGCTTGGGTTTCGCCGCTTTGCCAGCGCCGACGTCAAAGGTGAAGGCCTCGCCAGCGTCGATGTTGTACGCATCGAGCAGCGATTGATGTCCGGTTGTGTCGTGTGGGTTGTTGCTTGACTGATTGGCTTGTGTGAGGTCCGTCTCGACTGTCTTCGGCATGACTCCCTGGTCGACTAACCCCTGGTCTTGGGTTATACCGTGCTTCTAGCGTGTGATCTTAGAGGGTCGAGCAATTGAGTGTCAAGACAACGGGCTTAAAGATTGTGACGGCGGGCGCGTGTTGCTCGCCACGTTTTGACTCGCCTGTCGTCTGATTTCATCATCGAATTTCTGACGAACTAGCTGCCCAAAGTCTCTCCCGGCGAAGTCGATCCCTTGCAACGAAAGGCTGACCTGGGTGGTTACAACCCCGGTCACGATCGGCATAAAATCCATCGAGCGCAGCTTATCTTGGGCGATCATCCCACATGCTTTCAGCATCGCTTGAGCGACGGATTCACGCATGGCTGTTTCGCCCATGTTGCGCACAAAGTCGCTGACGCGGTCGTCAATCAGCCGCTTCAGGTCGCCGAGTTCACGGCGGATGGCGTCGGCAATCAACTCGTCGACTTGTTCACGAGTGTAGAGAGGTTGGGCAACGACGATCGCGGTCGTTGCCTCTGTTTTCTTCTTCGACATTAGGGTTCTCCTGGTCTGAGAACTTACTGCAACCCGATGAACACGGCGTCAGCCGCACTACCAGAGTATTGCCCGGCGTACACTTTTGCGACGGCAATCGTGCTCGGCGCCGAGCCGCCCATGATCGTCGTTCCCGTCGTCGGCAGGATGGCATTGCCGGACAACACGAACGGCGCTTTAGCTAGGACGGGAACCTGTAAGTTGTTGGTGCCGTTGGTGAACTGGATGAAGCTGTCGGCGCTGCACCAGTAGAACCAGTACACCGGAGCGGCCGGGGTGTCGACCGAAGCATCGAACACAATTTTCGGAACGCCTGTCGCCAGCGTGATCTTTCGCTTGTGGATGTACCCGCTGATCGTAATGGAAAAGTAATCCTCAATGTCGTCCGTCGTCGCCCCCTGGTGCCACTGGTCATTGTTTAAGACGAATGAGTTCTTGATCTTCAGCGTGTCCGACATGGCAGGCTCCTGAAACGAGGAACGGCTACCGGGTTGATCCGGTAGCCGTTTAGCTTAGCGATGATGATTGCCGAACGCTATCCTTCGGCCTTGGGCGATGTAAATGCGGCGGACCAACTCATTGGTTCTATAAAACCACCGGGGCAGGAAGAAAGGTGGCCTTCACCAGCGTTTCAAACGCCGCCTCATCCTGGTTGAGCTTGTTCAGCGAGTTCGTGACGTCCGTGTTCGCTTGGTCGGCAGTATGCTGTGCGGTGGCCAACGCCGTGTCGGCTATGGCCTTGGCGGTGTTGGCCGCGTCATACGCTTCGCGGTCCGCTTGCAGGTTGTTCAACCCATCGAGAACTGGTTGCGGAATCGGCATGATCTGATCCCCTTCGGGTATGAAAAAGGGCCGGTGGCCAACCCGAATAGCCACCGACCCAAAGGACCACACAAACGCTTTGTATACGTCAGCGGTTAACTGGACAGTTAGGGCCGACGCATTGACCGTTTACTAACTGAGCGCCGGCCAGCGGCATCTTCTTGATAGCGCCAGCCAGTTCAGCCTCTTTGAGCACATGCGGGAACTTCTCGGCAAGCCACGCCTTGTCGACGTACTCGGATGCAGCCGGAGCCGCCAACGTCGCTTGGGTGGCATTGCACGAGGAGCAGCTTGCGGCGTCACCGCAAGAGCTACATGAACCAGACCGGCGTTCTTGCCGTGCTTCTCGGCGGGCCGCGGCTCGGCCGCACGCGGTCGAGAAGGGAGCCAAGAACAGTAGTACCAGCATAGCCACGAGAGGGCAAATGCTGAACAGACTACGCAAGAATGAAACGCCTTGAAAGGACTGAAACATCGGACACTCCTTGGAAACGGGCGACAGCCGGTCGACCGGGCCGGCACGGTGATTCACGTCGTCACGGGGTTGGTGGGGTTGGCGTCGGTGGCACAATGCCGCCGAGAATCGCCAGAATAGCCTGGATGATGGCGCCGTATGGCGTACCCGAGAAAATCATCGCCAAGATTTGACCGATGACCGGGAGCAGCGAAGCCCACGGAACACCCTTGGCGCGGAGGCCGCGGATGACGTCGGCCAGCGTTTGCTTGGCGTGCGCTGTGCTGACGCCTGAGGCCGCGAAGTGCTTGGCGGTTGATTGTGTGTACTCGTCAACACACTGTTCGGCCAACTGCTGAATGAACGGCATAACCGTCTCCTTGATGGGCGAATGTGAACTAGATAAGCCAGTCGAGCGGTTCGGCTGGCGGGAAAGGGTCGTTAGGCAACTGCTGTCCGCCCATGTCGACCCATAGTTTACTGAGTTGTGCGTAGGTCGCACCGCATGGCGCCCGACCGGCGGCGTTGAACATCTCCATCGAGAACACCACGATCAACTCGGAATCGGCGTTCTGTAGGCCGCTATGCGTGACCTTCACCGCCGGGGAAATGCCCCACGTTCGCACGTCGAACCGATCAGTCGCGTTCATGCCTGTCAACAGCATGGCATGACCGCCGATCGATCGGCCGTAGTTGTTGGTGTCCCACACGACGCCCGGGCCGGCCGCGTTCTCCCATCCCGAGCCGAGCGAGCACGTCCACCACAAACCGCAGAACGCCCATTGGGCCAAGGCGATCGACGCGATGTCGTTCACCTTCACGGTCAACTCGTCGAGTATCTTGTGCGGACCGTTCGGCCCCAAGATGCCCGCCTTGTATTCCGGGATGACCTGGTCATCACCTAAGCCGCGGTCGCCGCCGGCAATGTGCAAGTACCGCTGAATCAGCGCCGCCTCGTCGAACTGGCATTGCTCCCCCCATTGGCCGGTAAACAACTGCGCGTGGTGAGCGATACAAGCGTAGTAACAGTCGCCGTAGCGATTGTTGCCAAGAATGGGAAACTTCAGGGCTTCGGCTTTTGAAAAGTCATACGTGGTCGGTGGCGTCGGGATGCCGGCCATGATGCCACGCAGCCCGCGCGGTATTTCGCAGACCCGCCCGTGCCGGCGGAAGCGAAGCTGTTCGCGGTCGACCAGGGTGATGGTCGCCGGCAGGTTCGGGTTGTTCGTCGGGTAAATAGTTGGCGCGGCCATTATGGCTTGACCCCCTTCAGAGCTTGGACAACACGGGCGAAGGTCTTGGCAGCGAGAGCGCGGGCGGCATCGTCGAACGGTGCATCCGCGGCTGAGCCTTTCGGGAAAGCCTTATCGAGAACCTCGTCCTGAACCGCCTTGCGTAGCTTGTAAAAGACGACGGCTTTATCACCAGGGATCAATGACTCACGGGCCGCTTCCATACGGTCGTGGAACGCTTTCCAGGTCGTCAACTTCTTGTCCGTCGTCGCGTCTTTGATGGCGTCGTCGTACAAGAATATCAGCCGGCCAAGAAACACCTTGCGGGTGTCATCGCGTTCCGTGGTGGCGTTGTACGCTGCCTGAAATGCCGCGGTCAATGCGTCGGTTGCCGGTTCTGGTTCCGGCGGCGGCGTGACTGGACCAGGCGGGTCTGGCTTCTTTCCGGCTATAGTCGCCGTGGTCTTGAGAACGTGCTTGGAGAGCTTGCCGGTCGCATCGGACGATACGATCATCGCCCGCACTTTGTACGGCCCGCTCGGGCCGGAGAACACCATCTCATTGCCGATCTCTCGATACCCCGGCGGGTCGGGATCAATGAACCACATTACCAGCGTCTTGTCGCCGATGTTGTCGACGCGCATCTCGACCAGCCCGTTCTGCGGGGCATCGAGTGTGCCGGCGATGACCGGGATAGCCGGTTGCGGCGGCGGAACTTGCATGACCGTGGCGAGCACCAACATTGGTGCCAACATGAAGCGTAACACTGTGGACTCCTGGTCAAAGAACGGGCGAAGTTATTTACGTGCCACTTTTTAGAGAGGCGACTGATGCCGCCCTAGTGGCTTGCTCGGTGAATCTGGCTTGTGACTCAGCCAACTTGGCCTGCGCTTCCGCCATCTTGGCCTGCGCATCGGATAGCTTTTTCATGTCGGCCGCGGCGTCGGTGAACTTCTCGGTCACTGTGCCAAGCGTTTCTTGCACGCTGTCGATGAATTGGATATGTCGAGCGACGATCGGTTTAACACAGGTGTTGCCAAGCCAAGGAATTACTTTGTACGCACCGAACACCATCATAAGCAGGATCGCCCCGGGAAGCCCCAGCGCTTGGATGATGGGAAGCCATTCCGTCATAAAGTGACTCCTGCCTGGTCATGGCATTGAGGCTACCGACCATGATACGGCAGGTCAACCCTTAGTCGCCGTACCCGCCATCGTGATTGATGTAGCCGTAGGCGCGGTTGTAGTCAGCTTTCTGACGTCTGCTCTCGAATAAAATGCACCCATCCTTGTCGAATTTGACCGGCACGCCGCGACGCCGAGCGTCTTCCATCGCTTCGGGAATTTGCAGCGGATGCACCGCCAACGCCTCGCTAACATTCGGCTTGCTCATGCGACACTGTTCAACAAACGGCTGATGAAAGCCGTGCTCAAACAGGTCGCACAACAGACATACTGGCCCGTCGTCGCACGGTCGTTGGCGTTTCTCGCCGCCGCATTGTTCACACAACATCACTCGCCCCCAAGGTCAGCGCCCTGCAATTGCTGCATCCGCTGTTGTTGCTCGGCTCCACGCGACTGACCAGCGCCGCCCTTCCGCGTGTACGTCCGGTTCGTCGTGCCCGGCAGCGTCTTCGCGTGACTCAGCCCTGGTCCTTCACCTTCCGACTGCTCGTCATCCTGCCCGCCGGCCTGCTCGGGCGGCTCCTGCGAATTGACGAACTCCGACATTTCCGGCACGTTGATGTACTTCGCCTTGATGTTCAGGTAAGCGTTCATGTCCACGCCAAGGTTTTGCGATTGCAGGATCGGCGCCAACGGAATCAGGATGTTCTTCATCGTGTCGTCGATCTTCGCCATCCGCACCGCTGGCGGGTCCGGCGCCATCGAGAACGGGTCGACCTGAATTTCCATCTGGTCGTAGTCGTAGTCACGCGCCAGTTGTGGATAACCGTTCTTGCTCCGACTCTTGCCGGCGGGGTGGAGCTCGCGGACCTGCTGGAACTCGGGGTAACCAGGCGCCGAGTACACCGACCGATGGACGTTTTCGGGGTGATAGTGTTCGTACCAACAGATCGCCTCGACCATGCTCGTCGTGTGGGCCAGCGTCCGGGCTTGCATGTCTTGCGTACCAGCCCCGGCGTTCTTGTTCAGGATCTCCTCTTGATGAGCCGTGTCGGCTTGCGGCGACAGACCGCCCATCGTCTCGATGTTGCCGGCCTGCCGTGAGAACATCCCATAGAACTCGCCGACCATCGGCTGGATTACCGGCACGCCCTTGCCGGTCGTCACCATGCCCGTGATCGCGGTGGGGTCATCGACAGGCACCATGTCGCCGTTGCTGGCATCGAACACCCGCGCCGCATCCTTCTCGTAACCACGCCGGTAGGTCGTGATTTCCTTGAAGTCGTCCACCATGCGGATGAGCTTCCGCGCGGCCCGGTTAGCGGCCTCGTGCAAGTCGATCAAGTGTTGGATCGGTCCCACCGGCATCGCATTGCCCGGAACGTTGATGTAACCCAAGAAGTGAAACGGTCCGCAGTCAGGTCCGAGCCATTGCTGATACCGCAACGCCTCGTCGTCGCCCGCCATGCCGCCGCCAAGCTGGTCGTCGGCCAGCGTCACCATGCACTTGTGCCGTGGCAGGTACACCTGCCAGATGTCGACCATATCCTCGAACTCGTCCTGGTCGTTGATGTACTCCGACCGGCCGAGCGTGCGTAACCGCTGGTCGCCCTGCAAGTTGTAAGGGTTGTCGTAACTCGGCTCTAACTTCAGCCGTGACTTCGTGTAATACTTGCCGTCCTTCACCGCGTCGATCGGCACCCGCGACCGATAACCCAAGAACGAACATTCGCTGAACCGCTTCGCGTGCAAGTCGTACACGAAGTCGTCCAGGTCGATCGAATCCCAAAACACCTGCCCGGCTTCACCGCGGAAGTTGCTGCCCGCCGCCTGCGCTGGATCGGCGAGACACACCACGCCGATGCCGACGTTGAACAATGCGTTGAGCGTGATCTCCTGCTCCGTCGCCGCAAAGTTCATCTTCTTGAGCTTGCGGTTGACGCCGGCGCCGAGGGCCGCGACGTGCGGCTTGTACTGCTGCTGGAAGGTGGTCGTGTTGACTTGCGGGTTCTGGCTGATGAGGCTGCGGATGATGACCTGCACGTACTGAGCGATCATGTTGATCGGCACGCGCTCTTCGCTGCCACCGCGCGACCAGTGTTTGCCGACGTACTGCTGCACCGCATACGTCATCTCGTCACGCTGGAACTTCAGCGCCTGGCGGTTGCGATACATCGCTGTGGTCAGGCGCGGGATGTTGATGTCTGATTTGCTGGCCACGTCCCTCTGCCGAATCCCCTGGTCTTGGGATTGGTCGTTGCCGGTGAATTGTATCAACCCTCACAACCGGAATACAGAAGCCGAACTATCTTGGCGTTCGCCGCCTCACTGGCGCAAGTAGTGCATAATGATAGCCAACCGACCAGGGAAGCAAGCGATGAATGACATGCGGCTGATTCGGGAACTGGTGAGCAACCCCACGTTACTCACCAGCGAAGCGATTACTGAAGTTCTCGCGGTAGAGCGGAAACAATGTGCGGAGCAGATAGTTCTTCTTCGAAGCCGCCGTGCGTCTGCGCCTGCATTTGCTTTGACATCAGATCGAACGCTTCGCGCCGGCGCCGATCACGAATTGCCTTGAACTTGTCTACGCCATCGCGGCACTCGATGAACTCGGTGCAAGTAGACCTGTGGTGATTGCGTCGGTGATGCCCGCACCGCATACACACGTCAACGTCGGTTTGGCGTTCCCGACCAGGAAGATTGTCGTCTGTGATCGGCCCCATAGGAACGCCTTCCCAAATAGGCTTCTTCTCCTCGACCACGTCCGCCAGTAACACCGTGAGCAGATTGTGGTCTTTGTTCAAGATGTTCAGGATGTCCACCAACGACTGTATGTTTCGGCACGTCGCCGTCACTCGACACTTGGCCAACTCCTTCGTGGCAGACATTTCGGACGCACCAAGATGCTGGTACTGCGGCAGGTTAATCACCAGGGTAATGTCCTGCGTGATGACCTTGTCTGGATTTGGCGGGGTGTACGGAATGTCGAGCGCCATTGAATTGCTCCTAAAAATTGAGCGGACAGCAAGAGCGGGACTCGAACCCGCGACCTGAGGTCGTCGGACCACTGCTCTACCGACTGAGCTACCTCGCCGGTCCACTATGCCCTTGCGGGACTCGAACCCGCCCCGCCCACGCACGCGATTGTGGCAGTATGCCGACGCTGACGTGGGAGTGCTGCCAGATGCACCATCGGGCATTGCCTAATCCTAGCAAGTCGTGGCTGGCCGTGTCACAGACCCTTTGGACTCGGCTCGCTCGAACCAGGCTTCACCATACTACGACGACCACCCCAAAACCGTCAATATGTCGCCATGTTGCGACAAGCGCAGCACTACACTTTTTGCGCCCGTGATTTGCGAGTTACACATAGAAAACGCCATGTTTCTACTGTACCCGGTACAGTAGAAATCCGCGCTAATAACGCGACCGAAACCGCTGCTCTTGATCGTGTTTCAGCCGCCGCCACGCCAGCGACAACGGGCTGATTTCTTCCGCGTACTTCTCGTTGGTGTCCAGGTCGGTCAGCCCCATTTCCAGACACATCATCCAGCCGATCGCGTCGGCAATCACCCGGTCGGCGTGATTCTCACGGGCTCCCGTCGGGTCGTTCTTGCTGGCGATCTGCGCGTGTTCCACTTCGCCGCGACCGTCGTAGTTGAAGTGTCGGCACTCTTCCAGCGCTTCCTTCGAGCGGTTGATTAGCTGCCGCCCCTGCAACGCCAGCTTGTAATCCTCCAACAGTTTCCGCTTGGCGTTGAACGCCGACGGGTCCCACCCCGGCGCCAGCGTGTGCGTTTTCTTGCCGCTCACATCCTCGTCGCTCGTCGCCAGATAGACGTTGCGATAGCCCAACATCTTGACGTGCTTGCCGAACATGATTCCCAAGCCCGACTTCTCCCAACAAAGCAGCGGCTCCGCGCCCCGTGTGCCCTTGCACATATTCATGATCCCGACCACCATCCGCGCGAAGTCGAAGTATTCCAAGTTCGCGTTGGCGTACTCGATGACCTTCTCGCGCGTGTCCACGTTGTACACCGACAGACAGCTTGGCGTCGCCCCGGACCCGGCCGCGATGTCAGCGCCCGCCGCGTACCGACCCGGCGGCAATAACCCACGCCCGTCAATGATCGACCATACTTTCAACAGCCCCATGTCCGACCGGATCGCCCGTTCGATCGTCCCGTCCCGCGCTAACTGTAAGTCACCCTGCCAATACGCCGGCTCGCAGTACGTCTCCTTCAGGGTCCGCAGCGTCACCGCGTTGAAGAACTCCGATTCCGAGCCCGCCGGGTCAATGTCCAAGTCCATCGCAATGGCCCGCGGGTTGTTCTTCCGCTTGCATTGCATGTCGTACCAGGGCGACCGCACGCCCGGCCACGGCCCGCCCGTTGGCTTCCCGTCCGTCACAAAGGGATAGGCCGGCGGGTATTCGAACTCGGGCACCGGAATAACGATCATCCGCTTGTTGAGAAATTCAACCTTGCCGGTCTGGTCGTTGATCCGGTACATCCCGTCGTTCTTCATCGGGTGCTGCGTCCAGTGCAGCCGCAGCTTCTTCATGTCCGGCCGGACCGAAAGTTGGTAAAACTCGGTGCCCGTGCCGAGATGCGTACCGTTAAATATCCGGCAATCCGTCGTGTCCGTCGTCCGGTGATTGACCTCAGCGTCTTCCCGAATCTGGCTGTACTCGTCAATGCCCATCGCCGTCGCCCGACCACCCACGCCCGCCTTGCCCGTGCTCGCCGTTCCCGTCGTCGAACTGCCCGTACGCCGCTGGCCAAAGTACATCTTCCGCCGCTTCAGGTCGCCCTTCAGACCGTCCACGTAACCGCTCAGCCACGTCGGTTCCCGCTCGTACATCGACTGCATTTTCCAGAACAACGAATCTTCGTCGTCGCTCTCCACCAACTCCGCGTTCCGGCTCATCATCAGAAACTTGTTGTCGTAATGAAAGTCCTGCAACCACTTGAACAAAATCAAGATCATCCACGACGCGCCCATATCCCGCGACTTCTCGATCAACAAATCCTCGCCACGCAAAACGTGGTCGAGCATCGTGAACATCGCCTCTTCCTGGAACTCCCACAAAATGAACGGCGCCACCCGCGGCCCGCGAACCGTCTCATCCTCCACGATGCTGTAATTGACGTACTCGCTCGTCCGCTTCTTCTTCTTCGGGTTGTACTGCCACACAAACGAGTCAACGTAAAACACCAAGTCTTGCCGGCACGCCTCACGCATCGCCCGCTGTTTCGCCTCGTCGTCCCGGCACGCCAGCAACAGCTTCTTGCGGTACTCCAGGTTCGCCACCAGGTTCCGCGGGACATCCTTGTTCCAGTCAGCTACGCCGATCATCGTGGTTGCTCCATAACGCCAGTCGAACACATCACCGGCGTCCCGCACACCAGCAGGTCGCCCATGTAGTTCTGCACGTCTGCACCAACAAAGTCGCTGCGCTCCCAAGCGTGATCCCGCAACACCACCAGCCACTCAGGCGACACCACCAACCGCCCCGGCATCTTGCCAAAAGCACGATGCCGCCGGCACAACACCCGCCACGCACCAAGCACAAAACCCATCCCTAAGGTCTCTAACCCACGGTACTCCGCCGCCAACTCCTCATTCCCGTGCTCGTCCAGCCAGTCCGCATACTTCGCCCACACCAACGGCTCGTCCGGGTGCTCCAGGATATAACCCTCAATCTCCCAAGACCGCACCGGCCACTCACCTAAACCAAACCACATCCCCTCCGGAGCACGCAGCAGAGTAAACAACTCGGCATCGTGCCGCAACCCGCTCGCCACGTCCGCAAACCGCAGACGACCTAGCTCTGCCAACGTCGTCGTTAGCAAATCTCCCAACGTCAAATCCTTCACCAGCTTCCGCCGCCGCTTCGCACGACGCCGACGCCTACGCTCTTGACCCGTCATACACCACCCCGCGCTTCCCGTATCACCCGATCGATCAACTCCACCAACCCGTCCGTCCGATGATCCTCGCTCGCCGTTACCCCGATTTCTCCTCCTCCACCCTCCGACACAAATCCACCATGCTTCTTCTCCAACATCTCCAACCGGCCTAACTCTCGCCTAAACCCAACAAAATCCTTCTTGTACCACTTCGCCAACTCCTTCCGCGACTTCACACCATGCTTACCTTCCGGCGCCCCATACACCGCTCGCATGTCCGCCAATAACCGGCTCACTCCCACCACCGGCTTACGCTTCACTCCACTCTTCGACTTCCCGCTCGGATTACCACTCACGCCCTTCTTGAACACCATCTCACACCCCCTTTCTTGTCCAGCAATTGTAAACACCGAGGGGGGCTCAAGTCTCCCCGCCCCTCGCGTAAGGCCGGCCGGGGGGCTGGCCACGATCCCCAAACGACTCGATCGATCGTCGTTCCGTCGTCGTCGCCGCCCTCGCTCATCGTTCGTCATCGTTCGTCATCGCTCGGCGCCGCGGTCATCGAACGAGCACGAGCACGAGCACGAGCACGAGCACGCGTGAACGCGCACACGCACGCATCACGCATGAGCAGGAAGAAAGAGAACGCCGCCGCCCTCGTGCATCGGTGTTGTTCGCCTGGTCGCCGAATTGTTCCGGGTTCGGGTTTTGGTCGAAGTTGGTTCGGGTTGGTGCTTGGTCGAGATCGGCGGGGTTGATGCGGTCGGTGTTCGGCATGATCGAGTGTTTCGGGATGTGTGTGACTCGAGAGTGCGGTGATAATGGGAGGGGTTCGTTGTTGGTGCCGATGCGATCGGCATAAGATTGCTCAATTATTTTGCCGATTCGGTTGTACCGGCTATTGCTTTTGCCGTGGAAAAAGGGATATAAGAGTGTGGGCGCAATTATGTGCCCTCCGCTCTTGGGCGTTCCAAGGTCACTGTCGGAGTCTGTCATGTCTCGCTGTTCCCAATGTCAGGTCATGATGATTCAGGGCGTTCGCTGTCACGAGACAGGATGTCCGCTCGCACACCGCGACGAAAGCCGCGAATGCGATTGGTGCGGCTCGAAGTTCACGCCTGAGAACAAGAACCAGCAATGCTGCGATGACGATTGCTACCGGTATTGGTGCGGCTTTGGTGGCGACCAACCGCTCGAACCAGGCGAAGACTTCGAAGACGAGGGCGATGACGAGGGCAACGTGCTCGACACGGCCATCATTTCCCGGGCTGAAATCGAAGCAGCCCTGAGCGTCTGCATGAAGGCAGGTGCGTAGTCATGTTGACCAAGACACAACTCAAATCGCACACCATCACGATCTACCACAAGTTCATCGAACAATGTGAACTCGAAGAACTGGCATTCGTGGATGCGGTCTACGACCTGTGCGAGAAGAAATACGATTGCGGCGGGGATGTCGTGATTGAGTGTTACGAGCCCCGCGAAGTTCTCGAACACTTCAAGACACTCGAAGATGTCCGGCGTCATTGCGGCCTGGTTGCTGAGCAGGCTTGTAATTGCCGTTGGGGCGAAGACTCAGACCCGGAGCTCGGAGTGCTCGACCGGTTCGATGCTGGCTGGCGCAGCGAAGGGGAGGGCATCTGATATGGATATGTTCAAGTTGGTCACGCTGTTGACCGAGCAAGACCGCAAAGATTCGGCCCGCAAAGGCTACAACATATGGGCATTAGGCCATTGCCTTCGCGCTGCCGATGAGACGATGGAAGACATCAAGGCAGGCGCGGTGCCTGCCGTGGCGTTCGCCAAGCATTTCAACCCGACCAGGTCGAACCATCGCATTGCGACCAAGCTAGGCTTGGGCCTCGACGTGCAGCGTGGCAATTGGGTTGTGCCACTCGAAGCAAAGGCAGGTGCATGATGGAACTTCAGGAACTAATCAGCCAGTTAGCGGACCGAGCCGAAGCGGCCGGGGTTGACCGATCCAACACTGAGAGTGTTCGCGACTTCATCCGCACCAATTGCAGCTATCGGCCTGACACTGAGTTTTACATCTACTTCATGCTGACATGCGAGCTCGCTGATCGGCACGCACAACGCCAAGGCTTCGAAAATCAATTTGACCTCGCCCTGAAAGGTGGTGCTCTGTGAAAGCCATCGCAACCAAATACATCGGCCCGCGCGGGCTGCGGCCGGGCCGCATCAAAGCCACTGACCTCGACGGAAATTCGGCATCGATCGATTATCCGCATGACGCGCGCGAGGACCAGAAGCATTTCTTGGCCGCGAAAGCGTTGTGCGAAAAGATGGGTTGGCATGGCACGCTGATCGAAGGAGGGCTCGGCAAGGTGCAAAACAAGGTTTACGTCTGGTCGGACGGCCCGCACTACACAGTCTGAATCGCGCGACGGTCCACACGCAACACCGACCTTAACCTTTTGCGTGACAGCCCGGAGAGACGGGTTTTTCCCACCACACACGGAACCCGAACGATGATCACCATAACCGCAACGCCTGAACAGATACGTGATGCTGCTCATGACCTGCTCAGCATCCTGATCGAAACGCAACAACGCTGGTCGCCCGAGACACCCGATGAGGAGGAGCTCTACGGGCGAATGATTGGTGCGCTGAACCCGCTGGTTGAACTCGACCCGCTCAACGAGGGTGGCTCGCCTATGTCACTACTCGAAGGGGGGAAATAGTCATGCCAACGTACAACGTGCGTCTTACTGTCATGGCCCGCGTGCAAATGCGGCAAGAAGTCGAAGTCGAAGCCGACGACCAGGACGACGCCAACAGCCAAGCCATACAAGAGGCAGTCGAAGATGGCAACTGGATCATCGACGATATGGAGCCGGACATTAAGGAGGACACCGTTGAGGTAATGGAGTGCCATTGCGTGGACGACGACGACGAACCGCAGCAACTCACTAACGCACAATGGAACATGCTACAGCGTCAAGGGATCAACCCGGAGGGACCATGTCCAACAACGTGACCAGCCTCGCTAACGCGATGTCCGATGATCGCCTGATGAATTGGTTGCAGCAACGCATCTGGTTGCAAACCGTCGACCACCTAGAACTGGTCGCCGCCTTCCGATCCAGCGACGACGCCAAGGTGTTCGTTGACCAGATCGCGTTCGTGATCGGCGACCTGTACGTTCAACTCGGCGACGACGCAGAACTGCAACCGGTTGACGAACTTTGGCCCAAAGATGAGGAGGAGTAAGGCAATCCCCTACTTGGCCGATGCCCCAGCGCGGCCATATGGGGGTTTACCACCTAACACCACCGACCAGGAGAACCCGATGATCCGCAAACAGTTGGCGTTAGACGTCGCCATAGACCTGTCCGAGGAGCTCGGCGTCGAGACTTCGATCTTCCGACTGCCTAACGACAATTACGCTGTCGCGGTGTTCAACCCGACGCAATGCGAACTGCCGATGTTTGTGGGGCGAGTGTCGCCCGACGGCTGTTTGCACGAGTGCTGCCAACCAGTGGAGGGATGATGTCGAAAAACAAAATGCTGGCGTGCATGGCCGAAGAGTCTGCGGCGACGCTGTGCGCGGTTGCTTCGCTTATCGTTGGCGGTCATGAACTGGCCGAAGCCCAAGCCAGGCGCACAACATCGCCCAAGCCGGGCGACTTTATTACCGACCCGGACGACATCGCCGGCACCCGCCGCTGGATCATCGCCATTGCCAATTGGTTGATTAAGACGCTGGAGAAGTGATGCGTTTCTACGTCACCGAAGCCCCGTTGTACTCGTGCCTGCAAGTCGCCAAGGTGGCGAAGGGCAGCGGCGCGATCAACTGTGCCGATTGCGACCAGCCGTTGTTGCTTCTCAGCCCGGAGCAGTTTGAACACTGGCCGTTGCCCGTGGCTGAGGACACCGTTGACGAGAACGCCATCGAATGGGATGAGTACCTCGAAGCGAGCATACCCGAGACTGCCCTCGCCCGCGCCGTGGACCGCGCTTGCCAAGCCCACACTTGTCACCCAACCCTCTGAAGGAGCAGATATGTCTACCGCTGTGACCGAGCAGGACAAAGACACCAAAGCCGGGGAGATCCCATTCCAGCCGTCCGTGGCGGAATACAACCAGCTAACCGGTGAATGGTGGCGGGGCGCGACGCTGCCCGCGCCGCTGCCTGAGGGCTGGCGGATGCTCAACGCCGGCCCGGTCCGTCAGATTCGTGTTAACCGCCAGTGGCTCCTCAACCCCGATGCCGGGCTGTCTCAGTGGCGGATCATCGAAGACGGCGAAGAGATCCAGGTCGCGGCCGTACGCTTCCTTGGCCAGTGTTACACGGCCGAGCGGATCGAGAGCAAGCCACGCAACGCCGGTTGCGGCGGCGGGCCGATACAAAAAGGCCATGCCTGGATCGAGACAACCGGCGCAATCCTCGTGAAAGACTAATGAACGACCGCGACCCCATACGTTCCCGCTGCATCGACCAGATGTACCGACGAGGTCTAACACTGGCCAGCATCCTCGACCGGATGCCGGAAGCGCAACGGGACGCCAAGCATATCAAAGCGTTTCTATCCGGCCGCGCGAGCATGGGCTCGGCGCGGCTATCTTTGCTACTGGAAGCCCTTGACCTTGAACTTAAGGAGAAACCCAATGCCGGCGGCTGATTACGACGGCGTCGCTGCACGAGGTAGGACCGTGCGTGCGTTCATCCGACCGAGCCAAGCCTACGAGTCGGAAGGAGCCGACAAGAAGCATCACCGGGCGAACATCCGCCACAAAGCCGACGCGGAAGCCGATCGGCTCGGCATTAGGGCGACCCGCGCCATCGCCAACGACCTGGAAGGCCTGGCCGAACTGTGGATCTGGCTCAAGCCGCGGTTGCAGCGGTTGAACGCGCCGCACGCCGCGGTTGCGCCGTTGTTCATTAAGCAACTCACTGACCGGATGTTTGCTATGGAGCACGCCGCGCGGCTGAAGGAAGCCCGCGACCGGAAGTAAGCCAAGCGGGGTTAGCTCAGTCGGTAGAGCAGCCGGGGTACTGCCCGGAAAGACGCAGGTTCGATTCCTGCACCCTGCCCTTTGCCCGAACTGCACGAGGAACCAATGGCCACCAAACGTAAACCCGCGCCCAAGATGACGGTTCTCGCCGAGAAGGTGGGAGAACCGATCACTGAGAAGTATCTCGACCCGCCGGCCGGCACAATTGCCGTCGCCCCCAAGCCGGTGCCGAGCCCCAATATCGACGGCACCACTGACCTAATCGTACTCGCATCCCGCGGGGAACTCGACGTTGACAAGCTGCGCATCTTGATCGACATGAAGAACGCGCAAGCCGATCGGGAAGCCCGCAACGCCTGGACCGCGGCAATGTGCGAGTGCCAATCCAAAATGCCAACGATTCACCGCAGCAAGAAGGGCAGCAAGAGTAACTACGCGCCCTACGAGGAGCTCGACCGAATCATTCGGCCGATCTACACCGCGGCCGGGTTCAGCCTGTCATTCGGGGAGGAACCGACCAAGTCAACCGAATCGCATATGTGGATGTACTGCGACTGCGCCCATCGGGCCGGCCATATCGTTCGTTTCGAAGGTCAGTATCCCCGCGACGGCAAAGGCTCGCAGGGCAACCAGATTGCCATGACGGCATTGCAAGCCGTGGGGTCGGGCAAGAGCTACGCCAAGCGGTACATCGCCAAAGACATCTTCGCCCTGGCCGAATCGGACGAGGATAACGACGGCGCGAACGATGAACAAAAGCCCACGGGCGACCAGATCAAAGAGATTAACACCCTCATCACCAAGCGGATGCAATACGAGATACCGCATCCATTTTCGTTCGAGAAGTTCATCAAATGGGCCGGTGTCGAATCGCTTGACGAACTCGACCAACGCGGCGTCAACAATTGCATCATGGAACTGCTGCGGCAAACGCGCGAGTGTCACGCCGCTTACATCAAGTCTCAACCCAAGGAGGGAACGCCATGAAGTGTCCACGCTGCGGAGAAGCCACCACGATCGACGACGGGTTGCGTGAGTGTACCGTCTGCGACTGGCCGGCGATCGAACTCGGAGAACTGGAACGGCCCGACGTCAGCATCCTAGACGCCACGGCGATCGAAGGGACCGAAGACGACCCTGAGTCATGGCACAACTTTCAGACCAGTGAGGAGTAAACCTTGAGCCGATTGAACAAGCCACGCGAAGAAGAACTCCAGCCCAAGCGCATCGCGGAGTGCAAGGCCAAGCTGGAGCAAATGGGATTCGCCGTCACCGAGTCACGCACCTGCTTGACGTTCAAGTTCCGTGGACACAATGTCCAGTTCTACCCGTACTCGGGATGGCACAGTGGCCGAACGATCCGCGACGGTCGCGGATTCAGCCATCTGCTTAGGCAACTAACATCGCCCGTCACTCATGACCAGGAGTAGGAACGTGCAGATTCGACTCGGTAAGCAGGGAACCCCTCAGTGGTGGCTAGACCGCAAGGGAATCCCGTCGGCCAGTGAGTTCGGCAACATTCTGACTGCTAAGACGCTGAAGCCATCGGCCAGCCAAGAACCGTACATCTGTCAGCTAATCGCGGACACCTACACCGAGAACCCGCCCGAAGACTTGGGCAAGACGATGACCCGCCCGATGCAAAACGGCGTCGACATGGAGCCCGAGGCCCGCCGCTGGTTGGCTATGCGCCTCGACAAAGACATCACCGAAGTCGGCTTTTGCGTCACCGACTGCGGGCGTTTCGGTTGCTCTCCAGACGGTCTACTCGGCGACGAGAGCGGCATCGAACTGAAGTGTCCGACCGGGAAGGTTCACGTCGGCTACCTGCTCGCTGGCGGTCTGCCCGACGATTACAAGGCGCAGGTTCATGGCGCTTTGATTGTCACCGGCCGGCCGCATTGGTATTTTTGTTCGTACCATCCGACGCTGCCAAAGCTGTTGGTTAAGGTTGTTCCGAACACATTCACCAAAGCGTTGCGCGATGCCCTCGACGAGTTCCACGTCAAGTACCAGGCCAAGCTCAACGAGATGAAGCTGATCGACGGAATTGAGATATGACCATCGCAGACCGCATCCGCGTTGATTCCGAGTACGGTATCACGATCATCCAAGAAGCTCGGCACGGGCACGCCTCGTACCGTGCCGAGCTTTGGGACCGCGACACTGGCGACACTGTGTCTTCGACCGATTGGTGCGGGACCAAGCGAGAGGCGACCGACGCCGCCGAGCGGGTCGGGCTGAATCTGCTCAATTCCCGCAAGTAACCTTCGCCCGTCACAAGGAGTCTGTATGACCTGTCCACTGACACCTATCGCCGATTCGGTAATCTGCCAGCGGCCGGACGCGACCGAGCGTAAGACCGCTGGCGGGCTGGTTCTGCCGCAGAACACCAGCGACCGACAGATTAAATGCCGCGTTGTCGCGGCCGGGCCCGGCCGCGTCGAAGGAGATCGACGCTGGCCGTTGCTGTGCGCCGTTGGTGATTGGGTCTGGTTCGACAAGCAGATCGCCACCACGATCAACGAGGGCGGTCAAGAGTACCTGATCATCGTTGAGCACAACATCACCTGCATCACCAAGATTGCCCCACCAGTAGAGGAGTCGACCATTGGTTGACAAGAAGAAGTACCAGCCGACCCACCGCATCAAACAGCCGAAGCGGTGGAAGAACATCGAACGGCACCCGCTCGGCACCAAGGGCTACCGGAACATCACCGGCAAAGCCTGGACGCGATTCCTTGAGGGGGTGCGTCAACACGGGATCGTCGAGAAGCGTGGTGTCACGCTGTACGAGGGCAAGGTTCTGGACGGCTACCAGCTTTACCGCGCTTGCGTGGAGTTGAACATCAAGCCGTATTTCAAGCCGATCCCGAAGAACATGACCGCGGAAGATTACGTCCAGGTCAAGAACGACAATCGCCGCGGAGCAACCGAAGAGGAGCAGGATGATAACACCGAAGCGCGGCGGCTGCGTGTGCTCGAAGCTCGGCAAGCTGGCGAGTCGGTACGGTCCATCGCCGAAGCCGAGAAGGTAGCCCCGAGCACGATCCAACGCGACCTGGACGCACTCGAAGAGAAGGGAGAGCAGACGACACCAGATACGGCCAAGGTGAAGGGCGCGGACGGCAAGGTCCGCGACGCTGTAGTGCCGAAGGTGCGATGCGGACGCTGCATCCGCTTGTACGGCAAGAACAACAACGAGTCGCTCAAAGGCTGTCCGATGTGCGCGGAGGAGCGGAAAGCCGCCAAGGCGAAGAACCCGCGTGAACCTGGTGTTGATACACCGACCAAACGGGAGCCGAAGAACGGCCGCGAAGTGTTCGACTGGAAGCAATACGAGTCGATCGCCGGCAAGTTCATCCGGGCAATCGATGACATCGCCAACGCATATGACGCCAAGAAGCGGCCCGAGTATCTCGGCGCTTTGCGGCTGGCCAAGGAAACGACCGGCGCGGTGAAGCTGCTCCGCAAGGCAGTCACCAAGCTCTAACCCATTTCGCCCGACCAGGAGTCTGATTATGTGCGGATGTGACAAACAACCAACGACGATGGGGATGACCGACCGCCCGATGGCTTCACGAGAGCCGACGTTTCGGGAGATCCTCGACCGTTGCGTCGAGAACGCCCAAGAACGGCTGCGCAGCTTGGAACGGCTGCGTGATGCCCTGCCGGTCGAGTTGCCGCACGAGGCCGATCGGCTGATGCGGTCGCTGCTTTTACGCTCCGTCTCGAATTAACCAACCATCGCCCGTAACCGACCAGGAGAAGACCAGTGGCCAAAACGAAAGAAGCCAAGCCCAAGGGCAAACGCCCGCGGCAAAAAGCCCTACCCGGCCTTGAAGAGGAAACGATTCAGGCAATCCAAGACGCCGGTGAGAACTACGAGGATTGCGCCACGGAAGCGGCGACCGCCAAGGCGGCTGAGACGAACGCCAAGGAGATGCTCATCATCTGCATGGCCAAGCACGGCCGCGACCGCTACCGGCTGGCGTCCGGCGACATCATCATGATTTCAGCGAAGAAAGCCGTGAAGATCGTCAAGGCCAAGGAACCCAAGGCGAAGTAGACAATGGAATTGTGGCCACACCAACCCGACGCCGTTGATGCGGTTATTGTCGCCATGCGTGGCGGCACTAACCGCATCTGTTTGACCAGCCCGACCGGCGGCGGCAAGACGACAATTGTTGAACTGATCGTCAAGTACCTGTTGAGCACGGGTAAGCGAGTGGTGCTCTACACCAATCGCAAGATGATGATGGAACAACTGAGCGACGACTTTACCCGGGCCGGCATCCGGCACGGTATTCGCGCCGCCGGCTACACCGGCGAAGACCTCGATTCACCTTTCCAAATCTCTTCGGTCCCCACCGAAACCCGCCGAGTCGTCAAGGATAAGAAGTGGCTGGTTCACGAGTGCGACCTGGCGATATTCGACGAGGGGCACCTACACACGAACGGCCTGGTCCTCGATCTTCGCAAGCTCCACCTGGACGCCGGCGCTACGACCCTCGACGTGACCGCGACGCCGCTCGGCATGGCCGGCGTCTGCGACAAGCTCATCGTCGCCGGCACGAACTCTTCGCTCCGCGAGTGCGGCGCCCTGGTGCTCGCCGAACACTACGGGCCGGATGAGCCCGACATGCGAGAGTTCAAGAAACGAAACAAGAAGCCGCCGGAAGGCATCGACCAAGAGACGTGGGACGCGCTGGCGTTCGAGCAGGGCGGCGGGGAAGACTTGACGCAAGGCGAACTCAAGAAGGCTTTCCGCCCGACCGCGCAGCTATTCGGCCGCGTGCATGAGAACTTCCTCAAGATCAACCCCGACGCCCGCCCGTCGATCGGCTTCGGTCCTGGTGTCGAAGAATCCATCTGGTTCGCCGAGCAGTTCAGCCGGAAAGGCATCCGCTCGGCTCATATCGACGGGTCGGACGTGTACCTGGACGGCAAACTGTACGCGAACACGCCCCAACTCCGTGAGGACATTATCAATGGCTCCCGCGATGGATCGATCAAAATTGTCTGGAATCGTTACGTTTTTCGAGAGGGCATTAACGCGCCGTGGCTGGTCCACGGCATTTTCGCAACGATCTTTGGTTCCCTCCAGTCTTACCTCCAATCGGGGGGAAGGCTCCTTCGTAGTTACCCTGGAGTGGATACCGTCACCATCCAAGATCATGGGGGAAACTGGTGGCGGCACGGGTCGCTAAACTCCGATCGCATCTGGAGCTTGCGGCACACGTCGCAGATTGTGTTCCGCCAACGGGCCGATCGCATCCGCAACGGTGGGGAGAAAGAACCGTTTCGCTGTCCAGGCTGCGGGAAGATATGGGTATCGGCCCGGTTGTGTACCTGCGGTTACGAACTCGCCGGGCGGAAGCGCCCTCGCCCGGTCATCACTACCGACGGCAAGATTACGCTGCTTCAGGGTCATCCGTTCCGCCCGCGGGTCGAGTACGCCAAGTCTGACGGACCAGGCACCTGGAAGCGCATGTACTTCGCCGCTCGGCAACCGAAGTGGAACGCCACGTTCCGCATGGCGATGGCTTACTTTGCTCAGAAACACGACTGGCATTGGCCGCAACGGAACTGGCCGTTCATGCCGGTCGACGATGAAGACCTCGACCGCCGCGTGGCGGATGTAGACGTGAAGACCCTGTACTTCGAAGGAGACGCCGAACAATGGCTGAGCCAGAACTTCAAGAACCGACCCCACCCCAACGCGCCGTCTGCCGAAGCTGCGGCCGGCCTATTTTCTGGAGCCGAGCCGCCGCTACTGGTGGATTAATGCCGATCGACGCCGAGCCGGTCGACAACGGCAACATCACCCTCACGCGCGACGGCTGTTGCATCGTGCACGGCGGCACGATGTTCGACAACCCGCCGGCCGGGCGCCGGTACGTGTCACACTTCGCCACCTGCCCTAACGCCCGGTCACACAGAAAGAAGAAGTCATGAATAAGGAGGAATTTGTACGGCGCTGGCGGTACTACCTAACCGGCCTGGCGGTCTACGGAACAGTCGTCGAGTCTGACGGCAACGCACTCCGTCGCGCTGCACGTATCCATGAAATCCCCGCTGAAGTCGAGTTGTTGCTCGCCAAGATGTGGGCCGACTTGCAAAAACCCGATCCTAAACCAGAACCCGCACCAGAACCATCGAAAGGACCACGCAAATGAACGCAGTCGAAGAACCCACCGTCACCGTGTTGCCGCCGGCCAAGTTCGACATTGCCGACGCCTACATCGCCGAACTGAAGGACAGATACGCCAGTCTGCGCATCGTCGACGAGAACGACGAGGACGGCTACGAGGCGGTCAAGGTTGCTCTCCGAACGATGGTGAGCACACGCACCGCCCTGGACAAGAACCGCAAGGCGCAGACCCAAGAAGCCCGGGAATGGATCGCCAGCGCCAACGCCGAGGCCGATCGCATCACCCGGAAGCTGCTCGAAGTCGAGAACCCGCTCGCCGCGGAGAAGAAGCGGATCGACGACATCAAGCAAGCGGCCAAGGATGCCGCCCGACTGAAGGCGGAAGAGGATGAGCGTGAACGCCTCGCCGAGATTGAACGACGGGAGAAGGCCATCCGCGACGCCGAAGCGGCCGAGCGGAAGAAAGAGGCCGACAAGCTGGCTGCTGAACGCAAAGCCCACGAGGAGGAAATGGCCGCGTTCCGTCGCCAGAAGGAGGAACTCGAAGCGGCTCAAGCCAAGCTGAAGGCGGACCAGGACGAGGTCGAAAAGGCCAAGGCGGCGGAAGCCCGCAAGGCGGAACTGGCCAAGGCGGCTGAGGAAGCGGCGGCAAAAGCCGAGCGGGATCTCCGTGAGAAGCTCGAAAAGGATCGGGTTGCCGCCGAGCAAAAGAAGCTAGACGACGCCAAGCGTGAGCAAGAGGAAGCGGAACGCCTGGCCGAGATGCGCCCCGACGTCGAACGGGTCCACACGTTTGCGAAGACGCTGGCCGAAGCCATCAGTGTCAAGCCGGCGTGCAAGACCAAGAAGGCCAAGGAAGCGGTGAACGCCGCGGTGGCAGCGGTACAAGGAGCCGTTGCCGCTCTCTACGAGTTCAAAGCCAAGTAGGGCGACTAATGGGCAACAGTAATAAACAACGGCGTCTAAAGCGACCGCACAGAATTGAGCGGTCGCCTAACGCCCGGTGCACGTCTTGCGGCCATAAGACGCGGTTGAACCCGTCGGCGCCGGTCGGGCCGTGCTACAACTGCGGCGGGGCACTCAAGAGATTCGGCAATGACCGCCGTGAAGGATGAGGCATTGCTTGATTGTTTTCGCACACCGGGCCGATGCGCCCGGTGCAACTTCTACTGCCAGCGCCGCGAACCGTTTCACCTGTACGCTCGTGGCGCTGGCGGCGGGTTGCGTCTCGACGTTCCCGAGAACCTTTGTGCGGTCGGGACGTCTTTGTACGGCACGCCCGGCTACTGCTCCTGCCATGCGCTATGGCACGATGGCAAAATCAAGTTCTCCGTGTTTCTCAACATCATCGCCCAACGTGAGAACATCGACCCACGAACCGTTGTCGCCCGGGTCCGCCGCTGGCAACGATGGGACAAGACCAGGCGGACCGTTCTGCTCGCCCGCAACAAAGCGTGGATGACCACACATGGATACCGAAGAACCAGCGAAAGCTCCGCATGGGACCGCCCGCGTGACGGGGCACATTCTGAAGATCGTCACCGAAAAAGGCACCACCGCGACCTACCGTTGGTATCGGGTCAAGGGGATGCCGGGAACACCCTGGAACCTCCGACTCATCAAGCTCGAAAAGGATGGGTTGGATACTAGGACCATCTACGACATCGAATGGCGGCATGGCGCGTGGCATTGCGATTGCCCCGACGCCATCCGCCGCCGCGAAGCACACGGCCAGTCATGCAAGCATGTACTCGCCGCCAAAGCGACCAAGTTACTACCCAAAGGAGGCAGGGCATGAACGACGACGATTTCCCCAATTGGGGCAAGCCACAACAGCCGGGCGGATTCCCGCCGATGGGGCAGTTCCCGCTCATCTTCGGCGGCGGGATGCCGCCGTGGGGCTGGAACCAACCGACCCAACAGCGCCAGCCGCAACACACGCCGAACGATTGCCCGGTCCGGGTCAGCGTGGCGATTACGCTGTTGCAACACTTCCACACCAAGCAGGCGGATCGCGCCGTCCCCGGGCCGATGGGCACGACGGAGATCCGCGGCATGGAGCTCCTGCCCGTCGAAGAGAAGGCCAAGGCGGCGGCGCTGGGGATGCTTATGCAGTATTTCGGCGGCAATCTGCGCCCGTCAGATTGGGAGCGTGAACTCGACTTCCCGCCCAAGCCGAGCGAAGAGGACAAACGCACTCGTGACCAGCGCATCGGCCAGGTCAGCCCCGACGGCGGGCAAATGCTCGTCGAGTGCGGCAAGTGTCGCGGCCAAGCTGGACTACCATGCCGCTGGTGCGACAGCCGCGGCATTATCTCAGTGGGGAGGAACCGATGAAGACAGAACAACAAATAACCAAGCTGCGCGATGACCTGATCGACATCGGCAAGAATCTCGCCTGTCGGTGCATCTTTTGCCAACCCGACATCCGGGCGATCGCCACGATGGTAGCCTCGTTGAACATGGTCCTAATCGGCGATGATCGCGCCGACCGCTTTGAGGAAACAGCCGCCAAGGTCGCGGGCAAAGCCCGGGCTGGCGAGAAAGTCTCTTTCTCTATGGGAGTCGAGTGATGGGCATGAAGCTGCCCGCCGACCTGGAGGCCAAGGTGCTCGAACTCTCGGGCATCAAGGCATCGGGCGAACCAGTGAGTTACCGCGACGAGGCTGAGTTCCAGGCCGACGTGATCCACCGAGCGAAAGAACTCGGCTGGCGCGTCTACCACACTCACGACAGCCGCAAGTCGGAAGCCGGATTCCCCGATCTGAAGATGGTTCGCGCCGGCGTACTGGTCTTTGCCGAGTTGAAAACCGACAAAGGCAAGCTCTCGGCGCCCCAAGCGTCTTGGGGAGAGGATTTAGCCGCAACTCGTGCTGAGTATTACGTTTGGCGTCCAAACGATTGGCCGCTGATCGAAGAGGTTCTAGCCCCGGACGTTGCCGCCGGCAAAACTTCCGCGTAGAAACGAAACAAGCCGGGGGTTTTAACCCCGGCTTGTTCGCCCGATTGGTGTGTGCCGCACCGAATCGACCGCATCCGAAGTCATTAAACACTTCACGGCCGTTTCTGGCAAGTCAGCAACACCAATCGACATCGCAGCCCGGTTCGCTGCAACGGAATGGCAAGGAGCGGGACCGTCACCCGCTTGCGGCACACGGCCCGCCCCACCAGGCGGATACCAGAATCGTGAGGCATGGCCATAGAACGAAAATTAGCCGTTGGGGACTATAGGGGAGCGCGCCTGCGTTTGCGTAGCGCAGCGAAGCAAAACAGAGCGCCACGACCAACACCTTCGCCTTTTCAGGAGCCAGCCATGTCTAACCGTCTCGACCGGATGCAAACGCGCAAACTCGAAGATTGGATGATCGCCAACGCACCACGTATCAGCAACATGACCGCTGACCAGGTGCTCAAAGAAGCGAACACCGTTATCGGCGACGTCGTAACGAACGGTAACCTTCGTGGTTGCTCGGAAGTGGTCGGCGTCACCTGGAAGAAAAAGAGTAATGGCGGCTTCGTGTCGCAGCAAAAGGCCACCATCCTGTTTCGCAGCGTTAAGGAACTTTACGACAAACTCGGCGTTGAGCCCTTGCCTGAGTTCATCGACGCTTTGGATCAACTGCTCATCGCCGACTATGCCGCGGAGGCTGAATGAACACTGACAACGACGACCTGATTAAAGCCATCGACGGAGTTGGTGACACAATCGCCAACGCGATTACGCCGATTGGAGTCTCGGCAGGCAAAGACGCCATAGGTGGCCACGTCGGATCGCTCACCGAGGCCGTGATGGGCATGACGGCCGCTATGGTGGAGATCGCCAGCGCTCTGAGCCTCATCGCTAGTGCAATCGAGACGAGGGACGAACTACCATGAAAGTGACCGCCATTCTGCCCTACTTCGGGAGCAAGCGACGCATGGCCGATCTGATCGTCTCGTACTTAGGCAAGCACAAAGCGTATTGGGAGCCGTTCTGTGGTTCCCTCGCCGTGCTCCTGGCCAAGCCCGAATCGTCGCACGAGACAGTCTGCGACCTGAACGGCGACGTGACGAACCTGGCCCGCGTGTTGCAATCCGGCCTGTGCGAATCGCTCTATGAACGATGCTATCGTTCGGTTTTGTGCGAAGCTCTTTACCTTGAGGCAGTTGAGCGGAACAAGGCGCCACTGACGTTTCACGATCAACACTACAACCCGACGGAGCAACTCAGCCGAGCGTACTACTTCCTGGTGCGAAGCTGGTGGGGGCGCAACGGCATGACCGGCATCAAGAGCAAAGGTGATTCGCTGGCGGTGCGGTACACGTCGGGCGGCGGGCACGGTGGTATCCGCTGGCGTTCGGTTGTCGAGTCGATGCCTTACTGGCATGAACGGCTGCGAAGTGTGCTGGTGCTCAACCGCGATGCGTTCGAGACGATCGGGTCGATCGCCGACCAGCCCGGCACGGTGATCTACTGCGACCCGCCGTACATCGTGAAAGAGGCTAAGTACGTTCACGACTTTGCGGCTGGTGACCATGAGCGGCTGGCGGTTTTACTCGGCAAATTCAAGCGTGCCCGGGTTGTCGTCAGCTACTACCAGCATCCGACGCTGGCCAAGTTGTACCCTGGTTGGCAGGTGGTCGACTGCCAACAAACGAAGTTCCTTCGCAACGGTCTGAAAGGCGACGAGGCCGGCACGTCGAGCACGGCCCCGGAAGTGTTGTTGATTAACGAACCGGCACTAGGGCTATTCCAATGATCGACTGGACCGACGCGGTGCTCGCCATTATCGGCACCAACCTTGCTACTGCCGTGTTCGTGTGGGCGCTGTGTCGCTTCACGATCTGCGAGCAATGCAACGGCATCATTTACGGTAACGGTACTTCACGTAAGGATTCAGGAACTTCATCGCCCGCCCCGATCTCTCGTCTTTCTGACCTTCCGCCTGATCCCATCCCATAGCCGCGGCCAACGACGGGTTCAAGTTGTGCCAGAACGCGGTAAAGTTCTCTTCCGGCGTCGAATACCGTTCACCATTACGCTTGGCCACCTGTTGGCCAAGCGTATTCTTTCCCGTCGCCAGCATGTACGCCGCGGCCGGCGCTGGTCCGATGCCCGGGTGTATTAGGCCATGCACCACGTCGCTAGACATCCGCGTGCGGATATCCTTGCCTGTCTTGTTGTCGTGAAGCCCTTGCACCAGGGCGGCGGCGCCGATCTGGCGTGCGCCCCGGGGCACGGGCGACACGACGTCGGCTAGGTTCAGGTACGACGTGCGACCTTTCCCATTGTCGCCGAGCTTGATGCCGCCCGTCGGGGTGTTCTCGTCGCCGTCGGATCGGCCCCACATTAGGTAATTGGTGATCGCCGCCGCTCCGAGAGCGCCGGCAATGCGTGCCAAGTATTCAGCCCGCAAGCCGATCGCGTGTGCGTTCGACGTGGCGGTCACGCCCGGGTTCAGCGTCATCCCGCGCATCCCCTGCATGAAATAGTTGCTGCCGGCCGTGGCGAACGGCCCAATGCCGGTATCCCGCAGGAGGCGGATAGCTCCGTGTTGGGTCTGCCGGTTGTACTGGCCAAGCTGGTTGACGAAATCCCGCATGTTGCGGTGCCCGCTCTCGACGCGCCCCTGCCGTTCGAGCCGTTCGAAGGCCTGCTTGGCGGTCAATCGCATGGCCCGGTCGACCACGTCAAGGAACTTGCCGGTCCAGCCGAGCGGGTTCCACTTCGACCGCCCCTCGCCGCCCCATTCGGCCCCGGTAGGCTTGAGTGCGTTCATGCTGGCCAGTTCAAGCAGCGACTTTTGCGTGGCGGCGTCGCCTTTGAGCACGCCGCGGATGTTCCGCATGAAGTCGATCGGGTTGACGCCGGGCTTGGTCAAGAACGTGAGATTGTTCTTCGTGTGGTACGCCGCCTCGACCGTTGAGAGCAAGGCAATCTTCGTCAGCAGCTTCGCGGTCGGCGTCACGCCGGGGATAGTGGCCGGCTCGTCGACCGCCAGCGCCTTGCGGACCTCGCCATAGACTCGGGGGTCGACGTATAGCGAGTTGTTCCACTTGCCGGCGCCGGCTTGCGTTCCTCTCGGCGGGCTGGTGCCCGGAATCTCCCGGGCCGGCATACCGTCGATCATCACCGCAGAACCAGACCGACCCCACTTGCCGAGGCCTTCGCTGACCAGGGAGCGGTACATTTCCGCTTTGCGGGCAAGCTGCGTGCCCTTCTGGAGCGTGTTCTCCATGATCTTGGCCATGTCCATCTCGTACCGATCGGCTCCGAATGTCGCTTCCTTGGAGAAGCCGAGCCGACCGACCCGTGGGTTCTTGAGATTGCCGGGCCCGCCGCCCATGCGCACGCTGGTCGGGGTGTCCTTCTCGCCTTCCTGTAGGGCTTTCATGTTGAACGCCAGATACGGTAGCTGCGTGGCGCTCTTGATCTCTTCGGAGTCTTCCAGCCCGGTCGCCTTGTGGTAGTTACTCTCCTGCACGGGCAAGAAGTGTTCCTTCCACTTGGCCACCATGTCTTTGAACTCTTTACTGTCGGCAATCTGCCGGAACTCCTTTTCGCTCTTGATCGGGAAGTCTGCCCCGATGAACGACGGAATGGCGTCCGCCCGCTCCTGGTCACCAGCCTGCTCGTGGGTGAACCGGGCGAACCTGCCCCGCAGTTCGTGCAACGCATTTCCCCAAAGGGAGCGCAGCTCGGCCGGCGCGTCGCCGAACACCTTGTTGATGAAGTAAGGGGTCGCCTCGTGCACGTAGGTCTTGCTGGCGACGAACTCGTTGATCTTGTTGGCCGCGTCCTCGCTGTGCTTGGCGGTGCGTGGCGTCGACTGGCCGGCTAACTCTTTCAGACCGTCGCTAAATCCTTCTTTGATCTTGGTCAGCTTTTCGACGGCATTGTGATACTGCTCCTGGTTGGACAAGCCGAGCGTGGCGTACTTGACCGGGTCAATCTGGCCGGCATCGTCATGCCATAGCTCTTGTGCCAACTTGTTGAACGGCACGTCGGGGTTATGCCCGATGCGATTGTAGGTATCGTCGGGACCAAACGAGTCGCCGCCGGCCGAACCGCCGGCTTCGGCCATGCGGATTGCGTGATTGCCGGTCAGTAACTTCAACGCTTCAGCGGCGCCGATCCCATCAGACGGCAGGAAGTATCGATCTTGACCGCTGATCCGCTCAATGAACCCGCCGGCTTGCCGGATACGCTGGTTGTGGCTGATGCTCGGCCCGATAATTTCGATCCGCTTCTCGCTGCCGACTCTCGACTCCTTAACTCGCCAACCGTTGTTAATGATCGCCGTGGCGCCCTGCTTGATTGCGTCAACGGCGTGAGTCTCGGTGAGTCTCGGCCCCGTGTTGCGTCTGAACTTGGAGAGCAACTCGTCGATTCGCCCGGGCGCGATGGCGGCGCCGAGTATACGCTCGCCGCTGTCAGTCTGGAGTTGGCGAACGTCGCCGATGTCGTCGGCCAAGCGGTCGAATACCGGGAGCATCAGCCCGGTAATCATGTGCAGCTTGGATTCTTTGAACTCCGGCAATGCCGCGACTTGCTGATCCCAAACGGCTTTGGCCTGGTCAGCGTGAATGGCCCCATACTTCTCCTGGTATTCAGTGGCGTCCATCGGTCCGCCGCCGCTCGGCGTCACCAGGTAAACCCGCCTGGTCGAGTAGCCGTTACGGTCAATCGGCGTCCAGTCTCGAACGGCAACGATCGCCCCGGATCGGTTTTGCCGAGCAAAGCCCATAAACTCGGGGATCTTGGCCGCGTTCTCGAACGGCGTGGGGTTCTGCTTTTGCTTGACGTGAAAACGGACGTACTGAGTCTCGCCGCCCGTCTGCTTGGCGATGGCCTCCGAGTGCTCCTTGACGATCGACGCGGCCTTGAAGTTCTGCGTGCCGCGGTCGAGCGTGCCGTTCTTAATGGCGTTGTCGACCGCTTCGGCGTGGTACATCTCGAAGTGATCGAAGATCGCCTTTTGCACGTCCGGCGGCTCGGCCAGCATGGAATTGAGAAACTGCTCCATGTTCGGCTCGTCCCGCAGACCGAGCCCATCCCATATCGGCTTGGGAACTCCATCTAGACCACCGTGCCCGCCAACACCGGCCAACTGTTGCAGCGCGGCGCTCGCCTGTGCCGTCGACAGGTCGTCAGTCTCCTTGAACATGCCGACCGACGCCGCTTTGCGGTCGCCGCGACTCAGCGCCCCGAGCGACGCCAACCGCTTGGCGATGGTGCTGATGAACCGCTTGTGTCCAGGCAGGTCGCCAGCTTCGTACAGCTTGTAGATCGGCGCCGACGCCTGGTTGGATCGGTGCGTTCTGCCCAATCCCTGCATCGCCGAGTCAGCCCGCCAGCCGGCTTGCAACAGATGGTGAACACGTTGGTCCTGGTTCTTGGCGTCCAGTGACGCATGGTAGTCCAGCCCGGTGTTGCCGCCCTCTGAGAACACCAGGATTCGCTTGCGACCGTCTTGGAACGCGACCACGTCGTTCGCGGCGCCCGATTTCCCGTGCGGTCTGATGACCGCCTTCATCGAACCGTCGAGTTGCTCCTCCCAAATGCGGCGCTTGCCCCGGCTGGTCACTTCGGACACCTTGTCATGCCCGAAGTGCGATATGAGTTGGTCGAGTGCCCCCTCCGGTGCTAGGTCCGCGGTTGATTCGATCTCTTTCAAGAATCGTTCTTTAGCCGCTAACGCTGCGCGGTTATGCACCGGGTTGCCCTGCGAGTCATACACGGGCCTGGTTCTGGTCTTGCCCTCCTCGTCGACGTATTGCTCGTGCTGTTGGGTCGGGAAAACCTTTTCGATAAACGACATCAGGCTTTCACGCGGGGAGATACTGATGTCGTCTAGGTTGGTTCCTTCAGCGGTCGCTTGCTTAACCGCCCGCTGCATTTCCGCGTCCATCGTCCGCGTGAGTTGAATGACGTGCGACCGTTTCGGATCGGCTTCAATCTCCTTAATCAGCGACGGAACCATCATCGCCGTAATGGTCTGGTTAAAGAAGTCTTGCCGGCGCAGCTTGAATTGACCGTTGAACGCGCGGCGTTGTTGCGTGCTCATCCCTGTTTCGGCTTGCCACTTGGAGATGTTCTCATCCACCAGCTTCCAGCCCGCCGCCAACTTCTCGTACGCGCTGCGCTGGTATGTGTCGAGCTTGTGCGACACGCGGTCGAATTGCACGGTCCCCTTCGGCGTGCCATCGTTAAAGCTGATGTTGCGTGCTAGATACCGCCCCATCGCCTTCAGGTCGCGGGCGACGATCTCCATAGCCGCGACGCCGGTGCCCTTGATGGCGTTGACGAACTCCGCGGCGCTGGCGAACGGCGTACCGAAGCCCCACAACCCGAGCCGCTTGGCGTAGGCAAGGCCTTTGGGCTCCGTCGCCGCGGTGCCGCTGTAGTACGACACTCGCGCTTCGGGGAACATATTTTGCAGGTCGCTACCGGCGATGGCTCTCTGCGAAGCGTTCTTCTGTTGTTCGCCGGTCTGCTTACCGTCGAGTGCGTTGCCCATCAGGTGGGCCTCGTCGAAGATCATCGCTCCTTCGAACTTGTTGCCCAACCACTTGGCGAGCGTCTTGAGATTGTCCTTCTTGTCAGCATCGGTCCGAATTAGCGGCTCGTCGACGTTAGCCCGGTTGACAGCTTCGGACGCCATATGCCCCGTCTTGAGCGTGTCGTATGTCATCACAACGATGCCATCGGCCGGAACTTTGCCATCGCGCAACTGCTGGAAGGTGTAAACGTCCTTCACGTTGCCGCCGACGGCCCGGTAGTGAGCCGGCGCGGCTTTCACTAGCTTGTCGTCCTTCGTCACAATGACGGCTTTCTTCCGTCCGCTGTTCCAGTTGTGCATGACCACGCCGGCAATCTCGCGGCCCTTGCCGACGCCGGTGCCGTCGCCGATCATGGCGCCCATCCGCACCTTGGGAGTGCCTGGTGCAGCCGGCAAGAATTGTTCATTGATGTCGACGACGCGGGCGACGCCTTCCAACTGAGCGTCGGACAGGTCGCCGCTGTCGATAACAGACTTGGCAATCTTCAGCTTGGTCGTGACTGGTGGCCCGGTGATGCCGGACATTGCCGCGGCTTCCACCAGGGTCGCGGGATGCGGGCGAGCGCCGGGGATGTCAACGGATGACTTGTACTCGTCGAAAAGGACGTCCTTTAACTCCCCGGCTCGACGCGGCGCGGCTGTTTGGACATTGACATCGGCAGGTGTTTTTGGGTCGGGAGATCCGACAAGAGCGGGGTTGTTGATCCCGGTTGATTGATCGACGACAGCCCCTCCAGACTGTCCAGTAGGTTCTCCGTCAACGTCAGCCCCGCCTGCTCCGGGTCGTGGACCTTCGCTAATCGTCGGTCCACCGGGCCGAGGTGCTTGTCCACCATCGCCCGTGGGCTGAGTGCCGAGCGGTCTTTCTCCACCTGGTCTTGATCGTCCGCCAGTAGCATCTGTGCTTCCTGCGGGTCGCCCTCCTCCTGTATCTGGTCGAGATTGCCCCGTACTTTGTCCAGGTCGATCGACGGTCGGCTGGCCCGCAGACCCGCCGGGCTGTTCAGGTAGTGTTGCACCAGGCTCAGACTGTGCAGGTGTTTCGGATTCGGCTTCAGGCCGGCTTTGCGGAGCAGGCTCTCGGCCCTCCGGTTGAGCGGGTGGCTGTTCAGTAATGTCAGGCGGTGTCCTTTCATCGCGTACCCCTTTCAACAGGTCAATGAGTTCACTGGAGCTTTTCACCTTCCCGGTGATGGTGTCGCCTTCGTGGGCGCCCGTCTTGTCGATGACCACGATCCGAGAGTCGTAATCGGTCCCGTACTTATGGTACACGTCGTCGCCGCTCACAATGACGTCGGCCTTGACGTTGTACTTCTCTTTCAGACCCTTCATCCATCGGGCGAACGCTTGGGTATCCTCGCCGGTTGTGCGGTCCTTCGCGTTGCCGAGAATGGCCACCAGACGCCCGCCATCGGCCAGCATCTGCAACGCCTGGTCGGCGTGGATCGGTCCCGCCTGAATCTTCTTGCCGCCGAGCCGATCGCCGGCCGACGAGAACGGCGGGTTCATCACCACAACCGACGGCTTCACCTTGTCGCCCAAGATGTTGCTGAGTTGTTCGGCGTTCTCGCTCGTGACGCCATGCGTGCCGAGCAAGCCCAACAGCAACGTCCGCCGCGCCGAATACTCGTTGGCATGGACCGCGGCGCCGGCGTTCATCATGTGGACCGCCAACGCTCCCGTGCCGGCCGACGGTTCGAGCGCCGTCTCGCCGGGGTGAATGTTGGCCAACCAGGTCGCCGCATACGCATAGTCAGGTGGCGTGGAGAACTGTTGCAGCTTGTCCTTCTCGCCGGATCGGTTGGTCTGCGTTGGCCCGCGGTCCTTCAACTCGGCGAGCTTCTTCGCCTCGACCTTGGCAGCTTCGGCGCCGACGGTCGGATCGGTCCGCCCCTTCAGGTGCAGATTCAACGCCGTCTCGTAAGCGTCATAGGCTTCGCTCGGGCCGTACTTCCCTTCGGCCCGCGTGCCGCCATACGCCTCGTCGGCGTGGGCAAAGAGAACTTTCGGTGTGACCTGCCCGCCCTCGTCCAGATGCTTGAGCAGTCGGTGAGTAAGATCCTCGTGACCGCTGCGCCCCGTGGGCGGCGGATCGTTGGGTACATCGTTGGCGATGACCTTCGGCGTTTCCTCGACCGTGTCAACAGCGCCATCCCGCGCGGGTGGCGCGGGTGGAGTTTCTTCGGTGCGTGCCGGCAGCGCCGCCGTCTCCTCGATCGTCTGCGGACCCTTCGCCGCCGCCTCGCGCAGCTTCCGTTCGCGCTCTTGCACGAGGAACTCGGCATCGTCGTCGCTGATCCCCGGATGTTCTTCCTTGTACTTGGCTACTTCTTCTTCCGGTACGGTGACGGGTAATCCCGCTTTTCCAGGTACTCCGTCCGGCTGGTTGGTATCCCCGGCACCGGCGTCGGGTGTTTGATTAGGTGGGGTGGCGACGTCGGGCTTAGGTTTGCGGGTCGATGGTTTGCGGGTGTTCGCAACTGCCTCATCCGCAGCTTGAACCCCATTGAGAAAGTCGCGTTGAACTTGCGCCCTGGCATCGGCATCACTCATTCCTCCCCGTAGGTACTCTCGGTAATCCCGTTCGTGGGCCTGCTCGAAGTGAGCCCGCTCCGTCGCATCCAGACCGTCCAGAATCGCCCGGGCCGCGGAGTCGGCCGTTGACCGACCCGAGTGCAGCGGAGGCGATACGGGGGCAATGGGAGCCTCCGGCGGGTACTTTTCGCCGGCTGCTTCGAACACTGACCGGCGAAACTCGACGTCGTCCAGGGCATCCGCTGCCTCTTTGGCAGCGGTTTTCTTGTCTATGCCGGCCTTCCAGCGTTCGTTCATCCTTTGCTGCAAAGGCTTTACGGCGTGTGCGGCCCCTTCAGCGGTCGCAAATACCCCAAGTTCAATCAGGTTGTCCTCAATGGCCCGCTTATCGCCGCTGTAGAGGGCCGACGCCAAGCCACCCTTCTCGTTCAGCCCAAGCTGCTTGCCGGCCTCCTGAGCCAATTGCGACGCTGCATAGCCCTTTGCCGTGCCGATGGCGGTCCCGGCCGCGAACTCGCCGACGGTCTTGCTCGCCGCCCCCTGAAGGCTGGCAATGCCGGGGAACCCATGCCCGATGGCTCCAAAGGCTAGGTCGGTCAGTGCCGTTTGCCCGCCCTGCTGCAACCCGCCCATGAGCGAGTCGGTTCCCATTGCCCCTTCGGCGGCTCCGATGGCGGCGTGTGTCGCCAGATGGGGCAATATGCCCATCGAATAGTCGGCCAGCGTCGCCGGCAGGGCGGCAATGCCTTCGCCGAGCCGTTGGCCGACGCCAGCGCCGGCCTGGTGGGCTTGCTGCTCTTGGCTGCTCTTGGCCTCGCGGGCAAGCGTGTGGTAGTCGTCCATCGTCGCCCGGTCTTCGCTGACGGCTTTGCGTGAGTCATACGATTCGGCCGCTTTGTAAAGGCCGATGCCCGCGGTGAAGGGGATGTACTGACGGTTGCGCTCAATAAACGGCTCCTGGTAATCTTCGGCCGCTTTGTTCGCCCGGTCGATCGCGTGCTGTTTAACCCGGTTGGTGATAGCGCGGCGCCATTCGGTTTCGTCGAATGGTTGCCCGTACTGCTCGGCATAACTCGACTTCAGGTCGCCAATGGCGACGTGTTCATTGATGAACTTGTTCACCGAATTAGGGTTCGGCTCCGGCGTCTTGTCGTAAGGCTTGCCCGTGCGCGTCGGGAACTTCTTGGCCATGATGTCGTCGGCCATGCGGTTGGCGATCGACACAACGGGAGGTTCGGCCGGCTGCTCGGCTACGGCCGTGTCGGTGCCGAACGCTGCCCGGACCGGTCCGAGCAGGTCATCGTCTTCTTCGAACATGATGGTTGCCCTTACTTCTTGCGGTTCTTTTCGAACGCTTCGATTTGAGCCAGATACTTCTTGGCCCAATACTGGTCAACGGGTTGCATGTCTTCGATCGGCCCGTTGTTATTGAACAATTGAGCGAGCAGCTTGGCAGCGGAGGCGACCGGCATGTCGCCGGCGCCCGTGGCTAACTCCTGCACCTTGCCGAGCCGTTCAATCGCCGGCCCGACGATCTGCGGCTTGCCAAGCGTGGGCGACATGCCTTCGCCTGGTCGACGGAACGAAGGGACATTCGGCGCCGGCCGCGGCGGCGCTGGGGGAGCTTCTGGACCTTGCACCTTGGGCGGCGCTGAGTCGGCCACGTAACTATTGATGGCGGCGGCATGAACTTCGGCCGGCTTGGCTCCCGCTGGTGCGGAGGTTGGCGAGAGCGCTCGAATCTTCTTGAGCAGACCGTCGGCCTTCTCCATCAGCTTGTCCTTCGCCTCATTCCCTTGGCCGATCAATCCGCCACTGATGATGTTGGCGAGACTGCGGTTGTCGTCCGGGGTCGCCTTGAGTTGCTCGTGCAGTTCCGCGGCTTGCCGCTGGTAGAGCTTCAGTTTCTCCTCTTTGGTACCGTGCATTTCTGTAATTGCGTCGACTTCGCGGTTAGCCATATCCATCGCGGTAGCCGCGTGCTTGTCCAGGTCCGGCTCGTTGCCCTTCTTCACGTCAGCCTCGACCAGCCGGCCAAGATGAGCGTCGTATCTGGTGGCGTGAAACTGCTTCGTTGATTCCGCCCGTTTGGTCGCTTCGGCATCGACTTTCGCCTGCCTCGCCTCTTCGGCCTGCTGCTCTTTCGCCTGCTGAGCCTGTTGGGCCTCGTAGCTCCTGCGGGGCACGACTGGTTGCGACGGCGCGGCGGCTGCTGGCTGCTGCGTGCTACTGCCGAACGTCGGCAGCGTCTTGGAAGTGTCGGCCCATTCGGCCGGGTACGTGGCGGTCTGTGCCGGCGTGCCCTTGCCCGGCTTGCTGCGGACCTCGCCAACCAGGTCGGTGTACGCCTTCTTCGCTTGGGCCGGCGTGACTGGCGTGCCGTCCGGGTTGACGTGCGTTTCCATGTACTTGTGTGCCCAATCGGTCATCACCTTGGCCGACTCGATCCCCTTCTGATCGTCGAAGACCCGGTGCGGCGCTTTGCCCGGGCCGAGGTCGAGCCAGAACTCTTGTTCGCCGCTTTGCGGGTTCTTCACCGCGCTCACCCGCTGGTCGAACGTCTTCGCCCGGAACGCTGCGTTCTCCTGCCAGATGGATTGTTCTTGCGCCATCTGTTGATGGATTTGCTGGTTGTGTTCTTCCTGCGCCTTAAGTTGAGCCTTCTTCTGTCGTTCGACGAGGGGGTCAATGCCGGTCTTGAGCTTGGTGATGGCGACGTTCTTTTCCCAATCCTCCAGGTTGGGGTCGGAGTTCACGTAACCGACGGCCTGCTGCATCTTCGACAACCGAAGCTGCTCCTGCCGGCTGAGGTCTTGATCGGCGAGCCAGTTGTGAACGCCAGCGTTCATCATCGCCATGCCGCGTTGCTGCTCGTACTGCTGCGCCTGCATTTTCTCGCCATGAGCCGCGGAGAAGAGGTCGCGGTCGACCGCGTCCGCCTTACTGGCGTCGAACTGCCGAGACTGCTGCGCTTGCGACGCATCGAATTGGTACGCCTGCTCGGCGTGGACGTCCCGTTGCAAGCTGCGGTTGGCATCGGCGTTGTACGCCGCATCGTAACGCGAAGCATCGAATTGCGACGCCTGCTCTTTGCGATGTTGCCCCTGCTCCCACAACTGCGCGTCATGCTGCCGCCCCGTCTCGTCGAGCCGAGCCCCTTCCAGGTTGGCCCGGGTCTGTCGTTCGGCGTAACCTTCCCGCTCGGCCGCGGCCGTTCGCTCGCGCGCTAACTGAAGCTGATACGCCCGATTCGACGCCGCATCGGCCATAGATGCGGACGTTTGCTGTGCGCGCTGCTGTGCGGCAAGCTGCCCTTGTCGCTCCTGCATTGCCCGCTGGCTGGCAATCTCGTTGGCCCGCTCGCGGAGCTGCTCACGCTGAGCTTCCGCGTTCATGTCGGCCAGCGTGAGTTGTTGACGCCGATTAAGGAGTGTGTCGATGTCAGCCATTAGCCTTCTCCACCACTAAATTCGGTGCCGTACCGGATGCCGCCGGGGTTGCCGAGACTTGAGTACAGCGGCTGGAACTGTTGCGCCGGGCCGGCGCCAGGGTTGTTGAAGCTGTCGACCAGCGCCGCATAGGACCGCTGACCGCCCGGATACAGACTCAGCCCCGCGCCGCCGGGGTTGTTCAGGTCGGCCCAACTGCCGAGCGACGCCGAGAAGTCGTTTGACATGCTGCCGAGACTCGAATACCCCTGCTGGCTAGAACCAGGCGAGTAGCCGCCGTTGGCCTGCTGGACGAACGGCTGCGTCGAGTGCCCCATCATGCTGACGCCAAGCTGTTGCTGGAACTGGCTCTGTTGCGTCAACGCCTGCAATGACCGCTCGTACGCGCTGAGGTAGTCGCCGCTGGTCTGCTGCTCCAGCGAGAGCTTGGCCTGGTTCGTGGCGTTGTTGATCTGGTTGGTGTCCATCGATTGCTGGTACGCGACGTTGTTCATCATCGAGTTCTTGATCGTCGAGTTGTTCAGGCCGGCACCCCAAGCGTTCTGGTAGGTCTGCCCGGCCACGTTCGTCCAGTAGTTCGCCGACTGCTCCAGTTGGTTCTTGCCGAGCACGTCGGCCTTCGCGCTCAAGCCGGAAATCCGGTCGTGGTACTGACCGAGCACCGACTCGTATTGCTTCTGGCTGTTGCTCAACAGCGTGTCATAAGTTGCCATGATTGTCCTCCTCGACACAGTTTACCGGAACTTCGGACCGTCGAACCAGGCGACCAGGGAATAGCGTTTGCCGCTTTTGATCGGCATGACGCCGTGTTTCAAGAATGATGGGAAGACGATAAGTGTACCGCGTACACGTAGCTCCTCACGTTCCGGTGGTTCTTCCTCAAGAACGAGGTCACAGCCTTCGTAATCCGCTGCCTCGCTGAGTTGCACAACCAGCGATAGCTTGCGGTCGTATGGCCGTGGGTTCTTCCAAGTGTTGTCGGTGTGCATCCGGTATTCGCCGGCATATTCATCGCTGTACTCCGTGAACTGCACTTCGGTCATCGACCCCAAGTCGAAGCCAAAGGCATTGCGGTTGGCGACGTGGAAGTAGTGTTGCAACTCGCGGTGCAACCACTCCCAAGAATGGGGCACCCACCGGATGACGGACCGACGGAAACCCTTATCGACGAGGGACGTCCCACCGTGCCCGATGGTTCCATCGACCGCCGGCAATGTCAAGCCGTCGTGGATGATAGAGTTGCAGAGTTCCGGCGGGAAACAGCCCCGCCACATTTGCCACCAGGCTAACATGCCGACTCCTTTACTGAAGACCGATCGCTAGGTAGCTGCCGGCGACGATGATCGTACCGGCGACCGTGTTGTGAACATCGAGCGCGAAGCCCGTCGTCGTGACCGACTGAACGAACACCTGGAAAGCGTTCGGCACGGTCGTCGTCGAGCCCGAGCTTAGCGTGATTTGTAAGGTGGGCACGTTCGGGAAGGTAGTGCCGAACGACACAGAAGCGTTGTAGCTGCCCGTGCCGCTGATGCTGAAGGTATTCCATGCCACGAAGATTGCCGGGCTGAACGTGCCCGTTGGCCCGGTGAGCCCGGTGGGACCAGGCGGTCCGTTCGGTCCCGTCGGTCCGGTCGGTCCGGTCGGTCCCGCGCCACCGGTCGGCCCCGTCGATCCCGTCGGACCGGTAGGAC
>OFRO01000027.1_pt1 | contig 45786 bp, 52 predicted proteins | sample 1543091 | NCBI WGS metagenome assembly OFRO01 (sample SAMN07774217, study PRJEB24372) | wastewater metagenome | isolation source: Exp Tend NO 10WW | collected 2016-02
AACTTGTTGAGGTTGGCGGTCACGGCGGTGCGCGCGAACTCGTTGAACCACGTCGAGAAGCCGGCCTCTTTCATCTCCTGCAGCGTGCGGTCGAAGCCGACCGGGCGCTTACCCTCGACCACCATGTTCGCCACGAGCTGCGACGACGGCAGTTGCAGCCATGCGGCGAAGCGCTTGCCGATGTTGTCGAGCGCCGCCAGCGTGGTCGGTGCCTCGGCCGTCAACGTGGCGATGAAGTCGGTCGTCAGCTTCGGATATTTCTGCTCGGCGTAAGCGCGGTTGAGCGTGAAAACGCGGAAGAACTCGGCGAAGCCCTCGGCGGTGTGCTCGGTCTTCGACATCGTGTTCGTGTCGCCGCCGTAAAGATCGGTTCCGACCTGCATGATGGCGTTCTGGTTCTTGGCGATGAAGCTCTTCAGCGCCGGGCCTGCGGCCTGCTCCAGTGCGTGCCCGCCTTCGTGGACGAGGGTCGAGAGGTCGTCCCACGTGCGCACGCGCACGACGCCCTGCCGCGTCGAATACTGTCCCATGACGTTGGCCCCCTTGAGGGTCAGACGCCCCTGACGGGCCGTGAGATCGAGCGCGCGCACGACGTCGTTGCTGATCGAGCTTAGGTGCAGATCGGTGTCTTGGTTCTCGTTCTGGTCGGTCGTCGGCACGCCGCGCACCGGGCGCGTCTGTTCGGCGGCGAAAGCGGCGCGGGTCGAGGATGTGCCAGCCATCGCGAGGATGTTCGGGTCGTTGCCGTCGAACGTGCCGCGATTGTTGACGGACTTGATTTGGGTCGGGTCGAAGGCGACGTAAGTGTCGGCAAGATTACCAACATCGTTGTGTCGGCGTATTATTAGTCCGTCGTGCCCCCCGTTAAAAGCGTCCTCGACCAACGGGTCCATGTCAGAATAGTCGTTCGTTTCAACGTCTTCCAACACCATAGGATTTTCTAACGCCAGATATGCGGCGACAGTGTTGTCACCCGCCGATCCGGTGAACCCTTTTGCGTGGTCTGCGCTAGATGTAAAGAAGAAGGCCCCGTGCGAAGTCTTACTGGCGTCGAACGCTTCTATCCGGTCGGTGGTCCCATGATACACCACGAGCGGTGCGCCGCTTTCATCGACCACCTTGCTGTCGCCGAACCACTTCTTGAAGGCTTCGGTCTCGGTCTGCGCCGGGCCTGCCTGCATGGCATACAGATCGTCAGCGTCTTCCGGCAGGCCGTAGCGACCGACGCCCTCGGCGTCGATCTCCAGATCGTCGTCTACTTGGCCGCGACGTTCCTCGCCGCTTTTCGCTTCAGCACGGCGTTTGCGGAGCGCGTCGAGACGCCGAGCTGCGTCGAGGAGCCGCCCGTCGAAAGCGCGCTGATCAAACGCTGTTCCTTCTGCAGACGCGGGATGGCTTCCGTCTGCATCGCTGCGACCAGCTCCTGCGACGCCTTCATCAAGTTGACCGAGGTCATAGCCGCCCTTCTCCAGTATGTTGCGGTAGACACCGCTTGCGAACAGTGTAGCAAAGTCCGGCGTATTCGCAATCTCGGCAGCGCTCATGCCGGCGGTTGCGATGATTTCTTCGGCGCTGACACCTTCGGTCTCGGACTTCTCGTAGAGTGTCTTCGCCCAAGACCAGACGGTTTCCTGAATTTCGGCAGGCGTCCACGTATCGCCAGTCATTTCCGTAGCGACCTCGGCAGCCTTGCGCACGGCGGCGGACATGGCGATGTAGCCGGCAGCCGGGCGGGCCTTGGTGATGCCCTGCTCGTTCTTGCCGCCCTGCCCCTTAAACAGTTCCTGATTGACGTTGGCGTAGTTTGCCATCCACGCGTCGTTGGTCACGGCGTTGACGTTGCCGCGCAAGTTGTTCATGAAGGCCGTGACCTTCGGGCCGGACAGGTCTATCTTGGCCGGGTCCGGGTTGGTCAGCGCTTCGATGGAGTTGTTGACCCATGCTTCGAGGACGCTGTTCTCACCCCTGTCGCCCTGAACGTTGAAGCCCATGATCGCCTTGATGCGACCGGGCGCAACGGGGCGACCAGCCTGCACCCACGCGGTCCAGACCTTGAGGGCGTTGATCGTGTTTCTTTCGACCGACACCTGCGGCGACAGCGCCGCCAGAAGCGCGGCAAAGCGCGGGCTGTCCTCGATACCGAAGATGTCGACCAGCGCCCGGGCCGAGCGGGCGTACCAGCCACGCTTGGCGCGACCGGAGAACGCCACGGCAGCCATCTCCTGCGACGACGGGAGGTTGTCGAAGATGTCGACGATTTTCTGCGCCGTGCGCGCCGTGATGCGCGCAGCCTCTTCCGGCGTGGCGTACTTCAGCACGCCCTTCACGCCGGGCACCTGAACGGTCAGCTGCTCGATGCGCTCGGGCTCGGTGAGCTGTGCGCGCTTGGCGAGCAGGCCCTCGAAATCTAACCCCATCGAGAACGACGTGCCGTCCGGCAGCGTGCTGAAGAAATCGTTCTTCTGCGCTTCCGGGCCGACGACCGTCTCCTGCGGAATGGCACGGGTGACAGGACGACCATCCGAGTATTCGAGACCCTGACGAGTGAGCACGCTCTCTTGCTTGAAGCGCTTGCCCAGTTTGACGGCTTCGGCCTCCGGCATGAAGACCATGAAGCTCGGCCCTTGATCGACACCCTGATACGAACCCGCGACCGTCTGGTACGGGATGCTGTTCTTCTGCAGGTAGGCTTCCAGCTTCCGGTTCTGCTCGACGTTAGCCTCGGCGCTCGCATCGCCCAGCGCCTCCTGCGTGCCCGTCATGACGGCCCAGCCGCCCTTATCGAAGAAGGTGTCGACGGTCGGCTTGGCGAAGTCCTGCGGCGTGGCGATCTCGGTAGTCGGCAGCCCGTATCGCTCGTCGACGACGCGGCTCGGTTTAGCCTTGTCGAACAGGATCGCGGTCTGGCCGAGCTTCGTCTGCGGGTAGAATGCGCCCTTGAAACCGGCGTCCTTTATCAGCCGCTCGTATTGCGTCTTCTGCTCTGTAGACGTCAGGCCCTTGTCGACCTTGCCGCGCAGGTCGAGCGGGTCTTCTGCGGCGTTGTAGATCGTCTTCGGGTCGACCGAGACGTCGTGGCGGAAATCGCCCAGCCCACCCTCTTTACGGTAGCCGGCGCGCTCGCTGTACTGTTCGTACGCGGCACGCTCTGCTTCGTAACGCGGGTAGGTAAAGCCGTTCTCGCCGCCGACGCGCTGCGGCAGCTTGGCAGCTGCCTTGAGCGCGGCCGAGAAGTCGGCCTGCTCTTCGGCCGTAAGCTCGCGGCCCGCGCCGTAATAAGAGCGGTCGACAGCGTCGTCGCCGACAAGGCGAGCGCGCTCTGCACCCTTGAGCGGGCCGGTGCCACGCTTGGCCGGGTCGATCTCTTCCAGCGCGGTCGAGGACCAGTGGCGAAGGTCGAACTGCCCGGCCTCGTTGACTGGAATGGAACCGCCCGGGCCCTGCACGACGTCAGCCGCCGAAGCTGTCTTGGCGAGCGGCTGGTCGACGCCTATGTCGGCCTCTTCCTGCACGCCTACCTCGGCTTCGAAGTCGGACTGCAGCCCGGCGAGCACACGCTCGACGATGCTGGTCTTCTCGGCGTCCGGTATGTTCTGCGCGGCGATCTGGTCAGGCGTCAGCCCGGCCTGCCCGGCGACCGAAGCCGACGTCCCCGCAGCGCCGCCAATGACAGCGCCAACGAGGCCCTGCTGGACGTAGGACTTGATGTCAATGTCGCGGTTCTCGTCGTAGAGCCAGCGCGCCACGACGTCGGTGCCGAACGACTGAACGAACTCCTGCAAGAACTCTTCGCCGCTACCCGCTGCGGCATTGCGGAACATGCGCGACACCATACCGCCCGTTGCCTGTTCGGCCCGCATGAACATACGATTTATGGTGAACATATCGGTGGTGCCGAACGCGCCACCCAACAGAAAAGACAGATACTTCTGCAACCCGACGCCGTCATGCTGCTCGGCGTCTTCCAGCTGCGATTGCGCACCGACAGCGAAACCGAAGGCTGCCGACGGCAAACCTACAACAGTGCTTATGTAGCCGGCCATCATGTACGCGGCCATGGAGCCCGAACCCTGCCCGAGCTGGTCGACGAACTCTTTCGAACGGGTCTTGTCGCCCGGCAGTATCTGCGTCAGCGCCTTGTCGACCTTATCGACCCACTCGCGCAGGTCGGACTTCTCCCACGACTGCCCGGTGAGCGCAGCGGATACGCCCTCCCACGCCGAGATCGGAGCCTTGGCCGCAGTGACCGGCGTCTGCGCAAAGCTGCGCATGCCGCCCTGAATGGCGGACAGCCACCACGTCTGTGTCGGCTGCTTGGTGCGGTCGGTCAGACCTTCCTTGCGGGTCTTGGTCTCGGCCTGCGCCTCGGCTACGTTGAGGTCCATCTGGGCCAGCGCCTCGCGGCGCGCGTCCTCGTCAACCTCGGCACCGAGACCGCCGAAGCTGGTCTGCTGGCGCTCTGCTTCCTGTCGCGCGATCAGTTCGTCGCGCGACTTGAGGACCGCCGCCTCGTCTTTCTGGGCCTGCTCGAACTTGGCCTGTGCCTCGACCTGCGCTTCGCCGTCAGTCAGCGTGCCGGCAGCGTTCAGTGCGCCGCCCTGCATGAGCGACACGAACGGGTTCATGGCGACCCTGCCGCCAAACGTCTCGTCGCGCGTGGGTGGGCCGCTGGCCTGCGACTTCGCGGTGCTCGACGCCAGACCGCTGATAAGCGGCCCGAGCGGACCGGCAGCTGGTGCAAGCGTCTTGATGCGGCGCGCAGGCGCGGACAGGTATTCCGACTGGATGCGGTCGGCGAACTCGACAGCGGCGTCAGGCGGCGGTGCCGCCTGCGCCTGCGCGTTCTGCGCCTGCGTAAACTGCTTCATCTGCTCGGCGAGCGCGTCGTCGGTGAGCAGACCGGGAACTCCCGGCGTCCTGAATGGAGTGTTCACTCTTTGCCTTCCAGCTGGCGCTTTGCCGCGTCGACAGCCTTTTGCCCGAATTTCTGCACGGCGTCCATCTCGTCTTCAGGATCACCGCCCTCAAGATAGCCTCGCGCACGGATAACGAGGTCGCCATTCGGCGGTGCGTCGTCGGCCGCAGCCTCGTCATCGCTGCCGAACAGCGAAGTCTTGAGACGATCCCACATGCCCGGCTCTTCCATCTCTTCTTCGACCGGGCGCTTCTTCAGCTTGAACGGATCGCCGCCGTTTTCGAGCTGCGTCATATAGCCCACGATAACTTCTGCAGTGTCTTTGTCGACACCCTTGAATTGCTGCAGACTGTAGATGATGACTTCGTCGGTATACTCGCCGAATACTTTCTGTAGTTCGGTGTACTGCGTCAGGATCGACGCCCGCATGACGTCAAGGCCCTTGGCCGGCGGCGGAACGCGCGACAGCGCCTGACCGATCTTGATACCCCACTCGCGCGGCACGGGTGCCTCGGAGCCCGGCTTGACGTTGAACTCTTTCTGCCGTTCCAGCGTCAGGCGCACGAAGTTCTGGACCGTCTCGGGCTCGACCTTGCCGGTCTTCAATTCGGTCTGCATTTTCTCGTGCGCTTCCTTGACTTCCGGGTATTCCAGAGCCGCCTTGTCGGGTCGGGCCGCGCGCTGCTTGACGATCTTGTCGATCTTTTTCTCGATAGCCTTGTAGACCTTCTCGTCGTCGGCAAAGGTCTCCGACCCAGCGATGGGCTCGAACTCGGTCAGTCGCGTCTGCATTTCGTCGGGCGACAGCGTGCCGAGATCGTTGGTCGCGGTGTAGGTTCGCATGGCGACGTCGCGCTTGGCGGCGTACTTGACGAAGTCGTCCTCGCCTAGCACGGTCGCGATGCGCGTCTCGTCGAAGCCCGGCGTAGGCTGTCCGGTTGCTTCCAGCGTCGCCAGTTCGTTGTTCATCAAGCGCGAGACCTCGACCTTCTGCACTGCAGTGGCGCGGTTCTGCTCGGTCGAGCGCTGCGTCATGGCCGTATCGGCGCGTTGAATGGCGTTCTGCCGGTCGGCATACGACATCGAAGCAAAGCGCCCGGTGGCGCGGCTGCCCTGCTGGACCTGCGCCGTCTGGGCCAGATGCTTGTTGATCGCGCCCTCGGCCCATTTCGGAACCGCACCGCCGCCTGCGCTGTTGGCGTAGCCCCACGCGCGGCGCGGGCCGACGTCGGCGTGAATGATATTCGACCCGACACCGATGCCGGTGATGCCATTGGCCGACAGGGTCTCGATCAGCTTGATGCGTTCAGTATGCGGCATGTTGGTGACGTCGATGTCGACCGCCGCGCGGTGGATGTGCTGGCTGTTCTTGGCCCCGCCGGCCGAGCGGTTGGTGTCTTCATCGCGGAAGCCCGACGTGATCTTCAGTTCTGGCACGCCATAGGCGGCAGCGGCAGCCTTAAGTTTACCGACCAGATCGGGGTTCAGGTCTTCCTCAGCACCGCCGCGCTTGCCGACGAAGCTGAGCTTCACGTTGGCGAAGTCGACCGCGTTCTTGCGACCCCCGGCCACGGCGTTCGGCAGCCGGGCGAGCACACCGTCGGCGTACTTGCGGCCGACCGGGCCGAGAACGGCGTTGTCGTAACCGGACTTGACCCACTTGTCGGCGTTGCCCGGCCCGCTGTGGTAGGCCACGAGCGCCGCGCGCACGTCACCGGGATAGCGCTTCAGCATCGACTGCAGGTAGGTGCGGCCATAGCGTCGGTTGACATCAGGCCGCATGAGGTAGGCAGCCACCTGCGTCGGATCGCCTTTGTGCGGGAAGTCCTCGTCTCCGAGCATCTTGGCGATGTCGCGCGCGGTGCCCGGCATGACCTGCAAACGACCGATTGCACCGGCTTCGGACACGGCAGTGTCAGGGTTCGCCTCGCCGCCGGTCTCCTGACCAGCTACGGCCTGTTCCAGCAGGTCTAACTGTGACGTCGGTGACAGCCGGTTCGGATCGGCACCTAGATCGCGCAAGACGCCTTCCGGGTCTGCCTCGATCATCTTGTTGATGTAGGCCGTCTGGGCGAACTTCTCCCAGTCACGTTTGCCCTGCTCGATCTGGTCGCGCGGCATGCCGGAGCGGTCGAAGTCGTCCATGCCCTCCTTCAGGAACTTGTCGTACTCCTCCGGGTACTGGCTGATCGCGTTGGCGCGCAGTTCGTTGTTCGATGCGATCTGGTCCGAGTACCACTTGTAGGTGCGGTCGCGTTCCTTGGTCGCCGCCTTGACCGACCACTCGGCGGTCTCGGCACCGTCCGCGCCGAGGCGCAGCGTGTACTTCTCGCGCAGCTCGTCGTTCGGCAAGCTGGCTAGGAATTTATCCCTAGCCGGGTTGTAGACGTTGGTGACGAAGTCGTCGTGGAAACCCTCACCGTCTGGGGCCATCTGGTCAGCCTTGATCTGCAGCTGCTCGGTCAGCCGTAGCCGTTCGCGCTGCCAGTCGTTCTCGGCCTTGAAGGCGTACTTCTTCTCCTGTTTGTTCTTGCGGTTCTGCCAGATGGCGTCGAGATTGCCGACGGCGTTGCCAAGCCCCTCCAGCGCTTCACCCGGGTTGGCAAAGTTCGGGCGCGGCATACCACCTGCGTCGGTGTCGAGCGGTACCTGCGAAACGTAGCGTGCGATCTGTGCCATTACCCGCCGAAGCTCTGCCCGTACTGCGCGAGCCCGCTGATGACAGGCGTCATGAACGAGATCGGGATTTGCTTGCTGACCGCCTTGGCGTTGGCCTTGCTGACCTCGGACTTGTATTTCAGGTTGTCGCTGGCGATCTGGCTGTTCCAGCGGATCGACTGCACGTCGAGGTCGCCCTCGCGCTCGGTGTCTGCTGCCACGTCGAAAGCCGAACCGTCCATGGCGACGCCATTGGCGGCAAAGCCCGCGCGCTGCTGGCCGAGGATGCGGTCAACCTGCTCACGCTGCCGCGTCGCCTTGATGCTGCCGGACATGCGCTCCAGATCGGCCTGACGCGCTTCGAACCTAGACTGCGCCTTCAAGCTGTCGGACTGGGCCTTCGCGCCCATGACGGCACCGATACCCGAGATAACGCCGCCGATGATTGGGAGGCACATTACGGTTCTCCGTCGACTTCTAGTGATATGGCCCGGACCGTGGCCGGGTGCATGCTTTCGCCTTCTATAACAAACACCCCGTTGTTTTGCCAACTGTCGTCGACGGGGAGCGGCTGCATCTTGGTTAGGTACGGCGTCGGTGCATCAGGGTCGTACTCGACCGCGTCGTCGACATTGACCGTGTCGACCTGATCTACGGACCCGGCGCGGAAGCTGCCGGCCGGTGTCTCGAACGTGTCGAGTAGCGCCTTCTGCACCTCGGCAAAGCGGCCGAGACCGCTGCCGTCGCGGTTGCCGTGCTGTGTCAGACGGAGCGTTTTCAACTTCCACGGCACGCGCTTGCCGAACGTGAACTGAGTGGCCGTCATGCCGTTCGGCAGCGTGAAGACGCCGCCTACCGTGATCGTCACGTCGCCGACGTCGCGACCATCCGCCCACACGCCGACGGTCTCGCCAGCAAGGAAGGTAACGCCCGACACGCCCGCGACCGCGACGCCCTCGTAGGCGTAGGAGCAGGCTCCGAACCGGGGTACGCCAAGCGACATGCCGTCGCGCCAGAACTCGGCCTGACGCTCGGCGTAGCGCACGACGTTGCCGTTTACCGTGCGGCGGACGTTCAGCCACAGCTCGGATCGCGACGGGCCCGGCAGGACGGAGATGTCTTCGACGAACCCACCAATGTCCAGCAACGTGCCGCCGGCCACCTTCTGCTCGCGGTCGTAGGTGAAGGCCACGACCTTGCCGTCGGTGCGCAGCGCGTAAAGGATTTTGTGCGGCGTCGAAGCGTAGGCCAGCTGCACGATGCCCGGCAGGAAGAGGTGCTCGTTCACGACCGACAACTCGCGCGCGATGAAGCCGTCCGCGTCGAAGCTGTAGCCGGTCTCGTAGAGGCGTTGCTGGTAGAAGTCTATGAACAGGAAGACGTTCTCGATGGCGACCGCGTCGATGTAGGATGACGGCACCGCAGTCTCGGCCTGTTGGCGCACATTGTCCGGCTTGATCGCGTTGCCGTTGTTGGCTGGCGAGATCGTGCGCAAGTACGTGGCTGTGCTCGCCATGAGCGCGCCCTTGGTTTCGGTCAGGTGACTGACCTCGTCGAGCTGACCACCGGTCATGCGGATCGTCACCGCATCGTCATCGACGAGCGGTGTGGAGGTGCCGAAGTCCGAATAGTTCGAGGACTTCGACATCCACACGGCGATAGGATCGCCCGGCGTGTTGGCCAACGTGAAGCGGTCCTCGTGGATGGCCACCGAAGAGGGCCAGCCTGTCGTGTCCGAGAAGACGCCCAGCTGCCACAGGGTTACGGCGCTCAGGTCCGGCAGCGCGTGACCGTAGAGGCGCACGGTGACGACCGTCGAACTGACCCGGCTCACGATCTCGGCCCAACGCCAACGCGCATCCGAGCCAAGCAGACGGATCGAGCGACCGACGTCAGTAGTAAGGAACCCCGCGCCGTCGTTGAGACCGGTCGTGTTACTGGCCGTTAGGTTGAACGGGGTCTGTGCCGATGCTTTCTCGTGGATACCAAACTCGGCGACGGTGACGCTGGTTGAACTTTCTGAGCCGCCGATGTTGAGGCGGTATCGCTCGAACGCGCTGTCGTTCGACAGTTCGAAGAAGCGCGTTTCGCCGAAACCCCATGAGTTTTGGTTGGTGCGTGCGTCAAGCACGATCCAGTTTGCGCCATCGTAGCCCTCGAAGGTCCACGCGGTAGGGCCGGAGCCCCCGCCCGTACCGCTACCGTTGCCGGCAGCCGTAGCGCGTATGTAGTAGGCGTCGGCGATCTTAGTCGTTCCGCCGGGAAACTGATACGACAGGGTTGCGCCGACAGGCGCGCCGTAACTCCACGCGCTGGTGACCGATGCGTCGAAAGCCTTGTAAGCATCGCCTCCGCCGGTCGCTGCAGCGGTACCGGCCGGCGCTGTGTTGCTCGTCATGATCGGCACGACGGAGCCGCGCTCTGATGGCGTCAGGCGCGTGCCTTTCGTGTCGGCTTTCAGGTACGGTCCGTCTTGCGGCGCGAAATCGGTCAGCGTCCAGTTGGTGTCGGACATGCGCTTCAGGATGCGCGTCTTGTAGCCTTTGCAGACGAGGTAGACGACGTCGGCCGACTGGCGAAACTTGATGTATTTTAGATCGGCCTCGGCGTAGGTCGACGCGATCTCGTAGGCCACGCCCGGGCTCGTCTCGACGCGACCTGCCGGCGTCCAGAAACGGATATAGAGATGGCCGAACTCAAGATGGAAGACCTGCGCGCGGCTGAACTCGAACCTGATCCAGCGCGCCTTGCGCGTCTGGTCTTTCAGCAACCCGAGGAACTCGGTGCCCGGCGCGCGGATGCACCCGCCGAAGCGGGAGATAACGACGTTCTCGGCCTCGGCCAAAGCGCCAACGTAAATCTCGGTATCGACGCGCGCATGCGCGAGCGGCGTAAGCACGCCGCGCGCCATGTTTGCCTGAAGGGTCCAGACGCCCATGCGTCACCGCCAGCTGGGGTCGTAGCCGGCACGCACCCGGATGATGTCGTACTGCTCGATTGGTTCGGGGCTGCCCTCGAAGGCGTTGATTTCGGCAGCCGTGGCCATGGCGTTGGCCATGGCGTTCTCGGTCAACTGCACGAAGCTCGACTTGGCCGTGAAACGGTGCGCCATGCCGTTTGCCAGCTTGGCCGCGACATAGTCGGCAAAGAGCTGGTCCCACGTGCCCGGGTCTTGGCGGTCCATGACGAGCGTCACGAAGTGGTCACCGTCGTAGCTGGACGCGATCTGGTTGCCGATGACCGCATGCTTTATGGGCTCGCCGAGGCCGCTGCCGTCGCGGGTGAACGGCAGGACGCGCAGCCAGCCCGGCGGCAAGTCGTGGTAGTAGCGCCAGCGGAAGGCCGGCTCGGTGAGCGAGCGGTTCAGCTGATGCAGTTCGATGGCGAAATTCCACGGATTGGAACGCAGGGCGGCGCGGACCGCGTGCTCGTAGTTACGGTTCAGCCACCGCGCGTAGGCGTTCGTGTCGCCCGGCGCGAGCGGAAGCTCGCCAATCCCGTCGAGGGCGGCGTTCTTCAGCGTCAGTATGGTGTGGCTGGTTGGCACGAGCGCGGTCTCTTACGGTGAAATCTTCTTGAGCGAGAAACGGGTGACGACGGCGGTGGTCGAGCCTACGGCGCGAACGCCCAGATCGGCGACGCCGCTATTCGACACGACCGTGGTGCCAGTATAGACACCCGGCGTCGTGATGGTTGCGCCAGCTGCACCACCTGCGAAGGCGCGGAAAGCGACGCCGCCCAGCGCCACGCTGACGACTTCTATGGTCCAGCGGTAGGTTTCGCCAGCTAGCACGACAGGGCGAAGCCCTGCCAGCACCTGCGCCGCTGCGCCGTCGGCTGCGGCCGTGAAGGTGGCGACGCCGCCCGATACGGCGACGCCTGCGTCGGTGGTCCACTTGGACGGGTCATCGAAGTTCGGATCAGGCACACGCTCGGATCGGCGACGACGTCGCCGATCTACACCTGCCTGATACGCTGCGATGCGCCCACTCTCCACGAACTACTCCGTAGCGGCCTGCTGCCGCGTCAGCTCAGCCGCACGGTCCTCGGTCTGGTGCATCTTGCGGAAGCGGTTCAGCTGGCCATGGCGACCACGGCGACCCAGCGCTTCGTCGAACGCGACCTTGCCGACGGCGTTCGCCAGCTTGACCGCTTCCTCGCGCTCAGTCTTCTCGGTCTGCGCCTGCAGAGCGTTGAGCACGTGCAGCGGAATTTCCTGACCGTTGCGGTATTTCGACAGGTCGATTTCGACCGGAGCCGGCGAACGTTCGGCGTCGGCCTTGGCCTGCGCCTCGGATCGACGCTTGTCGATCTCCTTGCGCTGGACGCGCGTCAGCGGCTTCTCCTTGGTCGGCGGCTCCGTGAAGGTGCCGGCGGCTTTCTCCTGCGCGATCTGCTCGGACTTCACCGCAAGTGCTTGGCTCTCGGCGATGGCCTGTTCGCGGGCGCTCTCGCGCGCTTCGGCGCGCTGCTGGCGTCGCGATGCCTGCGCCTCGATCTGTTCTTGGGTTGGCATGATTGGCTCCTGATGGGTTTCCTTTGTCGTTGAACCGATGCAGACGCGGCGGGTGAGCGAGACCCGCCGCGTCGCACAATCGGTTAGTCGTTAGCGATACGCTGCTGACGCAGACCGATGTAGTCGATCAGCACCGTCTTCGACACGGCTTCGTTGGTACGAAGCGCGGCCGTGATCGCCAGTGTGGCGGTCGGGATCGCCGCGACCGGGATCGCCCCGACGCGGTTGCCGTTGACGACCGCGTCGACGTTCTTGCCATCGGCAGCGTAGTAGAACTCGATGTTGTACCACGTGTTGATGGCCAGCGTGATGCCGGTGGTCAGGATGGTCTCGACACCGCCGTTGCGAGCAACGAGGGTAAGCGCGGCAGAGCCGGACGCCTTGCGGAAGAAGATACCATCAGCCGGCGCGGAGGCCGGGGTCGTCGACGTCGCCATGAGGCCGAGCACGATGGTCGAGGCAAGGGCTTCCAGAACCGGCGCGCGGAAGCGGGCCGAGAAGAAATACTTGCGGTCGTTGGCGTGACGGAAGATTTCCTTAACAGCGCCGGTACCACCGGCATACTGCAAGGAGATGGCGTCGTTGTTCGCGCCGGTCGTGACCAGCGACAGCTGGCCGTGTTCGGCGTTCAGGACGGTCGGCTGACCGGCCGAGTTGACGAGCGTCGTGGCGTAGTTCGCCGAGGCGAAGCCCATGAAGTCATCGTTGAAAATGGACCACGCGAGATTGGCGCGGCCTTCGTCTGCTTTGCGGTAGGTAGACATGTTTTGCCTCAATAGGCCCTTATCGGGCGTTGGGGGTTGGGGCCGGGCGGCTCATGCCGCCCGGGGTAGTCCACGAAAACCGACGGGCTTAGCCGTTGGTGATGAGCAGCGCCATCGGGATTTGCTTGCGCTCCGGGTAGACCCGGTCCCAGTTGGCAGCGAGCGACAGCTCGGCGTTGGTCGGGAACTCTGCGCCGACCGAGGCGTCGGTCCACTTCACACCATAGGGGTGCAGAGCGAACTGGCGGCGGGTCCACAGGGTCTCGATACCAGCACCGTCACCGGCATCTTCGCGCTCCTGCACGGCAACCGGCTTGGCCGGGGCGTGCTCGGCCCACGCGAAGGCGTCGGCACCGAACAGGTAGGTGTGATAGCGGACACGATTGGTGCCTGCGATCACCGGAACCTGATCCGATACGTGGACGCGGTAGCCAGCGTAGTACTTGAACCAAGCGCCCTTGGCTTCGCTGTCCGGGCGGAAGTCGATCAGGTCGAGCTTCGACAGTCGGGTCTCGACAGCCGAGTGCATGACGACCAGCTTCAGGGCTTCCTTGGCGTCGCCCATGGTCTGGGCGGCGTCCATGAGGGCTTCGACCGAAATCAGTTCACCTGCGGCCGGCGCACCAACGGCGTCCGTCGAGATGTCCTTGACCATGTCGCCGCCGTCGTTGGCGACGTTGTCCGCGAAGACGCCGCGTGCGGTAGCAACGGCGATCTTGTCGAACTGGCGAGCCCAGTAGCGACCGACCTTCTTGGAAATCTGCGCCATCGGGTCGGAACCCGCGAGCTCAGACGTCAGGTTGGCAGTCGACCAGCCCTTGGTGCGGAACTGACGGATCGCGACGTCACGCGATGTCCCGAGCTTGCCCGGAATGGCGAAGCTGTCCGGGTCATCCGAGCCCGGATCGCTCTCGTCATCGTCGAGATCGCGCCAGAACGGAACCTGAAAGGTCTTGCCGCCACCTGCCAGCTTGGCAGCCATGTCGGCATCGGCCCGCAGAACGCCAGCGTTCCAGAAGGCGTGCTTGTAGGTGGTGTCCTTTTCCATGTAGGTCGAGAAGACCTCGGGCACCACGGTGTCGGAAATGCGTACGGTAGGCATAGTCGTGTCTCCGTTAGGCCTTAAGACCGAAGTCGGAAGGCTTCTTGCCCGCAGCCTCAATGAGTGCGCGGGCCTGATCCGGGTTCTCTTTGTAGAGTTTCATCGCGGCCGTCAGATTGAAGTTCGACCCATCCTCGAACGGGTTGTTGAGCTTCGTCAGATTGCCCTTGAGGACGTCGCCTTCCTTGAAGTAGGAACGGCCCACCTTGGCGAAAGCCTCGAAAATCTTGGCAGACTTCACGTAGGTCTGCTTCGATCCCGGTACTTCACCAATGAGGCCTTTGCTCTTGAGCTCGTCGACCAGCTCCTGACCACCGAAAGCCTGCAGGGCCTGATCGGCATACGCCGCATTGGCCTTGAAAGCGTCGCCCGTTACCGGACCGTAGAGCTTTTCGAGCTTCGCGGTCTCGGCCTGCGCCAATTCGATGGTCGCTTCCTGCGAGGCCTTGGTCGACGCATTCACGTCACCTACGGTCTCGCCGATGAACCAGTCGTGCAGGGCGTTGGCCGGGCCCTTCGGGATGCCCAGTTCCTTCGCCTTGACGGCAAAACGCTTGGCGCGCTCACCATCGTAGGGAAGGTCCGCAGGCAACTCCTTCGGAGCTGCGAAGCCGTACTCTTCGGCAGTCTTCGGAACGCCGAGCTTTTCGTGGAACGCGGCGACCTCTTCAGGTGTCGCGTCCTTGCCCGGCAACCGGATCGCATTACCCAACAGCTTGGCTTGTTCGTGAGCTCGCTTGGCGAGCCCCTTCACGTCCTTGATGTCAGATTTCGTCAGCCACTCGCGGTTGTCTGTTTCCAGTTCCGCGAACGGATCGGCGACCTGCTGCGCGGAGGAACCTTTGTCCGCGCCCTCGGTCGTTTTGCCAGCTCCAGCTTGTCCTGCAGGACCGGCGGATTGACCAGCAGCTGCGGCTGCGGCGGCTGCCGCTGCTGCGTCGTTCTGGTTTCCTTCGGTGCCCTGCGTGGTTGCTTCGGTCGACATAGCTTTCAGCTCCGCTCTAGCTGGTTAATTTTCATCGGCGAAGATGAGATCGTCGGTAGCCGCACGCCTCATCCTTTCCTGTGCCGCTCTGGTTACACCCGATAGGAGTAAAATCCTAGCGAAAATTGATCTGGCACCCTCGCGATACCGCAAATGACTGTCGGGAGTACCAATATCGGCAGCAGTATAGTACCCGCTCTCGGTCGCGAGGTCGGCCATCATGGCTTCTGCGTCGTCCTTGGTGACGCCACGGCCCTGAATGAAGGCCTCCCAGCAGGTGCCGAGGTAGACTATTCTCTCGTCTTCGGTCATGCGGCTGCCATGGCTGCGTCAGCCTGATCGAGTACCTGCGGCGTGCGGCCGAGGATACCCGACAGGGCCGAGGATTGATCGGTCATATCTGCGCCAGCAGCCGCTGCCTGTGCACCGTCGCCGACCGACTTGGCTGCGTCGCCTGCACCTTTCAGCGTGGCGAGCATGCCCATGGTCTGCTGCATGTTGGCCAGCTGGTCGCGAGCTGGTGCTGCGGCCTCGCGGTCGCGCAGGGACTTGACCGGCGCGCCGAGGATTTCCTGCGCGGTTTCCAGCATCTCGTCCGGGTCGAGGCGCTCGACGATGTCGGGCTTGGCCTGAGCCAGCAAGCCGACGAACTGAATAAGCTGCTGCATACCGACAAGTTCGCCCATGCGGCGCAGGCGGTCGAGCGGGCTGGTGAATGTGGGCGACACATCACGGTTGGCCATGCTCTCGGGCATCGCCAGCGGGCTCTCGTCGTCGAAGGCGCGCTTACGGCCGAGGATGCCGATCTCGCGGTCGACCATGGTCGACAGGCCCTCGCTCATGCTGATGCCGACCGGGCCGAGCATCTCGCCCTTTTCCTGCGCGCGGATCATCGCCTCGGTGGCCGTCTTCTCGTTCGACGGGTCGAGCAGGATGTTCCACAGGTTCAGGTACAGCATCTCGCGGATGCTCTCGCGCCGCGTGCGGATGACTTCCATGGCGAAGTCTGGGCGGTTGCCGCCGTTGAAAGCTTGGAAGAGAGGCTTGCCGTCGGGCGTCACCATGCCCGGGATCGCCATGCCCGGGTTGAGGTTCAGCTTGACGAAGTTCTTGCCGGCGACACCGTAGGCCGGGCGCACTGCGAGCTGCGAGGCGATGACTTCGTTCTTCGCCATCTCCTGCAGTGAGCGCAGCTCGCCAATGGCAAACGAGATCGGGCCTTCGGAGTAGGGGCTGAGACCGTTGTTCGACCACGAGTAGCGTACGAACGGGAACTCGAAGAAGCCGCTCTCTGGACCGACCAGCGCGCTCTCGTCTGGCAGCACGTACTGCGACACGAACTCGCTACCCTTGGTGCCGGGCTCGCGGCCGGGGTCGCTGCGCGGACGTACGCAGTGCAAAATCTTGGCCGTCTTGTGCTTCTGTTCCTTGTCGTTGGCGTAGACGACGAACTGTTTCGGCACGTTGTCAGCCCCGAAGTGGCGCACGATCTGCTCGAACGTCCACGCAAAGGCGCGGTAGCCACGGTTCACCTGACCGTTGGTCGCGGTGCCGGCGTAAAGCTCGGTGATCGGGATGTAGGTGTATTCGTAGGGCGTGCGGGCGTCGCGGCCCTCCTTTTCAAGGATCATGATCCAGCCGGTGCCGAAGGCGCACATGGACTTGATGGCCGGGCGGTGGGCGTTCCAGAAGCCCGACTTCGGGTTGCTGCGCACCTTGAAGAGGTACTTGTTCAGCCGCTCGGTAGCGACTTTCTCTTCGTAGCTCATCTCCTCGCCGAACATGTCGTCGGTGCCGAGGCCATGCCACAGCTGGCTCTCGGGCGTCTTCAGCGACAGCAGGCCAGCGGCCAGACGGTCGATGCCCCAGAGCGAGGTCATGTCGTAGAGGTCTTTGGAACGGCGGGCCGAGACCGGCGTAGAGACGACACCGTTGATGGCGGCGTGACCGTTGCCGCCGAACATGGAACTGAACGTATCGACCTGCGGCAGGACGTAGGCGCTGATCTCGCGCCAATGGGTTTCCCAGCCAATGCGGAGATTGGCTAGGCCCTGATGCTCGTCGATGTAGTCAGTCGCCGTGGTCATTTAGACAGCAGTCGCTCCGCCGAACGTTGCCAGCTTCGGCAGGCCAGTTGCTGCTGCGCCGTAGTTGCTGTCGCCGAACGGCGAGGTGGCGATGTTGCTGTAGACGCCCTGCGAATTGCGGACGCGGCGTGCAGTGTCGTTGAGCGCACCCGCGACGTCAGGCTTGGGCGGGTCCGGCACCTTGGGCATAGGCGGCTGTTTAGTCTTGAGGCACATTAGCTGAAGCTCCACAGGCTGAGCAGGAACGACATCGCCGCGAACAGGATTGCGGCGGCCCAGCACACGCAGGCCCACACGTCGTCGCCGTCGTTTCGCAGTTCGAGCAGCACCTGAAACAGGTACGTCAGCGCCACGGCGACGACCAGCGTCGCCAGTGCCGACGCGCTGCCCGTGAAGACCGCCAGCACGGCGAGCAGCACGTGGCACAGGACGCCATAGGTCAGGATTGCAAGATGGTTCGGGTTCATGATGCGGCTCCGTTGCACGTGGTTTTACCGTCAGTCGCGGGCTTTTGCCAGCGGAATGTTAGGAATTTTTCCCTACCACGCCCGTACTCGTATGGCGGGCCGTGCTGTTCGGCCCCGCTCGCCTTCATCCACAGGTGTGCTTCGTGGTGCGTGGCAAGGCTGCGGGCTTCCATGGCGTAGTAGCCCTGAGCCCGGTAGTGCGGCACCAGACGGTTGACGAAGTAGTCGACGACAGCGCTTGCCACGCGCCACGTGTCCTTGGTTCCAAGCGCCCAAACCTGCATGGTCGAGACGTTCATGGCCTGTACGCCGAAGACCATGGCCGGGTTGTCGCGGTAGCGCGCCACGTAGGTGTCGCCGGACATCAGCAGGGCGTAGCCGAGGCGCTGCATGCCAGCGCCCTCGGCCAGCTGGCAAAGCGTCTCTTCAAGGTCTTTCGGCTTCAGCCACGCCATGACGTAACTGACGTCCTTGATCGTGGCGTTGTCGAAGGTGACGTGACGGGTCATTGTGTATTCGGGTCGAGTAGCGTGCTGGTCAGCACCCGCCGAATGCGATCCAGCTCGGCGCGCTGCGCGTCGTGGTCGCCGCGAAGATGTGTCGCCCACGAGACTTCGACGCGCCCCAGCGGGTGGCGCAAAGACGTGAAAGGCTTGAAGTCCAGCCCAATAAGTCTGCGCGTCTCACCCGGCTTAGGGTGCCGCCACTGGAAGCTCCTAAGCTGCGCACCAAACCCCGGAAAGAATGTGTAGAGATCGCCCCGGCGCTTGCTGCGGTCTTCGCTCGTGTCGACCAGCCAATAGAAGCGATTGTCGTGGTAGGGCGACATCATGCCACGACCGTCACCGAATAGTTTGTGGTCCAGCCAGATTGCGGTCATCGCTCACCAGTCTCCTCTTGGGTCGTAGTTGTCGATCTCGGTCTGCTGCCGGTCGCGCTTCTTGTCGAGCAGCGGTCCGGCGCGGCCGTTCAACCGCTCGACGATGTCGTTCGACGGCGACATGATACGTGCAATGGCCTGATCGCGGTACTGCCACGCGCCGAGCACGGCGTCGGCCTCGTCGGTCGAGGAGCCGATCCGTTTGCGGATGTCGTCCTTGCTTTCGACGGTCATGGTTTGGCCCTTGACCTTGTACTGCGGCGCGGTCAGCTGGGCGCGCAGTCGGGCCGAAGGCGGCAGGCAGATGTCGTAGCCGCTCTTCGGGCTCAGCGCCTCGCGGAACTCCCACCACATCTTTGCCCGCAGGTTCTCGAACTTCCACATGTTCTTGCTGTCCCAGCTGCCGTCGCTGGCGCTGGCGATGTGCATCTCACATTCGATACCCTGATTGGTCTTCAGGAGGTCGCGGGTCGAGCCCGCCCAGCCACCCGTGCCGTCGAGCGCCACGATGCTGTCGTCTTCGCGCTCGGTCAGGATCATGGTCTGCACCTGAACACCTGTCGGTGTCTGCGCGCCGGGTGCGGTTGTCAGCTCCTCGAAGAAGTCGGTCTCGTAAAGGGGTGAAAGCACCGTGGTGTCTGCGCCGCCCTGCGCGATGTCGCCGTAGAGGACGAGCTGCCGGCAGTTCTCCAGATCGCCCTTCCAGCTACGCTCTGCCCAGCGCGCCTGCGCCCGCAACACCCACTCGGTCGGGATGATCTGAAACGGATGGTCCATGCCCTTGATGGTGAAGTCGCCCTTCAGCAACATGGACTTCATCGGCTCGGGCATGCCGGACAAGCGCTCGGCGTAGCCCGAGTTGGCGTAGAAGATGTTGTCGCTGACCAGCGAACGGATGAATGTGCGGCTCTTGGCGACCGCGACACGGCCGTTGTTGATGTCATCCTTCGTGGCGTTGGGTCGAGGCTCGCCGCTCTCGGGATCGTATGCGCCCGGGCCGTCGACCCAGACCGTGGTCAGGCGGTCGCCTTCCTGACGCATGAAGCACCAGCGAAGTTCGCCCTCCTTGGCCGGCCTTGCGAACGTGTCGTCGACCCAAGGCGCAAACCAGCGCAGCAGCCAATCGCCAACGGCGGTATCGGACACGGAACCGTCAGCGTTTATCTCGGGCAGCGGTGGGTTGGTGGCGAACACGACACGGCAGCGCTGCTTCGGGTCGCCTGAACGCAGCCACTGCATGACGAAGTTGACCTTCAACTCGTGCAGCAGGGCTGCCTCGTCGAAGCCGATCAGATCGTGCGGTCGACCCATCCACGCGCGCTCTGAACCGGGCAGGTCAAGGTGGCCCGTTTCGATGCGTCGGCCGTCCCTCAGCCGCATCGACTTGGTCGATGCGTCCGACTTGGCCGGGTTGGGGATGATTTCCTGCAGCCTGTCCCACAGTGCGCGCAGGTCGACGCTCTGCGAACGAAAGATGACCGTGCGCTGGTGCGCCGTGGTAGCGAGCCCGAGCAGCAGATCGGTCTTACCGCCGCCGGCAGCGCCGCCGTAGAGCGTTTCGTCGGCCGGACTGTCGAAGGCAGCGGTCTGCGGCCCGGCTTGCGGCAGCCACGGCAGGGCGCGCAGGTGCGCGGTCTTGGCCTCGATCTCCTTGATGACCTCAGGCGACGCGCCCTGAAGCATCTTCAGGACGTTCTCGAAGGTCAGGGGCGTGCTGGCTAGGGCGTTCAGGTCCACCCGTCACGTCCTCTGTTGGGCGATGCGTGGTGCGGTGTGGTTAGCAACCCGCTCGCCCGGGAGGATTGCTTTCACTCTCGCTCGAAACTCTACCACGTTGGGGTCGTCAAATACGACGATTTCGAGGTCGTCGAACACGATGCCGTAGGTCTCGCCCTGCGTGGCCCAGTACTCGGCGCAACGCCGCGCCCACATGACGTCATTCTTCATCGGTCGGATCGCCCACTGGTAGTGCTTGGTGCGCGGCTGACCGACGAAGAACGGAGCCTTGAAAGATTTGCGGTATTGCTGGGTCATATGCGTCCTGCGACGTTTTCGAAGCTCATTTCTTTGGCTCCTCGTGCTCGATGGTCTTCATCGCTTCGGTCTGGGCAGCCGCGACGCCCATCGTCATCAGGCGCACAACTGCCATTGCAAGCCCGGTTATAGCGCCTTCTTCGGCTTCGGGCATCTTAATATCTGCCTCGATCTGCCGTACGTCGCGCCAGTTCTCGGGGTCACGGTTCTTGAGCCAGAAAATGGCAGCCGTAGTGTCCGGCGGAACGTGCTCGACGGTCTCGGCTCGGATTATCGCACCCTCGTACTGAAAAATCTTCTCGCTCTTGAACGAGTAGCCGGTGGCTTTCTCGTACATGGTACGGGCTACGCGGGCCGTGGCCTCGGTGCGGCCTTCGTCGATGGCTGCTTGGATGTCAGGCTCTTCCTTGCGCCAGTTCAGGAGCGTCTGGCGCGTGATATCGTAGTGCTGGGCGATCTCGAAGTCGGTCCAGCCCGAGCGTGCGAGCGCCGTGATGTCTCTCAGCCAGCGTTTGCGTAGCTCCGGGTCGGCAGCAAGCGCCGCGCGAGTGCGCCGCGTCAGTTTTTGCCGTGCTCCGGTGTGCGTGTGATTTTTAACTGACAAAAGCCCAGCCCTTGAGCAATTGCTCGATTTCGCTCTCAATTTACGTGCGACCATACACGAGGCAAATTTTTCTTTCTAGAGGTACTTGACTAGTACCCCGAGGACGTGGCAGTCTTTGATCCGGCGCAAATGCCACGGCCACCCAGCAGACCGGCCGGGAAAGCGCTAGCCGATAAATAGTCGAAACCGCCCCCGGGCGGTCGTGTGGAAGCTGGCCGCTCCACGCCTGACGAGACTGGCTCAACAAAGGACGAGACGATGACACGCAAGGATTTCGAACTGATCGCTGCAGTGCTGAACGAGGCCCGGGACTTCGCGGTCTACGAAAAGAGCCCAGAAGCCCGCGCCCAGCACGCCCTGACCTGCAACGGGATGGCCGCTAGGCTCGGGTTCGTGAACCCCCAGTTCAACAGGATCAAGTTCCTGATGGCCTGCGGCCTTAGCCGGGAGGTAGCCGACAATCTCTAAGAAGCCGAAACCGGGCGCTGAGCCCGGTCGTGAGGCAGGTGGTTCCTGCTCGCCTGAAGATGGCAAACCAACACAAAGGACTTCGACATGTCTCTGAATTTTGATCTGAAAGCCGTTAAGACCCGCCTCGGCGAGGCGCGTTACGAAGAGGTAACGACCAGCCTGATCGAGGAGAACAACGCGAAGCAGTGGCACACGGTCACCAACAGCCTGATATGGCTGTCGATGGGTGTCGGCCTCGGCAGGATCACCGAAGACAACATCAAGGAATGGTCGTTCAGACTGGCGCTGATCGAGAAGATCGACGGTCCCTCGATACAGTTCAACGACGGCCGCAAGGTCTCGATCACCGAGGAAGACCTGCGCAACCATATCGGTCTGTCGACCAACGTTAGCGACGAGAAGCGCGCAGCATGGGTCAAGCGCGCAATCGAAGGAAGCGCCTACCGCCTGAAGCTCGCCAGCGGCGCGCCAGAGGACGGGCTGGCGATCAGCGCCTTGGATCAGGTCAACCTGATCCATCGCGAACTGCTCGCCAAGCAAACAGTATAGCCGAAACCGGGCTCCGGCCCGGTCGCAGGATGGATGGCTTCCACCTGCCTGAAGAGGCAAGCCGCAAGGATAGCGAACATGGACATTTTCACCGCAACGATGATCGCCGAGGGCGTCGAGCCCGCCGACGAGGAGACCCAGATCGAGGCATGGCAGGTGCTGATCGACACAGGGGTGGTCTGGAGACTGCAGGGTGCCTTCGGGCGTCAGGCTGCTGCGCTGATCGACGCTGGCGTCTGCCAGCCGGCTGCGAGGGCTGCGTGATGGACGCGCCGCACTGGAGGAAAGCCGGTAAGCCAGAGACTGGTGGCGCGCCCTACGGAGACCCGCTCCTGTTAGAGCTAGCCGACATGCTACGTGATTGGCCTACCATGCGAGCGCTATCAGCCTCCGGTGCCGAGACCGCTACCGCCAACAAGCTGCGAGCACGAGAGATAGTAGCCGAGTTGCTAGCAAGATAGCCGAAACGGTCGTTCGCGACCGTCGCCGAGCGGATGGCGTCCGCCGGCCTGAAGAGGCAAGCCCGAAGGAGAGTACGATGAAGGAAGCAAGAATTGTGATGCCTGCGGGGTCGCTCCACGCGCACCAGATCATGGCGGAGCAGCTGATCGACGCGTTCGGCGGCTACACCAGCGTCGCCGGGTCTGGCGGCTGGGACAGCGGCACCGAGGTAAGCACCGAGCCTGTGGTCGTCTACGACGTCGCCATGGAAGACACCGACGCGAATGTCGACCGGCTGGGCGAGATCGCGCTGGACGCGGCCCGGGCGCTCCGCCAGAAGGCCGTCTACATTCGCCGGCCGGATGGCGAGGTGCTGATCCTCGACGTGGCGAAGGAAACCGCCAAGCGCGAAGTCGTGCGTCTGGGCATCAAGCGCACGCCGAAGCCGAACGAGGTCTGGAAGACGCGGGGCGGTGGCGAGGCGCTGGTGCTGGCCGAGTTCAAGGACGCAGGCGGGCGTCTGCACCTCAACTGCGTGCTCGTCAGCAGAGGCGACGCAGCAGTGGCCACGCCCCACCGCTTCACGACCTCAGACAGTGGCGCGGTCCGGCCCGGCAAAGTACATACCTTCGACCTCGTGAGGTTTGATCGCACCTTCTAACCGCACGGTCGAGCGCTCGACCAACACAGCCCCGCCGGGTCGCCCCGGCGGGGCTTTTTGCTGCCCCGGCGGCTGCCTACTGCCTACGTCCTACAAGGTTTTCTGGAGCCTCAGAGATATAGGATAGCTACACAGAACCCCTTAAAGGGGGACCTACTAATATTTAAATTTTTGTAGGCAGGTAGACTGAGTAAGGGTAAGATACTGAAAAATTTACGTTTTTGCCTGCCTGATAGCTGCGCCGTTTTGTAGGCCGCCTGTAGACCGTAGGACGGGTAGCAGCGCGTTGCGCTTGTCCTTAGCGTGTGCTATATCTACAGTCGTACCCACCACCTAGCCGGAGTTTCCTATGTCAAAAACTAAATACCCTTTCGCTTCTATGGCTGTCGGAGAAGCCTTCGACGTCCCCATCGCTAGCCCGTCGACCTTCGCCAATATGTACACGTATTGCTACAAGATGTCGGTCCAGCACGGTAAGAGGTTCCGCGCTCGTCTCATTACGGGCGAGAACGTCGTCGAAGTGTCTCGGCACCCCGACGACGTCGGACCCCTCGTTACGCCCGTGACGAAACCAGCCCGCCCCGTCAGCGCCTGACGGGCATCAGCGACAAGTTGCCGGGCAGCCCCGAGTTGCCCGGCGACCCGTTCTTTAGCACGGCCTCTCTCAAATCCTCGGCGTCCACCATCGTCCATTCGCGCGCTGCCTGACGGGTCCGCGCCCAGACGTAATAGCGCTTCGCCTCAATCGACATGCGCTCGTTCTGCCCGCCACGCTCGCCGACCTTGTGGCAAGCTCTCGCGACCGCCCTGCGGATCATCGAGCGGAACTTGTCGGCCGGAACGTTCGGCAGCTCCAGACCATCCTGCGTGGCCACGCGGCTGACCAGCGCCGGCATCTGCTCCACTACGAACACCGGCGACTGCAGGCTCGCCAGCGCGCCCTCGACAGCCTTGTCGAAGTCCGACTTCGACGCATCGACCATGGCCGACTTGGCTTCGGTCTTCGGCGGCATGGCGAATGGCGAGTAGTCGGCGATGTCGACCGAGTGCAGCCAGCCGTGGAACGCCGCCACGTTCGCCTCATCCTGCATCCAGCGGTGCAGCGTCTCGGCCTGCCCCTGATCCATCTTCAGGCCGTTCGACAGCACGGCAAAGCGCCTGTCGTGCTCCGGTATCTGCAGCGCGTCCTCGTGGTTGGTGGCGATCAGGTACGAGGCGCAGGCAATGGCTCGATAGTTCGACCGCCCCTTGACCCTGATCTCGCGCATGCGCCCGGCAGCCGGGTCGACGATCTCCTTCAGGTGCTCGTAGCTGTTGCGCTTGGTCTGGTAGACCGAGCCGTCGGCCTCGCTGCTCTCGTTGACACAGACGACCAGCGACGACGCAGCCCATTCGTTGTACTGCGCTTGATAGGTGCGCCCGGTGAAACTCTCGAAGGGCAGTTCGTAGACGTAGGCCGGGCCGAACAGCGCCGACATCAGCTTCGCCAGCGTGCCGCGCCCGGTGCCGAACTCACGCGCCACCATGACCACGGCAGGCCCCGGAATGTGCGGGTGCCTGACCTTGAAGGCCAGCCACTGGGTGAACCAAGCCCGCTCGGCCCGGTCGGGCAGCAGGTGCGCCAGCAACGCCAGCCCCGGCCGCGCGTCACCGCCCACAGCGTCGTGCGCCGGCGGGGCATAAGCATTGACCCACAGCTGCCCGCCTTCGCTGAAGGTCGGTCTGGGCTGGTCTGGGCGCATGCGCACGCCACCAACCGTCAGGCGCTGCTCGCTCGCGACCCAGAGATCGACCGGGTTGATCTTTTTCTCGCCGCCGCGCGGCCCGACCTCGACGTCGCAGTTCGGGATGTAGGTCGTCCTGAACATCGGCATGGTGAAGCCAGCCGCGACGTCTTCGGTCCACACAGGCACGATGCACAGCTGCGGCTGCGACGGACAGAAGGCGTGCGTCTGCAGGAGCTTCGCCGCCGCTGCCTGCGCGCCATCGGACTTGGCTACCTTGTTGCGTCGCTTGTCGGCCAGCTCGGCCAGCCGCTCGGCCATGCGATTGACTTCAACCGAGTAGCCGCGCGGCTCGGCAGCCGCCTCGACATGCGTTACGCTGCTTGCGCTCTCCCATATGGCCACATGTCCTGAACGGGTGAGGCCGACGATGCAGCGGCTGGTGTTGACGGCGCTCGGGCCTTCGAGCCAGCTTGCCGAGCAGCGTAGGCCGTCATCCCGTAGCGCCTGCGCCAGTTCACGCAATGACTGCAAGGACACTCGATCACCAGTATCGAGGTCGAATTGCATATCGTCGGTGAGATCGTAGACGCGGCTTGCATGGTCTTCTCCCTTGGTTGACCGCTCGTGCAGGTGCCAGCCCGCATCGATCAGGATTTCCTCGACCCTATCACAGATTGCGAAGAATTGCGACTTGGTCAGAAGCGGAAGTTGTCGTTGTGGAACGGTATCCGGGCCTTCGTCGGCCCAACGATATGAGACTGTAGCAGTGCCATCATCACCGATGGTGTGTGGACCGAATGAGCCGAATTGCCGGGGCGACGCGCCACCGAAACACTCCACGCGATACGTCCCGTCATCCGGCACCGTACCCGGCTTACACCACGCCCGACTGTGTATGCGGCCAAACAGTTCGTCGGTCCTGACGAACCAAGCCTCTTTTGCTCCCTTGCCGCGTCTAACGAGAAGATGTTCGGCATTGTCCAGCTCCGGTACGAGGTCGAGGATTGCGTTGGCGATGTCATCGACGACCTTCTGGTCGTCGATGTCGATGTCGATGACGGCCAGCCCGTTCTCGACACGGATGCCGGTGGCCTTGTCGCGCGTCATGCGCGACCAGCGGGCGATCTCGGCCTCGTCGATCTCGGCTGAGGGCCACCCTTCGAAAAATGTTCTTTTGTCGCGGTTGCGGATCGGGCTGTAGCCGTTGGCCAGCACTGCGAGGCGCAGGGCTGTGATCTGGTCCATTTCGTCGCTCACGTTCTCACCCTTCTTAATTCAGCAGGCCACGGCCCGCCACGGCAGGCACCGCCCGCCAGTAGCGCCGGCCGACGTGATCGCCGAACATACGCCCGGTCCAGCCTTCATGTTGCATGATCTGCGGCAGGTAGTTGCAGATTTCCTGCCGCAGCTCGGCTTCGCGGTCGATGTCGAGCCGGTCGTCAGGCTTTTGCATCGAATAGTGGACGCTGACCGGCCAGCCGGCCACGTTGTAGAAGCACAGGTACATCCAGCAGCCGGTGTGCTCGACGCAATATTCGAACTCGTCGAGCCCGCTGTCGTACTCAATCTCCGAAGAATGGGACATTGACCCCTTCCAGCTCGCTCTGTGGCCTCGGGTAGTCATCAGGGAAATTAAGCCACGCGAACTCGCCGAACAGTTCGTGCGCAGCCGCGTCATATGCCTTGGCCGCTTCGACCCTGTCAAGGAAGCCGCCAAGCGACCGTGTCTCACCCAGATGCGTGATACGGGCACGGAAGCGCTTGCCGTCTCGCGTCACGCCCTTGAAGTCGCACTCGCCGAAGCCTGAACGGTTGCGATTGTTCTGGTCATGCGAGGCGACGCGCAGATTACCGCGCGTGTTGAGCAGCCCGTCCCCGTCTATGTGGTCTACCTTCATGGTCTCCGGCAGGAAGACGATCTTGCCGACGATGAAACGGTGCAGGTAGGTGGTCGCCTTGGCGATCTGGGTGCGGACGTAGGGTTTGCCGCTGGCGTTGTGGACGTGGCTACGCCATTTGTGCTCGCGGCAGAGATCGTGGTCGACGTCGCTTACGAGGGCGACGCGACCGCACTGAAGAAAAAGCTCCTTCATGCCGCCTTATCCTCTTCTCTCGGCCCACGCCCACGCTCGTAGGCATCGACACCGTTCAGTTCCAGCCAGCGGTCGACAAAGTCGGCCAGCGCCATTACCAGCGCAGCGCGCGGATCGCGATAGGCCGACAGGTTCGCCGCCCACTGGCGGAAGTTGCGGCGACCCTGTTCGCTGTTGCAGCGGTGGCAGGTATAGACCCAGACACCGACGTTGCCGCCGTTGGCGACGGCGACGTTGTGCGCCATCGACCGCGCGTCGGTCGGCGTCGCCACGTCGTGGCGATGACCGCGCATGGACCGCATCGGCCGGGCGCAGCAGGGGCAGCGCGAACGCCACCGCCCGCTGGCCTCGTGCGCCAGCCCCGCCGTGAACGCGGCGACGCCCTTCATGGCATGCGTGACCATGGATCAGCGCTTCATCAGCGTGACGGGCACGGCGATGGCGTGGAAGACAGACGTGTCCGGATCGAAAGCCTTCTTGGCTGCCGCCTCGCTTTCGTGGGGGTACGCATCGAAGATGGCTTCTTCGGACGTGCTGTAGATGTTTAACCAGACCGTCTTCGTGTCGGGCACCTCTACCCAGTCCGTCGGGTGCTCTGCCGTTTTAGGCTTGTTGTCAGGTGTGTGTCCTGAGCCGTAAAGCCCGTCAGGTGAGGCCCAGTCGCAGACCCATGTATTCGCGGCAGCGCCGGCAGGGTGGGGGGTGGTATATGTTTTTCCGACTTCGAACTTGGCAACCATCACACTTTCTCCTTCACCAGTTTGTAGCCGAGCAGCTGCGCCATTCGGTCTACGTTGTAGAAATCCGGGTTGCTCGCGCCGTGCTTCCAGCGCGACACCGACACACTCGTCACGTTCAGCGCCGCCGCGATCCTGACGTTCGTCAGGTTCTGCGCGGTCGCCTCTTCGAACAGCTCGTCGATCAGCTCGACGCGGCTGGACGCCGGCTTGAAGTTCATCGTCGCGCGCTGCTCGCCGATGTGCTCGCCCGCCCGGCGTCCGCGCTTCTTTACCATCACGCACCTCCCTTGGTATCGGAGGGGTTGGGAAGGACCCGCCAGTGCAGCGGGCAGCCTTCGGTGTAGACGAAAACGCCGGGCCGACCGAGATAGCCCTTGCCGTAGCCGTTATCTATGCGGGCGCATTTGCATCCGCGCTGGAGCGCTTCATCGCTGCCGGGGTTCGGAACTGCGTTTGTGGTTTCCGTCAGCTTCACTTCGCTTCTCCTTTGTTCTGGAGAGGCGGGTTCGTCGCCACCATATTCCGGCCAGCTTTCGCTTATCGGCGCGAGCATCCATTCCCAGCCGGGTTGTGGCGCGGGTAGCGAGACGTATCCCGCCAGCGAGGCGCTTGGGGCGTCCTGTGCGGAGAGGGCCGTTACCTTGTCAGGCCCGAACACCAACGCGACATAATGCGACGGCTCGCCGGGACCATAAAGAGCAACGCTGATCTGTCGAAGGGTTTCAGCCAAGTCGTTCGGACAGTAATCGCCGCGCCCGGAAACTCGACAGCTTCCGCCGTTTGTGACGTGATCACAACCGGGGCAGCAATCGACTTCCTTGACCACAGCGGCAATGTTTTGTGGCGCACACAGCACCGGCGAATAGAAGACGACATAGGCTAACTTGGCCAATTGTTCCCGGCTGTAGGCAGTCGTGCTACCGCCCAACGGTGCCGCCTCCCCCGACACCTGCGTAGGGCTGGCGTTCTGCGGCGCTGGCAGGAGGGCGGCTTCGAGGGCTGCCAATTCCGCCTCGTATTTCGGGCCTTTGTACGGGCCACGATGTAGGTGAGCTACCGTCCATACAGACTGGTACTCCGGGTCGTCGTGGATGGCCTTGACCTTCGCAACGAACGCCCGCGCCGCATCCGTCACGCTTGCCGCGCCATCTGGCGAGGGCTGGGGGGTGGCCTGCTTCAATGCTGCAATTTCGGCTCGAAGATGCGCGGCCTCGGTTGTCAACGTTACGACGAGGTTCATGAACTCGTTGGCGATGCAGACGGGTAAGTCGTTCGGGATCGGAGTCCCGTCTATCTTGCGAACCCATTTCGCATTGTGAGGCTTCGCAGCCCAAGCGTTGTAGCCGTCTCGGGCTACGTCGAGCGCGTTACGCGGTGCCATCGGTCTTCTCGCTGGTGGGGTTGAGTGCGGCGTCGATGAGCGCAGCTAGCTCTTTCGCGGCATCAGCATCCATCCACGCGCCTTGAGCGCCGCTGCGATACTGGTTGGCAAAATTGCGCAGTGCTTCCAGCGCCTCCCGCAGGGCCGTGTCACTGGCTGGATGGGCGTAGAGCGGTATTAAGTCGTAAGCCCACATTTCAGCTTCTTGGCTGTTGGGGGACACGACATCTTCGTAATGCGGATTGTTCTTGTCGCGAACACGCGCATACGCCACCGCCACTCCGTCCGGGGCAAGGCGGGCTTCTGCGGCTTCTGCGCGGGCGAGGTTTTTGGCTGCGGATTTCCGGGCGGCGCTGCCGTCTGAGCCGAGCACAGCATTCTCGCGGATGAGCCGCGCCACTTCGGCCTCAAGCTCGCGAACCTTGTCGATGTGAACGTACTCTGGCGCATCTGCGTTGAAATGCGTAGGCTTCTTGAAATGGGCCTCGCCGCTCTTAAGCAGTACCCAAATGCGCTCCGGCGCGCCCTTGCCAGTCTCAGACATGGGGAGCCTCGGGGAGAAGGGAGCGGGCACGGCGAAGGTCGCCGAGTGTGATGCACAGAGCGGCTGGATGTTCCCAGACTTCGGACGTATCGCGCTGGGTGTCCTCGATATTCTCGGCAGCATCAGCAAAAGGCCGCAGCCCCGCCTCAAGCGCTTCTATGCGGGCTGATAAGGTGGGCGAGAGGGCGGAAAGTCGCGACTTCGATGTCTTGTCAGTCATGTTGCTCTATCCTTTTCCTTTATAGCTCGGCTCGTTTGAGCAATCCTGCGCGGTCGCCGCCGCTATTAAGTTTCATCAGCGTGTCGACCGGCAACTGATCGGGTAAACTAGAACCCCTGTAAGTCTCCACCGGGATGTCAAGCCGCCGCGCGCACCGCTGCACGGTTCGATACGGCAATCTTACTGCCCGGGCCAGATCGGCAAGCGACACGGCACCACCGCCGGCTTGCTTCCACGCTCTGAAAACCATGAATATCTTAACACGATGTTTAAGGTCAATCTCTTTCTTCGTAGCCATCACTCAAATCCCTTGTAGGCCCAGTTGCTCTTGACTTCCGCCTTCAGCGGCAGCCCTGCGTCGTAGGTGTCGTTGCGTTCCATGAGGTGCTTGAGGACGCGCTTCGCTTCCGGTGCGAAGTCTTCATCGGTCTCGGCTACGATCTCGTCGTGCGTGTGCATGACGGCTGGCATCCATGCCGACAGCGGCCCGGTCTTCTCGTCGGCCCAGTCGCTCTCCAGCCGCCGCAGCGCCCTGCGCAGGATCGACGCGGCGAACCCCTGCGTTACGTTCTCGCAGTTGTGGACTATCATCGGCCCCGACACGCCAAGGGCCACGAAGCGCGCTCGGGGTCCGGCGTCGAGGACGTCAAAGACAGCTTCCGGTTCCAGCGATAGAGCACGGTCGAGTGTGGCAATCCGGTCTCTTTCGCTAGGTCCAGCATGCTCACCGGCAAACTGTTGCGCTTGTTCTGCGCCTGCACCTTGTGCGACACCCACCGACAGTTGCTCGGTTCGTAGTCGCCGTTGTTGTCGATCCGATCCAGCGTCAACTTGCGTTCGTACGAAGGCCCCATGTCGGCCCAGAAATTCTCGAACGACGTCCAACGCTCGCACACCGAGATGCCCCGCGCTCCGTAGTTGTGCCACGCCTGATGCGAGGGCAGCCTGCAGCGGTCCAGCATCGAGCGCCACACTGCGAAGACTGGGTGCTTCGACATACCGTGCGTCGTCAGCGCAGCTTTCATGGTATCGTGCCGCCTGCAGCCGCAAGACTGGGGCGAAGGCTTCCGGTTTGGCCGCGCCCACCCATCCGAAGCGGTCTCGAACTGCTCGCCGCAGTCGCACAGACAGACGTATCGAGCTGGCTTTCCGTGCGACACCGGGGGCCCTAGCCTTAAGACAATCAGGGAGCCGAACCGTCGCCCGCTGTAGTCCGTCACAATCTTTCGCTTGCTGCCATCCATCGGCTGTAAGAACTCCGTGATCCGGCGTCATCCGCACGCCGTCTAGTGGTACGGTATGCTTATAGCCTTGAAAACACAAGCCCTTATGCCGGACCCACTCGACGCCGTCCCAGAGCAAGTCGCTGACGTCGACAGCATCGAGCCTGACCCAGCCGCGCGTGGTGGCGACGAGCGTGTCGCCAGCGAGACACGCTTTGCCGTACCACATGGCAGTGCGACCGTGGCCCTTGATGAACGAGAGATCGAAGACCTCCTTCTCTTCCTTGGTCTTCTTGTCCTTCACCGTGCGGCGCGACCACTTGATGCCGGGGTAGGTCAGCAGTCGCGAGCACGGCAGCGCGCAGAACAGTGTGCCGCCGAGGTAGTTGCGGTCGTAGACGTAGGCGACGCGGCCGGCCGAAAAGATCGTGTCGGGGTGGTCGACCGCCTGATTGATCGCACCCCACAGGCCATACGACCCGTCGCGGCCGTGACCGCCCCAGAAGACCTTGGCCCAGCCGTTGTCGCTGCGCCAGTCGTTGACGACGCGCTGCGCCGTGGCGGTGTCCAGATAGACGCCGTAGTTGGTCGCCATGGCGAGCAGGGCACCGAGCCCGCCGCCGAAGCCGAGGCTCAGCTCCGGCACCTTGCCGAACGCCTGCCGGATTTCCTCGGCCTTCGGATCGCCGGCCAGATAGGCAGCCCAGACCTCGTTTACGTCGAGGTTGTTCAGCGCAGCACCTGTGCGGACGTAGACGTCGGGGCTGTTCGGATCGGCGTCGTTCTCGCGGAAGATGTCGAGCTTCGCCTCGCCGCCGGTCGAGCCGGCCAGCCACGGCAGCACACGCGCCTCGATAGCCGACCAGTCGCCCCAGACCAGCGTCTTGCCCTTGCGCGCCGTGAAGGACGGGCGCAGGAGCATGCTGAGCATCTTGGCCGGCGGCATACCGCGCGGCTTCTTGGGTGTGGCCGACAGGCTCTGGAAGGCGTCGAGCCACGCGTCGTCGATTTGGGTGGTCATGTCAGCCACGCCTGATTGTAGAAACCTTTCACCTCCATGTAGCACATTGCTTCTTTTGCACGCGCGATGGTGCTTTCGGCTAACCGTATCTGACGGCGCTTGCGCGCGACAAACGATGCCTTTGCCTCTTCGATGGTAGGGCAGGCGTAGCGCTTGTTCCAGTGGTTCAGCACCAGCTTCAGGTCGATGTCGCCGATGTCGAGCCAGACACCTTGCGGCGTCCGCTTGACAACCTCGAACTTGCATAGGTTCGTGCATGTCGGCCCGCCCGGCAGAGGGTCGCCCCACTCGTCGCAGCCGGCGCTGTACGTTGTCTCCTCGACGCGGTAATAATATATCTTCTCGCTCACAGCTCTACCTCGTTCAGCATTTCTATTGCAGCCGCTTCGTACTCTTTCAGAGAAGCGCGCAGCAGGTTGTGGGTCTGAATACCCTTAGACGAATACCTTCCGGTCTGGCCGGCACCGTTCAGCACATACTGTCCGAACAGCGACCCGCCGACATGCTGGCGCATCATCTTCTCGAACTTGGCCGGCGATGTCGAGGCCCCGAACTGGCGCGCGGTGAGCACGTCGACGATCAGCTGGTCGCGCTCGGCCAGCTCGCCCTGCCGCTTCTCCAAGTCAGTGAAGAAGGCCAGCGTCTGCTCGACACGGTCCTTGGCCAGCGACAGTTTGCCGACCTTCAGGTCGTCCTCGGCGTCTTCGTTCCACTCCGACACCAGCGCCTGACGTCCCTCGGCGTACTCGATGCGGTCGTAGACCCACTGGGCGATGCGCTGCGCCTGCGTCACCGCCGTGATCTGGCCGTTGGTCCAGCGGTTGAGATCGCGGTTGACCCGGGCGACGGCTGCGCCGGCCACCTTGGCGGCACGCTCGACCAGATGCAGGTCGATGCCGACGCCGCGCTCGTTGATCCGCTCGCTTATCTGGTAGTCCAGCCATTCCTCGGGCGGCAACGGGCGCGTGGCACGGTAGACGTGGCGCAGCTCGTCGGTGTCACGCCGGCCGTAGGACTTGAAGCTGGCCCACTTCTGGGGCTCGCTGAAGGGCGTCGCGCCGTCGGCGCTGCAGAACAGCTTGATCAGCGCCTTGCCGTCGAGCTGCTTGCCCTCGCGGCCGATGGCCTTGCTGGCGCTCATCAGATCGGGCGGCAGGTTCGACGCTGCGCCCTGTGCCATGATGTCGATGCACATGCGGGCTTCGAGCTGGGGAAAATCGTAGGTGCCGTTGTTCCACGCGGCCTTGTCGAAGCCGGTGTTCCACGCGGCGTACCATGCCTCGCCCTGCTCGACGCGCTTGTGGAACTCGCGCAGGGCGTAGGGCATCTCGGACCACTGCAGCCAGTCGGCGTCGAAACCCCGGTCGAGACTGACGTCGAAGACCGGGGCGTCGCCGATGGCGAAGGTGGAGACGATCACGAAGGATCGCTGGGCGTAGCGGTAGGTGCCGGCCTCCTTGATGTTGCCATCGGAGGCCGGGTAGCCGGTCTCGGCCCGGGTTTCGAAGTCCCAGAAGCAGAGGTTGTTGGTGTCGGCGAAGGGGTTCACCAGTCTTTCCCCATCATGAAGGTATGCCAGTGGTCCTCGTACTCTTCGGCGCGCCGCTCGCGCGCCGCCTCGCCGACTTCATCAAGTCTGTCTTCGACGCCGCGCTGGACATTCTTCAGCCCCTGCTTCAGCTGGGCCAGCCGGTTCTTGGGTTGCTGATCTCGGATCAAGTCTTCGGTCCCTTCTCAGCTGCGTCGACCATGGTGTCACCAAGGACGCAAAAGCCATTGATGTCGCCATTCACGACGATGTTGTGGATCATCTTGTCGGCCTCGTTCGCTGCCTGATCGGCGACGTCGGCCCATTCCTCGCCGGTGTCGATGGCGACGCGCGTCACGAACGGCTCCCACAGGCTCTCGCCCATGAGGCACACGCTTTCGATGGACATGAACAGCGCGGCCATCTTCGTGTTGGCGAGCTGGGTGACGTCGGCTGCCGAGGCTGCGGACGGGAGGGTGATCGCGAGGGCGAGGAGGAGCCGGCGCATTATCGCACGCTGACAGGCGTGGCGGTCATTTCATCCCGACGCCAGTTATACTGGATCACGTCGCCGGCACGACGCGGCTCGGCGCTGGCTCTCAGTTGCTTGGCGACTTCCGAGATCGCGGTGGCTCTATCAGGCGAGGCCATCAAGACGCACATAGTGTAGCCGTCTAACGGCACACGAACTTCAAACAGGTCCATCTTCGCTCTCCAAGCCGGGCCAACCCCGGCGCACGACCATAAGGCCAGAGAAAAAGGTACTAGTCAAGTACCAAACGAAAGAGCCCCGCCGATTTCTCGACGAGGCTCTTCTGCACGCTCAGGCCCGTAGGTTAGGCGTTACGACGCCGACGCAGGCGCTGCGGTTCAGCGGCCTCGGCCGGCTGTTCCGCAGCTTCTTCGCCCCCGCCTGCCTCTTCCGCCTCGGCAGCGGCCAGCTGCTCGCGCAGCAGTTCCGCCTTCGACTTCTCGGCCGTCTTGGTAGCCGGCACGGTACGGGTCTTGGCGGTCTCGGCCTTCGGTTCGGCCGCAGCTGCGGCTTCCTCGGCAGCCTTGATCTCGTCGACCGACTGCTCGGTTCCGTCGAGACCGACCCAGCGCACGATCTCGAAGACCGGGAAGTAGGTCTTGCCATACTGGCCGTGCGCGTAACTGTCGCTCTTCAGGTGGATGACCGGAACGACTGCTTCCGACCCGGCGTTCACCTGCTTCATGATCTCCTTAATCATGTCGTTGACGGCACGCGCACCACCGACCGACGTGGTCTTGTAGAGCACCTGTTCGCCTTCGTCTTCGCCCTTGACGCACTTGATCTGCAGGGCGAACTGCTGCTTCCACTCCCAGCCGGTATCCGGCAGCGAGTGCTTCGGCGGCAACGCCGAACCAGCCGGCACCATCTCTTCGCCGAGGTTTTCGTTCTTCTTCTTGTCCTTCGGGTCGTAGTTGGTCCAGCAGGACCAGCCGTGCATCAGAGACAGCGGGTTGATAGCCCACTCGTCGGTCTTGTTGCACTCGATGTTCTCGGCACCGTAGACCCACGAGCCGTCCTTCTGCAGGCGCAGGTACGGATCGCCGCCGGTGACGACGAGCGTTGACTGCACATTCTGAAGGCCGGTCTTGAGGGACGACAGTGCCGCGATGGCGGTGGACGACTGCTGGCGTGTTGCGACTTGTGACATTTTTAGGCTCCGTGTTTCCTGTTTCTTTAAACCGGCCAAGGCCGGCACCGCTTCGGGGAGGTCGAGCCATCACAGCTCGCCTCCCCGAAACCTCACCACTTCGCGCGGAACCAGCCGCCGTTATCGCCCGGCCAGTTCGGCGAGGCGGGTTGACAGTTTGGCGAGGGCCGCAGGCGCAGGCATGACAGCCTCGCGCTTGTCGTCCTCGAACGCCACCGTCGTACCAGACGAGACGTTGGAGGTAAACGCCGAGACCGCCTCTTTGGCTGCAGCCTCGCGCGCTTTTTTCGTCGAGCCTTCCATCTTCTCGGCGAGCACGGCGCGCAGCTGGGCGGGCGATTTTACCTCGGGTTCGGTCAGGGTGTGCTGATGGGGCACGCCGTGCTTCTCGACAGCCATACGCTGCGCACCGACAGGGTCGATGTACTTCTCGGTGGCGCGCTTGGCGACGAGCTTGTAGCCCGACACCGCGTTGCCTTCTTCCATGTAGCGATGACCCAGCGCGAGCGCTTCGCGCGCCCACTCCTCGGCACCATAGGCGAGGTCGAGGATCAGGCCGACCAGCTCGGCGTCGAACTCGGACGGAGCCAGCTTGCGCATCTTCGACAGGTCGAGCGCCGGCCCGGTCCATTCGGGGCAGATGGTCTTGGCCTTGCAGAAGGTACACCAGTCACCCTTGGCCACCTTGGCGCGTTCGCTCTTGGCCTCGGCCACGGCGCGCACGAGCAGGTCGCGGAAGGCGCGCAGGTACTTCGTGTCGGTGGGCTTGACAGAGAAATTCGGCCCGTCGCGCAGGCGCGGCTGTACGATATGCAGGTCGACCGGCCACGTCGGTTTGTCCACGAACATGTCGGGCCGTGTGTGCATGGCAGCGCGGGCGTAGAAGGCCAGCTGTGGGTTCGGAACACCATCCTTGTCGCTGGCGTAGACCGCCTTGCCAACGCCGAACTTCCAGTCGACGATGCCAGATCGCTTGGGCGTCTTGAATATGATATCGGACGTGCCGAAGGCACCCGGTATACCGGGTATTTCGCAGCGCTGCTCGACCGCGAACTCGAAGTCGCCATCGCTCTCGGTCAGCTCGTCCTGCAACGCCTCGAAGTAGTCGATGGCCGGGCCGATGCCGTCGTCGATCATGGTCGAGGTGATGACCAAACCCTCGAACTCCATGCCGCGAACCTCGTCGACGTCGGTCTGGTTCGTGAGAATATACTCGATGGCCGCGTGCATCGCGGTGCCCTCGTCGGCGTAGCTCGACGACTGGTTCAGCAGGGATTTTGGCAGCTTCTGCTCCAGCCCATAGGAACCGGGGCAGCCGATGCGGCGCGCGGCGGTGGACCCACCGACGATAGTCGAGTGGGCGGTGTCGTCGTCAGGCTTAAAGGTCAAGGTTGAAATCTCCTTTTGGCTCGGGTTGTTTCACGGTTGACGCCGCAGGTGCAACCGGTGCGCGCTCCGTTTCGTGCCCGATAGGCACGGCACCTGCGGCGACAGCCGTGCGAAGCTCACGCTTCAGCATGACGTCCACGTAGCTCGACATGTTCAACGTCTCTCGACGCGCGGCTTCGCGCAGCAGGTCTGCAGCCTCGTGCGAGAGGTACAGCTTGACCTGTTTGCGGCCGGTAGCTTTGAGCGTTTCATCTTTCATAGGGTCTTCACATGCTCGATTTGCCGTGCTAGGGTACTGCTCTATAGCCCCGAAAGGTACTCTGCATGACCGCGAAAGTAAAGACCCCCCTCGAAGAAAACGTCGAGGGCTATCTGGTACGCCAGATCGAGGCACGCGGCGGCATGGCGCTGAAGGGCGCGGTGCCGGGGCGCAGGTTCATCGACCGCATCTGCGTCCTGCCCTACGGCATCACCGCTTTCGTCGAATTGAAGCGCCCCAAGGGCGGCGTCAGGTCGGCTCACCAGATCGAGACGATCCGTCGGCTGAAGGACGAGATGCACCACGTCGCCGTCTTCCTGAAGACGCGCGAGGAAGTCGACATGCTGCTGCGCGAGCTGGATGTAAAACTTATGTGGGGTGAGCAGACCCGGCAGATGTTCTATGGCGACCAGCCGATGACCGCGACCGAGGCGCTGATCCGAGATCAGATCGACTATCCTCAGAAGTCAAACTGATGCGCCAGAAATCTGAAATGTACCGCCACCAGCAGGCGGGCGTCACCGAACTCTACGAACGCGCAGGCGTGCAGGGTGTCGTGCCCATGGGCGGCGGCAAGACCGCGACCGCGCTGACCGCCATTCGCGAGCTCATCGACGACGGCGAGATACGCTGTGCGTTGGGGCTCGCCCCCAAGCGCGTCGCCCAGCTGGTCTGGCCGCGCGAGCCGCAGGAGTGGGAGCACCTGAAGGACATGCGCGTCTCGGTCGTCGCCGGCTCCGAGAAGCAGCGCCGCGCCGCACTCTTCGACGTCGAGGCCGACGTCTATATCGTCGGGGTCGACAACACCCAGTGGTTGGTCGACGTCCTGACGACGCTGCCCCGCGACCACAAGCTGTTCGACCTGCTCTTCATCGACGAGCTGTCACGGTTCAAGAACCCGCGCGGCAAGCGATACAAGGCGCTGCGCAAACTGCAGATACGCTACCCCGAGATATGGCCGACGATCTGGGGGCTGACCGGCACGCCGCGACCGAACGGCTACGAGGACCAGTTCGCGCCGCTGACGGTGCTGTCGCGCGGCAAGCTGTGGGGCAAGAGCTTCGACAAGTGGCGTGAGCAGCGCTTCGTCTCCGATTTCATGGGCTACAACTGGACCTTGATGGACCACGCCGAGCCGGCCATCGTGCGCGACATCGCGTCGATGTCGTTCACGGTCTCGACCGAGGACATGCCCGACGTGCCCGAGCTGCAGACGGTCGTCCACTGGGTCGACCTGCCGCCCAAGGTTCGCGCCGTCTACAAGGACATGGAGCGCAAGCTGCTCGCGCCCTTCAAGAACGGCGAGAAGCTGACACTGGCCGCGAGCCAAGCTGTCGCCAGCGGCAAGCTATCTCAGATCGCGCAGGGTTTCATGTACACGCAGGACGACGAGCACGCGGTCGAGCACCTGCATACCGAGAAGGCCGACCAGCTGGTCGGCCTGATCGAAGGGCTCGACGAGAACGTGCTGATCGCCTACGGTTTCAAGGAAGACCTGCGCGTCCTGAACGAACTCTACCCGGGCATCCCCTATCTGGGCGCTGGCGTCAGTGACCGCATGGCCGACACCCACGAACGTCGCTGGAACGCGCGCGAGTATCCGAGGCTGGCGCTCCATCCGGCGAGCGCCGGCCATGGCCTGAACCTGCAGCGCGGCGGGCATCAAATGGTGCAATACTGCTTGACGTGGTCGGCGGAACTGTACGATCAGATCATCAAGCGCATGCACCGCCCCGGCCAGCGCGAGCGCTGTTTCAACCATTTGATCCTCGCCCGCGACACGGTCGACGAGATCAAGTACGAGCGCGTCGTTCGCAAGATCGACGAGCAGGAAGCCTTTCGAAACTACCTGAAGAGGATATGAGCGATGAAAGACCAGAGCATTATCGGGTTCATGAAGGGCGAGCACCTACCTAAGACGGTCCCGCCCGTCGACCAAGAGACGCGACAGCAGCGTCGCCTGTTCGACCGGGCAGCCTACGCTTCGGCCGCGAGGCAGGCGCGCGCCGCTGGCCGCGCCAACGCCAGCCGCGCCATGAAGACCCGCCAGAAAGTGCGCGAGGCAGCCGGCTTCTACGACGGCCAGTCATCGGTCGAGAACGCCCTGTGGCACACCCGCGCCGGGCGGTTGCAGCGTCAGCGCAACGAAGACGGCAAGCTGGTTCGCTTCTGATGGAAGAAGGTCGAGAGATAAATCTTGCGGTAGCTTCTATACAGGGCGACATGGTCCGCTTGCTGCTGACGATAGAAGGCAAAATAGAGGTCTATGTTTTGGCCCGCCATGTGGCCGGCGGCGTCGTATCCCAGCTGGCTTCGGCGCTGGCGCGGCCTAGCGCGCCCGCGTCGCGTCCCACGCCCTGACGCCGTCGACCTTCGCGCCGCACTCGCGCAGCGCGCTCTCGGTGTACTGAAGGCGAGACACGATGACGCCAACCGTCTTAGCCGCCGGTTGGCGTTTCGGCTTGGCGCAGGGCGTCAACAGCGACGACGGCACGCGGTCGCGCACGATCTTCGTGTCGACGACCGTGGCCGTCCTAACGGTCGAGCAGCTGGCGCAGAGCGTCAGGAACAGGAGTGTCGAGGAGATCGCGAACAGTCGGGTCATTGGTCTTCAGCTCTTCCAGCTCTTCGGTGGCTGTCGTCAGCTGCTCGCGCAGGGCGTTCAGCTGGTTCGACAGGCGCTCGGTGATGGCGTTGTCGAGCTCGCGCTGCTTCTGCAGCGCGGCGATGGTCTTCTGGTTTTCTTCGTTTACCCGCACCGCGATGACGAGTGCCGCCTCGGCAGCCACGGCATCAGCTCGCGCGTCGATGGCCTCGGCCCGATAATACATCAGGCCGAGCGCCAGCGCGAGGCCGGCGATCAGCGTACCGCCGATGAGGTAGGGGTTGAAACCTACCATGGCAGCAGCGCGCCGACGCGATCAAGCAGGTCGAAGCGCTGCGACAGCACCGCCACATCCTGCGCCCAGATGGCGAACAGCGCGATGACGCCACCCGCTGCGAGGCTCAGCGAGATCACCTTGCGGTCTCGGCCGTAGAAGATGCCGAGCCCCGGATCGGGCGCATAGACCTGCAACACGGCGGCAAAGATCGCGGTCCAGCGCGCCCACGCGGTGGACGTCAGGGCCGTGGCCGGCAGGTCGGCCGCGCGCAGGTAGGTCGACGTCAGCACGGTGAGGGACATCGCCGCCCACAGCATGAACAGGCCAAGCAGGAACTGGCGGACCTCGACATACTTGATCTCGCCTTTGATCGCCCTCCATCCCGACGGGGTGTAGACGATGGCGAGCGCCGCGATGGAGCCGATGTACAGACCGTTCAGAAGCACGATCAGGTTGTCGGTAGTCATCGCCCAGTCGAGGACGTAGAAGCCCGCCACGTAAGACAGTGTGACGAGCAGCAGGGCGTAGAGGGGATTAAGTCGGGTCATTTTCTGTGTGGCCTTCGTTTGCGTTGTTCATCAAGCACGAGTTTGATCGTTCGCTCTTGACTGGTCAGCTCCTTGAGACCGGCCACCGCAGCTTCCAGTTCTAGGCGCGAGGCAATGACCCGCTCGGATACGTCCTTCACGTCGGCGGAACGGGTCGGCCTGAACACAGCTATGAGGTCCATGAGCTTCACTCCGACTTTCCCTTCGAGGTCAGAAACAGATTTGTCAACTCGCGGATGGCGGCAGTCGCCGCTTCCTGCGCGCGAACGCTGTTCTCACCCGTCGATATCAACTTGTCAGTGAGATCAATGTTCCGGCTGTAGAATTTATAGGCGACGAAGGCCAACCCGGCGATCAGAAGCCCCGACAGGCCAAGCGGTTCGAGGATGCGAACAATCGCATCCACGAAGCCAGTCGTCTCGGCCTGTGCGGGGATCATCGTTTAGGCTTTCGCCATTGCGGCGGCGATCTCGGCGCGCAGCCTGTCGCCGCACGCCTTGGCACCGATCACGGACGGATCGAAGGCCAACCGGGTGAAGTCCCATTTGCCGGCCTGCTGGATACCGAGCGTGCCCTGCACCTCGGCGTGCGACAGAATGAACTTCGGCAGCACCGGGATTTTGTAGAACTTCGCCAGCTCCGCGCCGATCTGCACGCCGATGTCCCACTGCTTGCGGGTCATCGGGAACTTGCCAGCGTTGAACGGTTTCTCGATTGCGCCGGCCATGCAGGCCAGCGACACGCCGATGCAGCCGGTGTTGCAGCCGCGTGTGTGCGCAGCGTAGCGGTCGTCCGACGTCGAGACGTTGTCGGCGATGTCGTTGTCGCCTTTCTGCACCGAGCCGTCACCGGCCACGATGAAGTGGTAGTGCTCCTTGTCGAGCGCCGAGATCGTGTGCGTGCCGGCGGACCAGTGGTAGACGATCCGCGCCATCCTCACGTTCTGGAGCCATTTCGGGTTGAGGATAGCCATGTCAGTTCTCCTGTTTACTGCCAGCCGGTGAACACGACTTCGGCCACGTATATGTTGGCGTTGGCCGCCTGCGCGAGGCGCGCCCACGAATGGTCGTACATCGTGAGCTTGTCGGCGATGTTGAAAGCTCGGCCGGCGCTCTCGTTTGCGGTCTCGGTAAAGGTAAGGGTGGCGATGATGGTGCCGTCGGTCTCCGACCCCGGGACCGCGCCGTTCTTGCCGTAGATATCGATGGTCACCGATGGGTTGCTGCCCGAGACGAAGCCGCTGTTGTTCGAACCGTAGACGGTAACCGTGTCGAGTGCGGTCGGTGCGGCGAACGTCTTGCCGACGTAGCCGCTGTTGTTGAGCGCGTTGTTCTTGCCGGCGCACGAGCTGTCGATCTGGTTGGTGACGCCGTCGAACGCTATGGCCAGACCGCCGAAGTTGACGAGATTGCCGATGTTGGTGCCGGCGAGGCGGTTGATGACCGCGCTCTCGCCACGTCCCGATGGAGGGTTGTAAGTGCCCGGGGTCACGACCACACTCGCGCGTCGTAGGACAGGAGCACCTTGGTCGCCGAGACGCAGTCATAGTAGAGATAGGTCTCGCCGTTCGCCGTGGTGGCCAGCGCGATAGCAGCGCCGCCAGCTGTCTTGTGGTTGGCGTTCTTGGTCAGCGTCCAGCCGCCGGTGGCGTTCTGCACAACACGGATGCGCCCGCGCTGGCCGACCTTCACGCTGGTGAACGCGCCCATGACGCGGCTCGCCGTCAGGGTGACGGTGAAGTCTATGCCGGTCGACAAGTTGACGCCGTTGACGATGTCGGTTTCGGTCAGCGCAACCTCGGTCATAGCGCCCCAGACAGCGGCCGGGGTCAGCAGTTTCGAGGCGGCGTTGGACAGGTATTCGGCCGAGGTCGCGATGGCCGCAGCCGCCAGCTTGGCGTAGGTGATCGTCGCGTCGGCAATCGTGATGGCACCGGAGAAGGTGATGGCGGTGACGCCAAGCGTACCGCCGCGATTGGACGTGCAGAGCCACAGGCTGTCGGCGTTGGCGGTGCCTTCCTCGACCGCGACGACCACGCCCGGGTGCTCATTGTAAGTGTCGAACAGGACGTCTCGCGCCGGGGCGACGCCGACGACGTAGACGCCGTTCTCGGCCGGGGCCGACTGGCTCTTGACCAGCACGAGGTCGCCGGTCACGAGCGCGACGCCGTCTATACTGTCGCCGTTGTTGAGGGCCGTCGCGATCACGACGTTGCCCGTCGTGGCGACGCGCACGCTGGCGCGCTTGGCCAGCCCGGCGGCGATGCCGTCGACGTAGGTCTTGGTCGCCAGATCGGCGAGCAGGATGCCGCCGTCGGCGATGCGTTTGCCGGTGGCGTCGAGGAAGGTGACGACCCGGCCGGCAACGGATGACAGCGCGCCGATTACGTCGCCGTAGCCCAGCGGTGGGGTATTGCTTGGCAGGATGTAGTTCGTCGGCTCGCCGCCGCTGTCCCAGCCCATGATCTTGCCGGCCTCTGGCACGATGCCCTTGGTCGGCGGCGTAGCAGTGCGGTCGATCTTCAGGGTGTAGGCGAGCGCGCCGCCGACGACCTGCAGGCGGCGAACGACAGCGTCGAGCGCGGCCTCGAAGCGCGCGCCGAACAGCCCGCCCTGATCGACATCAGCTTCCTGCGTGATCGGCGTCTCGACCGAGAGAACGAAATAGGTGGGTGTGCGGGCGACGTCCGAGATGGTGACGCTGTAGCCGGCCGGGTCGTTGAGACCGCTGATCGAGTAGTCGAGGCCAAGCGTCAGCTGGACGTCGTCGGCGTAGACCTTCAGGTAGGACGAGTTCTCCAGCACGAAGTCGTGCGTCAGGGGGTTGACCCAGCCGCTGCCGGAGATGCGCTTGATCGGGTTCTTCGCAGTCACAGTCATCGGGTAGCCTCTGCGATGGACACGATGTCCTTTAGGAATGTATTCTCACGGTCGCTCAATAGCCTATCTTTGACTTCAGGCCAATACTCTTGCACGGTTTCGGCTTTGTAGACCTTCGCCTTGGCAAGGCGGCGCTGCAGCTCTTCGAGCACGCGCGGCTCGACAGCACCCAGCAATTCCATGGTCTTCTCGACATCGAGCGGCTTGCGGTTCGCCCAGCCCGGCGACTTGGCGTAGACCAGCGTGTTGCGCGTCTCGCGGCGGATGATCTCCGACAGCGCGGTGTCTGCCTCCAGCCGCTCGCGCCGCGTCAGGCGGAAGGCTTCGCTGGTCTTGGTCGTGGTGTCGTCGAGGCCCAGCTCACCGCCCAGTTCGCGGCGCATGGCCGAGACCACCGTGGCGATCTGGCGATTGCGGTAGAACGGGTTCAGCCGCTTGGCCTCGGCCTTGAAGTTGGCATTGAGCAGGGCGTAAGCCTTGGTGTCCTCGTCGAGTGTTTCGAGGAAGCCGTTCGCTGCCTGCTCGTTGCCGGCTTCGAGGTAGGTCCGATAGGTCAGTTCAGCCTCGCGCAGCAGGCCGTTGGTCGTCGAGGCGTAGCGCCAGAAGTCCTGACTGGTGGTCGAACCCCGGCGTGCGTCGCGAACGAAGCGGCGCACAATCGGGAGATCGGCCTTGTCCATGGCAGGGCGGCTGCTGTCGACGGCGTTGATGGTGTTCGAGATGTCGCGGTAGGCCGAAGCGCCGAGACCGCTCAGCGCATGGTCGACCTTCATGGCGGACCAGCCGGTGACGTCGGCAATCGTGCGCGCAATCGACGAGGTGTAGTTGTTGTACTGCAGCTCACCGGACAGGGCCTGCATGTAATCCGGCACAATCTCTCGACCGCTGAAGAAGTCATAGTTCGCCAGCTGCTCGACCGCGACCTGCAGCGCAGGCGGCGAGCCGGGCGGCGTCAGCGTCATGGCGAGCCCGCGCAGGAAGCGGTTCTTGGCTTCCGGGTCGCCGGAGCCGTACTCGATGGCGCGCTCGGTGAAGTTCGCCAGTACGGCTAGTTCGAACGGCTTCGGAATGTAGGCTATCTTGCCGTCGCCGAGCGGCAGCACCCAGCCGGTCGTGCGCAGGTACTCGCCGGCCTCCTGATAGTCGGGGTCATCCTCGAACAGGAAGTGGAGTGCGGCCGAGAACAGGCCGAGCGACGCCATCTTGACCCACGCCTTGCGGCCGGTCTGCAGCGCCTGCTTTTCACGGCGCGTCAGTTCGAGGTTGTTGATGTTCTTGAAGTAGGCCGACAGCGCGAAGGTCAGGCCCTTGCGCTGGCGAACCTCGTCGCCGCCCAGCGTGCGCAGCATCTTGTAGAGGCCGTTGAGCTGCGCGCCGAAGAACGGAATGGTGCGGCGCACAAGAGCCGTTCGGCTGCCGTGCAGACCGAAGTCCATGATGTAGGTTGCGGCGTAGGCTGCCTCGACCGAGGCGTCCCAGTCGTTGAGCCCGTCCTTCTGCGCGCGCTCGAATGCCTTGCGGTAGAGACCCTGCCGCGTGCCGGTCTCGGTCAGCTCGGCGAAGCGGGTGAAGCCGCGCAGCGTGCCCTCGTTGAACAACCGCGCGCGGTAGCCTTTCTTGCGCAGCGCCGCGATGTCGCTCTCGACCCGCGCACGATGCAGCGAGGCGACGCCCATGCCGCCTACGGACGCCATGGAAGCGTTGTACTGACGCGCCCAATCCGCCTGCCGCACTTCCTCTCTCGCGCCCTTGAGCCCGGTGACGAACGGCTTGAAACCGACGTCGGTCAGGATGAAGGTCGACATCTGATCGCGTATGAAGTTGACGACAAGGAAGTCCGGCCACAGCGTGATAGCTGAGCGGAAGACCGAGGACGTCTGGGCGATCAGGTCGACGAACCACGGCACCGTCTCCTTACCAAGGCCGTTGAGCGTGTTCATCACGTCGAAGCCGATGTCGCCGTCGTTCAGCTGGATCGCAGCGACCTTGCCGTTTTCCCAGAAGAAAACGATGTTCTCGCCCTTGGCCGACGCCTGCTGCGCACCGAACATGGTAAGCACGTTGTCATTCTCGATGGAGCCGTCGAGCATGGTCATCAGGTCGGCGGCGTCCGCCTCGGTCAGCGTGTCGTCGCGCGTCAGCTGGCGCGCCACGTCGCGGACGCTGTACTGCTTGCCGATCAGCTGCGTGGCAGGCACACGCTCGACCAGAGCGCCGACGGTGCCGGCCTTGTCTGCGAGCGCGGCCAGCGTCTTCTTGACTTCGTTCTGCGCGATGGATTTCTCCAGCGCGAACGTCTTCTGCATGAGCACGTCCATCGGGTCGATGATGCGGCGGTCAGAACCCTTGAACCGCTTGACGATAGAAGGTGCGCCGTTGCCCCCGGCGTTGGTCTGGGCCTGCCCGAAGACGCCCTTCTTGTCAGAGACGTCACGCTGCAGCGGCGCGTAGAACTGGCGCTCCAGCCCATCCTTGTAGGTGTCGCGCGACATCAGGCCGGCGTCGTACTGTTTCTTCCACAGCGCCATGCCGTACT
>OFRO01000028.1_pt1 | contig 45743 bp, 66 predicted proteins | sample 1543091 | NCBI WGS metagenome assembly OFRO01 (sample SAMN07774217, study PRJEB24372) | wastewater metagenome | isolation source: Exp Tend NO 10WW | collected 2016-02
AACAGTTAAGTTTGTAGTATTAACAGAGTCCCAACCAGCTAAGGTTGCTTTGCCATTCGTGCCGTTGGCGCTCATACAAACTACCAAATCTCCAGGATACGTAAATGGTGAGCATACGTCGTACTGATTTACGTAGATTGATGTTGTACCACCACTCAAAGAACTGCCTATCACGTTAGGGTCTAACATGCCTGAGCCTGCAACAGTAGATCGATTCAGACCAGCCACACATAAGACGATAATCTCGCCAGTAGTAGCCGACTGCATGACCGGAGAGATGGTTGGCGAACCGCCTGTAAAGTTCTTACAAACATACATGGTCATACTAATGCCGGTAGTATTCCAGTCTTGCAAAACCATGGTATAGGTATTGCCTGCGTTGTCAGATATTGAGTGGGGACAGGTATACTGGGTATCGCCATTGACGCAGACTATAAGACCGCCAGCCGGTGCGCCAGACAAGGTAATCGTCGGGGTGGACGTACTGGCAAAACTCGTGGCATATGTTTGGGTTACAGGTAAAGTAGCCATTATCGTATCCTCTCTGATACGCTCATGCCGTCACCGGCTTTAACAAAATTGTAATTATTCACAAATGTCCTAACCCCGACACCAGTATCGCTGAAAGCAAGCACCCACGAAACTATGTTTGTAGCGTTTGCCGCAAGGGTAGCAACGGAAGCATACGCACCGGCGCTTGAAATAATGCGTTCTTGCGTCATAGTGCCGTTAAAGTTTACGAATTGAGATATAAGGTTAGAGAAGTTAGCACCAACCGTCCAAGCTAATGTAGTAGCGTTTATATGCTGATGTGCGCCTATTATTAACTCATTGTTATAAAAAGCAGTTAGGTTGCCCGAAGATAACGAGGTGGCCGAGGATTGACCAGCGACAGCTACAGCGTCAAACACTTTAGCACTTGTAAGACCTGTGACTTCGTAGATATGTAGTGAGGAGTTGTTAAAGCCGGTTGTTAAAGTAACGGTATTGGCTGCTGAGTCGTCAGCGGTGGCTATCCATACGTTTAAGTATTGAGCGCTGAACTGTGATTTAGGTATTGTTAGCTTTTGCCAGATGTTATTTTGCGTATCAGTAACACTCATGGCTGTAGAAGCGGTGTTAAAACCAAGGGCAACCAGTAGACTTCCAGCCGTCGTGTTTGAGCCATAGGCAAGGCCAATTGAGGTAGCGGCAGCGGCGTTACTGGCGCTGGTTCTTTGGGTAACTGTGATAGCCATCAGTTCGCAATTCCTGTTGTTGACATACCATTGCCAGCCTTAAAATACTTTTCTATCAGTGAATCGTTTATCGGTACGTTAAAGTTATCTACTAAAGCTTTTGTAGCTGAACCCTCTGACGAATAAGTGCCACCTTGTACATATACATATAAACTCGTTATTGCGAACGGGTTGGCTAATGATGTGTAGTTAGTCCAAGTAATACCATCTGAATAGTCCCAATATATCGTGCCGCCACTTTCTCTAATTCTAAAGTATTTATGCAAGCTAGCGTTATAAGCTAATGACCCCGATACATCGCTATAGGAGCTTGCAACTTGTTTTTGAGCATGGAGTAAATTATTATTAACAATAAAAGATAATGAGTTATTGGCGTCAAGTAACACGTTCACTGCACAAGCCTGCCAACTAGTTAGCGCCTGATTACCAGCATCAGTTAGCCTAGCTTGTATATATGAGCCAGTTAAATCATAGGTACTAGCACTTGTAATCACAGCGTAGTTTGTAGTTCCGGCCGTAGAGGTTAAGGATAGTTGACCACCAATTTGATCTGCTGTTGCAGCGTTACTGGTCCATAGACCAGATAGTGAACTGCCATTGAAGCTGTCAATGAGCGATTCTGTAAGTGCCATGACAACCTCCTATTTTATTATTTCAGTAGGGAGTGTCGCCTTAAACTCGTCTAAACCGGTGTCGATCAGCTCTTTGGCTTGAGCTTCAAGTTCAATCTTTTTAGCTTCTATAGCAGCGTTGTTTTGGGCGTCTAGTTCGTTCTTTTTGCCCCTATCTTCGATGTCTTTCAGTTCAGCTATACCCTTATCGGCAAAGTCAGCTAAGTAATTTTCTTGTTGTTTTGTAAGTGCCATATCATACCTCCTTAGTTAAGGGCCTCTATTGTATATTGGTCGCCACGAATACTGTTAGCGGCGTTAGACGTACCCCATAAGGCAGTTAATGAAAGGGCCGTATCGGCGGTGAAGTCACAAGTGACTGCAACTGGCGTACTACCACCTGTAGAACCAGATACTATCGCTGCTGGCATACCGTAGTTAGTAACCGTACCACCAGTAGGGACTGTGGCTGTATACAGTATGACGCTTCCGTTAGTAAACGCTGTACCTGCTGAACCGTTAGACCTTACTTGTACTAGAATTTCTAATTCCCATAAAGCTGTCATGGACGCACCACCACCAGTAGAAGCGGTTGTTGGTATAGCACCTGTTTTAGCTAATACTGTTCCGGCGACGCCACCCCAACGAAGTGCAAAGGTCAGGTTTGGTGGGCCTGTAGTAGTTCCATACGCACCAAAAGCCCTAATTCTAAGACAGCGGCCATCTTGTAGATAGTTAGCTGGTATCGTTACGTTAGGAAACAGGATTGTTTCAGTTGTTGATGAGGCGATTGCTGTTCCGGCTGCAGTTGCCCAAGACAGTGTTTCGTTCCAATATTGTTTACTCAAATTAAGCCCCTTATATTACAGGCTTATCTCTATCACTTTCCTTTACAGAAGTAAACAGCCTAATAGAACTAAACTTTTTCATACCGTTAAACCACTTCTTATAATTGGTAAGATTTTCTTTGGTGTCTATAGTATCTGAGACTTTAAGAGATAGCTTCTTCGGTATTGATTTCTTCTGCAACTTCAACTCCTAGGTCTGGTGGTGAATCACTCAATTTCTTTTGCTCCTCGTTTGTCATCGGGCAAGAATTCTTTTGGGAACTCTAATGGGAACTGTCTGCCATCTTTTTCCACATGCATGGCGTAGATATTAGTGTCTATTAAGAACGGGTATTTCTTCTTGGCTATCTTAGGAAAGCCAGCCTTAGTTAGATAGTCGTTCTTTATAACTCTCGTGCAGAAGTCTAAGTCAGAAGTTCCAACCAAAGTCTCTTGCGCTCCTGTTTCTTCGTTAAACCAGCTCTGTGCAGGACTGTTAAAGACTCTACGAGCTGTTTCACCCGTAGATTGAATCCTATAGTCAGAGGAATCATCGTAAACAACTCTTAAAAGGTCAGCGTGAATAATCAGCATACCTGTAGGCACACCATCTACCCAAACTTTATCTTCTAACTTCCAGCCTCTAAAGTAGTGATTGCCTCTACCCCTGTAAACCATTGGTTCTGGTGGTACTGAGCGAGTGAAGTAAAGACCACTAACTACGGGGATGTCTGCTTTGTCCATGTACTCAGTGAATCTTAGAAAAGCGTCAGGTGGCGGCATAGTGTCATCTTCAATCAACATCAACCACTCAAAACCACCATCTAAACAGGCTTTAACAGCTAAGTTCTGAGCGTCGGCTACGGTGTATCTTAATGGAATGTAGCTATTCATATACTGCACCATGTCAGTCTTAGACCAGTTAGTTGGGATAGTCTGATTATATCTAGCTAACATCCACTCAACTCTTACTAGCCCAAGGGTAGGAGTGGCTACTAGCACTCGTTGTCGGAACTTGTTATTACCTGAGTCTACAATTACGGAGTCTTTATATTTACTAATTTTACCCATTAGATTTTCTCCTCTGTTAGACTTTGTGGCTCCCAGTTAGGTAGATAGCTTTTGTCCATAGGGCGTTTGGTTAATAGGACTTCTAAGTTACCCTCTGGGTTAAAGTACTGGCGTTCTATTTTCCAAGGCTTAGGTCGGTAGAAAGCATATAACTGTTGACCGATGTTGTTTCCCTCTGGGTCTGGGTCGAAGTAGTGCATCGTAGTCTCGTTAATCATATTACAGTGGGTGGGGTCTTGCTGATAGCCGTGTGAGCTTGCATGAGGCACTACAAAGGCGAATTGACCTCTAGGCTTCAGTATGCGCCATATCTCGTCCATGACGTTCATAAAGACGCCCTTATGAGGATTGATGTGTTCTAGGACATGTGAAGCCGTAGCAGTCAGCACACACTCGTCAGGCAGGGGCCAAGGTGTTACTTCTAGGTCGTGGACTATATCCACCTGTTTAAGCGGTAGGATGTCTATGTTTACAAATCCTGGCGTTGGGTTAGCCCCACCGCCAATATCCAAACGTATGCCGGACTTATCCTTTAGTAACTTGTTTATGTCCACTGTGCTCCCCCTTCCCTCGGTTATTTTGCTGTAAACTCTTTGCTGTTTATACGTTCCAAGATTATTTCTTCTGTATCAGCATTACCACTTATCAGTGCTGCTTTAATTGTTTCTGCCGCTACCCTATTTGATAACATCTATACCCTCCAAAACATAATAGGTAGGCTCAACCGCAAAGAAAAGCCTACCAATAATATTCTTGAGTATTGCGGTTGATTCATACCGCTATTGTATCACACTTCGCTCCCTTCTTGCACTCCCCAACAAATAGCACAAGTTCTTATAATACTTAATGTTGTATTGTGTTTAGGACATTTTTTCATATACATACCTCTTTCAAAGTTATTTATAATGCCCTGTTTATTCATAGTTCTATTTAAGCAAATATGAGATCGTAAGTAACGTTCACGTTCTGGTTGGTTGCACAGGCACTTGATGTGTAAGTGTTACCAGCCATCAAAGTTCCCGAAGCGGTAGTTGGGCCAGAAGTCTGCCATAGGCCAATGTTTGAAATGTTAGCACTAGCCGTAAGGAAGGAAGCTGCGCTTGAGAAAGTAGCTGTGTTACGGAGTGTCTTAGAACTTGAGCTTGTAGCGGCTGTTAAAGCAGCACGTACAACTGATCCAGAACCGTTGGTAGATACTTCACCCGCCTGGGTAGTGTCGGCAGCGGCTGGCGCTCCGCCAGTTCCTAGAGCAGCGTGTGAGATCTTAGAACCTGTTAGTGATGTTCCTAGTTGGTTTACGATGTTGTTAAATCCTAGGTTAGTAACTTGGTTTTCGTGCCAACCAGAGTCGCCAACGATTTTACCTGTAGGGCCATCTTCGATTTGCAAACGAAAGAATCCCCTTAATTTTAGTCCGTCTTTTGTTATTTGGTTTTTCATAATACTCCTTAAATGTAATTTAAACTTTTATTGTTGTCAAGCTATAGATATATTACTCAAATTTCCACTCCCGTCATAGCTTAAAGTTTGAGTCCCTACGGTAGTGCCGGCTAACTTATAGGTCATGCTGGTTAGATTACCACCCGTATAGTCAAGTACCGTTTCATCATGATCGGGTACGCGGTTCGTCTTCCTTTTCCAGTTTGAACCATCCCATTCATACCCAGCGACTCGCTTCGCTTGGATGTTATCACCTGTTTTGACCGGGCTGATGTGTTCAGCTTGAGTAATTGATTCAGAGCCCTGAGAGTAAGGTTCAGCCATAGAGGGCCTCCTGTTGTAGTCTCAGAACTTCACTCTGTTTATTTAGTTGAACAAATTTAGCTATTCGCACCAAACGATCTGGCGCATAAGTGATGCCTAGTTCCATTTCTACGCTCCTAATGATCTGTAGCACATTAGCAAGTTCTACGGAGCCAGCCTTTTCTGCAGCCCACTGGTAGACGTTCCTCAGTTGCCGCTGGGTAACTTCATTAAAGCGATCAATGCGGCCAATATCAAAATAGTCGGTTAGTTGCATACCAATAGCGGGGTCATTTAATTCTATATTAGTCTCAAAGGCACTCGGTTGTGGCGCTTCGTATACTACCGGTGCTGGTACGTGTATGTTTGTTTCTATTTTCGCGGCTAGGTTGGCGGCTATGGTTGATTCATCCATTTTTGTTATCCTCTAAATTGAGTATACCACTCTTAAAGAGAGTTCCAAAGATGCTTTCTTGAGTCAAACGTACGCTCATCTTCTGGTGATAACTCATCGTTCTTTTTATAGGTGTAGTCTTTTTCTTCTCCTGTAAAAGCGGGGTGTTTATGTACTATACATTCATCCGTTATTCTCGCCCACACATTCCGTTTTTGAGCAGTTTGGGTAAACTCTGTATCAATGTAGTTGTGGCGGTAAGGACCAAATACTCTATTGGGCTTATCCACTACTCCTGACATCTCCTCTATATATTTGCGCCGGCAGAATGAAATAGTTGAGTAGCTAGGAGAGTATGCACCGTCGTGAGCCCCCAGAACCATTACTTCTTGGTTAGCGTCTAAGTATTCGATATGTTTTTCATCCCAGTTCTCTGGGAAATAGAAATCATCATTTGCGTGGAACCAATACTCTTCATTAGATTGTTCGTAAATTGTTTGTATTGTGTCTGAGTAGCCTTGTTTTCCGCTGTTTATAACTACTACATCACCCGTCTTTTTAGCAGTTTCGATTGTTTCTGTATCAAACGGTTCTACGCCCCAATACAGTACATAGCTGTTTTTAGTATTAGCCTTTATATTATCAGACACTTCCTGTAGCTTACCCGGACGCTTAAATGTCGGACAGTAAATTCCTAGTCTTGCCATTCTATTACCTTGACCGTGGGTAGCGGTATGATTAGTTTCCCACCGTTTCTAAGATATTCTTCTTCTCTCTGTATTATCTCATCGGCAAAAAACCAAGGCCCTATTATCATGGCGTTGGGGTTGTCTAGTCTGGCCTGCGCTTCTGATATGATTGGTACACCTATTGCGGTAAAGTTCTTGCCTACTTTTGCGGGGTTACGTTCTACTGCAGCGTCTATAAGATTGTGGTCAATGTCTGCACTCTGCCAGATAGTTGCACCTCTAGTAGATGCAGCAAGAATGTAAACTACTTCATTGTCGTCCTTTAGTTGTTTTACCATTCTGTGTAGCTTATCTAGTTCTGTGGATACGCTGGTTGCAAAATCCTTATATGTCAGAATACTGTCTAGCCCGTAGTCTTCCTCTATAAAGCGTTGTTTGTAGACTGATTTATCTACATCAAATGTGCCTTTGTGAGATACAACCGTTCGGATAGAGCCACCATTTACCATTGATAGATATACCTCATTTACTTCTAAATCATACTTATCAAGCAAATGTTCTAGGCTTTTAAGTGTGTAATACTCTAAGTGTTCGTGACAGAAGTTATCTATCGCGCTTAATTCCATTGTTGTAAGCAGGTAATTCTGTTGGATTATCCATACTCCATGCCGAGATAAACTTTGGGCCACATCATCTACAAAGGCATTTGGATCGGGCATATCATAGAAACAAGATATAGACGTGATAACATCAAACTTCTCTCCACCTAAACAGGCATTATTGAAATACTCGTTAATAATCTTATTTGCGTGTGCCCCAGCTTGTTTACATAGGAATGTTACGGGGTCTACGCCAACTCTGTACACATCTTTCGGTACAAAACTTAGTAAAGTACCATCATTACTAGCTATATCTAACCAGTTTGTAGGGTCGTTCTGGTACTGGAATGCGTGAGTTACGATACTGTCTAAGTCATTTTTTATAGATTCACTAATACTTGATTTAAACCCGTATCTATCGTGATATATTTCGTGCTGTGGTGTTGAGTGTTTTAGCTGTACGAGCGTACATCGTTCACAGAATACTGCCACTAATGGGTATTTTGGGGTCTTACTGTCGTCTTCTCTAAAGTCAGATAGGTACTGATTCCCTAGATCAAGAAATTGTGTAAGCCTTTCACCACCACAACTCCTACACTGTTTGATATTTTTCACCCTACTCCCCTTCTTTTGTTATGTATCTAAAATACTTATATTTAATCTCTGGTCTGTAGTACCGTTTATTATCTTCTCTGGTCACTGTACCAAAACTTGTATCGCTGCTATCGTGGTTGTATATGTACATAACCTCATCTATGTAGTTCTCTGTCTTTACTAGATCTCTAATACTATTGGCCCAGTTTGCATCTTCACTCGCACCAGTACGTGTAAATACTCCCTGTAGGGCAATGCTGCGCCTAATTGGGTTAAGGTGTGTAATATCCCTATAGTATCCATCGTAGTCTGTACGCCAATTTTTATGTTCTAAACTATGGAATACTGGGGGCATTTCTTTGCCGTTATTAAGTAGTTTTACCTTGAATCCGACATAATCTTTTCCTAGGTTGCACATAATTTGTTCACAATAGTATGTTGGTACGGTGTCGTCATCATCTATGAAGCATACATACTCGCCCTTAGCTTGGTTAATTAGCTCTTGACGTATCCCGCCTATTGATAATTCACCATTATTCCAATACGCTACTATCTCTATCTCGTCGTTGAATTGTTTAATCTGGGTATTTAAATCCTTTACAAGAGATTTGAACCTAGTTTCTCGTCTACCTAACGTGGCAATAAGAATTGAGAGTTTCATCCACGCTCTTCTCTTAATCTGCACGCCTCACTTACCAACCCCTCTAGTATCCAAATGTGTTCTTCGGCACATAAGTCCGGATAAGATCGTTCTACATTTGTAAGGTTAGGCCAGTCTTTTTTTTCTGGTACTGGTACTACAAAATCCTGTATTCTTTTCTGTCGATACATTTCGTAGTTTGCTTCGTGGTCTGTCATCTCTCAAAGTCCTTTATCCAGCCCGTAGCAGTTGCGGCCCAAGATTGCGTACGTGCCCAGGTCATCATCTGTAGTCGTATAGACTCTTGATACTCTGGGTCTTTTAGTACTTTTATAAGCGCTTGTTTGAATTTCTCTAGCTCTTCTTTATTCCATTCACCCACGGGTGTATTTTCGTCATGTGGACTCATTTCAAGTATCTCTCCAAACTTGACTGTCTCTTTCAAGGCGGCAAAGTTACTTGACACCGGTATTGCGCCACCGGCCTGTGCTTTAACAGCAGTTATGCAGTAAACTTCTGGGAATGGACACGGGTAAGCCCATACCCCACTCTTGAATATCTCTTCGTTTATCTGTTTGTGGCCTATCTTTCCGTGGTCTGTTACTCCATCAAGTTTATCTACCCAATGAAGCATTTTCTCTTTCCAGGCCATGCGTTCAGGGTTGCTTCTATTAACAGTGTCGTAACTACCCCAGCCATAGTAGATATCCATAGTAGCCTCTGGTACGGCCTTCTTAACATCGTCCCACACCTCATAAATTAGCTGTAAGCCCCTCACATGACTTGACATATAAATTACTCGGTGTGGGTCTCGCTCAAATTTTCCGTCTAGTTCTATGAACTCTTCTGGGGTTATTCCATTACCAGATACAAAGCATTTCTCTTCTGGTATAAATGGGTATAGGTCTCGATGATACTGAGATACGAATATAATGCGGTCTACGTTCGCTAAACGTTCGTCTATGAACTCTTCTTTGTCCATAACATCGTGTAGCCAGAGATAACTCTTACGGGCATTGATCTTCTTATCAAACTGTTCTGGTGAGCGCCAACTAATAAATATGTCAAAGGTGTCTTTGGAGTTAAATTCCCAGTAGTGCTTGTATACGACTCCGCTTTCTTCGTCATTACCAGCCTCTTCGCCGGGTGTACCGTATACAACTACTTCATATCCTGCGTCCCATAGCTCTCGCCCGATACGGATAACAGCTTCTTCACTACCGCCAAGTCCTTTCTCCATGCTCTTTGGCCCCCAGTTACCGAGTGGACCCCATCCACAGAGGATAACGATACTCTTCTTGGGCCATACTTTCGGTTCTCGGTAGTAGTTACGGGCGCTGGTAACAAGTGGGTTGTCCTGCATCTTAGTTGGTAGTGCATCTAAGAACGGTAAGATTTTACTTGTCTCTTCGTCTTCTTTGAGTTTCTTTATAAGTTGGTTGGTGGCTTTGGTTAGGTCTCGTATCTCTACTACTTGGTCAAGTACTTTTCGAGCGTCCTGTAACTCTGGATCAAAGGGACGAAGTTTAAGTGCTTCTGTGAGCCATTTCTGTCCCTTCTGAAGACTTTTACCACCAATGTTGGCGTATGCTTGGCTTAGAGCTTTATATGCTCTGTACGTACTGTCCATGGGGCGATAAACACTAGCCATTGGATCTACCTTCTTAGCAACCGCCATTTCAAGCCAATATACGGCTTTTTGCCAGAGCTGGTCACGTATTTCTAATTCGCCAAGTTCTACGTATGGATTGGGGTCATTAGGATTCTCGGCAACGGCTCGCATATAACAACCCCTAGCCTTATCCAAATCCTGCATAGCATCATAGATCATGCCAAGATAGACGTAGGCTTGTGAGCGTTCCTCGGCCCAACCAGATAGTGTTAAGTACCATTCTAATAAGTCTTTAGCCTCCATTAGTCTATTGGCGTCTACATAATGTGTTGCAAGGTAGTAGAGAATACGGGGGTCGGGGTTAGACTTACTGTCATTAAGCATCTGCTCTAGTATTAAAATGTTTCGGGCGAGGCTTCTATCACGGCGCTTCTCGTCTGCATGATGGACTACCCAAAATTCTTCATTCATAACCTTGCCGACCTTACGACGTTCATTTAGGGTCTCATGTACAGTTACTTTGCTATTTGAGAAGCTAGATTTCCAGGCGAATGAGTCATTGTTTCGAACTACGCGAGCTACCCAATGTGAGACAGTTATGTTGTCATACTCGTCATGTGCGTAATCGTACTTGATATAGATGCCGTCTACCGTATTCGGAGTAATGGCGCAGACTTCTTTTATTTTCTCTGGGTTCTCAATAGTATCGTCGCTATCTATCCATAGTATAAAGTCGTACTCTTCTGGCACACGAGCGAAGTTGGCGTTGCGAGCTCCCACAAAATCACCCGTCCATATAGTCTGCTTAACATCGGCTTTGTGTTTCTTAGCTACGTCTAATACTTCTTTGGCGGGTTTCGTACCCTCTGGGGCATTTATGTCTAGGAAGAACTGGTCTACGTGCTTCTTGAGGTTTCTGAGGCATTTGTCGAGGAGGGGGGCTTCATCTGCGGTTCCTTTGACAATTAAACAGGCTGCTAACTTCATATTATCCTAAATTGCGGGAAGTTTTTAATAAACCATTCGTGTTGAGAGTTATCTTTGAACATAGCTGGGTAGGCTAGACTGATTTCAGCCTCTAGTACTACTGGGAGTGATAGCCTAACCCTAGCGTCTATTTCTTTAGATTTTATACCTTTTGGGTTGAACCTGGCATTTGCACCGTCTAGTTGGTGGGCCCGCTTAGACTCAGCGACGCACATCTGTATAAATTTCTTACCGCTGATAACGAAACCCTCTACCTGAAACTTACGTCGTTCGAAATTCTTAATAAGGGTCTGTATATTCTTCTTATCCCAGTCATCAGGCTCACCAACGGCTTCACTCCAGTGATCCAGTTTATCGTGTATACGCTTTGCCATGTTGTATTAAAAATATCAGACAAACAAAAAGAGCACAAATGAATGTACTCGATTTGCTCGGTAGGCTGTGTATAACCTATCCGACGAAATAGCCGCTGCGGTATGCAGAGCTCTTCTGGTTTAGGGCTTCTAGGGTGAATTCACCTTCGAGTAGACCCTTGGTAGCAGAACCAGTCTTGCCAAGCGGTGTTAGCTTAGGCTGTCGGTTTACTAACCATGCGCGTCGCCACTTAGAGCTGTCAACTGCTAGAACACCACTAGTTGGGATCTCGCGGCTAAATGCGATTCGGTGTGTACCGAATGCACTAGTGTAAGTCTCAACACGTAGAGTCTGTGTGTAGTCGTTAGCGTTTAAGTTTTGAGTTGTCTTGGTGCTAAAGCGATCAACTACCAATTTGAGGTAAGAAGGCAATAGTACTAGGTCAACTGTTGAGTCAGTACCGTTATCGTAGATACCGCGAATGATATCGTTGAATTCGGTTTCTGTGAACGAAGTACCGGAGTTACGAGCAGTCTTGTTCGTAGTGATAAGTGCTACTGCACCATCCATACGACGAGCTACACCCGAAGAACCTGATGCACGGGTACCAGTGATAGCTGCTTTTTCCATGTCTCGGTTCAATTCAGTCATAACTTTGTCAGCCTGGTAAGTGAACGGATCACCCATACCGTAGTGTGGGATAGCTGATTCAGTATCAGATACAACTACGTTCTTACGGAACAACTGAACGATGTTAGTCGTTCGAGTAGGTTGCGTGTGATCGACAGTTGTAGGGTCACTTGATTCAATCTGGGCGTTGTCTGCGCTTGAAGCGTAGGTATCAACTTGCCATTCATGAAAAGTGTTCATTGCCAATCCTTCGCCGATAGCGGATAGGAAAGGTGTTGATGTAAAGTCGAGGTTTGTGATCTCTGCTTTAACATCTTCTGGACGGGTAGTGTCCATGTGGGTTATTAGGCCAATAGGCATTTTATTTCTCTTTTCTTTTAGTTTTTTAACAGTGTGGTAGCTACTGCTGGAATCCGGCCATCTTGCGCATAGCTTCTACGCCTGGGATGGAACTGATAATTTCAGCTCTTGCTTGTTTGTCCCCGTGTGCCATGCGTCTGAGCTTTTCAGCCCTATCTGCGTCTGGAGGATTAGGATTTGCTGGGTTATTGGGTGTTACAACTGCTTTAGTAACAACTCTGGACTGGATTTTCTCTAATTTGGCTTTGAGAGTTTCTTTAGACTCCTCAGTTGTGTCAGTTAAACTCAATCCGGTTTCCTCAGCAAGTTCAATCACTTCTGCGGGGAACTCTTTGAAAACTTCTTGTTTGGCTGTTGCTAGTTCTTTTGACCGCTGCTCTGCTTCACGCTCTGCTTCCAGGGCTTCTAGTTTCGCTCGGTTCTGCTCTGCAACAGATTTCCACTCGTTGTTCTCTTCTAGTTGCTTTAGTTTTGCGGCTTCGTCTTCAGCGGCTTTTTTATCAAGTTGATTCTGGAGCTGGTTAGCTCGCATTGTCGCTTGGGCTGCTTCTTTCTTAAGTCGTTCCACTTCGGCTGTGTCCACTGTGTTGACCTGTGGTGCAGGTACACTCGGTGTAGCATCGTTTTTGGGCACGACAACCGTTTCACTGTTAGGTGTGTCTGTCATATTTGTCCACTTTCTTGCTTACTAAGTCAGCTTTATTGCTGCTTCATTTGTCATTATAACAGAATAGGCGTAAAGTCAAGATATGCTAGAACTTATTTCAGCGGGTATTATATTCTTAGTTTTTGGAGCGATAGTTGTGGGTCTCTGGAACTTCTTAGAATGGTTGTTTAGTCACAGGAGCTAGGGTTTTCTGTTTCTTGCCCTTAGCCAGTGTCTTTGGTACTTTAGGTGCTTTGTATTTGCTTGATGCGTCAAAGCTAGGGTTAAACGGCATATTTAGTGGCGGTAGTGTATATCCGTTGAATTGCCCTGGTGCTGGGGACTGATAGAGAGCATCTATAGCCTCATTGCTAGTATCTCCCTTGAGTACGCGTACCCAGTTCTGTTGTAGTGGTGTCAGCCTGCTTGCCTGATCCTGTGATATGAAATCTTTACTATTCGTACCAATGAAGTTCTGTACCATACCCCTGATGGCAGCGTTCTTACCGGGTAATCCAAGCACTCGCCCTGGATAAGTGAACGTGGAGTTTATTAGGTCTGTTAGTGCGGTTGCAGCGCGAGCCTTTAGGGAAACTGGGGTATTTCGAGGGAACACGTTACCCGTCTTAGGGTCTACGTATGGTGTGTTGAGATTGATTAGACCCTGACCGTCTAGTATCTGCGTGATGACGCCCAGGGGTAGTCCGCCTAGCTGTCCTAAATCTGCTGCACTATTTATGCTACCGTTAAGTAATTTGAACGTACTCTCTATAGAGTTTATCGGTGTTACCCAATTAAATAGTTGAATAGCGTCCGCGTGTTGGGACTGCCAGTTTATTCCTTCGTCACTTTTTAGCCAGTCTTTCATGGTGAACATGGAGTGGAGCACAGCTTTCTGAATAGATGGCGGTTGTTTAGATAGGGCATCAGCGGCGAGCAGAGTTACTTTAGCGTTATATCGCATAGGGAAAAAGGCTAGGTTCAGTGTTCGAGATAGTGGTGAGGCCAGAACACCTTTATTCGGATATTGAACGATTGAACGAAGCGCATCATCTATCATTTCTGGATTCTCGCGCACGAGCGCCTGTAGATCTTTACCCTGATGGTTGGCTATATCTAGTGCAAGCCCGCCAAGATCCCGCTTCTGTCCATTAGTTAGGTTAGCCGTTATGCGTCCTAATGTTACATCGCCAGCTGCCTCACCTGGGAGTTGTCCTTTGAATATGCCACCCTTTTCAAGTATGCGGGCCGCATCATCTAATTTAGACTTTGGTTGCATCCATACTAGGTTATTTGCTTGTACATGAGACAGTATCTTAGTCTCGGCACTTTCTTGTAGGCGAAAGAACGGGTTATAGGTATAGCGAAGGGCTGATTGAGTCCGAGCATACCACTTCTGCATTGGGTTTACCCCGTAAAGTGTATCTACTATTTTTTCTCCAGCCCCCCGTATTTCTAGCGGTACATCTTGAAAGCCTTTAATAATCGATTGGCGAAGTTCTTTGGCGGCATCTGCTGTTATCGTGCCGGTTTTAGTTTTAAGTGCTTGTTGTATTTCACTAACCGTCATTTGTCGTACATCTGTTAGGGAACTCTGCCCCGCACTTATCCTACTCAACGCGTGTATACCCGCTTTATCCTCGATGAATTGTTGGAGTTTGGCTAATATCACCTCTCCGCCCCTGGCCATGTCGCCATCAACACTTAAACCCAGTGTTTTGCCTACTTCTGTGGCGCTAATCCTAGCGACTACGTGTTGGCTTAGTTGCCTACTAGCATACTGGTTAGAGTCTTGGGGTGATATGCCCATCTTCTCGAAGATTTTAGCTATAGTTCCCATAACTGGTGCTGGTGCTGCACTTGGGTCAAATAGGTTGGGGTCCTTTATGGCGTTAGACACCAGTTTAGTTAGATTTTCGGTTTCAATGAAATTGTTTTTTACTTCACGTAGAGGTTCGGCCATAACGTAGCCTAATTTAGCGAGTTTCTGTTGTAGAGGTTTTGGCATGTACTTGCTAGAACCAATGGCTGCGTCTATGGATTGGATGGTACGGCGAGCCTCCTCAGCGGTGTTAGAATTCTCGATGATGTTATCAAGTTGTGTTTTAAGACTAAAGTTATTAGTGAACCCAACTTTATCCCCAATCTCATTAACAAGTGCTTTCCACGCCTCTCTATTATCCCCCAGTTTAGCAATACCATCGGCCACGCTAGTTCTAGTAGCGGCATCCCATCTAACGGGTACGAGTTTCTTTGCAAGTTCTGGGCTTATATTGCTTGTACCGCTTTTTAGGTAGGTTTGGAATATCTCAAAAGCATCCCGATGTTTCTGTATATCTTCCATGATTGCTTGTGGGGTTAGTGTGGATGGATCAAGGTGTGAGTAACTACTAAGTATGTTGTCTACTGCTCGCCTTACATCACCCCTAGTTACGTTTAGGTTTGAGTCTTGGAGTACTTGAGCGTACTTTTTAATGTTGGGGTCGCTAGAATTGGCTATAAACTCGCCAAATTGCTTCCAGTCTTTAGTACCTATCCGCTTACTGATTTCATCTAGTACTGAAGCCTTGCCCTTGGCGCTCTTACTGATAACTGTCTTCGTATAGCCTGCGATGTCTTTAGCCTTGCCTAATGGGCCGCCGTTAAGTGTTTGTACCGCTAGCCAAGCTGCATCTGTAGCTGCACCCTTGTACTGCCCATCTAGTAGGTGTTTATAGAGACTTTGAGACTGGTCGATATTAGATTGATAGAAAACAGGGCGCTTTATAAGAAGATCGATTGCTAGTTTTTTACTATTCCTCATGGTGAACTGCCAAGCTGACTCACCCGCTAGTTGTTGAGCTTCTTTGGCGGCCATTTCGCTTAGATTGCGTGTGACTAGGTTGCGGATTGCACCATTCTTCATCATTACTCTCTCTAAGGTGGTTGCTCCCTGTTGGATGGTAGCATCTAGCGCTTCTTTGGATATGACTTTGTATGTGCCCTGTTTAAGCCCTTGTTCTATAAGGGTTTTTCCACCAACCTCTGCTAATCCAAGACTACCTAGACTGATTACGTTAATTGCTGTTTCTACTACGTCTTTAGCTCTCTGCTGCGGCGTAGGGCCCTGTAAGATTTTATCGTTCTCTTTACTGATGTCGCTGTAGGCTTTAGACAAATCCATATTTGCTTTTGCGAAGTTTTCTTTGGACATTTTGCCCGATTTGTAGGCTTCGTTTATGGATTTTTGGGTACTATCTAGTTGACGAGTCGCATCCGCAACGGCTTTCTGTCGCATAGGCAACGTTTTCATATCTACATATGTTTGTGCTGCCCCTTTTCCAGATTGGTATATGTCTACGGCGCTGTTCTTAACAAAGCCGACGCCCGCTTTTCCCGCTTGGCTCAGTAAACTACCCGTCTGTTTAGCTACGTCTAGGGAGTGTTGCAAGAATCCTGAAAATCCACTAGCTTGCGGTGCTTTAGACGCAAGTGGAGCACCGGCTGGACCGCCAGTATATGTTTGGCTTAGTCCACTAGTGTATTGCCCTATCTTGTTGAATACCTGGTCGAATTGTTGAGTAGGCGTAGTGTTTTGTGCCTGTTGGGCCATTTGATCGAATTTATCGGAAGCTGAATTAGCCATACTTTATCTCCAAGTTAGTGATGAAGGTGCTGCCCCAACATTATTCGCATAATTGCCAGCGTAAGTATCGCCTTTTGAACCTAGATATTTAAGTAGTTGACCGAAGTCAGTTTTCGTCTGTTGAGCATATGTTAGAGCTGAGATAGCTTTTCCGCCCGAATCGGTGAAGTTAAAGCCACCGCCATTACGTTGAGCCATGCCCGGAATAAAGTCACCCGCATAGTTGTAGTACTTACCGCCGATAGCACCCCTTGATTGATAGTACGGCTGCATCTGAAGAGCAGATTGGTAGGCTTGGTTCGAAATAGTCCCTGCTTTATCTGGGCCGTTATACTTAATGCCCTGAGATTGTAGGTAGTTTCCAGCTAACTTAGATAGTACGTCTGCTGTTCCCTGAGCATAGGCTGGTTTCTGATTTGTTGCTTGGTTTGCCATAGTTATCGCTTTGTTGAAGGTCGCCAGTTGTTTTGCGGTTTGTAAGAAGTCAGCTGTTCTAACGAGACTGTTAGCACGTTGTTCAAACCCGAATTGTCCCGATATATGAGTTTGTTGATTAAGATTGTCTACTTTATACAGTCCGCCAAGCCCCTTGCGATCTATAGCTATGTTATAGAGGTTTTTACCTGAACCATCTACGTACTGGAAGCCTGTATCAGTTTTAAGGAAGTTTATCTGAGAATTTTCTGGAAGTCCTAAGTCGGTTGCTTTGAACCATTCGTTTGTTTTGGAACTAAGCTGTGCTGAGTACTGTCCCGTTTTTTCGTCGTACTGGACAGAGCCAAAACCTAGCTTCTCTAGTTGTTTCTTTTGGGCTTTAACGGTCTTATCGCTACCCGATACCCCAGAGGTAAAGTTAGTTGTCGCCTGTTTTATGATATTACCTTGTTCATCTACTCTATAACCTGCTAGGGCTCGTTTTGTGAGGCCAAAAGCACCTGTATTCTTGTCTTGAGTCTGTCCGTATAGTCCTGGGTTAGTTGCAAACTCTTGGGCTTGTTGGTAATTTAATTTACCCGCTGGTGTATTAAATGTTTGACGACCATCGGCTATCTGTTGGGCCTTGTCCATGTATTCCGAGGCTTTTTCTGGGTCTGTCATGCTGATAGCTTCTGAGGCAAGGCCGTAGTATACCCCAATACCCTTCATTGTTCCAGATATGAGTTGTCCTATATTAGTAGAGATATCTTTTGGTAGTTTTTCACCCGTTAGACTCTCTATAAGTGCCCGGTTTTTATCGACGAAAGTTTTAGCAGCCTCGTTATACGCTGTTTGGCCACCTTTTGCGAAAGCATCGCTCATTGATTGTAGGCCAGCCTCTAATGATCTGCCCATACTGAGGTTAGACGCTGCGCCTGCTTTGGCCTGTTGTTCTGCATATTTCTGTTGCATTTCCCCAAGACGTTGTGCTGAATTCTGAGCGGCTACTGCTTCGTTCTGGATACTAACAGCTAGCGAATCAAGTTGAGAGTTGAGGTTTTGGGCTAACCCGTACTGTCCCATGTCTTGAGCTTGGCCCATGAATTCTAATATCTTGTTGTATTTATCCATGCTAGTCCCGCGACCTTGAATAACCTCACTCGTTTTGCGCTGGATTTCATTACCGACATAGCCCTTATAGGCGGAGTCTTTGGCTTTTTGGATGGTCAAAGCCATACTTGGGTCAGAGGCACTTTTGGCTCTTTTATCTAGGTATGCCGCGTATTCTTGGTAGTTGTCATAGGTCTGGTAAGAGTTATTCCAGTTATAGGCAACCTCTGCGTCTTTTTGAGACTGTATTTTCTTTTGTGTCGAGCTCGCACTTCTTAATAGTGAAGATACCGTTGGCATACTAACCTCCGTTTTGCTGGTTAGTCTGGTTTAACGCACCTTGTGGGCCGACTGTTGTAGCACCTGAACCCGGCTGGCTTACCGGTCCAGTTCCAGGTTGATTTTGGGCCGGGGTTGCTACTGGTCCTGCCTGCTGTTGTCCACCTTGGCTACCCTGTTGTGCTTCTGGTCCGAATATTTGTGGGTAGTTAGCAGCAAGAGAGGCTTGCAGGTCTGCGGTTGCGGCTTGAACTACCATCTGAGCAATCATTGGGAGTTGTTTACCAAGGATAGCTGACGTAGTGGCGTCGTTCATTTCGTCCCTAATGCGATCTATTTCTTCTTTAGTTTCGCCTTGAGCCTCTAAGTAGGTTTGTAGACTCATGGTTCCGGTGTTAAATCTGTTTAGGAGCATGCTTTGGTACACTGGATCTTCCTTTTGCATAACTGAAGGCCACATAACTTTGAGCGACCAGTCTTCGTTCTTGTCTACAAGATCTTTAACTTCTGGTATATATAGGGCGATAGTTTCTAGCGCATCGGTGAAGATTTGCTTGATAACTGGTCCCCATAGTTGCTTTTTAGCTTCTGCGATGTCGGATGTTGGCTTCATAGAAGTCATCAGAGCTTGATTAGAGTTTAGTGTGACACTAGGATCATCGAATAGAACTCTTGAGATACCCGTTTCACGCACGAACTGTTCTTTAAGTTCGTCCATCTGTCTACCGAAGTCTAGCCCATTGGCGTCACCTGTCTGCAGGGGAACAATATCCTGTCCTTCAGATAGGGGTAGGTATTCTACTGCTCTTGCTTGAGGTTTAGGCATCTGAGTATCAAAGCCGAAGCCGAAAGCCTTGAATTTCTGGAAGTTTATCTTACTGGCGAGAGTCCTCCAGTCGGAAAGTGTCTCGATGTAGGTCATGTTGATATTTATAGCGGCGTCGGAGATGTCTGACATACCCCAAGGTCGGCGTCGTTGTCGCTTGTTATAAAGTAGGTAGTACTTTGGTATCTTTTTCTCGTCGTCTAGTAGTCGAGTAATCTTATCCCCAATAATAAGGGCGTTGAGGGGTTTTTCTTGGCCTACTTTACAACGAACAATCTTACCGTTGTCTGCTTTCCAACCTTCTAAGATACCAGTTACTTCTAAAACAGTTACCATCGGCTGGGTGAACGTCTGGTTGACTGATACCGAACTGTTATAGGTAGAAATTGCGTCTAGTGGTTTGCCTAGGGGGGAGGTTTCTACATCTTCTGGAGCACCATACTCACTAATAGCTTCCTGTTTAGTGATCTGGTAGACGTAGGCGTAGGCTTGTGCCTCGCGGAAGTTGTCTTTTGACCATAGAACGTAGAGATTTTCGATGGATTCTATTTCACATAGCTCGTATTTCTTCTCATCCTCACTATAATAGGCTTTAATAGCGCTCGTACCGACTGCCGAACAGTTTTCTGCGAGTGCAGACCAGAAAGCATCGCCACCATTATCGTCTATAACGGATTTTATAAGTCTCTGGCGGTGTTCTGCATACTCTTTGCTCTTAGCGTTCTCCAGTTCAATGCGTTCTCGGTCCTTTTGGTCGGAAGAAGTGCTTGAATCTTGGGCGTCATAGGTAGAAACAACGTTAAAACCGCGGCCCATGAACATGTTTTTGTGTATTTCTACGGTTCGGCGAAGCCAGTTTACGCTAGTAGCATCGTGTCCTATCGGTATATCGAGGGATTTTTCTAGTCTATCGCCATAAACGTAGTCATCATTCTCGATTATTTTACTGTTGCGGTTGTTTATTTCAGTGTCCATAGCCTTGAATGCACTACGGGTCTCAGCTACAAAGTCGCTTACTAGTGATTGGTACGTTTTGTTTTTGCTATTTTCGTTTTGTTTGTTATCCATGATTTACTCTTTTATATTACCATGATACCCATTTAATAGTTGCTTGGAAAGTGCTCGTTTCTGATGCTAACCAACATGCTAAGGCTAGACTCAGTACCCTATCTGTAGGAATGTTATCATCTTTTTCCTTGTATATCGATAGTTGTTGTGTTAGTTCGGCATTATTTTCTGGTATTTTAAGTTCTTTGCCGGATAGTAGCTTTCTAAGGGCAAGGAGTATGTCAGCTTTCTTAATTGACTGGTTTTTGGGTCGTGCTTCGTTCTTATTCTCACTCCGGCGTTTTTCTGGTTGCCAAGAGCCGTAACATTTTGTAATTATCTGGATATGGGGTGGTAGATCGAGATAGAAGCGGGCACTTTCTCCGTTCCATGTCTCTAGCATGATTCTGAGTTTGTTTGTTGATCCGCTATAGGCGTCACATAAGTCTAGGAAGTCGTTGAGGTGCATCTGGGGACTCTTGGAGTTCCCCTTAGCGGCTACCATCTTTACAAGTCTAAAGGGTTTTTCGGTTACATCTAAGACGGTGTATACCATTTCGTCACTACCCATTGCCGTATCGACACCGATAACATAGTTGTGGTTGTCTTGTCGTCTTACCCCGTCGTTTAAGTCTTTATCCTGAGCGTCTAATATAGACTGGGTATCATAAAGAGAGTCACCACCGAACACGAATTTGCCGTGGAGCACTTGGTCTTTTAGGGGGTTATCTGCGAATAGGTCGTACTGCTCTTGTATCTGTTCTGGGTGGAAGAAGTCGTTGTCCCTAAGTTGGCCTTCCATAGTGTAGTAACCGTCTATACCTAGAAGCCCCTTTTGGTACATCTCGTAATGGAAAAGTATGGAGGGGCTTGTCTGGTCTGGGGTGCTTGGTATATGGAGGGGTCCTCTCCAGTCAAATAAACGTGCTAGGAAGGTTCCATCAACTTCATCTCTAAGGTGCTGGCTACGTCCACCTTCATCATAAGTAATAAGTCCATAGGGTTTACCCTCTAGGGAGTCAGCGGCACTACCACCTATAGTTCGGTGTTCTATGTAGCTGTTATTTGAGAAGAACTGTTTAAATGGGGAGCTGTTTAGGGTGCGTTCCTTGAGATAGAACCACTCTAATTGGCATTTGTTGTTCACTATTCTACCGTCGGGAGTATATATACTGAACCTAGATGTCATTATTTGGTCGATATACTTGAATACCGGCTCTACAAGTGTCGCATGTGGCGCTACGTTTGCTGTTCGATACTCGGCTTTGAACCAAGTTTCTCTGTTACCTGGGGGTATACCGAACTTATAGAAGAGGTACCAGATCTGTAAACAGGCTGTTAAGGTAGACTTTCCCCAGCGGTTACTCGGAACTAGGATGTTTATTTTGCTCTGTCGTTCTGTCGTTTCCTTCAGGTAGCGCACCTGCCCCCTGTGTAATGGCATCCCAAGTAATTGTGTTATGAAGATCACTGGGTCCGTTCGTCCCTTGATTAGTATCTCCTGCAGACTCTTCGGAAGGGTCGAAATCTGTGACCGCCTTTCCCTCAACAACTCTTCTATCATATGACCTACTTTCGTTATTTTCTCCACTAGCAAAGAACCACATCATCTCAGCCATGGCAAGTTGCTGATCCTTGACCTTCATTTCGTAATCAGATTTGTCCTTAGCGGCCTTTAATAGATCGCCGGTTCGCATAGTCAGTTCACCGCTTTGTAGTTTCTCCATGCCTTGGTTGATTACTTCGTCCCAGACTTCTTTGCTTTCTATTTGACGTTTGAGGATTTTCTTCTCGGCATCCTTGGCTATCTTTCTAAGGTGTCGATCCTTGTAGTCGCCCTCGCTCATGAACTGGTGCTTCTTTACGTGGTTGAGTAGTGATCGGTAGCTGAATTGGGTTGCGTACTCTTCGTGTATCTGTAAAAGAGACTCTTTACTGGACTTCAGGTAATACTTAGAATTATAGATTCTGTTTAATAGGGAAGTATTTCCCTTTACCTCGTCACAGACCTTACAAAGTTTATTTAGTTTTAGCACTAAGTAGCTCCTTTTCCATTTCTGGCGTAAGGGTGCAAGCTAAATGGTGCACTAGTCCGTTCTCGTGCAGACAATAGCCAGTTGGTTCTATTTCTTTTTTACATATAACACATTCTTTACTCATATTAGTAGTCTAGCACCTCAGCCCCAACCCAATCTCTACTAGGCGGTTTATTGACTTGTATTTGTCCATTATAGCGTCTGAACTGGAAGCCATCTTCCTTATAGTTGAATCGGTAGTTCTCTAGTTCTTCGTCCTGTACGGGAGGTTTATATACTCCTGTGGCGATACTATCGAACGTAACACTTCCGTCACTTACAAGCCCTTCTTTAATCATTCTCTGTTTAATATAATTGTATAGCCCATCTACATTCTCTTTAAGGAAGTGCTGTTTAAGTATTTGATTTATAAAGGCGCTCTTGTTTGTTTTAGGTAACTTGTCCCTAATAGATGTTTCTATGGTGATTGATAGCTTAGTAAGACTCATATAACAGAGTATATCGCACTGTTGGTAGTATGTATAGTCTATTTTCTATAGAATTAGGCTTACAAGGTCTTAATTTCGTAGTCTTTTCCTTGACAGCAAGCTCTCCACGAGGCTGCCTATACTGTTTGAAAAGCTCCCCAGTACCCCTGTTACAAAGGATAAGGGTAATAAGAATTAGGACTGACACTGTGTTCAGGCTTACGCCTGCTTACCCACAAGACACATTATAAGTATGTTATACCTTGTTGCGGTAAAGGATTGGCTTACTTGTTCATGGGCGCTGCAACAGGGGCGATGCGTGTGTTCGTCTTTTGTTCGCTTATGTTGGTGCGTAGTCTTGGTGCTATTTATATCGGTGTTATAGCGGTACATTTGTGCCTACTTTTGCATGTTCGTATTATGTTCATAGTTATGCACAGGAGTATATAATCTTATATAAAGTGCTTGACAGTATTTAAACCATTTGCTATACTGTATATAGATAAATAAGCATAGACCTTACTTATCAGGACAAGACAACATGGCGACAAGTTAAACAGGCAAGCAATCTGCAGTCCAAACCTCTGTCACCAGTCTTACACTTAACGTCTGGTACGTTGCACACCGTGTAGCCACTACGAACATCAGGACGCAAGTCTTAGCCTGTAGCGGTACGCTTTAAACGGTTCACACAGCTACATGGTGCGTGGCGTATCAGATATACATTAACAATTTGACTGGTCAACTGGTTGTATAAGTGATATGCATGAAATAACTGCATGGTAACAAGAGGCGACGTGATAAGCCGACTTATACAATCAAGCTAGTGTTAACCTTGTTTGAGCGCATTACTTCGGTATAACCAATCAAACAAAAAGTAAACAATATAAGTAGGTGTTTACCACTAGCACCAGTTATGGCAATAAGTTATCCGTAAACTACGGCAAGCGTAATTACCTTGCGTCAGGGTAGCCCAGAAGGTAAGAATAGCCACGTCTTACAGCTTGTTGTCATTACTGGCCAGTTAAGTTATCAACTAACATAGAAAGGCTTTAAAGCTATGAAAGTACAGAATCTATACAGCAAAAGAGCTGAAGAACGACGCAAGCAATTCAACAACATAATTCGTGGTATTGATATGGTTCTTATGAACAATATCCCCGAAGTAGATGAATCAGTTTATGATAATTGGCAAGGCGAGTCGCCTATGCGTCAAGATTGTGAGACAGAACAGATAAGCAAAGACGGTGAAGATGACGGTTTAACGTGGTTTCATTGTCTAACACATGATATGGACACGCTAGACGAATACTCATGCGAAGAGTACGAAAATGACGACGAAGTATATCAATGGTTTGCTGTTGGTGACTCTGACGCTGAATTCTTGAAGCGACATGGACAGTACATCACCTACAGTGACCTGCTAGACACCTACTTTTTGGCTATCACTCATTGTGGTACTAGCTGGGACTATGTTGATAGCATGGTCGAAGCGTTTAGCGACTGCTATACCGGACTAGAAAACTTTACAGATGAGAAGAAGCAATAGCCATGAGTTACAAGGTATATTACAACGAAGACTGTCAAAAACTAAGGAGTAAACTCAATGAAAATTAAAGTAATACATCTATTAGCAAGTGGGAGTGATGTACCCGTTAGAATAATAAGAATTGAGGATAAATAATCATGACAACTCAAGAATTCATAACTAAGAACTTTGGTGTCACAAGTACCAAAGAGCGCAAGTGTTCTAGCGTGTTCGCTGATCATAATGGCAACATGTACAGCTACGGGTATCACTATCCGTTATTGTTTACGCTAGATGGTAAAGTATATCGGAATGTAGCCGGTTATAGTAATACAACCGCCAAGCATATAGGGTGGTGTTATGGTTTTGACGCCATAGACGTTGAACTAGACCGCCTGGCCGTTGGTGCGGTTGGTGACGCTATTCGATATGATAATGAGATAGAATTTGCAGTGAACGAGGTTAAACGGTGCTTGAAAGCTACTGTAATAGCGAAGCAAAAAGCTATGGACGCGAAAAAGCGTAAAGATACACAAGTATATAAGTGGCTTGAGTTTGATTATAGCAAGGCGGTTAAACAGTTGGCGAAGGCGGTATAATATGATTCATTCAAGCGGTAATGAGTACGACTATTCAGAGTTAGACGAGCGTTTTACCCCGTTTTATAATAGTGGGCAACGAGTAGAAATTGAGTGGCTAGACGGGTACGAAGATTATACCGGATACGGCGCAAGGACAGACGGTAAAAAAGCAAGGTTTACTGTTGGCAAGTCAACAGGCTGGAAGCCAGTATATTTACAGATATATAGCAAGCGATCTATGGGTGGTCAAGCAATATTATCAAGTGCGGTTAAAAATATCAGGGGGCTATAATGAAAACTGAAAACTTATATAGTGCAAGGGCTGAAGAGCGAAGAAGGCAATTCAATAGGCTGATCAATGGGTGCGACATTTAGCTATGAAATATAAAATCTACTATAACGAAGATTGCCAAAAGTACGGTATACAAAAGCAAATCACCGATTATATGGGTACACACTGGACACAAATACTAATCTATAAAGGTAAAGAAGTTGCACCCTTTCAAGTTGATGGGCGTAAGGCACATTGTTACACTGCATACAAAGCAGTTGCTGAACGATGGCTGAAGGAGCTAACAGCATGATAATCACTGACGAAAAAGAGTTTATAATTCAAAAGAGAGGGCACTAGTATAATGAGCATAGTAAACACAATTACAGATGAGTATGCATTTTGGGACTGGTTGAACGGTGACAAGGACAGTAGTTATTACCACTATTTTAGTCTTGAGGGTGCAAAAGCAATACAAGCATACATGGACGAATACAGCGAAGACACCGAAACAGGTACAATAGAATTTGACCCTATCGCGTGGTGTGTTGAGTTCAGCGAATACCCTAGTGCATGGGACGCTATGGAAGACTACCGGCCAGAGGATATGCCAACAATTGAAAAAGAGGGCATTGACTTAGTTGAACTTTGTGAATTACAGGAGCAAGCGGCCCTAGAATGGTTAGAAGATCGCACAATAGTAATAAAATTTGATAACGGTACAGTTGATGGCCGTGGCATTATCATAAGTGAGTTCTAACTAAATGCAGTACAATAAAAAAATAACCCGCAAAACGGCGTCAAGTAACCTGCTTGAGTGTTATTTTGAGATACTAACAGATGATGGTAATTATTTTTGTAAAGACACGCGCGAAAAAGAGTTGGAAAGAACACTCTGGGCGCACCCCAATGCCGAAGTAATAACGTGGGATGCAGATTCGCATAAAATAATGCTTGATAAGCAACCATTAAGTAACATTTGTAAACCTTGGCAACCATTTGTAAATAAATTGCCTAAACAGAGGGGAGTTGTTGCAGGATATAAAAGTGAATAGTTGTTTTATATAAAAGTTTGATGTAAATTAAGTACAGGAGAAAAGCATATGTTTCATACAAAAGATACTACCGGAGATGGATTCCTAGGAGTATACTCTGGGGCGCATTACAAACTAACCCATAAAAAGAGTCTCAACTTTACAGCAATTTTAGCGGGCGTTGTGTGCATAGTCTTTGGATTATTCGCACTTGGTATTGTTTTCAATGTAAACGTGGCTCAGAAAGCCTTAGACACGCTCATAGCAGGTAAGAAATGACTGAAGCCGAGGAATATATACAAGAAATGGACTCAAATTATCTATCAAGCCTAACGGAAGAAAGTTATGAGGAGAAAACATAGTGAGATCCCACAAAGAACACCTGAATAAGCATAAGGTGTCGATGTTAAAACAAGCAGCTCAAGAGATAATAGCAACTGGCACAAACGAGTTCAGCATAAAAATATACTGGAACGATCCAAACAACTATAATAACTTCCAAAAGTTACGCTATCACGGTCTTGTTGCCCATATTACGAACGATGGAAAAATAGTAAGGGGACAATGGCTAGTTACTAGTAATGGTTGGAAGTTTCTAAAGGGGGAATTAGCCTTGCCCGTATGGGTCGAGGTGCAAGACAATCACATAGTTGCACGATCAGATATTCTTAAAAAGATAGACTCTATCTACGACGGGTCAACAGTTATTGCTACGACTTTTGAGTATAGTGATGGATCTATAAGGCCAGGACCCAGTATACAACCGGCATTGTTTGACTTAGAACTACAACAACCTAAAAAAGATTGGATAAGATAATGAGCAGACCAGAACGCACCAAAACTAGTTACCAGAATCAGGTAGCACAACTAAAGAGGAAGTTAGCCGACACTGAGGCACGTAGAAAGGATTTATTCGATATGTTGAAAGTAAGTAACGCCAAGTGCATCAAGTATAGGTATGCACCAATTACTAAAAGAATTAAATATGTTATTACGAGGGAGATATAATGATAGACATGAATGGTGATGGATTCGTGGGGGATTACAGTGTGAATCTAAAAAAAAGTAGCTTTATATGGGTTGACGTTCTGTTAATAATTGCAGCCATAATGGGGAGTATCTTAGTGATAATAACCCTGCTCGCAATGTTTAACGTCCACTTTGCAACACAACTAGTAAGTTATGTGATCGCAGGTAAATAAGGGGGGCCAATGATTAGAAAGTCGGGAATATTAAACTAAGGAGTTATCATGAACAAATTACTAACCGTTTTAACAATACTATTTACACTAGGTATCACCAGCGTTGCTAGCGCAGCACCATACAAGCTAAAAGCAAGCTACAGGGCCAAATACTGCTATGACGGGGGCACTTACTGGGCAAAGCAAAAAGCAGCCTATCCAGAGTATTATGCGGCTAATAACGCATACTACGAAGCCCATTACGGTGCTAACACTATGTACTGCCCAGCTAGTTAACAAGTTGGTGCGTAGGGTCGTACAACCGCTCCGCTAAGTGGCACACTCTGTTGAGATGTGCAGCAGCCAACAAATCTTAAGTAAATCTAATAATAAGGAGGATATATGAGTAACTCAAACATAGATGAAATCTTCCAGCAGAATGGCTACAACCTCACTCAGATAGTAGGTGAAACAGAATCAACGGTATGGTTTACGCTTACAGACTTTCTAAAAGCCAAGCAAGCTATACAGCAGGAACTCTTAAAAGCGAAACTTCAAGTAATTCGAGATATTAAAAACAGCGAGGGTTATGGCAGAATGCCTATTGGTATGCGAGATTTACTTAGTGATATGTCACAACAGTTGAATAGTGACCTACAAGCTAAACTAAAGGAGATGAATGATGAGTGATATTATAGAAGAAATGGGCGGTTATTTGGGTGATGGTACAGAGCTTGAACCTAGCCGTGAAAATGTTGTCCAGAAGATAAAGTGTCCTAGATGTGACCATCAGTTTGCATGGGGTGATGCTCAAGTAAGCGAAGAACAGCAAGCCATATATGAGTTATACCAACACGGACATTCAATGAGAGCAATAGGCAGAATGTTCAAAATGCACCCAGAGTCAGTAAGATACAGAATAAAAGAACTAAATAGAAATAAGTTTGTTGCCCCCTCTAAAAAGTTGGACACTACAAGGGAGTCAGAATGAAAGATGTAATAAGCGTAGATACAGTAGTAGCATTGTTGCATAAGTGTGACCATGAGCCAGACGAGATAACTAAGTATGTAGTGATTGACCAATCAGAATTTGTACCACAGCTACATTCTCTACTAATTAGTAAGCTACCAGAGAAAGTTAAACTATCTACTTCTGTCTACCAGAATTATGGTGATGGTAACGTAAGCGAACGTATTGGCTACAAGCACGGGTATAACGATTGTTTAGACGATGTAAAGGCTGTACTGGCTGAGATGTTTGGAGTTCAGAATGAAAAATAACTCCTCCCAGAGCAACTCAAAGAGTGAAGATACAAGCCTAGAAGATATACGAAAGTGTTTTAGAGCTACCTACATGCAAACTGAGGGCGATACTGAATTGTTTGATACCGATGAAACAATAGAAGCTATAAGTTTATGGCACAAAGCCGAGATAGCTAAACTCTTTGAACAAATACGGAGTGAAGTAAAATCGCAACCTACATGGGAGTCAAGCACTATGATAGAAGCCGAAGACTTGTTGGAAGCACTAAATAGATTGGAAAAAAAGCAATGAAAATAAATATTGGAATAGTTGCAGCTATAGGCTTTGGAGTCTTTAAGGTAAATGATTCATGGGCTTTTCAAGTACCTTTCATAATCATACTTCTGGAGGAGTCATGAGCAAACCAACAAGTGTAGACGATATACTGGAAGAGTTACATGAGAAGTCGCTCATGTCAGGTATATTCAACGACGGTAAGGTACACACAATGCCATCACACGGCACTGCGGATGGTTGTATTGACGAAGCGAAGCTTAAAATCTCTTCCCTCCTAGAACGTAGTAAGCTAGAGGCTAGGATAGATGAGTTAAAAAGGTCGATTAAACCACAAGAGAGATACGACCATTACTGTATCGAAAAAGAATGGATAGATGACCGTGTCAAAGAACTTAATAAAGTAAAGGAGAAGGAATGAACTGGTTACAAAACTGGTGGGCTACTACAAGGTTCGGTGTATGTATGAGACAACGTAAGGGTTATACATGTAAGAACAGAAAGTGTTTAGGGAATGAGCCACACTAAAGTATGTGAGATATGCCACGGGGATCACACAAAAGCTAAGTGCCCTAATAAATAAGGAGACACTATGAGAAGTAAGCCAGCGTTTTTGTTTAACTTGTATACAGATCCAGAGCTTTATGCTTTATTGGACGTGTATAGAAAATCTCTTGGTTGGACATGGAAGAGGCTTGTATTGGTGGGAATAGCTAACGTAATAAGTAGCCATGATGATAACCCTGATCTTGTGGTGGCTATTGCGGACCATCTGGAGGGGACTAGATGAATGATTTAGAGCGAATAGAGTACTACTTGATTACAAAAGTACCGAAGGTGGACTTACAGGACCTTGAGGTTCTGAGACAATCCCTGCTTAATATGCGGGTAGAGAAGTATATTGAACTAGCGCAATCCAGGGAGAAGTGTAGGCACCCTAAAGATAAAGACCTTACCGATTGGGATAGGCGAGTAATGAATGATGCTATGGTTGCTGAACTACAGGCTGAATATGATTATCTGGTAGGATTAGAAGAACTAGTAAAGGAAAGACTAATTGCTTGCTAGGGCATCCGTTCGATGAACACAATATGAGGTACTATAAAAATCAAAGGGTTTGTCGTAAGCGTTCTGCTGCGAAATGTAAAGCCTGGAGACTAAAAAGGAGACTAGAAAATGGCAATGCAATACAGGGATAGCCTATCGCCGAAGGAGTATGAAGAGTGGAACCAACGTAAAGAGATGTTTGAGATGCAGGCGCAACATGAGTTGGCCGTTAAAGATAAAGAACTAGAAGTTATGCGACTAGAGGCGAAGTGGGCTAGTTGGATGAAACTACCTGTTATGGTACTCATGCTCCCAGTACGCATTTTGTTCGGTATTGCTTTTATATGCTCGGTATTTACCAAGAAAGAGCTACCGCCTGAATACTGGCGCATGGTAAAATAGATACGTTTCCTTCCAGAAACGCAATGCCCTCTCGTTTTTCTATGCTTTACGAGGGGGCTTTATGTTTCTTGATAATCTATCTTGACAGTAAGTGCTTATCGTGCTAATATTAGAGAGTCAATAAAGCATAAGAGCATAGCTCAGAAAGAAAAGCATGACAAAATCAACAAAAGAACCAAAATCTAAAAAAGACTTTACTGGTGTAAAGCGCGCAATATACATACTGGCGTTTGCTTGTATGTTAGCCATAGCTGCCTATTTTGGTATAATGGTAAGCAACCCAGATATGGGCCAGAAGGTGTTAGGAAGCTTTGCAATAGTCTCAGCAATACACTACTTCTATCTAGCGACTAAGTAATTTAACAACCTTAAACAAGGAATCCATTAGCCATTAAGTGGTGTGTAGTAGTGAGGCTGGCGGTGCCCACCCCCTCTAGCCTCTCTCATACGCATCATGGTTATGACGATGAAATACAGAATACTTTTAGCCACTATAGTATCAGCAGTGCTTTTACTCATAGTAGCGGCTGTTACTAAGACCTCTAACAAGGTGCAGTTACAGCAAATTGACATTAAGACTAAAGCTCAAGAAATAGAAGTTAAGACCAAACGAGCCGATGAACTACAGAAACAATTAGAGAACGCTCACGGCGACCTACAGAAGTTAAAGAAGATTGAAGAAGAGAACAAGAAACTTCAAGACGATATAAAGGCCCTACAGGCCGCTAAAGCTGAGAAGGCTCGTATTGCTGCTGCCGAGAAGAAAAGCCTCGCAGACAAGCTCCTGAACACTCAGACGGCCTATGCTGCTAGTGGGAACTTCTATAAGGATTTCATATACCAGCATGAGTCGGGAAACAATCCTAACGCAGTAAACTCGATAGGTTGTCGTGGCCTCGGCCAAGCATGTCCGGGTTCTAAATTGCCGTGTGGGGCAGATTACGCCTGTCAAGACGCCTACTTTACTAACTACGCTTTAACTAGGTATGGTTCGTGGGAAGCGGCATACGCATTTTGGGTACAGCACTCATGGTGGTAAGAAAGAAACATACCCTAGATATAGTCAAGCTCTTCTACGTACCGTTGAGTAGTGAACCTAAAGCACCGCTTCGTGGTAGTAGTTGACTAGCGTACTTTAAGTGTGTTATCGTGCGAATAAGCTAAGTTTACTGAGAAATAGACTAAGCCAGGCACTACGGCTATAGACGTAAAACCGAACAAATACTGGTAAAAGAAAAACCCCGATGGTTAGTCGGGGGTGTCTACTGAGATGCCTTTATACTAGCTTGGGTAGAAACGAGAGTCAAGTGCAAAGTTTGGAATCAAGTTTAAGACAACAGTACAGTAACAGTAGTTTAACGAAGTTAAATAACAGTAACAGTACAGTAAAAGAAATCTTTAGTAATTTAGTAGACGTAATCCCCGATGATGACTATATGCCGTTTTATATAAGCAAGCATCGTGATCTTGGTACGAAGAGATTTGTAGAATTAGCGAATAAGGCGCGGGCGGGCGGTAAGAGTCCCCAGCGTCTTTTCTTTTGGATGTTAAAGAATAACGAACTAGTGAAGTGATGCCCAAATATAGAAGTATTGACTTTAAGCATTTACTATGATACACTGGTATTATCATCAAATAAAAGCATAGGAGCTTATATGAATGAGGTTGAATATAAACTAATCGCCCTAGTGGACGGAGAAGAGGTTTATGAGGTAACTCGTCCTTCTACACTAGAGATAGAACAGATGTTCGAAAGAGCTGAGTATGTGGTTGAGCGCGAGCTTGCTATAACCGAAACTGATCGGGTTGTTATGAAAGCAGAAACTCTAAGAGATAGTTTAAGAGAGGATGGGATAATCATATGAGTAACGCAAAGAATGACATAATCTTAATCCGAGCCTACGAGCTTATAGAAGAGTACACGAGCCATCCAAGTGGCATAGACAAAACTATGCTCAACTATATTGAAGCCAACGATATGGATAATCTACTGGCAACAATAATCAAATTAGAGGGTGAACAGGCTCAAGAATACTTCTACAACTTCGGACTATTAGAGCGTGGAGATGAATATTGAGCGATCTATTTAACACTGGTGTAATTCCGCTGGTAAATGACTACCTGTTACTCGAAGCAGCCCCCGAATGGATAACCAAAGCAAAAGAAAGCCAACAAAGAATACTGGAGCGTTACAGATGAGTGATTTAGAAGAGTTTAGAGATAAGGTCAATAAGTGGTTAGATGAGTACCCTTCAAGAAAAGGTGTAGTCGTATTCTTTGATGGTGCCACCATGCAAATGCAAGACTTCTCAAACCTACCAGGCTTACACGCCGCAGAGTTTGCTACAAAGTATAGAGACTTTGTTCTTAAAGAAGTTAGTCTTGATGACTTTATGTATGAGAAAGTAGACGACAAATGAGCGACCTATATCCAAACTTCAATGGCACAGTTGTCGAATATAAAGCTCTTCATAAGTGGGTACGCACTAACTTCCCAGCTTTAGCAGAGTGTGACCACTGTAGCAGACAGGATGCAAAACAATACGATTGGGCTGCTATAGAGAATAGGTACACCAAGTTACGTGAAGACTGGGAGTACTTATGTAGAAGTTGCCATATTAAAAGTGATGGGCGCATAAATCAGCTCAAGAAAGGGCTAGAGGGTACAGAGCCGTGGAATAAAGGCAAAAAGATGAGCGATGAAACGAGAGCTAAGATGAGAGCTAACCATTGGTCAACTCGACGTAAGTGGCAAGGTAGAGAAAGGGACGAAAATGGCAGATTTATTTAATAGTGGCGTCATACCAGTAGTTAATGATTACCTTTTAGAAGAAAGTAAGAAAGTAAGGTCGTACGGTGATTACTGGTCTGCAAGCTCTGCAGGGTACTGTATGCGTAAAGTAATCTTCGATAGGCTCAAAGTACCACCTGTAACCGAAGATGCCCGTAAACAGCGTGTATTTAGCTCAGGACACATATTCCATGAGTGGATACAGGGCATAACTAAAGCCGCGGGCGTGAGTGTGGCTAGTGAGTTAGAACTTAAAGATGACAAGTTAATGATTCTCGGACACTACGATGACATCATCAAGATAGGCGATAATCTGGTGCTTTACGATTACAAGACCCAGAACAGCCAAGCGTTTACGTGGGCTAAGAAACAACCTGATAGGGGTATGAGCCACTACCATACTATGCAGTTAGGGACCTATATGTACATGTTACGTAGTGGCGATTACCCAACACTCGCCGAGGCTCGTATTCTTAAGATCAGTAAGGACGATCTGCGTATGGCCGAACAGCGTATGCTCTGGACTCCCAATCTTGAGAAGAAAGTCTATGAATACTGGTCTACGCTTAATAGCTACTGGACCAAAAAGCAGATACCTAAGTGTACTTGTGCTAACTATGAGATAAACTCTCGTACTGGTCTTGGGTTTATGGCAGACCCTAAGTATAACCCCTATTATTTCGATAATGAGCCGTGTTCGGTTGAATGGCTAAAGAAGTGTGTCAAAGAGGGTAGGGTGAAGTGGTAAGAATATCAAATTTAGCTGAAGGAGAAATATGTCAGATTATATAAAGTTAAGCAGTCTTATAGATAACCAATTCACTGTACAAAAAGTGTTTGGTTACAAGTATAAAATGTGGGATAGCGTAGCAAGGACTGTGCGGATTAGTGATACCTGGGTAGATGGGCATCGTAAGATGTATACCCTTGACACCGATAAAGGTACGCTCGACCTTAGCGCATCTCAGTTCGGTAACATACTAGAGGCTGTAACTAAAGATGGTCGAGCAGATATTAACGGACGTACATTTAGTGTCAAATCTAACGGTAAGAGTGGCATGGACATTAGATATTACATCAATGCTACAAAAGACGCTCCTACAGCTCCCGTAAAGCTTGCAGAGCAAGACTTAGGTTTTGACGAACCTATTAACTTAGAGGATATTAGCTTCTAATGAGCGAAGTAACTAAACGATGGCTTACCATGATTGAGAAATATGGTAGCGAGGAAGAAGCTAAAGCAGAGATGAGTAGACGAGCAAATAAGTCTAGGCGCAATCTCGGTGGTAAGGGAGGTTTCGCCTCTATGGATAAAAAAGCATTAAAAGAGGCTGCCCATAAGGGTGGTACAAGGAGCAAACGACGTGCAATCGATCTTTAATATGTTCACATTAGTAAATACGATGATCCTTGGGTTTGGTGTATATTTAGTATTAACAGCTAAAGCAGAGAGGGTCCCTCGTGAAACGTACAGAGCTAAAAACAAAGACTCCGTTAAAACAGCGATCAAGTTTGAAGTCCAAGACCAGCCTAAAAAGCGGGGGCGTCCACTCGGCAGCAAAAACAAGAAAACGAGTGCCGCTAGAAAAGAGAACCGCACAGCAGTTAAAAAAACCAGCCGACGAGTGGTTTAGTAAATATATCCGTTTACGAGACAGTATATGTACGGGTGATGAGTGGGTTGGTACCTGTATCACCTGTACTAAAACTGGTGTAGTGGCCCGGATAGATGATAAGGGTAGCCTGCGGTTCACCAAAGGATGGGATAACGGCCATTTCGTTACTCGCGGTAACTATGTAGTTAGGTATAACGAGATGAACTGTAACCTACAATGTTCCTTTAGGTGCAATAAGATGCGTAGTGGCGAGTATGTTAAATACAAGAGCGCCCTTAAAGATAAGTATGGTAAAGAGGTTCCTGGCGAGCTAGAGGCATTAGCAGACGAGCAGCCAGGGCCAACTTATCATCTAACTAAACCAGAGCTGCTACAGATAATCCATGACAACAAAGTGCTAGTAGAGTACATAAAGGAGAATAGGTGAGTATGGCAAAGGCTAAGAAAGCAGCAACGGGTGATGGGTTTAGTATCAAGTCTCTGGCTGAGTATGGTGATATCGAGTACGTTACTTCTGGTATCCCAGAGATTGATAAGATTACTCAGTTTCCTAGAGGGCGTGTTATAGAGATATTTGGTTTACAGGGAGTAGGCAAAAGCGAACTTGTACAAATGTGCTTAACTAACATGAGTCACACGGCTAAGGTGCTGTATATTGACGCTGAGAACGCTCTGAACCCCGCTAGATTACTTGCAAAAGGCGGAGTGGCTAAGAACATCATTATTAGCGATATGTGTATCCTAGAGGACGTAGCGAAACTCACGGTGGATTCAGTGAACAAGTACGATGTCATCGTCATCGACTCAATCGCTACACTCGTAGCCAAATCTGAGGCCGAGGGCGATACTGGCGATCAGTTCGTCGGCTTAAAAGCGCGGCTAATGGGTCAATGGATGCGTAAACTTATAGGTCCTCTAGGTAAAAGCAACTGTGCTGTAGTATTTATAAACCAGTTACGCGAGGGTATGAGCATGTACACTCCGACGTTTAAGCCGGGCGGTAAAGCACTACCCTACGCTTCGTCCCTAAGCCTACATCTAACGGCTAATAAATCTGATCGTATCGTTGAAGATGGAGTATCTATTGGACACTGGGTAAATGTAGAAATCACTAAGAGTCGTGTGTGTCCTCCTCACCAGAAGACTAAATTCAAACTTACTTACTAGTGTGAGATATTGCAGAAATATTGGATTGACAACGAGAATAGACAAGTCTATCGTCGGCTGTCTTATAGGACAGCTCTTCCATTACCGAGGGTCTCGGTTAAACATCTGGTGGAGGCGGGCGTAGTTCGGATTATCTGGGAGGGGTGGAAGTGCCTCACCCTCAACGTCTGGTAGATTATACGAATCAGCAATGTGTTGCTCGAATACGTCTGCTTCTGCACTTGTAGCTAGACGATCATACTCTACTAGTTCCAAAAGTTCGACGCATGTCTCTATGCTCACTCGACCCATTTTTACTAATCTTTGTAGGGCTGTTAATGTTTCGGGGCGATATACGCCTTCCGTTTGATGATTGAACGTTTCTATGAAGTTGTTGCGTCCGCCGTGTTCCATCCCAGTCTCCTTATTGGTTTTTTACTTGATAGACACCTAGAGCGCTAACAATCGGTATGATTGCTTGTACCCATTGGCTACTACTGTACTGCTGGACTACTACTGTTAGGATTGCTCCTATGACTGCTACTATGAATTTGCTGTACTTACCCACGGTCTTCTCCTTAAATTATGTGTAATGCTCTTAAAACAAACACTGCTATTATTACTAAAATCCCGATTGCTATTGCTCGTTCGACTGTCATTTTGAAACCTTGTCTAGAACCTTTGAGATTCTGTTAGTGTGCTTTTTTAACCAGTAGACGATTCTACGTTCGTCATTCTGGCGATCTCTGTATTTCTTTGCCATCTTACCTCCTTATTTACTATAGAACTGGGTTAGACTTGCTACATCTGGCCCGACATAAATCCATGCTTGCCCATACATCTGGGTTTGTATTCTTACAAAGTTACCTGATCGCTCAAGTACTTCATAGTCTAGTGAACCACCGTAATTATTGGGGGCGATTCTTTGGAACGCTCCTGTGCCTACACCCTTGTAAAGAGTGCGATAGTCACCAAAGACTCTAACGTACTGCTTAGCTGCTGGTGGTACTGGGTTAGGTTGTGGGGCTGGGGTGAAGTCAGCGAACAACCACGTTGCTGGTGCGAAGTCACAATTACCATCATAAGGTGCTTTGCGGACTTCCCAGTGTAAATGGGGTCCGGTAGAGTTTCCCGTGTTACCGGAGTAACCTAATACCTCACCTTGGTTTACATGGCCTGTGCGAGTCCCCATAGCCTGTAGGTGATACAAACAGTGCATAGTCCCACTATCACCCTTAAAACGAACGAAGAAGCCCCTACCGTCACCTGCGGCTCTACCGTCACCATTTTGCTCGACTGTTCCACTTTCGGGAGCGATGATAGCCCTACCTTGTGGCATAGCGTAATCTACCCCAGTGTGGTAGCCCCTACGAGAGCCGGGTTCACTAGCTCCGTATTCAGTTGTTATGACTACCGACCCTATAAATGGTCTGATTCTTCCCATAGCTACTCCTAACTATTAACTATTTAATGTTCTGCGGTTTGGGTATCAATCTTTTGGGATTTGAGGTCTTTCTCTGCGCTGATCGCCGCAGAGGATTGCAGGACTGCAAGTATCTGTCCGTTACTGGCAGAAAGCTCCGTCAGAGAGTTAGCAATTTGTTTAAGGGGGATTTCTTTATAGGTTTGTAGCTGTCCCTCTAGGTTTGAAATAGCTTTCTGGTTTTCAACGTGTTGTTTGTGAGCGTCTTCTAACTTATGCTCAAGAATGTCTACTCGTTCTTTTAAGTCTCTAAGGTTTTCGTCCTTAACTTTTGACCTGACAACGTAAAAAGCTACGACTGCCATCGCTACGAGTGAGAGGAGGTTCAGGTAAGTGTTTAGGTTAAAGTACATAGTTAGTTCCTTATAGGAGGTCGTTCTTTGCGTAGATTGTTAATGTTCTTGGGCTTGTTTGACCTGTCGCTGAGTACCAATATGCTGCATCTACAGTGTTTTCTGTGTAAATATTCACGAAAACATCTGTGGCAGTTGTTAGACTGACTGAATCTTCAGCAAATATTCTTTGCATACCACCAGTAATGGTTGCACCTACGGCAGCGTGGGCAGAGTCAGTAACTAGCCGACCAGAGAGCGGTATAGCGTTCGCAGCCGTATAGGAAAGATTCGTAACTACTTGGCCTGTTGTATTTGCAGTATCACTTAAATAAAGAGTTCCTAAATAGCCTACCGTAAATTCACCAAGCGGTATATTTAATTTTGCACTAGCGTTATTTATAGGAGTAGCGGCTGTTACACTAGTGGCAGCAACTGCTAAATATGCTGATTCAATCTCCCACTTGCGTTTTTGTCCTACAAAACCATACGGAGTTTTCTGAGTAGAGTAAGATACTGTTCCTATTCCTCCTGTAGTAGGGAGTGTTTCTCCTTCTGGTATTTGAATAGTATAGGTTGTGTTAGTAGAGAAGGTCTGAGCCATGATGATACCGTAGTTAGTAGTACCAGCGGTTACAGAAGTTCCTGTGACTGGGTTAGTATATGGAGTGCGAGCTGTATATCCGACACCACCTGTAGCGGTTAGGTTGTTAGCGGCTGCGTTAGCGTCTGTTGCTGCATTGTTCAAGTTCCATGCACCGATACAGTTTGGTTCACTTCCTGTAAGAGCTTGGTTCATGTGCAGACGGACAGTAGCTTGAGTAAGTACAGCATCAAAAACTCCAACTGATGAGATGTAGCCTGGGAAATATTCTCCTACATAAGCACCTGGCCTACCTATAGAGAAATCTCCACCTGTTCCAGCTACCGTAGGAGCTGTGCCACTAGTTGCAGCCGCCGCAACAGGTACAGATACGCCATCGAAGTAGATTGCTACCGTACCACTAGTCCAAGTGGCTGTAACGTGAGTTTTCTTATTAAGTGGGAGAGATTGATATGTTGTAATAATTCTCCAGTTTGCTGCACCACCATTTAGAACCATTGCTCCGACTCTACCGTCTGATTCAAATCTTAACTTGAATGAGTTTGCAATAGTCACATCACCCCTAGCAGCGATAGTTGAGACCTGATAAGCAGTAGGTTCTACATGAGCCATTATTGTCCAGTTATTTGTAACCGTACTAAGCGTTCCTGTAGGTGTAACCTTAGTAAAGTAATGGCTAGAGCCATTAAATGCTCCTCCCATATAAGTAGGAGCTGTTACTGTTCTAGGGAGTTTAAGTCTCATACCGACTGAGGTAGTCCCAGTTAGATCTGTAGAGTTAAACGTTAAAGTATAGCTCCGGTTTCCGTTTGCGGCGACAGTGTTTGGGGCGTATCCAAGCTCCGTCCAACCACTTGATACGCTACTAGAACCAAGGTTTACGATACAGTTAGCGCGAGAGTCGCGTATGTTACCACTGGTGATAGATGTAGCACCATTAGCAACCGTTACTACAGCAATAGGATATCCATAAGTAGGAGGATTTCCGTCGTCTGAACTCTGAGAGGTACTTCGACTTGTAGTAAGAGTTGCGGCGTCATCTCCTGCTACGCTGGGGCCGTTAAGTTTAGTGGCGTCTAGTTTGATGTACACCCAGTCATACTTAGTTGAGCCTGAACTATTAGCTGCGATTGTCACGTTCTCGCTAGCTGTGTGCTTTACCCTAAAGGTCTGACTACTCTGTGAGGTTGGAGTACCCTGTACATAACATACGCCAGTGGCTACTGCTACAGTCATATCTGGTGTACCCTGTGCTGTTGTTGCAAAAGCACCCGTCAGTGGTGGACCGCCAGAGAAACTGCCTACGATACCTTCTGAGATGAAGTCTGTAGACCAGGCATTTGCTTCATCTGATGTGGTGGGATGGTTGTTTACCCCACCCGTCATTATTGAGGTTAATAGCGACATTTAGCATTTCCCCTTTTTATTTTTCATCATTTTCTTTTGTTTCGGTTTTAACATTTTGTTTACCCTTTATATAGTTTGATTATACATTTTTAATATCAACTGTCTACTGTATAGATCACATAGGTTATGCTGACCGTCTGGGCCGTGTATGTCTCTGAGCTAGCATAGCCATTCTTGCTACCTATGGTGAAGGTGACTGTAGGGCCCGTAACAGTTGTGTATAGGTAGAACGTTTGCGGCCCGCTGCCTGATACGGCATAGCCATCAAAGGTTGGTATTGGTTGAGTATAGGTTGTGCTTACTCCTTCTACGGTTACTCTTGACCATTCTGCATATACCGCGGAGGCAAACACAAATTCCTGATTCTCTGGTAGCAGTATAGATGCTGAGTTAGTTTTCTCTTCGAATGCAGTATAAGATGTCGGTAGAGTCAGGTCAATCGTATACACTCCAGTATTTTTGAAACTATTTGTAGTAGACGAAAATTGTGTTTTTGTTAGATCTACGGTCATATCGAGTCCCAGTATATTACCCAGTAAATAGTACGAGATCCAGTCTGACTAATAGCTGACTCTAGGTATATTGTTAAGTTGGTTGACGTAACCTCCCATAAACAGTAGATGCTGTTGAAGGCTAAACCTAGATAAGTACCGCCGTTTCGCCTACCTCCTGCTGGGTATACCTTGCCATCTGAAGCGCTATTTTCATAATAGACCCTTACTCTGGGGACATACCCTAGGTTATGTGGAATGGTTATGCTGGACCTATAGTAGGTGCCGCCCACTAGTGTCGATGGTGCTGCCAGTGATGTACTACCGCTTAGGGGGTGTCTTTTTAGGTAGTTCTTTTGGCTAGTAAAGTACTGTACGCTCATGTGATGGTGTCCAATGCAAACTTAGTATAGATCGTCACTGTGCCGGCAGAATAGTTTTCTATGTAGATATAGACACTAGTGGCGTCTACCCACCCATTGGCTGTGTACGGTGCTGAAGCTGCAGTGTATGCTTGTGCTGGATAGAAATTTACGTTGTCAATAGACCAAGCTAGGGTGATAAAACATTTAGCCCCATAGGGGTTAGCCAATGTTACGGTAGCGGTTGTACCACCCCCAGCGATGGATTGGCTATAAGTACCCTCATAAACTATCTTATCTGACTGAAAAACGGTGTTGTACTTAACTTTGTTGATGTTTGTTACAAGATTATCGTAGGTCGTCATTCTAAACAATCGGCGCAGATATTCCCAAAATGTCCGAAAAGATATCATAGCCGTCCTTCGCAATTATTAAAACGGGCGTTGTGCTTAATTCTGGTATATAACCGTAGACGCTTGAGCATTTATTGTCGGCGTCATATGTAAGAATTAGGCCGTTCTTAAATGCCATCCGTTGGGTGACATCGCCTCCAGCTCGCCTATAGGTGTTGCCGTTGGTGTTGTGGGCCTTGCGAATACCCCCGTCATCATTAACATTTAGGGTTGGGGTTGATCGGTTACTTGTTGTACTGTCGTTATCTATAATGCTCATACTGCTCCTAGCATGTCTTGGGGTGGTATATTTGTCTGTATAGTAACCAGTTCTCTACCTGTATTATGTAGCGTTACCGTCATACCTATTATTCTACGCTCTTTCTGAAAATCTATAATATGGTCCTTTATTCTGATCCAGATAATATCGCCCAGCCCATACTGTCCAAGCGGGTAGGCTTTTTCATTGAGCACGATGTTGATGGGAGACTCCTCTGGATCAGATATAAGTCTAAGTTCCTCGGTTAATCTTACCTCTAATGGGTTCTTAGACTTGACATCATTGAATGCCTTAGCTGTCTGTAGTAATCCGTTAGTTTGTACTGAGGTTGAATTTCGCTGGGTAGCATGTAAGATCTTGCCCTCGTCATCCGCTGCTATGCCAACAATCTCATTGCTCATACGCATTCCAAGCCTAGGAACGTTGTAGTCTATAATATTTCCGCCAACGGTATTGTATGAGAAGGTTATACCAGTAACACGATTGCCAATACGTTTTTTAAAGTTAAATACTAGAGAGTTAGTAAGTTCGAAGTCCGCGTTAGTATAATTACCAAAGTTTTTTATAAGGAATAGGGCCGAGTGATAGTCGTATTGCAGCGTTACGTCTGCACTAAAACTCCAAGCGCCCGTTAGTGGTCGGGGTGGTGTTGAACCATCAGTGAAATTCTTAGGGTAGTCAGGGTTTTCTATAGTCCCAACAGTCATACCGCTAAGAGTGTGCGCTGTGCCCAGATCGTCTTTGGCGTTATTAACTATAGTCGTAACTGCTGCAGCCATAGTTCCAGTACTAAATACCCTGAAGTTGCTCTCATCTTCATCTGTATCGGGCTTATCGGCATCTCGTCTAATAAGAACTTTGTCTAAGTAAAAGAGGTATTCTACGGCCCGTACCTCAATATAGTTTCTGTTACGCTCGGTGTTATCAACAATAGCACCCTGCCACATAGTCTCGCTGCCGCGCTTTATGCGAACATGATAAGCATGGGGTTTTAGAATGTCCCCAAACTGCGTAAGTACGGGATCTTTTGTAGAAACGCGGAATATACACTGCCCATAATCACTTAGTTCTTTAGAGTACCTTAATATCATCCCCTGATTATTTATGGGATATAGGTTTTTGATTTCGGCTATCTTAGCCAAACTGCTGTTGAGTATCTCGACTACGGTGCGTGTTTTACTCATATTAACCCAAAGGCCATCCACTCCTATAAGTCAGGGTTGCATAGCTGCCCGTACCTATACTCGTACCGGTTAATGTTATGGTGTTCGAGCCCGGTTGTAGTTTGAAGAATTTAGAGGTGCTGGTAACTTGATTTATAACGCTGACACCGTTAGATTCCACCCTTAGAGAGTCCTTATCATAGGCAATAACTAGTTGATCGCTTGTAGACCCCAGATTTACCGATACTTCTAGGTACTCGCCCGTGGCATTGTTAGTGATTTTAGGTGAGTTCACTGGTCCAACTATAGTAATGCCTATTGGATATACTGGAAGATCGCCAGTATTGTTGGCGTCTGCCGTAACTGAGTAGGTGCTAGCTCCGTAGACTATTGGATAGGTAAAAGGGAAGATGGCTGTACCTGTGCTTGCAGAGGGCGTTGCAGTTGAGGTGGAAGCTTGGTTGAGTACAGAACCGTAAATGGTTGGGTCTTTGATCTTACAAACAAGTTTAAATGGCTGTACAAGACCTTTGCGAGTAGATTCTGGTATGTCTACGTACAGTACCTTTACAAAAATAATCTTATCCTGATTGAATTCTGAGTATTGATAGGGTACATAGCCGCCGTCGCTAAGTGCATCTTCTTGGGAGATCTCAAGACTAGCTACTTTTCTAAGCCTTGCTAGGCCCTCATCATACTGACTCTCTCCGCCGGGGTACATCGTACCCTCGATGATGTAGGCCACTTTACCAATAAGGGTTTCAAAGTCGGATATTCCGTTTTCGAACGGGATGTTTATATCTAGGTCGCGGACATTTCTTTGCTGGGGGCGTCGGCTTTGTACTCGAAATATGGGGAAAGTAGTCCCGTTAAAGGTTATTGTATTGGTAGTTGTGCCTATCGAGGATGAAGCATATATCGACATGTTACACCGCCTGGAATTCTCTTAGCAGTTTCGCCCTCGACTCCCTTATGTCATCTTTCAGGTCTCTTTTGAGTGTTATAAGTTCACCCATAGAAGTATCGTTTTTAAGGAATAGGTTGGCTTTCTTATAGCCAAGAAGCATTAGAGTATTATACCCAGCTAACGCGATTACATACTCTTGCAGGTTTACTGTTGGTAGCGTATCGGTAGCGTAATCATATTTTTTACCACCTTTAATGAATAGTGTATAGCCTTGTGGTATTGTGCGGCCCGCCAGCGAACTGAAGTGGATGCTGCCATCTATAACGCTCCATAATCCGGCGTCTATGGGATCTGGGAAAACATCGGCGCTATTGTTATTAGATAGATAGATGCCTTTTACGGTATCTATCACTGTGGGTATAGTATACGTAGAGGTACTAGCGTCGAATGTCAAGGTACTATCCCAAACTACTTTAACTACATATGAGTCATTCCATGCTTTCTGGAGGGCTCTTATCTTTTCTTCTGGGGTAAACGTAACATTATCGCTGTCCCCCAGTGTGATGTTCAATTCTGTTTTTGTTTCTTCGAAAGTCATTTTATATTCCTTTTATATTAGAAGTATACATTAAACTGCAAGTTGCAACTACCGACTAACTCATCACCGTACTCACCCAAGTAGCTGTTTGTTGGTTATATACGTATAATTTACTATTTAGAATGTCAAATACCATTAAGTAACCTGTTGGCGTCCCCGTTGGTGGTCCCGCAGAAGTCGCTATTCTTGAGACATAACTTGGTAGGGTCATGGATAATTCATCAGAGAGTTGCAAGTTGAGTACCTGCGGTATAGAGACTCCAGAAGGTATGCTTACTGTTGCTGTATCGGTAACGGTAACAGAATCAGATTTGTTAATGAATAGGGTCGGTATCAACAGAGTAGTTGATTCGGTGATTGTTATACCGTCAGAAACACCGATGCTCAAAGTTACTGCTGCACCGATGTTTACGTTTACACTTTCACTTGTGGTTACGGTGTCATTAACGTTTACATAAGATTCTAGTAGTAGCTGTTTGTTCTCGGTGATTGTTACAGAGTCAGAGGTGCTTAGACTTACGCTTTCAAGTAGTTGTACATTCTCGGTAGCTGTAATGTTGTCGCTAACAGAGATAGTAAGACTAGTACCAGATGGTGGGTTTACAGATACGTTTTCTGTCGTTGTGACGGTGTCGCTGGTATTTACAAACGACGTAAGCAGCAATCGTGTTGCTTCTGTCGTTGTGACGGTGTCGTTAACAGATACAAACAGGGCTGTTATCAGTAGGGTGACAGCTTCACTGATAGATATGTTGTCAGATGTGTTTATAGCGTTTTGTTGCTGTATAGCTACGGTGCTTGACTCTGTGATAGTTACGCTGTCTGAAACATTGATGTTATGGGTTGGAATATATGCGACTGTGTTTTCGGTTATCGTGACTGAATCAGACTTATTTATGAAGCTGTTTAGCTCTACTTTGGAACTTTCAGTAATTGATACGCTATCACTTGTCGCTATAGAACTATTAAGTTCAGTTTTACTACTCTCGGTGATTGTGATGGAGTCAGATTTGTTTATATTCGATTCAACTAGTAACTTGGTGGATTCTGTAGTCGTAACGGTATCGTTTACACTAGTCAACAAAGTTGGGATTAGTACGTTTACGTTCTCCGTAGTTGTAATAGAATCACTAACAGATATACTAAGCACACCGGCTGGAATAGAAACACTTACATTTTCCGTAGTAGTTACTGTGTCGGAAGTCGATATACCAGAGTTAAGCAGCAGTACTTTATTTTCAGTGATTGTAACGCTGTCTGAAGTAGCTATTGAACTGTTTAGCACTACATTATTGGACTCAGTGATAGTGATGTTATCAGTTAGTGGGATATTCGAGGTAAGAAGACGAGCGACTGACTCTGAAATCGTAATTGTGTCATTGGCGTTAATACTAAGATTAGCTACACCACCAGTAACTTCAACACTTATATTCTCTGAGATTGTTATAGAATCAGAGACTATGACATTAAGATCAGGGTTAGAAATTGGCGCTACATGCACCTGAAACGTAGGGCTTCTGAGTTGTAAGAAGCTCATGGCTTACCTAGCCAGTCCGGGCGAGAATGGATGTGGCCTAAGAGCTGGTTTTCTAATTACATTAGTATTTCTTTGAAAGCTAACGACAGCTGCATAGCAATACCCATAGTCTTGGCTGCCAATAGTAGTATAGGCTGGCAGTGTTTCACCTGGTAGTTTCGACATGTGATAAAGAACAGTTAAGTTTGTAGTATTAACAGAGTCCCAACCAGCTAAGGTTGCTTTGCCATTCGTGCCGTTGGCGCTCATAC
>OFRO01000029.1_pt1 | contig 44799 bp, 53 predicted proteins | sample 1543091 | NCBI WGS metagenome assembly OFRO01 (sample SAMN07774217, study PRJEB24372) | wastewater metagenome | isolation source: Exp Tend NO 10WW | collected 2016-02
TATCGTTTGCTGCAAAGCGCCACGGTGCCTGTGCTGTCGTAGCTGGCGTAGAGGTCTTTGTTGCTGGGCTTTGTGGGCCAGTTGCGGGTGTCGCAGGTTGCGCCTACTGGTGCGCGTTCCTTGGACTTAATTAGCTTGCCATCAGTCATGGTGTAGGCTGGGCGGGTCGTCAGCTTGCCGTTGGGCTTGACTACGTACCACTTGCACGCTGCCATTGCTTGTGAGGCTAGTAGCAGCGTGCATAAAAGTGCGATGCCCCGCATCAGATTCTCGAAATCGCAGCAGGTGGCACAATTTCAATGAATCCAGCAGCCTCACGCTCGCGTAAATACCGACAAAGGTAGTTAAGTCTGGATATGACTACCGAAGATGAGAAATGCGCGTAGCTTGTCCCGAGTGATTTGCGTGTAATAACCGCGTCAACGTAGGCCCTAATGTCGATGTGGCTGCTGACAGTTAGAGTGCCAGCGCCTACAGACGTTAGCGATACTGGAATTGGAGAACCCGCCACAGCATCGGCATACGTGAGAGCCACGCTAAACGTATCGGACGAAAGCAAAATGACGTAATACACCTCACCGCCGATTAGTCCGTTTGGAACATACGACGCTGCTCCTGCGCAATAAATCGAAACAGGATCGCCGGTAACGTACCCGTGCGCGGTTGCCGTGATGATGTTACCAGCAACACCCGAGACAGTTTTATTCTGCGAAGCGGGTACTGACTCAAGTGCAAAAGAATAAGGGACATTCACGACACCGTTGTTTGTATCGGTAATCGACACCGGTAGCATGCCGCCGCCAGTATTATTTGATCTATTCCACTGGTGCTTTGTTGTCTGAGAGTCAGTGCCAATACCGCGCACAAGCTGGAAATCAAGGTTTTTTACAGCGGTGTTGACTGACTTGTCCCACGCGCCTTGCGGGAGCGCAAAGTAACGCCCCGCCGTCTCGATGCCAAGCCCCGCAAAATAAGATGTAGCCCTCTCAATATCCGCTTGTATTGCAACATGGTTGTTTGTCGCAACCGCGTGGTATGGGTCGCCAACGTCAGCGTATCCGACCGGTCCGAGCGAAGTCAGCCCCCTATTACTGTACGCCGGGTGCGAGTAGCTGTGATTGCCGATGGTCCACCCTAGGCTATCCTGCAGGTAAAGAATTTGCGCTGATGTTAAGTAGCCAGCCGTGCCGATAGCGCCTACCGGCACAAACATCGTTGCAGGAATACCCCAGCTACTTACAACGCTTGCAAGAGTTGACCCTGCAATTGGGTAGTTTTGGCCAGTGCCAAATGTGGGCTTAATCGTCGTTTCAAGTGCATCGTCGAACGTGACGCAAAATTGCGCACGGGTCTGTGCGGAGTTTACGCAAAGCGATCCGATGACCGCAGAGTCGCCGCTTTGCCATGCGCGGAATCCCGCGTCATCACGGGTCTCAAATCGAGCGTATCTAATAAGCGAATTTCCTGCTGCGCTGGAGATTGCTTGCCCAAATGACACTGTGTACCGATGCAGTCCAGGTCTTGCTGCAATTTTGAACTGCAAGACAGAAGCCACTGCTGACGAGTACAAAGTCAGCGTAAACCCGAGCGTTTCTGTGGCGCTGTTGTCTATGTAAAATGCTAAGTTGTGCACCTGTGTCGTGGTGTTGAGCGGCACACGAGTGGCAGGTAACTCGATGTTGGCATATGAGCCTGCCGCGTTGTACGATAGGCGCAGCCCGTAAACATCACCATCAGGCCATGCGTAGTTACTGAGTGCCGCAAATGTTCCGCCGCTAGAATACGCAGCACCCTGCCAATTTTGCAGAGGGATGCCGCCGCCCAAAGATGCCATTGGCTTTCGCAAGCTCATAAGCTCAAAAACATCAACACCCCCCGGCCCCACCAGCCCTGTGACTGCTCCGGTGGAATCAACTGCAAACTCAGGTTGCCCAATAACTACAGTTGGATCATCAATCTGATTCCCGCTAGAATCATACTTAGCGTGTAAAAAATTTGTCATATCTCTATCTCCATTAAAAGTTATTTACGCCTACTCTTGCACAATCTTAGGGAGCTTATCTCCCTTAGCCCGCTTAACCCAACCTATACCTCGCACACTTGTGCCCTTAGCCTCCCTCAACTTATGCGCCTCAAGTTCCGCAGCTGCAGAAATCTCAAACATATTCTCAGCTCCGGCATCACGAACGATCCATCCAACCACCTTGCCCTCGGTAATAGCTGCAAAAGGTGTGGGAGTCTGTGGATTGTTAGCAAACCCGGTGGTGTAAGTATGAGTGAACTCATCCACGCCATCAGACACTGTGATCTCGAAAATTGCAGTAATCACAATATCTGAAGCATCTCGCACCAGATCAGTGATTGTGTAATCAAAAGTTAACTGGCCCATATTGATTCCTTAGTTAAAAACGTGGAAGTTAACGCGAGTCTCTGCAGTTGCTGCAGCATTCGCGTAGAGGGTGAAAGAACCTGCTGCTGCAACAACTGCCACCGATTTCATCGTTGTGTCATTGGTACCGACAGTTGCAGTGATGATAGAATTAGCGGTCACAAGAGAGTTAGTAACTACCAGAGAAGTGGCAGCGGCTGCAAAGTTCACAGTACCGACAGTCTTATTGATCGTCTGTGCCCCAGTTGTGCCGCCAGCGGTAACTGTCTTTCCTAGCTGCACATCCCCGGCGAAGTAGTTGGCGGCAGTACCCGCTGCGTAGAAGTTCCAGCGATTAGCCGCTGCTGCGATATTGCCAAAAAAGCCGTAGTTGTTGGTGGCACCGGTGAGCGAGGCTGCAACGGAAACACCGTACTGGTTTGTAACTGAGCCTGTAAATGCACCTTGGGCAATGTTCAAGTGCGTCAGGGTTGGCAACGTACCAGCACCGACTGTTGGAAATGTGGAATTCAAATACGCGAACGATGTAGACGCAGCAGGGTCAACATTCCCGCCCAAGTAACAAACTTGTGAGGCACCGCCGCTCGCTGGGTATGTGCCCCCTATGTTTAACTTCACGCCACTACCGGAAAGGACTGTGCTACCAATCCCCACACTCCCCGCGCTGTCAATCCTCATCCGCTCAGTCGGGCTACTCGCACCGTCAGCAGTTGTAGAAAACACCAAGCGTCCGGGCATGTCGTTGGTACCTGGAGTGCCGTCTACTTCCCCGCGGATGGATGCCGCCGCTATGTAAGCAGCACTATCGTAGCCACTGAAAGCCAAGTTCCCAATCGCATCCCCAGAAGCGACAATGGTTGGCGCAGTTGTTGATGTCCCTGCACGTTTCAGCAGAAGCTCAGCCCTGCCAACTCCGCGAACTATCTCAAGACCCTTCTCCGCGCCTAGCATTGACGATGCGTTTAAGGTGCCAGTGCTGCCGACTGTAGTAACTCCTGCCAAACTATTAAGTGTGGAAGTAAATCTAGCTTTCTCAACTCCTCCAGCTTCAATGGCCACAGTATCAGTTGCAGGGAATGCCAGTCCAGTACCTACAGTTACATCTTCTGTAAGCAGTGGGACTACATATGTAGGATCATCAATCCTTACTGTATCCGGACCGTATTTGGCGTGAGTAAAATTTGTCATCTTAATCTCCTATTCCTATTCCTGATCGAGTGGTGCTCCACCCATTAACACTTGAACTTTCTGAGCAAATGGATTCTGCAACTGAGTCACAATCTTATTCGCCTCAGGTGTATTCGCACTTGTCATCTGACTCATCATCCAGCGGTTGAACATTCCTTGCTTCCCTCCACTCTTAGCGTACTGAGCAGCAAACTCTGCAACCTGAGCATCTTCTGGAACCCTGCCTGCGATCACAGCAGATTTCACAGCTTCAGAAAGATTGTTCATCTTATCCCGATCATGCTGTTGATACGAATGTACCCGATAGATTCCATCACTTACAATCGTCTCATCTATTGGCCGCGCACCTGCGAGTCTTGTGGCTGTTGCCAAACTCATTAGATCATTTTCAAAGATTATAGAACCTTTGTTAGTTGTGGAATATACCTTACCCTTGGGGCCAGTGGCTTCTAGGGTTTGCGCGAGGCCTGCGAGAGGACGGCTAATTCCATTATGTTCCATACCTTGCAGGAAAGAACTCCACACATCTCCTCCAGCCCCTGTCTTACTAAAGATCTCTTTCATGCTCCCAGTGAACTTCATAAACCCTGAGACAAAAGGAATATCTTTAATCTGGGTAGGAATGATGGTCAGTGAGCGAGGGTTAATGTCTCCCCTAGAATACAGATTAGCTTGCAGAAGATTCGATGGCAAGCCATACATGAGCAAGTCTCCCATCTGCTTACCTGCTGCACCATAGGTTACATCATATGCATCCACATGGTTCTTATTTCCAGATGCAGTTCCAATGATATGCTGATTAATATACTGGAAAGCCGGCAGTCCATTCACGCCAAAGAATGTTCCCTGTAGTCCCATCAACATGGCAACATCTTTCGCCTTTCCTTCAGAGGAGTAGCGGAAAAGATTCTGCATCATGTTGAACTGATAAGACTGAAAGAGTCCGATCGCATTTCCCAAAGGGCCTTGGAACATCAGAGGTCTCTGAGATGCTACAGTTACACCATCCACCCGATTCACAAAAGTGTTAATATATGAATGAGCTTCCGATCGAGTCAGTAGTCCATGAGACTCTGCAAGATCTGTGAGTTGGCGCATCACGTCTGCACTCACAAATCGGTTATAATCTTCGGTGAACTTATTACCAGTGAGAGTCCTGCCTTTTTCTCCAAGCTCTTTCGCTTTCGCAAACGCACGAGATACTCGAGAGTTCATATCTGCAACACTCTCAGTTCCCTTCAAAGCCAGATCATCCAGCAGTCCATGGAACTTAGCAGCATCCATTCCCATGTAACCTGCATCTGTATAGCGCTTGATCAGATCGGCAGATTCAGCTCCAAAGAAGTTAGCTTGGGCTTTCGCATAGAGTTTGGCAGGAGACATAATCAGATCTCCCTTGCCTGTCACATCTATCTTCGCCAGACCCGCCAACTCCCCTGCGAGTTTCGTGTTCCCTTTCTTAATCGAGTCCACCAGTTGCGTGAGCTCAGTCCCACGGAGAACATTCGCACCGATCGCATTCACCAGCGAGTTCACTGGATCCAGACCTAGAGTCAGAGTTGCCAGAATCGAATTAGCTTTCTGCACAAACTTAGTCAACTCTCCCTTAGGAGCTGTGTGATTCACCAGCAGATCCAGCGCGGCATCCCGGTAGCCTGTGTTCATCCCATGCTTAGTGAGAAGTTTATCAATCTCTCCAAGCTCTTCTACGCTCCGGGCTTTGGAGAACACATCACGCAAGGAGCCAACTGCCCGAGAGACTGACTCGTCCAGAAACTTATTAGCTGAGTGAATGATCCCAGACTCGGAAGCCTTGGAGATATTCAGGGCGGTTTTGATGTAAGAAAGATACGGGTTCTTCTCAGATTTCTCCACTCGTGCTATCGAGCCCCCGAACTTGGAAGCCTCAATTCGCGAGTATGCCTTACCCTGGTCTTCTAGGTAATCAAAAGCTTTCTGATTCTTCGCACGCATCAGTTCCATAGCAAGCACATCATCCTCTCGGAGATGCTGTTGCAGCGAGTCGTTCACAATCTTCTGAGGATCTGTCTTGGTGTAGAACTCAGAGTAAATACCTTTGTTCACTAGATCAGAGTCAATATAAGATTCATGCAGAGTGCGCTGGTATTCGTAGTCTCCATAAGCCCGATGGAAATCTTCCGAGTCAGGCTTATAATGCACACGATATCCTGCAGCCTCGGCCTTGTCTCCAAGCTGTTGGAGTTTCTTCTGATCCGCCGCAAAGATCATGGTGGTATGTCCCTGCCCAGTTACCTTGTCATCTTTAACAAAAGCAAAAGCTGGATAGTCTTTCGGATTCGGACGAGCGGGCCTCCAGACTTCTGGATTCTTCTCATTAGTCTTGCCTTGAGCATTCTGCAGATTCGTATGTTTCGTAGTGCGCTCGGAAGTGCGAGCAATATCTGCCTTGATAGATTCCGCTGCTTCCTGAGTAGTTATGCGGATCAGATCAGATGGATCAATCTCATCAAACTGCAACTCTCCCTTGGCCAAGAGACTCTTAGCTTTCGGGGAGATGAGATAGTTCTGTCCAGCTCCCCCCTCATAGAAAGCCCACTGCTTGGCAGAGCGAGTAGCCTTTTGTCCAAGAGTAGAGTACTCAACTGCAGAATCTAAGTTCCGTGCCATCGCAGCATACGGGCCTTCCAGAGTTAGCTGGGTAGCTTCCCGGAACTTAGTCTGGAGTTTCGACGTTACTGAGCCCAGCGCCTGCACTGTAGATTCCAGAGATCCGTAACCTCCAGAAGCGAAAGCTGCAACCTTAGCTCCAGCACCTCCTGGGTTAGCCTTCCATAACATATCCTCAGTGATCTCTTGGATATGCCCATACAGTTCTCCAGCTCCATCAGCAACTGCACGATCGACAGCTTCCTGATGAATCTTCTCCTGAGTCTTAATCCAAGTTGCCCCATCGACAACGTGGCCATTGGCATCTGCCATCGCAGACTCTGGAACTCTCCGAGTCACTTTGGCATAAGAGGGAAGGAACCTAGGATCATCAAGAGTCTCGTCGACAGGTAGGCCGCGCGCCTTCTTAGCTGCTTGATACTCTGACTTATAACTCTGCCATGCACGGTAGTCTGCGAAATCATCCTTCATCAGAGAGCCGTCGATCCGACCGATCTTGGTGTTCACGATCTTGGCGATTGCATCTTGATTCAGGTGCTCTGCCCCTTGGCTCTTGAAATATTTAGTAGTCATAGAGGTTGCTACATCCTTTTTAACTCCTACAATATATTTCCACATCTCATCAGATGAGCCGAAACCATCCTTCACAACTTGACCTGTGTTATCCACAAGTTTCATTGCGATGGCTCCTTTATCAAATGCTGCCTCTAGAACTGGCAGGTCATTGATATGAGCTGTGAACCCTTCCTTGAGGAAAGTCTCCTTCTCCATCCGGGCTGCCCAGATATATCGTGCCTCCGCCTCATTAGCAGATCCTTTGAGAGTCTTAGCTCCTGCATCCCAGAGAGCTCCAACTCGGAACTTGTATCCTTTCACCTCTTGTAGTACAGACTCCATGAGACTCCCGCCCTTGCGGAGAGCTACAGTATCTGCAATAGTTTGGAAGAGAGGCGTGCCTGTGATCACATCGCCGGCACCGTCTCCTGTGAGTTTCACGTAGTTAATCTGCAGGCCTTTATCTACAACTCCCTTAGCCTTCACCTGCTTGGCAATATCTTTCTCAACCTGAGTCATAACTCCAGGACGAACAATCTCATCAGCATGGAGCATTCCCTCCATAACTTTCTGAGCTGGCATACCTACCAGAGTATCTGCAACCATATTAGTTGCCGAGAGATCTGCACCCTTAGCTAGGAGATTGGTATTCTCCCGCATATCATTCAGAGTGCGAACCAGCTTCTGCTCAGCTTCCTTCTTAACTCGCAGATGCAGAGCAACTTCCTCAGCCGTGGCGCCGGGTGGAAGATCTGGAACTTTCAAGGAAGTTTCAATATCCTGAGCATTCCGAATCACTGTGAGAGAAGGAGAATTCATCTCTTGCTGCAAAGCTCGAGAGCGTGCGAAAGCTGTCTCCTCCTGGAAACCTTTAACCTTTGACATGATCTTACCATAAGTGGAAGCTCCTACGAAAGCTCCCCCCACAACTCCTCCAAGCACTCCGCCTGTGAGAATGTTCTTAGTAATATCCCAACCAGTCTGCTGATCCAAGATAGGAGACTTAAACATGAAACCTTGCACAAAGACTTCGAAGGCTGCACCTTCCAGAGCTTGCTGCCCAACACCTGCCATCAATGCTTTGATACCAGACTGGTTCAAGGCTGAAAAAGTAGCTGAGGCAGCATTGATCTCTTGGGCCGCGGCGGTGATATATGCAGAAGTCTCAGGAGCTAGGAGTCCTGTGGCCCGAGATAGGTTCGTACCAATCTTGCCAACAGAGGCTCCCCGCAAAGCTGCCTGTCCTGCATTCAGAACCTTAACTCCTGCAAGTCCCGGGATGAAAGAGCCTGCGACGAAACCAACCACATCCGCAGATTGTTGGTTACGCTTGTAGTACTCTCCCAGATCAGAATCGATGCCAGAAACAACATCCTCAACTTCTGCCTGAGTTCCGTCACCGATACCTGCCCAAGAGCCAATGATGGATCCAGAGTTATATAGTTGAGTGGCTCCAGAAACTACCGACACGGCTCCGAACTGTAGGCCCTTAGAGACTCGATCTCCCCAAGTTGTAGGGTCGAACCAAGAGTCTCCCTGATTCGCAAGGTTATGATTATCCGCACCTAGGAGATAGGAGGGGACTTCATAGGAAGTTGGCTCTGGAGGCTGTCCAGTTGTTTGATCAAATAGATTGTCCATTACTTAACTCCTGCTCCAATAGATTTCACCAGAGGATCTGCTGCGTAGGTAAGCCCTAAGGTTTTAAGAACTGCCCGTGTAACCTCTTCTCGACGAGTCAGGCTGAGAGTCTTAGTTCCTCCAAACATTGCGCCCGGAGCTACTTCAATCGGAGTGTTGTAATCATTAAGTTTTAACTCTTTGGTAGAGGGGGCGATACCTAGGCGGGGAAGATTCTTAGAGGCAATATTAACTTCAACACCTTTCTGGTACACACTCAACACTCCTTCTATCGCTTGATCCACTGTGAGTTTTCCTTCCTTCACTCCGCGGATAGCTTCGTTATAAACCATCTTAGGATTGTTCACATCGACCTGGGAAGCGGAGAGAATCTTCTGCACGAATGGAGTATCTACAACTCCGGGGAGAGTCATAACTCGTTTCACATCTGGGATCTGGAAGACGTTATCTCCGTCTCCGGCCTTCACTTCTTTCGACATCTTAGAAAGAATCTTATTCACCTCCAGATTCATGATCTGCTGGCGCTCTGCATCGTCTTTAGGAAGCATCCCACGATTACGAACTTCAGCTACAGCTTTCTCAAAGACTCCTTTGACAGTTGCTTGAGCTGGGGTGAATTGGATAGGCAAGCCGCGACCGATCATATCAATAACTTGCGCAGGGTTTCCTGCCACGGCACCTGAGACTCCTGCCAGATACGCTCGAGTTGCTTCCTGCCCCGCTGGTGTACCAGACTTCATCAATCCTACCATCACCTTAACTTCGCTAGGAGATAACATCTCTGGGGCCTTATCTCCATAGAGAACTTGGTACCCCTTAACTATCCGAGAAGCTAGATAGTCATCAGTGTGAGCTTTCTCTGCCCGATCATCTGCACGATACTTAGCTTCCTGAACTGCCAGAGCGTGATTAGCCATCTGGAGTTTCAGAGACTCTTGAGCATTCAACGCTTGGTTCACAGAGAAGCGAATACCCATCTGCTCCTTAGATGCATCCATAGCAGCCTTAACTGCCTCGATGTTATAGTTCAGCCCAGAGATCCGAGTAACAGTTGCCTGCTGCTCTGCATTCAATAGTGCCTCCTGAGCCTTAGCTTCCGCAGATGCCTGAGTAACTGTCACCTCGAAGTTCTTCTGATTCTGCGCAACTGCGCTAGATAGGCGAGTAATATCCTCGATGCTCTTAGTTACAGTATCTTCCACATCTGCCAGAGCGTTGAACTTAGAAATATCCCCTCCCACAGTAAACTGATTCACAACGAATTCAAGAGGATTATCCAAGAAACTTACAGACTGTTTCGCTGCTATAGATTGGGAGAGGGCTAGGCGAGCTTCCTGAGTTTGATTCTGGAGCATTGCAAGTTCAGAGATCCGCTCTCCTTGCTGATTCAGATCTGCCCCAAATGCGGCACCAGCTTTCAGGCGCGCCGCTTGAGATTGCAACTTCCCTGCCTCATCAGCTGCAATAACTGTAGACTTAGCTTGGCCCTCTGCAATCTGAGACATTGCAATCTGATCAGTCATAACTCGCTGAGAGTCTCGTGTAACTGCAATCTCACGAGAGCCAGAAGCAGAAAGGTCAAAAGCCTCCTGAGCAGAGGCTAATAGTTTGGTAATATCAGGTAATGGCATATGATCCTCTTACTTGAACGGATTGAAATTGCCTACGAAAGTTCCCAGAGTGTCTCCGAAAGCCTTGAGAGGATCATTGATAATATTCTGTCCCACATCTTGCAGGTGGGAAGTCTTAGTTGCCTGATCCAAGCCGATCGCTGCGGCCAATGCCCAACCAGCTCCTGGGATTGCAGGGAGAAGTCCTGAACCTACAGCAGTTCCTCCGGCGGCAGCTCCTCCTAAGGAACCGAAACCTGCCGCAGAAGTACCTCCCAGAAGTCCTTCAAGTTCTGACATACCAAAGAGTCCTGAGCCCAACTCTCCGCCAACCGCTGTAGGAGCTGAAGGATATGCAGCAGCGAAAGCTTCAGCAGCTCCACCGCCAGCTCCCATAACGCTAACTCCTTCACCTACGACACCTGAACCAAAGAGCATATCTGCCAAACCTTCTCCCAGATCTGGGATACCTAACTTACCCTTGAGACGTTTCACTGAAGGGTTTAGGAGAGCAGATGCACCTAAACCTAAGAGTGCTTGCAAACCTTTCCCCTCGCCTAGAGGTGCGGGAGCTTCTGCCTTGGTAGTTTCAGCAGACTTAGTTACAGTTGTGCCAACCTTCTTCGCAGTAACTTCTGAAGTAATCTTAGCTAAGAGATCATTCATAGCCTGCTGCTTCGATGTGGTATTGTACATACCAGAGAGCTTCTCTCCAGATGCAATCGAGGCTAGGCCTTGAGTAGAGCCTAAGATGCTACGAATCTGATCCGCCACCTGAGCTTCGGAGAAATCTACACTGGTCTTGATGGTAGATCCGCCAGTTGTTTTAGATTCGCTCTTCCCTTGGAATAGATCCAGAATCGAGGTAAGATTCTTAATCGGATCTACCTGTTCCATCTTTTGTGCGCCCATTATGCGACTCCTTTAGATTTTTCAAATGATCTCATGCCGCCCAGACCGAGCATACCGAGAAGAAGTGTGAGTAAGGTTCCTGTATCCAGAGGAACAACTGAGGGTACGAACCCAACTAAGATAGGATAGACCAAGAGCTGGTAACCAAGTCCAGTGCCACAGACCCATCCAATATATGGGCGCCAACCTGCCACCCACCAATTAGAACTCTTAGCTTCCTCAGTGTTCGTATCTGTCTGAGTCTTGGCAAGATCAACTTGCTGAGCTAGGATTGCAAGCTCACCTTGCTGCTGCAGTTGCATAAGCTGGTAACGGGCGGCATCTCTCTGAGTTGGATCTGGAAAGAGCTTATCTATCAGCTTCCCTCCAACATCCAAGAGAGCTGTAACTGGATCAAGCGACATAAGATTCTCCAGAGGGTTTAGTTAGTCCCATAGCATAGGTGCCATTAGAGAGTAAGGATAATACTTGTCCTCTCTGTTCTCCATTGGGGATACTATTCCAGGAGATATGAACCCACCCATGCTCAAGAATCAATTGATCCCACTGGATAATCTCTTTACGAGCCAGAAGTCGTAAGCATATAGCTTTAGGAGATCCATAGGAAGGTGCATCAAAATCAATGGCCTCTCCTAGAACATGCTTCGAGGTTGGCTTGGAGCCTAGAACTGCATTGAGAGCTAGGCAACGATACCAAGAAGTTACATGGATAGGAGCTCCAAGAACCGCCCGAACCCTCTCAAGTTTCGTGGCGGTTTTCTGTACTGAGGGGAGGAGAGCCGCAGGGAGGGAGTTATCTATGCCCATTCGGGAAGCTGTGTCAGAGCGAGTAACTTCCGCCCAGTCGAAATGCTCAGTGAGTTTATCAAATACCATGGCCACCTCTTTGTTATATAAGATCCGGACGGAAGTAGAAAGCTTGGTTATCTAGTGCCACACCAAGTCTCTGGGGAATTCCTCCTGCAACTGCAGACATAAGTCCTGCATCTATAGGAGGAGTGGTAGCATTGGCCAGATAATAGGTTGTTCCTATAACTAGAGGGCCAATATAATAACACATACCTTGGAGAATGAACTCTCCATAGTTACCTACTGCTGTATCTGTATTACAGAACGCATGGCAAGATCTTCCTGGGATCGAGGCATAAGCCTTGCGAGCAGAGAGTATACCTCCAGAATTCCACAGGTTTACCATATGCCCACGGAGCATAGAGTCTGTAGCTTTCGCATATACCTTGGTATAGTTCTGAATGGTGATTCCGGTGGTGCCAGCGGTGGAGAAGTCCTCTGGATTCAACTCCCCAGTCTTCTCATCCAGAGCAGCTTGCAGAACCTTCAGAGCATTCCGAACTCGCACACCATCTGCAAAGATTGCAGGACTATCAGCTTGGTTGAACTCTGGGAGCGGCCCTAGCCCTAGGTTGGTAGAATATCCTTCTGCCATAATTTACTCCTACCGCTTTCCGTGTACATGGAATTGAAGAACTAGAGAGTTAAGCATAAAGCCTCCCTGAAAGAGCAGAGAATGGTTTATACCAACTGCCCGGCATCCAAACTCCCGAGTCAATCCTCCAGTATAGAGAGCTGCAGGAGTTGAGTTCACAGTATTCTTTCCATCCAGCGCTGTCATCACAGTAAGTGCAAGAGTCTGCGCGGGACGAATAGATTCTACTTCTATAGTATCCAGCTGGAGTAGACGAGATCGAACGAATTGATACTTCCCTAGGATGGCAGTGCCATTAGAAGTTGCAGAGGCTACAGAAAAATCCACCACTACAACAGATCCATCAGCTTTCAAAAGTCCAAAGCTCTGGCGCGGCGCCTCCATGATACTGGATGCGGGAAGGGAATAAGTAAAGGCCTTTACATGAGTTTCTTTAAGCTTCCCATACCGCTTCATAACAAGGTCATAAACAATAGCATGAGTAAGCTCGGTGAGGCCGTAAGAAATAACCAAGTACCTGTCAGCGACAATCGACACAGCCTTCTTGAGAGGGGAAGATATAGTTGAGTGAGTAAACGTTTTGGTAGAGTCATCGAAGTCCTCAAAGTACCTACCTGATATAAAATCAGTTAGTTCTGGAAACACTGTCTGAGTCTGTTGAATACTTATTAACTGCATACCAGAAGTAGTGTATGCGTAGAGTCCTGAAGAGTTTGCGTCGTAAGAGATTAAGTCTAGATCTGTAAGTCCCCCTGAGCTCACAAGTTCCCGATACTGAAATGGATAGCGAACGTTAGATTGAGCGATCGCAGCCACGCAGTTATCAGTTGCTCCAATAATAAAACCTAGTGTGTGAGGAATACAGTAGTTAATTGCACCTTTAACCTCCTCGACCCCTCCACCTCCTGCACCTGTAAGAGAGTCTGGGACGAAATCTGTAGGGTCTATGGTAGAGGACCACGCTACAGTGTTCTTAGTCCAAGCGATCATATACCCAGTGGATTGGGTAATCCCAACCACCTGAGCCATATCAAGACCTGTAAGAACTACCCAGTCAAACCCACCGGTTCCGAAGTTATAAGTATAGCAACCATTCCGCTCGATGTAGATATAAGAGACTCCTGAGACTGCTGCAACTGTGACTAGGCGCCCGGCAATCCCTGGGAGTTTGTATACCCAAGCACCTCCTGAACCGTCGTTGATATAGAAGTCTCCATTCGCACGAATTCCTAGATAGATAGTATTTGCATCCACATCACGAATGGTGAAGATCTTAACCATATCTGTAACTCCGGGGATGGGAGGAAGAATACCAGTATACCCCACAGACTGAAAGCCAGACGAGGCTGGCATAACATTGTGGCAATAGTACAGTTGGGGAATACCAATATCCTTATCCTGATCTTCTGGAGAGACAACTTGGCGAACAAAGTTGTTATCATACTGGCCAACCATAACTGATCGACCAAAGTTCTCAGAGAGAAAAGGGAAGGATTTGGCTGAGAGATTAGCTCGATAAGTTATTTGGGCCATATGAATTTCCTAGACTTTAGGAGGGTGGAAGATGATGTTGTAGAGTAATATAGCTGCGGTTCCCAGACCTGCCAACCACTTCACAAGTGTGCCAACTAGGCCTAGAACTTTAAAGAATCCTTTGGCAGTTTGGATAATATCTAGGATCTCAGCAATAGATTCCTCTATCCTCTTCATCCTAGCATCCCCTTCCTCTAGACGCTTCTGCATATTTAACATCTCCTCGCGACGCTCAACTGGGGAAGTATCTGACATGATTAGATCACCTTCTTGTTCTGCAGATCTTTCACAACATAGGAGAAGAGAGAATACAGTGGGCGCAAAGCTATTTCGATTGCATCACACTGTGTAAGGGTAAACCCAGTAACTGCATAAAGGAAATCTCGGATGTAGTATTGGGTGCAATAGTTTTCCATATTCTGCGCGGAGGTGAGACAGAAGTTGGAAGAGTTAGCTCCACCCCAGTTAATCGTTCCTGCATTAAATGCAAGAGTTTGACCTACATCCTTAGATCCCCCAAGCACATTGATACCAGTTGTCTTAAAAGTTGCTACTCGATTAGCAGCTCCAATATTCACTCCAAGTTGTGGGTCAGCTTGGCCAGAGTGGAAAGTCTCTAAGAGAGCGGTAGTTCCTGACATCCCGTATGTAGCTGCCCGATAGGAAGTTCCAGGGGTGGAAGAATTCAGGCAGAGTACATTTGAAGTGGTGGAGGAGCCATTAGGTTGGGTGATCCAAGAAGTTGCCTGATTGGCATTCTTATTCTGGGTCATCGTCCAACTGGCGACTGCACCATCAGAGATAACCTTGACCTTCCTACCATTACCGATGAAACGCAAATCGCCTTCCAGCTCTGCACCAAACCGAGAGAGTTTAATCGTCTGATCTGGCACTGAGGACTCGGCCGGGCCCCATGTAACTTTCACATTCGAGAATGCAAGGCTCCATCCCACAAGTGTGGACTCGAAAACATAACCGAATACCAGACCTGTTTTGGTGAGATCCGCCCAGACATTGTGATCCAGCACGTCTCCAGTATCTACCTCAGGAACAAAGACTCCTGTGGGAGTTGGACGGCTCCACATACGATAGCGAATATACCTGGCACCGTCATTTGTCTTAGTTGCATCAATTACAATACGATAGGAAACTCCATCCAACATACCACTCTTGGAGCGGGCAGCGTCGGTGTTGGGCCAAGTGTAGTTACCAGCTCCAGTTCCATTAAACCAAGTCTCTACCATCGGAGTTGGATTCAGGTCAGAGGGGTAAGCAAAACCTGTGGCATTCCCAAAGAGCATACCTTGCCCTTTTACAGCAGTTGCGATAACATCAGTGTCACAGCGGAGAACAATAGCTGCATGAGCGTTAGGATTCAGAGCAAAGAAACTATTAGAGGTGAGGTCGAAACTAACTGTCTGTCGCCCGGCTCCAACTCCCCAACCTGCAGGAACTGTGTCAGTGAAGATTTTCTTAGCTGTGGGAGTTGTGCCATCCAGAACGAAATCTGCAAGAGTAGTTCCTCCCAGAGGGGCAGAGAGGATCGGAGCTACTTGGGTAACTGTGGAGAGTGGGAAGCCGATAACATCCACAATCTCCCCGCCGACTGCAGGAGTTACAAGAGTGAAGGATGCGTTCGAGGTCTCAGTGAAATGAGTAGTCAGTACTTTCTTTACCCCATTGATAAACACAATGAGGGAGTTAGATCCTACAGTGTATATAAATTTGGTGAGGGTAAATACTGTCTGCCCTGCAGTTGCTGTGAACTGCTCAGGAACTAGGGAGCCCGCCGCATTCATGGCAGTCTGGAGAATTGGTGTACCGCCGAAAACTGTTGTCATTTCAATATCCTTCCGCGATGATATTAGATGCACGAAGCATCGAAATTTGTTCCTGAACCAAGCCACGATACGCAGCAGCCTCTTCATCTTTTCCAGTAGCTTTGAAAACAGTTGCTGCAGCGTCGAAGATAATTGCATAAGGATGATCCAATGCTATCCAAGAGTTGTAACCTCCGGAAGTTATGTCTGGGTTAACATAACAACCAACTAAATAACCTTGCTCAGAAGTATCAGCTTTGATGTTGATATAAGCTCCAGCCACATAGTAGATATTAGCTTTCTCTACATTATAACGATCCATAACCCCCTCAGGAGTTATAAGATTCAGAAATGTGCCGGGAGTCAGTGTGGCAAGATCATACTTTCGCAGATACTTGATTGCGCGCCAGCGAGGGATGAGAGTCCTATAGTCCATAGACTGCAGGAAGGAAGGAGTTCCGAAATCCACTCCTACCTCATAGAGATCTTTGTAATAGAAATCTGACTGGTGAGCCTTGAGAGTTGCGGATTTGATGGCCGAAGCTGTCTCATCCACGCGATCAGATCGGGCAGTTATGGTATAAACTTCTTGGATCAATTCCGCAAGTGTCATGGTAAGTTCCGAAGATTAGTGAGAAGAGGCTTTGAGAATGCGAGCAGCCAGACCGGCACCAGATCCGCCAGCAGATGCAGCTGCAATATCTACTGAGGATGCAGGCTTGAGAGCGCCTTGAGTGGAACTTCCCAGATCATTGTCGTGAGCTGTGGCTGCTTCCATCGTGGCCTTATATTCTGCAATGATCTTCTCGCGGAGAGCTGCGATTGGATCTACCTTGGCAGAATCAATCTCACGCATGGATTCGTCGATGAAGATATGAGGGTGGCGAGTTGCAATCTCTGCATCAAGTTCCTCAATCTCAAATGGTACATCAGTTGTGTACATGCCATTGACGAAGATGGCAGGTTTGCCATTCTTAAAGATGTAATTAACGGAAGGCAAGGTTGCCTTGAATACGCGAAGGGTTGACATGATATTCCTTTTAGTTTCCCAGAGAAGATGATCTGGCCTTATTTCTGGCAGTGCCTGATCAGTAACTGCCATCCCTAGGAAGGAGCCTTTATGGATTAACCAATTTAAAGAATGGGCTAGATTTACTTGTAGAGAGAATAAACTCTGTAGCATCTGCCGCTGCAACTGCAGAAATTACTCCTGCTGTTACCGCTTTAACTACTCCATTGATTGTGATGGAAGTAATCGAGGCAGGTACTCGCATCTCTAGCGCTCCAGTACTTAGGTTAGAACTCACAACATTGTTATGAGCTGGTCCCCAAGAATAAGGAGATACTAGATCTGTAAGTTCAGTCGCCGTCATCCCAGTAATCACACCAGCAGTTGGTGTTAATACTCCTGAGGTTACAAGTGTCACTGAACTTACATTGGAAGGTACTCGAATGGAGGCCATCTTTCCCTTCCTATCTTAGCCTGCAGCAGCTGCCGTCAGGTTATATACGATCGAGTTAGCAGGAGGATTCTTGATAACACAAGTCAGCTCGGTTGTCAAGGTTCCGCCAACTGCGTCGATACCATTGTCAGAGGCGTCGCCATCTTGGTTGAACTCTTTGTTCTGAGTCTTGCGATCACCCAGATAAGCCAAGCGGAAGCTAGACAGGTCAACAGCAACAGCCATCTTAGCCCAGTCAGCATTAGAGTTGAACAGAGGATGCTCAACCATGCGGAAAGTTCCACGAGAAGTCTTGAAGGTGGAGAACTGCAGACCGTAGGAAGTCTGACCGTCAGTGATGTTATAAGTACCGTTCAAGCGACCGATGTTATTCAGAACTCGCTTGGCTGCGCCGCCGACAAACAACACACGCTCATTAGCAACCTTGGGATCAGTAGTCTGGTTGAATACTGGATCCAAGAAACCTTCGAGCTGGGTGTAGTTAGTGGTACCGCCAGCGGTGTTCACGTTAACTGCAGAGAAGCTAGAAGGATAGTAGCTCAGGTTACCAACGATGTTGATCAAACCATCCATTGTGCGGAAGGGTTGGCCATTGCGAGTACCTTGAGACTTCTGACCAAAGAAGATAGCTTTCTCAATGTCAGCAGCGTGGAAGCCTGCGCAATCTTGGCGAGATTCTGCAACGTTGGTCTCGCCTGCGATCATCTGAGTAGTACGCACAGTGTCAGAGATAGCCCAAGTATTACGGAAAATCTGAGTCAGATTGGTAATACGAACTGGGTTGATGATCAGAGACTGAGGACGAACCGAAGATTCTTCGAAAGCATTACCAACTTGGTACAGAGCCACAGAAGCTGCGATTGCAGAAGCAGCCACAGTACCGACAGCACGCTGCACTTGCACTTGAGTTGCAGAGAGCACAGAGTTAATGAGAATGTTCTCACCTGTGGTATTCACACGCATCAGCATACCTGGGAGTACGTTGGCTGTGGAAGTCACTGTGAAAGTTGTATCTCCCAAGGCTTGGCCACCTGCGCCCAGAGTCAACTGAGGGAACAGCATAGTCTTGGTGAAGAAACCATGCTCAGTTTGAACAGCAGTTTCAGAGGGCAGCATGGAAGTCATGCCGAACAAAGGTGCTGTGCCGTTAGGCATCAGGCGGGTAATCATCCCAGCAAAAGATTTCTTAGCCAGATCTTGAGTCAGATTGGCAGTGGTAAAGATACCTGTGGACATTTAAGTACTCCTTAGAAAAGATTACGCTGCCAAACCAGTGATGGTATAGGTAGGCGAGAAGATGAAAGTCAGAGAGGAAGCGGTAGCATTGCTGTTACCAGACATAGTCACTGTTTTCGCAGTTGCATTCACACCGATAACAGTGTTACCTTGCTGACCAGAAACTGCATTGGTGATAACTTGGCCAACAGAGATAGCAGCGATCTGAGCATCAGTGAAGCCAGACAGAACTGCGGAAGGACTGGTGGAAGTGATACCTGTGGCAGTATTCAGAGGAGTACCGTTGGTAACTTGGATCAGGAAGTCTTTAGTTGTTGAAGCCAAGACATTTCCACGAACCATAGTTGCACCAGTATTCGCAGTAACTGCACCTGTCAGCAAGTTAGCGGACAAGTTGATGACGCGCCAGCGGAAGGAGAATCCTTTAGGAATACCAACCACACCATTGATCTGAGCCAGGGCAGTTACCAAGGCATCAGCAGTTGGGAAGGTATCAGTGGAGACACCTGCAGGGTTGCGAACATAGACCGAGGAACTCAGCAGATTCGCAGCAGTGTAGGAAAGGGTGGTGTTAGTTGTATCGGTTGCCGGAATGGTAGGCTCCGACGTAGACATAACATCACCAGTTTCGATGGTGCGTTGCATGCCCCCATCAAATACGATAGCTTTTACAGCAGACATATAAACTCCTAGAAGAGAAAAGATATAAGGCCCGAAGGCCCAGAACTATACGAACGAAGACCAATCGTCAGATTTTGCTTTGGCCGCCGCAGCTTTCGATGCAGGAGTCTCAGGTGCTACTGGTGCAAAGGATGTACCGATAGCTGCAAAATAATCACCAACTTGAGTTTGGATCTCTGCAGAGGTAGCATTTGGATTCTTACGAACCAGTTGCTCACTGAGGGCAGAAACTAACGGAGCTAGCGCAGGATTGGAAAGGTGGGGGTTTGAGGCTTGAAGATTCTCGTTCACAGAGAACTTCTTTACCATCGAGGGGAGTCTTGCGTCGTACCCTTCCTGTGCTTTTGCCAACGCTTGATCCACAATTTTAGTAGTGGCAAATGCTGACTGTGCATACACAGTTTGGGCGACTTTATTCATTGCTGCTGCAAAGGCTGCTGCTGCCCCATCTCCACCTGCAGTAACTGCTGCAAGCATCTCAGGAGTAACTGCCTTTGCAAAGTCAACTTTACCTGCAGATTCCATAAGTTTCTGTGGATCTACTGATCCGAACATTGGAGCTTGTGGGTCTGCTGGGGAAGTAGTAGGACTTTGCCACACATCCTTAAAGGCATCGAATGGGGATACTGGCGCAGGAGGATCTTGGGAAGCACCGGAAGGAACCATGCCATTAGGAGCAGTTGCAGGGGAAGAGGAAGTTCCGGGCAAAGCAACTCCCGGTTGGTTCACTTGGGAAGGTGTGCCTGGCGGCAGCGGGTTTGGTGCAACTGGGGCTGTGCGAAACATACTCATTATGTCCATTTTATTCTCCTAGGGGGTTTTGGTGACGGGCTTGTAATTGCATCTCAGACTCGTCAGATCTTAGAAGCATCACACGAATGATAGACATTTGCCCTTTCAGGTATGCCTCGTGCTGGGTAAACTTAGCTGGGCAGCTAGGATCGAAATCAAGATTTAATCTGTTATCTGCTATCTGAGAAAGCTCATTCTGTAAGAGTTGTTTCTGTGGGACAGAGAGGATAGATGCAGAAAGGAGCTCAGATTCAGAGAACTCATAGGAAGTGAAAGTTCCTGGGATTAACTTAGCCATTTGCTGCACCTCCTGTAGATCCTTGAATTCCTGGGGCAGGAGAAGTTTCTCCTTGCTGTCCTACTGGAGCTCCCGGAGTATATCCATATTGTTGTGGGGTTGGTTGAGGAGCAGAGAACTCCTGTCCTTTTTCCAGAGCTATCTGTGCCATCTGTTGCCACTGCCCCATAGCTTGCTCATATGCCTGCTGCTGAGGAGATTTCTCAAACTGAGTAAGATCGGCATTACGAGTTTTCATCAGATAAGAGAACATTGGCCCCAGATTATAAGCTGCTCCAAGTTGTGGGGAGGAGCCTAGAGTCTGTATGGCCATTGTGAAATCATCTCCAGAGATCTGCTTATCTGTAGGAGTCAGTCCATCAGTTACTTTGAATTTCGCTTGAGACTTCCTCAGGGCTACAGGATCAATCGTGACTTCTCGTGCAGCAGAGGGAGAGTACATAGAAACTCCTCCCTGATACTGCATGATATTGAGTTTCAGGATCTGCTTCAGAGGAGTAAACACCTGAGCTTCCAGAAGCATAGAGGTCATCTGATCCCTGCCATTGGCATTGGACATAACATTCTGGTACTCATGTTGTGTCTTATTACCTTTAACAAACTGTCCCTGTTTCGCTTGGTTCTGCCCATTCACAGAATTCGCCATCTGCATCATCTGTGGGAGTTCCTGGAAGGCTACGGCAGATTGGTCATCCCGGAATGGGAAAGCATATACTGCCTCCGAGACTGGTTTACCATAAGCGGCTGGGCGAACTGGGATCTTAGCTGATGGGTTGTCAGAATTTAGATGGGCTTCTGATACGCGAGATGGGTCAAAAAGTGTACGATCACTAATAGCCCGGCGGCGAGCAGCCATTGCAGAATTAACAAGAGCTGACGAGATGTCCTGGAAAGGCTTAGCATTGTCAGCAAGAGACTTTGTTTGAAAGCCAAGACCATCTTCGTTAGCTTGGCCAAATAGGACAGGAAGAAATCCATGAGCATTTGTTTGCCTTTCTGCGTAGATAAGAACTTGGTGATTAACAATGATGAACTTCCACACTTGTGGAGTATTCGCGGAAGGAACTCGAAGTTGGAAGTCTGCAGGAATGATTCGCGCGTAAAGAGTTGTCACCTCATAGAGGTTCTGATAGGAAATCTCTCCCGGCGGGCGCGTGAGCATACCTGCCCAGCTCATCCAGTCAGTAGTTCTCTTGGGATCAATCTGCATCAGAGCGTCAGGATTGATCTGAGGAATATAATACGATTCGATTCCGCCAGTCCCAGAGCCTCCCTGAGTTCCCATCCCAGATTCGAATGCAGCTTTCACATTACTGATCATCTTATCTGGGAGTTCATTGATGAACTTCTTCAGATGTATCCGGCTCATGAGAGTGGTGTTACCAACAAACTCACCATTCTTATACATCTCGGTAGGCTTGTATCGAGTGTCAAAGAATGTGTTATAGAGATCCCAACGCTTGACACAGTTACCTTCCCAGATAACTTGCTTGGGCATTCCCTCTTTGCCGGCTGTGAAAGAGAGATCAGTTTCTACAGCTTGTGTAACTTCTCGATCCCAAGAGACTTCTAGGGCGCCAAGGTTATATTTGAATAGATCCCTGAAGAAGATCTGGAACTGCTGCACCCATCCGCCGCGAATGGAATTCTCTTCCACCAGAGCTTGGTACTGCAAGGCTGTATCTTCCTCGGCTGCAGGAGCAACGAAGCCGAAGAGAGGAATTCCTGTGAGAAACACAGAAGCTTGGTAAGTTACGGCTGCTTCAACCTGCGGCATCACCACAGGAACTGTCACATTCTGGAACTTAGTTGGGTCGCCGTAGCGATTGGAGAGTTTGGCACGCCAGTTCTCTTGAGTCCAATCGTTTTCACGGATATATGCGAGATCTCGCGCACGCATCTGCTCCCGCAAGTTCCATTGCTGATTCAACATAGAATAGCATTGTTTATGGAACTGTACGAGAGCAGCCTGAGATTTCTCAGGGATAATCATTGGAGTTGCAGATGACACTTAGTTGGCTCCTTTAGGTGTGGAAGCTCCAAACTTCTTAGTATAAGCTTTGTTAAGTTCTTCAAGAAGGGAAAGATTCGCTTTGTAATCTAGGTGCGATTTCATGGCCGCCCCGAGAGTCTTGGCAGTTTCTGGGTCTGGAGCCGCCCCGGTTTCCTTCATCTTCGTGATCTGTTTCGCAACTTCCTTGAGAATATCAGGGGAGGAAGGATCAAGACCGAGGGAGATTGCTGAGGAATCTGTGGCAGTTGTGGGGGAGGAGCCTGTGAGCTGCTTGAACAGATCAATAAGTCCGGCTTTTTCGAGGGAGGGTGCGGGCATTTTATTTAATTCCTAATATACTGTTAAGTACGTTGATAGAGTCTGGAACCATCTTAGATAACTCAGGGGTAGCTCCTGCTTTGAGACCTGCCGCACGCTGCCATAATTTTGGAAGAAGGTTAAGAGCTTCTGCTGCATTACTTAGATCCTTCCTAACAGCCACCTCTCTTGGGTACGACAAGTTCAAAGCCTTTATCGTTCTATCTATAGTAGTATTCATACCTTCCATTATTTGCTTGGTGTATAAACCCTCCATAGTGATAGGAGTATTTCTATCTATACCTGCAGCGTTAGCTCTTATAATATTCCAAGGAACCTGGGTAGCTTGTTCAGTAGGAGTAAGTTCACCAGCTATACCTCTAGCTATGAGATCCTTAAGATTTATATTTCTTGGATCATCGATAGCTCCTTTCATTTTAACGGCTCTGTCAGAATGTCTTTGCCCGTCAGCATCACCTCTTTTTCCTGTACCATTCCAAGCAAGTTCAAATGGTATATTCAAACGTTTGGCTACAGATTCCTTATCTAATACTGCAGCAGCGTAGGTGGCGCCTATTGGGGTAGCTACCCCTCTGGAACTAAATTCCTGAGATATAGCTTCGTACAGGGCAGCGGCCTTACTGTTATTTCTATTAAACTCATTAGTGCCAGCATCAGCTCTACCTTCAAGAAGAATCTTATCTCCTAACATGGAGGCTCCGCTGGTAGGCATACCTTTATCCAAACCTACATTTATACCATTTAGCATCCCTACAAGTTCTTGCAAGGAAAACTTAGTTGGCAGAGTTTCATTCTTTCTATAAGCTTTAAGTATAGGATTAAGCTCTTCCACGATTGGTTCCTTAGAATGGGGAGGTTTCTAGCTCAGAGCGGATCTTGACATTCGAGAACTCCTGCTCTTCGATTATGGTTGAGGCAAGAAGAAGATTCCCGTACATCTCTATAACTTTCGGGGCGTAAGTAAGGCAGTCGAGCAAGCCATCTGTGTTATCTCGCTTTAGAGGATTGAACTGGGAGATCTGTAAATTAACCTGCGCTCTACATGTGGGATGAACAAAGATCTCCCCAGCGAGGAGTTGCTTGAACATGTTAAGAATACGGGAGTTCTTTGAATAAGAACCGGAATAGACTTCGACCGCCTCAATTCCAATGATTCCTCGCTGGGCACAGATAAACTCGAACCAGTATTTAAGAGTGTACTGATAGGCATTTGATTCGATCGCAATTATGCGGCAGTTCTTAGATAGTGCTATCTTAAGAGATTCTGCAATTGTATCACCTGGGGATAGTCTCCCTTCAACAATCTTCTTACATACAGGATAGCCATTGTGGATTTCGAAGTAAGCTATGGAAACTGCGTCGGCTCCGGGTTTATCTGTTGCCGGGTCGATTATGATGAAGTTGCCGAAATGAATATCATCCTCTTGGTATGGATACTCGGGGAGCTTGTTGAGATCGACTAGGTTATTTACAGATGCATTCTCGTCATTGAGAACTTCGGCAAAGAATACCTCCGGTCGCCCCATCGCCAAATCATTCTCGTACTCTTTAATCAACTGCTCGATCGGTTGGAGATCCTCCCAGAGAGAAGTTCCATCGGAGAGAATCCCACCTGCGATGAACTTAGTCCAAGTTGGATTGTGCTTGAGTTTCCGAAGGAGAGAGTGTTTCGTGGGATACATATTCGCGATGAAGATGAAAAGACACCCATGAGGGCTCTTTGCTTTCATCGCTGTACCTACCATCCAGGTTTCGAGTTTCGCAGAAACAGTCTCGGAATCAGCATCTTCACGAGTTTGTATGTCGTCGAAGATCATCACATCCGGGCGCTCGTTTTCGAGAGTTATACCGCGAATGTCAGATTCAGCTCCTGCTCCCATGATGATGACATTGCGTCCTCGGAAGCCAAAGCGTTTCAGATCTTGCCGATCAGTTTCGGCTCCTAGTTTCCAATCTCCGAAAACTTTCTTAATATTGCTCTCACCTAGCATCGACATAATATCTGAGATGATATTATTCGCCTTGGTTTGGGTACCGCAAATGATGAGAATAAACTTCTTCTTCGTGAAAAGTACACAATAGAGAACGAAGATCTTGATCAGCATGGTTTTGCCGAAACCACGAGGCAAACCTATAGCAAGTTGAGAGAAATCTCGAGCGCGAGATACATAAGAAAGGAGCCAAGTCCAGATAGATTTGAATACTGGAGGAAATAGGTAGCGAAAAACCACCGGCATCGCAAGAGCTGCCAGGAAATCCAGAGACTCCCGTGCAAGAGTTTCTACCTCCGAGGTGTTGAAGGTAGATTCTTGTACAGTCTCTGGTTCGGGGGCAGTTTCTGGGGCCGAGGGGAGAGCAAGTCCCAGAGCTACCGCATCCATGTGTTTCATTTGGTCTTTTTCGCAAGCAAGAGTTGGATTCTCAGCAGCTGCTCGCGAGCCGCCTGTTTGTTCTTTTGGGCAAGCTCAGCTTTCTTAGCTGCCAGCGCTAACATAATTGATTCCAGGGGAGGAGGCATTGTTGACATTTCGATTTCCTTTCGAAGAAGAGAGTAACTTGTCCATTGATGCAGATTGTACAGTAACTAAGTCTTGTTGTCCAGCTTTGATTACTTGGTTATTTACATTAGTTGTGAAAGATTGGAGAATTTGTGTAGGCATGATCAATTGGACAACAGTTTGTTGGGAGGTGATAGATTCGGGGGCAGAAGAACCACGGCGTTTCGCGGCATTTATAACTTGTATCGCTTTCAGAATCTCCATCGGCCGCATCATGAAAGGGAGGCAGTCTTTCAGTTTCGTAAGCAGAGAGTCCTCCATAGAATCATAGGCATTATCTCGCGTGTTATGTTTCGCAAGATTCTCATATCTACCTTCCGCAACTTGGGCAGCAAACTCCGGGGTGGATAGGAGCTGGGAGATCCGGGAGGTGGATACTCCTACGGCCGCCGCTACAACTTCCGGGCCTAGACCTTGGGAGAGAAGGGAGAGAGCGCGAGATTCTGTTGTCGAGGTGGTGGTGGACATGGTGATAAGACTCCTTGGGATGGGGGTATAGTAGTTTAAGGGGGAGAAAGTTTCAGGAGGGGATAGCTTGGGGTTGGTGTTGGGACTGGTTTTGAAAAAGTTTAGTAAAATGGGGAAACTTATATAGGATACCAGCGCGACTCGCCCCTAAAAAGGCCCTTACCCCCCCCTGAATGAGAATGATTCGTGTTTCGCTTGGGAAGTGAGCATTTACTTCGGGATTGGGGGAATAGGAATCATTCAATGGATGCTGGAATTAGGGAGGAAACTCTAATTTTCCCCTTATTTCCACTGATTTTTCGCATATAATGATGTTGTGCCAGTTAACTAGTAGAATGGTTCCCCTAGTTAGACTGGCAGATTCTAGGAAGGTAAGGTGGTTTATATGTTCGGTTCTATGCAAATAAGATTCTCGGAACTGTTTAACGATACGATGGAAGTGCATGGTTATTGGTTCGCATATGATTACTATGTTGTGAGGGGAAACATGCATGCATTAGAGTTCGATTGCTGGGTCGCAGGTTATCAGGCAACACTGGTTTAGGTATGGTATAATTCACCTTGAGCTATTTAACTAAATAGATAGCTCAGCGGGAATGTTCCCAAGATTCTATAAGGACTAACTATCATGGCGATGTATCAAGTAACATATGAGATTAAACGTGGCAATCAACAAGATACCAAAGTAGTATTAATTGGCGCTCCTAATAGGTTTGAGGCCAAGAGCGCAGTAGAATATAGTGAAACAATCGAGGGAGAATGGGATACATTTTGGCATATTGATTGCAAAAGTTTTTACGATGGCGAAGTGGTACTAATATCTAGTAAAGGTATGGTATAATTCACTACTTGCACCTAGGTAACTATCTGGGTGCAAGTGGGGAATATTCCCAGTCTATTTAATAGGATGATTCTATATGTCACATTTTCCATCAACACATCTGGTAACTGCTTTTGATTCCGCGAAGTCGCAAGCCTTGAGTGGGCAGCGCTTGGCAAAGATCAGGTATAAAACTACTGCGAAGCAGGCAGCGAAGTTTCCTTCTGTTTGCGTGTCGGTTCCACCGCTGGTAGATTCTGAAATAATGGACAATCTCCCTGCTCTCAAGGTGCATATCCGAGCGATGCTGGAAGCGGCTCAGGATGGTGTGATTAGATCGCTCTATGAAGTGAGTGATGGTAAGCTATCTAGTGTGCAAGACTCCGATATTTCAGTTCTGGCCTGTATAGGTTTCTTGAATACAGAATCTGAGGGAGGAAGGTTGACGAAAGAAACTATTGAGGCATGGTTCGATTCGAATCTGGGAGAGTATGTCACTGCTCTGATTGTAGAGAAACTATCCTATGGAGAGGACCTCACTCCAGAACAGGAACACACTGTAAGTCGCCATGTTCGGGGATATAAAGATATGTATTCTGCTCTCGCTGGTGGAAAGACTATATATCAACCGAATCAGATCGCGAGCCTGCGCCGGGTTTTGGGGCTGGTTGATTCTTCCGAGGTAGGAGAGAAACTGGAAGCAAGGCTCCAAAGTATGCTCTCGAAACCAAAGATGGAAGATCTGTTAGAGCTGTGAGATTCTGCTAGATTCACTCCCTAGTTATGTGACAGATAACTAGTTAATTGATTCTAGAAACTCTCTCTAGACTGTGCAAAATGATAGCAAAAGCTCTACAGTCTACATAGGATAAAATAGACTGTATAGACTGTATAGACTGTGACCCCCTAGACCCCCCCTCGGGTGTTGTATATATACCACACTTACCATAGGAGTTTCTCCCCCTGTAACTCCCAATCCTATATAACTCCCGCCCACCTAGATAGTACATGTACCTATATACCAATATAGGATATATGAGTTATATAGGGGGGTATATAGTTATATATTAATTTTTAAGTGGGGGGTTAAAATACATACCGAATGTCGATACAGTCTAGGATTCTCTATACACATAGGAGAAACTCTCGGGGATAGAGAAACTATCTCTATAGGGCAGGGGTTGACAAGGCCCCCCGGAATGGGCATGATGGGGTCTACGGTCTAGCGGTCTAGCGGTCAATTTGCCTCTCCCGAGAAACTCTTAGAGAGAAAAGTTAAATTAATCGGGCATCCATTTACATATACATACACCAATCTCGGAGTATGTATATATTAAAAGGATTCTATAATGTCACTAACCATTAAATCAAAATCAACTAGGAAGCAGTTAATTAACTTCTTAGCCTCCGAGTATAAAAAGAACACTGGTATACCTGTTCATTTGTATTCAATAGTTAATGCTACATTTTCTGCTTATAATAAATGTGCAGCCCTAACTGATAATCTAGGTGGCACAATGATTTTAGAGGAATCTAAACTATTCAAGTCCTATGGGCAATCTAACCCAGTAGGATTGATTAAGACGTTAAATAGTTGCAACGCCGGACTAACAATTATCTAAAGGATTCTATTATGCTTCAGATATATGCTAGAAAATGCCAAGAGTGTGGCAAAGTGCAGGCTTCGAAGCCTCCTAATGAATACAAATCAGATACATGGAAAGATACACCTTGCAGGTACTGTAAATCTACTGCCTTGGATTATGGGCACGACAGCTATACAGTTGTGAACGGTAAGATTGTAAGAATTGAACAGACAGCCGACCTAGACTAAGCATAAAGCATAAAGCATAAAGCATAAAGCTAATCTATTAAACAAGCAAAGGAGTCCTAATCATGCATGAAACCCATATCCCACCCGAATTCATTCCCACCAAGACAGAGAATGAAATCCTTTTCTATCTCACATCCTATGAGAATGAACCCTTGAGCTATCTAGTGCATACTCTCCTAGAACAAGGATACACAACCTCTGAGGTATCTGCAGGATTGAAAGAATATATAGAAAGAACCACACTATGAACCAACCTACCCAGAAAGCCAAGTACCGACCTTATTTCACAGCTTCAGAACTCTCCGAAGTTATACGATGTGTAAAGCTCTCCTCCCAAAATATATCTCTCCTAAGATACCTAGAGAGCTATGCATTAAAGATCTCCCATGGTGTGATTACAGAATCAATAACTCTACAGCCTACACTTGTAGATTCTCTAGAGCTAGATTCTCCGGATTCTCCCTCCCTAGATTCTTCCCTAGAATCCAAGAGAGCTAAAGCATATGCCAAATGGAGCCAAGCGCCCGAAGCTTGCACACCCCTAGAAATAGAACTAACACACCTATATAGATTCGAGAATGATCTAATGTCACCTGAAGAAGAAACTATATATCTACAATCCCAAGGTGCAACATGAAAACTCTCCCTTCTTTCCTCTCCCTTCTATATTGCATCCTAATCCCAATCATCTTCATTACAGGAATATATCTAGCATGACCCGCCAATCTACTCTACATCTTTCAATCTCTCTATCCTCCTCCAGGAATCCCAATCAAAATGTTAACTCTAAAAGAAGCAGCCCTATTTATTCTCTTACTCGTAACTCTCTATCTAACCTCTTATCTAGATCAAGTGGCAGGATTATGAAACACCAAACCCATACAAAGAAAGGCCAAGTTACTTTATATGGCCTAGCTAAAGGATACATCCAAGCCTCCCCACATTACCCAACTAACTCTCTCCATCTTACAGGTAAAGAAGGAGATATATACATCCAAGGCTCCCTCAAATCTGGACAGTTTATCTCTGTAAGATTCACTAAACTAAAAGATGCAAGGCGCTATCTAGCCAAAACCATATAACCCTCCTCTAGATCCCAGAGAGTTCTTCTCCCTATATACATCACCCTCTCTAGGTAGTGTATATAGTGGGAATCCTCCCAGATACTTGAAAGATCCTATCATGTCTCGTAAATACATATTAGTGATACTGGATGACTTTAACAGTTATTCATCTATCCCGGAAGCTCTAGAAAATACTATTTGTAGTATACTAGACTTAACCACTGAAAATTTCTCCACTCAGTTATTCACAGATTCTGATGAAGATAAAACTGAGTTAATAAATCAAGTAACTAAGTTGCCTGAATAATCGTCTCAATCATTGTATTCTAAAGGAATAACCTAGTATGAAAATCCTATGTGCCATAAGCGGTATAGAATTCACAGTGGAACATTTCCCTGCGTATCTAACCTCCCGAGAAGTCTCCCATCCTATCTTCGCTCTCCCACAAAAGAAGCTTCTTTCCTATCTAGGTAAGTGGTCATCCCAAGAACTAACCTCAACCGATTCTTATCTTCTCTTTCTCTCTCTACTCAATTCCTCTGAGCTAGTTGATTTCAGAGTGCCAGTCTCTAGAACCCTAGAAACTGATTCAATAGTTGCCCAGAATATGGAAGCACTAGCCAAAGTTGTCTCACGTCTTAATGCAGTTACTAATCCCTCAGTTGTCTTTCCTAGATACGCAGTCTCACCTGAAACTAAAACCCTAGGGAATATTAAACACTGGATTGAAAACTGGAATGATTCATGGCAAGACTTCCAAGAAGGCTATGCTAGAGAGTATGACTCCCGAAAGCTAATTGTAAGAGAGGCAGCCCTAGAGCGATTGATTAAGAATCCACATCTTCCTCTCTCTTCCTATGCATCTAAGATTGCAGAATGGGCCTCAGTAGCTGGAGCTTTCCCTGAATATCTAACTATCTCTCCCTTCACCGGTCTTAAAGTATCTATGGCAGACTACTGGAAAGAGATTATCTCTCGCTGCTCTCGAGAGGATTCAATCTTCTCTGTCCCTCAGGTAGATATCCAAGACCTCCTAGATCATTGTGAATCTAACATATCTATCGGAACCATCTACTCTAACGCACTCTTCAAAGTCCTTCGCCATGCGATAGAGAAACAAAAGAACTTCTTAGGTCTAGGAGATATGGATCTAGGTAAGATCAGATACCAGATCCTCTCTAAAGACGACACCACAGAATCTGCCAATATCAAAGCTATGATTGATTCAGCCCCAGATCATGAACCAAGGATCGAATCTTATCCTAATAAAATAGCTTATCTAAAAGCGAAGTTACGCTTTCAGATGGCCAAGAAGTATGGTACTTCCACTCCAGATACACCTCCCCAGGATCCAGAAGATCCAGAAGAAGGAGCCTTAGTATGACCTGCCGACCTATTGAAACTAAGTTCTACCTCACCCCGACCTATGTATCCAGATTCCTCTCCAAATACTACATCCTACACTGGCAAGGTTCACACCTTCTCTCCCAGATCTCAGATGCACCAAGCTATAACAAGAGAGCCTATATTCTCCACCAAGATACACTATACCTAGTTAAGTGTGAACCATACCTTCCAATCAATCCAGCTCTCCAATATAAACTCTCTTTCCGCCTAGAAAAGTTCATGCCTCAAGGTATATGCTTGGTGCGAGAGATCACAGAAAAGGAATCCTAATTATGACAGTTCAGGAACTAATAGATGCTTTATCTGAGATAGAAGATAAAACTCTTCCAGTAGTAATACCAACAGACGATCACTACTACAATCCAGATGTTACGGATGTAGAGATAATATCTGAAGGTGTAAGATTAAATAGTTTTTAAGGTGTACCCATGGCAACCACAATAGACAAAACTAAACTAGCTGCAATGTTAGCTAAGATCAGGGCAGAGAGAAGCCAAGCGGCTGTGAACATCACCCCGAAAGAAAAGACTGAGATTCTAGGCTCCCCCAATAATCCAATCTCCCCTGATCTCATAGAGGATAAGAATGGTAAACTTATCTCATATAACACCAAGCAGCAGGAGTTTGTAACTCTAGCTTCCTCCGGCCAATCTTGTGTACTCATTGGTGCAGCAGGAACTGGCAAAACTACCTGCATGAAAGGAACTACCCAAGCACTGATACACTCAGGTAAGGTAGGAATCTTAGAATCAGGTGGACATAAGCATCTTCAGTCTGGCACTCCCGGAATTGTTATCTGCGCTTACACTCGCCGGGCAGTTAATAATATACGCAAAAACCTTTCTCTAGATGTGCAATCGAATTGCATAACCATTCATAAACTCTTAGAATACCAACCAACCTATTATGAAGTTATAGACGAATCAACTGGAGATACCAAAACCAAGATGTGTTTTGAACCAGCCCGATCTCAAATCAACCCTCTCCCATCATCTATCAGAACAATCATCTTCGAAGAATCTTCAATGATCGGAACTGATCTTTATAAGGAAGTTATAAATGCATGTCCACATAACCCCCAACTTATCTTTCTTGGAGATATCCAACAACTCCCTCCAGTTTTCGGTCCTGCCATTCTTGGATTCAAGCTCCTATCCCTCCCCGTAGTTGAACTAACCGAAGTATATCGTCAGGCTCTAGAATCTCCTATCATCTCTCTAGCTCATAGAATTCTCTCTGGTAAACCTATCCCTCACTCCTCCTATGGTGATTGGAAGAAACCTGGACTAACTATCCATGCTTGGAAAAAGAAGATCTCTCCCCAAGATGCTCTCTCTACTGCGGGTCAGTTCTTCATAGCATCCGAGAAATCAGGACTCTATGATCCAGAGGAAGATATGATCCTCCTCCCATTCAATAAATCTTTCGGTACTGAGGAACTTAATAAGATCATAGCTAATCATCTATCCAAGAAACGAGGAGCCGACACTTATGAAGTAGTTGCAGGATTCACTAAACACTATTTCTCTGTAGGAGATAAGGTTCTCTATGAGAAAGAGGATGCAGTGATTACAAAGATCGAAACTAACCCAGCTTATTCTGGTGCTAGATTCCTTCCTCACTCACCTACTCTAGATTACTGGGGGTATGATCCAGTTCATAGAGAACATGACTCAGGGGACTCTGATGTAGACTTCCTTCTTTCCCAAGTTGCCCATGCAGAGAACTCAGGAGAGAGGGTGCAACAATCCTCTCACACTCTCACTCTCCAAATGATGGATTCTGAGTTAGAGATCAAAGTTGATAAAGCAGCTTCTATAAACTCTATGCTTCTAGGTTACTGCCTCACAGTTCATAAGTCTCAGGGTAGTGAGTTCAGAAAGGTATTTGTAGTATTACACCAATCTCATGCAACTATGGTACAAAGGGAACTTTTGTATACAGCTGTAACCCGCGCCAAAGAAGAGTTGTATGTAATATGCGAACCTGAGACGTTCACTAAAGGTATTCTCTCTCAGAGAATTAAAGGTAATACGTTAGAAGAGAAGGCTGAGTATTTTAAAGGTAAGGTCAACAGTGGCGAAGACTATGAGTAATCCCCACTCGAATTAAATCATTACTTAAAGTATCATCTAATTTTGAAAGGAACTAAGATGATACTTTGTGGAATCATTTATGGAGAACTTAAAACAGTATCTCCAAAGCGTACAACTTCAGGTCACATAGAGTGGAATTGTAGCTGTTCGTGTGGAAACATTACCTCAGTTAGGGAGGAACATTTAAGATCGGGTAAACAATTAAGTTGTGGAAACTGTAACTATAGAACTAAATATCCAGAGGCTTATAAATCTTGGGAGAGCATGAAACAAAGATGTCTTAACCCAAATGCTCCAGACTACCCAAGATATGGTAAGCGTGGTATAACCATCTACCAACCTTGGAAACAATCTTTCATAAACTTCTTTAGAGATATGGGCAATCCTCCTTGTGATGCAGTAACAGGTAAACGATACACACTTAATAGAAAGGATAATGATGGTAACTATGAACCATTAAACTGTGAATGGGCAGATCAATTTACTCAAATGAATAACTGCTCATCGAATCAACACCCTGCAATTAGAGATACTAGACTTATGAAACCCATAACTAGAAGGACTTCTTAGTTTCTCTATAACAGACCCCTTGACACGCAATCCCCCTTGTGTTATAGTACACACACTGGCGAAACAGAGAGGCCAGAACAAACTCTCTTATCTCTCCCCCTCCTAACCATACAGGAAACCAAAATGACAGATACAACCACACAATCCAGCGTTACAGCTAACTTTGACAACACAGTTGATTACAAAGACTTCACATTCCATTTCAAGAAAGACAAGCTGGGCAACAAGCGTCCTTCAGTTGAATTGAAACTCCCCATCCCAAGCGTTGAAGGTATCGTTGCAATCCTGGAAAAAGGTGGCAAAGAACTGGAACTGTTCCAAGATGCAATCTATGATGTGATTCGCGCTCAAGCAGCTCAGATTGTTTCTGACGATGAAAAGATCACACAAGCTACTTTCCCAGCAGCTAATGTTCTCTGGTCTTTCATCGCCAATATGCCGAAAGCAGATCGTCGCTCTTCTGCAATCGACGCATCTCTGTGGGAAGCATTTGCCAAAGACTATATCGAAACTATGCCAGCAGTTACCGGCAAATCGCTCGAGGCAGTTACCAATGCGACAGTGGTTTACTTGAAGAAGTTTGCCATTGTTAAAACCAACAAGGATGTTATCTCGAAACTGAAAGATCAGTTGGCACTGTATCTGGAGCACTCGAAGAATGTTGAACAGTTCAGCGAGATCTTGGATCTGTTGATCTCTAAAGCAGACTCTTACTTGAATGCTAACGATGTAGACTTGCTGGTTTCTAACCTGTAATCTCCTCTCCCCTTTCACCTATCTCTCATTCCATAGGAGCTAAAGTACCTAGAGAGATAGGTGATCCATCAGTAAGAGCACTAGCTGGTAATTACATCACCCTGATACACGGCAGGGGTTGAAAAAGCAGATGTAAGTCAAAGCAGAAATCATCCCTTCCAAGGGATCTAGTGTTCTTTCTAATGGCTCAGATAAGCTATTGAGAAAACTCCGAAAATCTACTATACTAGTCCGGTAGATTCTAGGCTCCGAATTGTTCCGGATGACTTATAATATGCAAGAATAGTAAGTAGTTTTCTCAATGGCGTACTCAGAATATGATGGCATCTGGAATGCTCTCAAGGCTTCTAAAGATTTCCCCAAGCAGGTTTCAATAACTGCTAACAGACTTCTGCACCCTCGAATTATCAAAGCAGTTACCAAAAGAAAGTGGCTAGATCTAGGTTATAAGATCCAAATAGAACCTAAAACCTCTATCCTAACTCACACTTCTAAAGGATCTGTAATCACATTCTTCCTAACCTATCACGCGAATCATTCACCCATCACTATAAAGGATATATGAAATGGCTACCGACCCACGAACCTATTCAGTCTACGGAACTCTAGTTCGCTCCACTGAAAAAGCAATGCTAATCCAAGTGCATTCGATTGTGCAGCTTACATCTCCCCAACCAGAACCAATCTATCCCAAAGAAGGCGCAGCTTCTGAATGGTTTCCTAAGACTCAGATTCTAGATTACCAAATCACAGGACCTACAGAAGATCCAGACTCCGAGTTTCTAGATGAATTCACAATCAAGCATTGGATACTTTCCGAAAAGGGGCTAGTAAAATGACCCCCTCCGAACAACTCTCCGAGAAAGTATCAGCTCTCTCAGAAGCCATATTAGGCAGGCATCCAACCATGCCGACTCTCTTACGAGAGATCCATACAACTCTCCGATCCTACCCTGAGCAAGTTACTCTTCTCTCAGAATCAGAGATCCAAGTTATAGTCTCAGGTCTTTCAGTCCAAACCAATGTAGCTTTCGCAGCCTCTGCCTCTAAACCTGCCGCAGCTAAATCATTGACCGCTAAGATAAAGGCTCTAGGAGCCGATGCTTTCTAGCCCACCTAACCATCCCAACACTGACGAACTTTCTATACGTCTCTTACTTGCCTGCCTCGCCGCAGGCATTGGCGTATCTAAGTATAGGCAACTTTGTGAGTGGTTAGATCTTCCTACCTGTGCATTTGATGTAGCATCTCAGAAGCATACCAATTTCGATAGAGAAATCTACACACCTTTAATTCAAGAGATTATATCATGCATACCCTCGACGAGTTTCTCGACGACACATTACCTAATCTGGACATATCTAAATCAGATTCCATTTCAGTTCTCAATGGAGACTCAGAAGATTCTCCACTCATTCCTTTTGTCGAAGCTGGATATGAAGGAAAGATTGACTATCGCGTACGCCAACTCAGCTACAGCTCAATGCTTACGCTACATTCGTGCCCGCGAAAATTCCAGCTCTATCGACTACGAACAACCCATCGTGCCGAAGAAACTGCCAAGTCCACAGTCACATTCGCTTTCGGCCACATTGTCGGAGAAGCTATCCAACTTGCGATTGAAGGCTACTCAGAGCAGGATATAATCTTTAAGATGTTTCTTGGCTGGCATACAGATCTCTTTGCCGAAGATCCAAAGCTATCTAAATCTTTCTTCTCTGCGGTCATTGCACTCAAACGATTCCTCTCACTCCGAGAGGCCGGTTTCTTAAAGGAGTATGAACTTGTATATTACAACGGTAAACCTGCTTGTGAACTTAGCTTTTCTGTTATCTTTCCTGATGGCTTTAGACTTCGTGGGTTTGTTGACGCTGTACTGCGCCATACAGATACGGGAAAAGTTATTGTTCTCGAATGCAAAACAACTGGATCGGCAACTGTTAATCCTGCAACATACAAAAACAGCGCTCAAGCTATTGGCTATAGCATTGTTCTTGATTCTATCTTTCCAGATCTGAGTTCATATGAGGTATTATATCTTATATACAACACCAAATCGGGGGAGTATCTACCAATACCTTTTCAGAAAACTTATCTCCAGCGAGCACTCTGGATACGGGAACTACTTCTGGATATTGAAACAATTAAGATGTACGAAGATGCGGAAGTATATCCCATGCATGGAGAAAGTTGTTACTCTTTCTTCAGAGAGTGCGAATACCTTAATGTTTGTCAACTCTCAACCGAATATCTTACAAAGCCATGTACGGCGGAGCAAGAAGATAAGACAGAATACCAGATAGTTCTGACTCTGGATGATCTCTTAACCACACAATTAGCAAAGGCGGAACTCTAAATGAAACTCTCCCAAAAGATCGCATCTAAATCCCACCGAGTTCTTCTCTTTGGCCCCCCGAAATCTGGCAAAACCCAACTAGCTGGGGAACTCTCTAAAGAATTTAATCTCCTGTGGTTTGATCTTGAGAATGGTGTAGATACCCTATTGAAACTCCCTCAAGAACAGAAAGAGCGGATCGAAGTAGTTACTCTCCCTGATACAAGGAGCTATCCAATCGCCATTGAAACCATGCTTAAGGTGATTAAAGGTTCCAAGCTAGATATTTGCGAAACGCATGGAAAAGTATCTTGCGCCCTGTGTAAGAAAGAATCCAAAGACTTTACCCAAGTCGAACTGTCATCCTTGCCACTGGATACCATTGTTGTCGTTGATTCTCTTACCCAGCTTACTAACTCTGCTATCTCGCACATAACCAAGAACCAGCCGGAAGATTACAAACTCAACTATGATGACTGGGGAAATCTAGGTAAACTGATGGACACCTTTTTGAGCCATGTGCAGCAGTCTGGTTTCCATATTGTCTGTATCTCCCATGAGACTGAGACAGAGATGGAAGATGGGAAGATGAAACTTGTGCCCACTGCGGGTACAAAAGCATTCTCCCGCAACACAGCTAAGTATTTCGATGAGGTAATCTACTGTGAAGTTAAAAACAAAAAGCATATTGCTGCTAGCTCTACTGTCTACAATGGGAATATTCTCACAGGTTCCAGATCAGGTGCTACTCTCGAAACTCAACTGGAAGCCAGTCTCATCCCAATCTTCCGAGGAGAAGTGGCAACAGCAAATAAACTCACATCGCAAACCCCAGCAACTTCGGCGCTCTCAGCGTTAGAACGAATGAAACTAGGAATGAAGAAATGAACCAACTCCCTCCACTTACTTCAGGTGTTTCTCTTATCGGTATCACCGGCCACGCTGGCGCAGGCAAAGATACAGTTGCAGAGTTTCTCTTAGCTACCTATTCTGATCATTACCGATATGCTTTTGCAGATCCTCTTAAAGAAGCAGCGGCAGTTGCATTTGGTATTCCTCTCCAATGGTTCAACTCTACCTCTCTGAAAGAAGTTCCCCACCCTAACTGGAATATCTCTCCTCGAAAGATTGCACAGTTCTTTGGCACTGAGTTATTTAGGGAACGGATCTATCAACTCCTTCCAAGCATAGAGTCTGACTTCTGGGTTCAACGAATGATTATCCGATTGAATAATCAGTATGTGCCGGAAGATGAAGGAACCTTAGGTATAGGTGACACAGTAGTTATTCCTGACGTAAGATTCCAGAACGAGTATGATTGGATCATCTCTCAGAAAGGTATAATTATTCACTTGACACGACCCGGCGCCGATGGTATAGTCGGTATCCTCGGACATGCCAGCGAATCTTCACTAAACTTACACAATAAAGAAAGGACTTATGAATGCGTAAATGATTCCTCAATCCAAGAATTGCATCGAAAGACTGCAAACATTATAGCTTCTCTGAGCTATTGATTCTATCTCTCCTCTCTATAAACTTATCTCTTCTCTCAAAGGAAAACAAAATGACCGATTTTAATATGGATGCAATGTTGGATGGCGTTCTTGATGACTTAGCTGATGCCCCTGAGTTCCGTCCCTTCCCCGCAGGTACTCATAAAGTTACTATCACCATTCTGCAAAAGAAGATTGGTACTCACCCAGCGTTCGAGATCGGAATGAAAGCAATCGAAACTATCGAACTCTCTAACTCTGAAGATACTCCCCTGACTGCTGGAGCCACAAGCTCTACTGCTTACATGATGGATATTGAGATTGGCCAAGGAAACTTCAAGAAGATCCTTGCATCTCTTGCCAATCACTACGGAGCTAAATCAAATCGTGATCTGATTGCTGATGCACAAAATGCAGAAGTCTTGGTGGTTACGAAAGTACGGCAGAACAAAGAAAAGACACAGAGCTACACAGACATTGTCGAATTGCAAGTGATCTAATACCAAGAACCTTCCCTCTGGAGAAATCTAGGCGGAGGGTTTTTTAGTTAGCTCCCCTTGGATTATATTGAAAGGATTGAAATGACCACACCGAATGAAGAACTGCTGGCCCTTGCAGATCGGTATGCAACTCTCCGCATTGGAGAAGGTACCGCCAACGCAAGGAAGGAACTGCAGAACGCCCTGCAATCCCAAGCAGAGCGCATCGCTAAGTGGGAGCGTGAAAGCGAAACCCATGCGAAAGCCTACGGACTTGCAATCGTAGAACGCGACAACCTGCGCACCGAACTCAAAACTGCGCAGGATGTGACGGAGTTGGTGGAGGCGTTGGAAGAATATGGCCGCGCTGGTGTTGGCAACTCAACTGACTGGCGCGTGCAACTTAGTGCATTACGACTAGCCACCGCCGCACTATCCAAATACAAAGGAGCGAAGTGATGACCTTCCTAGAACTCCGCGCTGCAATCATCAACCTTTTGAACAAGGCAGACAACCTATCCGCCGAGGAAGTCTACGGGGTAGTTTCTTCTGTCGAGGCAGAGGTGCGGCTTTCGATGTTCGCAGCTATGAAACAAGCGCGAGGAGAAACTAAGTGACAGCTCAGTTAATTAGCCCAGCGGACATTGCATATATAGACGGTCTCATAGAGTTAGGTGTTCCCCAAAGAAAGTTAGCCCCAAGACTGGGAGTTCATTGGAGAACTATTCATGCAGTATGGAATCGAAAAGGTGCCTATGCAAAGTATCCCAAGCCCATGCCAGAAACCTTAAAAGAGTTTGAGATATGCAACCAGAAAATACAACTTCAAAACTAGCAGCTCTTGCAGCTCTGATAAAAAGAGATAGAGTCTCTCCTTCCCCAGCTCCATCCCATCCTACCCAGTCCAGCTCCAAAGATAATGCAGCTTTCGTAGGAACTTACGACGACACCGACTATCTTCCTTACCTCAAAGGAATGTTAAATGGTGTTAATACCTACATCACCTGCGAGAAGATTGAACTCCTTTCCCATCTAGAACTCTACTGTACCAAGCGAGGAGTCTCCCGCGTTGTATCAACTAACACCACAATTCTTTCTAAGCTCCTTGAAAGGATGGGAAACTTCAAGTCTAAACCGAGTCTCTCAGATTATGCAGGCTCAGTCTTTACCCTTGGAGAAATTGACATTGTATTTGTTGATCCACTCAAGCAGTTGCTCACAGTGCCATACGGTAAGTTCATTACCGCTAGATATATCAGTAAACTTGTCGCACCGAAGGCGTGGCCAGAAGCCACTGAGTTCTCTTGGCATCTTCTCACACCTACTAACGCGCAAGTAATATATGCCCTATACTCTCAGGCTTATGCTATCGCTATTGATATTGAAACCACTAGGCTTAATCTTGCTATTCGTTGCATTGGCTTTACTGCTGTGCTCATCAACACTGATGGTACTCTCAGCACACATAGCTCAGTTCTCCCAATGGATTCGGAGTTTGCTCTAGCATGGATGCGAAAGTTCTGTGACCTCCCTGCCCAAAAGATCTTTCAAAATGGCAAGTATGACTGCTCCTACCTATTGCGCTATAACTCTCCGCCGAGAAACTGGCTCTGGGATACAGCTCACTTTATGCACTCTTGGTATTCAGAGCTACCAAAAGATCTTGCTTTCCTTAATGCCTTCTTCCTGCGCAAAGTGGTGTATTGGAAAGATCTTGCAGAGACGAACGATCTACAGGAGTACTATAAATACAATGCACTTGATACATGGGCAACTGCTAACGTATGGATTCAGCAGATGCTCTCCGCTCCTGATTACGCAAGACACAATTATACGTTGGAGTTTCCTCTCGTGTATCCCTGCTTACTTGCGGAACTCACCGGACTCAAGCGTGATCCTGACAGGCTCTCTTTGGCTAGGACCGAAGCAGACTCAGAAGAACAGAAAGAACTAGACTCACTTAGGAGAATGCTCCCCGCCCCGCAGTTTAATCCCGGATCTCCTATCCAAGTTAAGACTCTTCTCCACATCCTAGGTAATAAAGATCTGGAATCTTCAAATGAAAAAGACATTGCCAAAGCAATCCTCCGACACCCGCTCAATGCAAGAATCCTCGGAAAGATCCTCACAATTCGAGGACTCCGTAAACTTGCAACTACCTACCTCAGGCTCCCATCAGATGCTAAACAGTCTGGAATTCATGCAGGGGAAGGTGGTGCGAAGGAATTCAATGGAAGAATCCTTTACGCTCTCAATCCGCACGGTACCGACACTGGACGGCTTGCTAGCAGAGAGCACCACTTCTGGTGTGGACTACAAGTTCAGAACATTCCGAGAGGTAGAGAAGTCAAGCAAACTATCTGTGCAGATGATGGATTCTATCTTGGAGAGTGCGATCTTGAGCAGGCAGAGTCAAGAGACACAGCGCACATATCAGGAGATGAAAACCTCATTGCTGCGGTCTCAGGCACCAGAGACTTCCATTCAGTTAACGCTTCAGCATTCTTTGGTGTTCCTTATGAATCTATCTACGATGATGCCAACGGAAAGACTAAGGATAAAAAGTTACGGGATCTCGCTAAGCGAGTTAACCATGGTGCTAACTATAACATGGGGCCGGGAGTTCTTATAGATACGATGGGTTTAGATAAGATCTGGGAAGCTAGGAAACTTCTGAATCTCTTAGTCTCTGAGCCTAAAGAAATCGCATCACACCTTCTTGCACAATTCCACAAAACATATCCATTCATTAGGAATAAATATTATGAGTCAGTTATCAATGAAATTGGAATCTCTAAACGCCTTGTTAGCAGAGCTTTCCACCATACAGAATATAACCTTAGGAACTATGAGGATCGCGAATACATTGAACGAGGCGACTGGACAAGATTCTGTTTTGGAAACCCAGCTAAAAGCAAATCTGACCTCAATTCATACGTTGCTCACTGCCCTCAATCACTCAATGCCAGAACACTTAACGAAGCTTTCCTAGATGTATTCTATAAGATCGCACTCCCAAACCCAGGAACTTTCAGGCTCCATGCCCAGATACACGACTCTATTCTCTTTTCGTATACCCAAGATTCAGGGCACCCAGAAAGAGTTCGAGAGTGTATGGAGATTCCTTGCACAGTCCGCGATGTATCTGGAACTTACAGAACCTTCACAGTTCCAGCCGCCCTTAAAATAGGCCCACCAAACCATCCAGCTAAATACTGGAGCGAAACCGAGTAGCCCTCCATGAACGATGAGTTCCTATCATCATATCTCGCGTATGCATCTGATACTGAAGTACCTGCAATCTTCCACAGGTGGGCAGCTATCTCAAGTATCGGTGCATTCCTAGGAAGGAGATATTATTTCAGTCATGGCCACTTCGAAATTAATCCCAATATATATTGTATGCTCATTGGTTCCCCCGGAACCCGCAAATCCACAGCAATTAAACTCATTAAGAAACTAATCAAGACCGCTGGCTACGACACTATAGCTGCAGACAAGACAACCAAAGAGAAGTTCATTCTAGATCTTTCAGGAGAATCAGATGGCGCAGAGTTTACCCCAGTTAAGTCTGGCAAGCAAGTTGAAGATTTCCTCTCTCAGAATCTTTGGGGATCAGAGGATGACTCCTCCTCCAAACCGGATGCAGAGATGTTTATCATGGCTGATGAGTTCAATGACTTCTTTGGTAATGGTAATGTTGAATTCATTTCTCTTCTTGGCACTCTGTGGGATTACTCTGGTGTATATAGTAATCGCATTAAAAACGGTAAATCAGTTTCTATCCACAATCCTACAGTTAGCATACTTGGGGGAAATACTCCCACAGGTCTTAGCCTTGCTTTCCCGCCGGAAATTCTAGGCCAAGGTTTCTTTTCTCGACTACTCTTTATCTATGGAGAACCTAATGGAAAACGAATCACATTTCCCAAATCCCCTGATCCTGCCGACACTGCCAAACTTGTCGAGCAACTCCGTAAAATCAGAGCTACTTGCAATGGATCAGCTACACTTACTCCGGGGGCAGAAGGACTTCTTGATAAAATCTATAAAGCAAATCTTAGAGTCCCTGACGTGCGGTTTGAGTCTTACTCCACTCGACGCTTCAGCCACTTACTTAAACTATGCCTCGTTACAAGTGCAAGTAGATGCTCTACAACTATTACAGAAAGAGATGTTATCTATGCAAACACACTACTCCACCACGCTGAATACTTTATGCCAAAAGCACTCGGAGAATTTGGCAAAGCGAAGCACTCAGACATAAGCCATAAGATTATTCAATTGGTAGAGCGAGACTTCACCATTCTCTCTTTCAAAGATATCTGGAAACATGTATCCTCTGATCTAGAGAAGATGCAGGATCTCACAACTCTACTCCAAAATCTGGTTGCTGCAGAAAAGCTCCAGTCGATTCCGGGAAAAGGATTCGTAGCGAACCGTAGGATCTTAGATGAATCTGCGGAAGGTTTGGTTGACTATGATTTATTAACTGTAGAAGAAAGGAAGATGAGTATATGAGTACCAACACTTGGGGCCAAGTATTTCTGGAGGGGGAGGTTGGCTCCACTCCCATGCGATACGATATGTTTGTGAAACAACTCTTTAAGGGAGACACGAGGGAGGGGATGCTAACTCATGCAGCTCTAGGAATAGCTGGGGAAGCTGGAGAGTTGGTCGATGCGATCAAGAAGCATGTGATCTATGGGAAACCTCTTGATCTTGCCAATGTTCGAGAAGAGATTGGAGATATAAGATTCTATATCGAAGCTCTCTGTAATGTTCTAGATCTAAATGATCAGACGATTATCCAAGAGAATATCAATAAACTAGCTAAGCGCTATAAGGATCTTACCTACTCCTCAAGCGCTGCAATAGAAAGGGCAGATAAGGTATGACCCCCCAAATCCAATGGAATGAAACTGACGTTCATGTGATGATAGATGTAGAGACCCTAGGTCTTGCGCAGAATGCGATTGTCCTATCTATTGGCGCAGTAATCTTTGACCCTACCCATCAAGACAGAGGTATCGGAGATGATTACTATGCAGAGCTTGATCCAGAGAGGTATCCAGGGTCTATAGATATGTCAACTGTTAGATTCTGGCTTGAGAAAGGTAATGCTCCAATGGGAGGCCAAAGAGAAGGAAGGCATATTGGAGAGCATCTATCTGCTTGGTTAGACAGAGCTTGTGGAGGAGATAGGAAACGATTAGTAATCTGGTCGAATGGAACTGATTTCGATATTCCAAAACTCCAGTATGCTTATCGTCTGGGGAAGAGAGTAGTTCCTTGGGGCTATAGTGCGGTACGAGACGCGCGAACAGTATATAAACTATTCGACCCAGATAAACTTCTGGCCCCTGTAACTAACCCGTCCCATAACGCTCTCGACGATGCGCGAAACCAAGCCCAATGGCTTATCAATATATTCTTAGGAGTTCCTCATGTCCACACAAATCCCACCGATACCCTCGGATCAGCAACTTCTGGATTCCCTACCTCAGACTGAGTATGGGAGCAGAGAGACCTTTTCTAATGGCAAAGTAATCTTTGAGTTCTTCCCTGAAGGATTCATTACACTAGCTCAGGAGATTGCCACAGGTCTGCACCCTAAACTTGAGAGACTCCTAGCCAATCACCCTGCCGATGAGACAGATATTAAACTTGCTGAGATCGCAGCTTATTGCTCTGTTGCTCTCGATGCAACTTATACTCTGGCAGAGCGAGATAAGCTCTGTTACATTCTCGCTGGAAGGTTAGAAGTTCTGAGAGAGCTGCCCTCCCCAACCCTAATCCTCCAATGACCGAGCCTCCTAAATGGGAGACTCTAGTTCTCCCTCCCTACAGAGCTATTGCAGATAAGGTAGCTCCGGAAATGCATAGAGAGATTCAGGAGCTGAGAGCAGAGCTTGCCAGAATTAAAGGAGCCGAGCCTATAGGTTATCTCTACACAACTCCCGGACTCTCCAAGCCTGCGTTCATTACTCCGGAACTTATAGAGGTTGGATGGGAGCTAACCAATCCCAAGTGGACTAGGTTCTGCGCAGTTTATCAGCAACCCAAATGACTAAACCCCCAAGGACTTATCATCCAAGGGGGTTTTTCTTTGCCTAAAAATCTAGAAGGATTAGACTATCTGGGGCTTATTGTTTGCTGCAAAGCGCCACAAGACCTGTGCTGTCGTAGCTGGCGTAGAGGTCTTTGTTGCTGGGCTTTGTGGGCTTGGTTAGGTCGCAGGTTGCGCCTACTGGGGCGCGTTCCTTTGACTTGATTAAGCCGCCAGCTACAAGGGTGTAGGCCGGGCGGGTTGTGTACTTGCCGTTGGGCTTGACTTGCCACTTGCACGCTGCACCAGCTTGGGAGGCTAGT
>OFRO01000031.1_pt1 | contig 43713 bp, 54 predicted proteins | sample 1543091 | NCBI WGS metagenome assembly OFRO01 (sample SAMN07774217, study PRJEB24372) | wastewater metagenome | isolation source: Exp Tend NO 10WW | collected 2016-02
CCGACCGTGCTCGGCACGGCCGGGTGCGTGGAGGTGATCGTACGGGTCACCGCCGACCAAGACCCGGGGCAAGTGACCGTTCTGTTCGCCGGGTTCTCAACCGGTGCCGTCGAGTCGAACGCCCAAGCCATCACCGAGATGGCTCAGGTGCTGCTCGGCATTCTTCCAGAGACCAACACCAAGGAGACACCGTAATGCCTGACGAGCACGCTCGGCTCAGCCCATCGTCGAGCGACCGCTGGATCTCGTGCCCGGCCTCGGTTCGGCTGATCGAGAAGCTGCCCCGAGACAACCGCACGTCTGTCTACGCCGAGGAGGGCACCACGGCGCACGCGATGGCCGAGCTCAAGGCGCGGTCGGTGCTGCTCGGCAAGCCCGACATGAAGGCCATGATGGCGCTGAACCGGAAGGTGCAGTCGGCCGGGTACGACGCCGACGAGATGAACATCCACACGGACGGCTATGTCGACCTGCTGCGCGACCTGCTCGCCGAGGCAGGCCCGGGCGCCGTGCTCCTTCTCGAGCAGCGGGTGAACACTGGCGTCCAGCTGTGCTGGGGCACGGCTGATACCGCCATCGTCGGCGCGAGCAAGCTGATCATTGTGGACCTGAAGTACGGGCAGGGTGTGCCGGTCGACGCCTACGAGAATCCTCAGCTGATGCTGTACGGGGTCGGGGCACTCGAAACGATCGCCGACCTACTGGTCGAGGTCGATGAGGTCGTCATGATCGTGTACCAGCCCCGGCTGAACAGCACGTCACGGTTCACGATGCGAGCCGACGATCTCAGGGCCTGGCGCGACAGCCTGCTACCAATCGTCGAGGAGGCCCTACATGCGCCCTCTCCGGCGTTTGGGCCGTCAGACAAGGCATGCCGGTGGTGCCCCCTGGCGGGCGAGTGCCGAGCCCGGATGGAATGGGCGACCGCGCACGACTTTGCCTCCGACCCCGACCTGCTCACGGTCCAGGAGCTCGCCGAGATCCTCAAGGACCTGAAGGGCATCCGAACGTGGGCCGACTCGGTACACGAGACAGCGATGCGCAAGGCATACGTGGAGGGCGAGGTCATCCCGGGCTGGAAGGTGGTCCGGGCAGCTGGGCGGCGTTCGATTCCAGCGGCCGAGCACGTGCACGCTATCCAGACCGCGATCGACAAGGGGTATAACGCCGAGGAGGTCGCCACCTTTAAGCTGAAGGCCCTCGGGGAGCTCGAGAAGGCCCTCGGCAAGAACTTCCAGGACGTGCTCGGCTCGTTCATCGTCAAGCCCGATGGCGCCCCGAGCCTGGTCCCAGAGAGCGACAAGCGGCCGCCGATCGACCGGACCGCCGACGCGGCCGCCGACTTCCAGGCAGACGTCTAACCCCTACCCCCGGCCGAGCGCCGGGGGTAGGGTTGCCATTGCTACACCGACCAAACCGAACCCACGAGAGGGCTACCCGCATGAAGCAATCCGAAACACTCCTCAAGCCCTGCTGGTGTGGGGGCGCCGTCGAGAAGTTCGTCGGCGGCGAGGGGTTCATCTTCGAGTGCGTCGAGTCGGGTTTCCACGCCCCGTACGCCACTGGCGTACGGCCCATCCGGATGCTGTACGTCGCCGGTCCCATGACCGGTTACCCCGAGTGCAACTATCCCGCGTTCAACGGTGCCGCGCGGCAACTGCGCAACGCCGGGTTCCGAGTGTGGGACCCGGCCGAGCGAGTCGATAGCCATATGACCCGGCACTACGTCGACCTACTGAGGGACGATCTGAAGGGCCTGCTGGAGTGCGATGGCGTCGCCATCCTCCCCGGGTGGGAATTCTCGACCGGCGCTCGCAATGAGGTCACTGTCGCTGGCGTGCTGCGCATGCCTGTCAAGCCGGTCGCCGACTGGCTGACCCACCAAGAACTCCCCCCGGCCTGAGCCGAGGGGCGGGCCGAGCCCGGCCCAAACCAACACCAACCAGGAGGCACGAATGCCCACCGCATCACAGACCAAGGTCGTCACCGGCAAGGCGCGACTTTCCTACGTCAACCTGTTCGAGCCGCGGCTCGACAAGGACGGCAACAACCCCAAGTATCAGTGCAAGCTGCTGATCCCGAAGTCCGACCGGGCGACGATGGCCAAGATGCGCGCCGCCCAGAAGATGGCGATCGCCCAAGGCGAGCAGGGGAAGTTCAACGGCAAGAAGCTCCGGGGCGAGCCCGGCACCGGGCAGTCGTGGGACACCATCCGCGATGGCGACGAGTCGGACTCGGAAGAGGACGCCGGTCACTGGACGGTGAACGTGTCCAGCAAGAACCGGCCGGGCGTCGTCGACCGGTCGCTCAACCCGATCATGGACAGCACCGAGGTCTACTCGGGCTGTTACGCCCGGGTGTCGCTCAACTGCTTCCCGTACAACTTCGACGGCAAGATCGGCGTCACGTTCGGCCTGAACCACGTGCAGAAGCTCGCCGACGGCGATTACCTCGGCGGCCGCACCCGAGCCGAAGACGACTTCGATGAGCTCGACGACGAGGACGGCGACAGCGTCCTCTGATCTACCGGGCGGGGGCTTCAGCAGCGAGGCCCCCGCCTCTTCGGCCTACCCCACGGAAGGAACCATGAACGAGCTCTGGATTGACATCGAAACGTACTCGGCCACCCCTATCGACAGCGGCGTCTACGCCTACGTAGAGGACCCCGACTTCATGATCTTAATGGCAGCTTGGGCGATCGACGACGGGCCGGTTCAGGTGGCGATCGGGGCCGAAGAGATCGACGCCATACCAGGCTTGTGGGACCCGGCCGTCGTGCAGAAGCGGGTTGCGCACAATGCCATGTTCGAGCGCGTCTGTTTCAGCCGGTTCGCGTATCTGCACGACTGGTCCGGCGAGGCCGAATGGCCCTTCTTCATGCCGCCCGAGTTGTGGCGCTGCACGATGGCGCAAGCCTCGGCGAACGGCTACCCGGCATCGCTCGACCGGCTCGGGCGGGCGATCGGTGGCGAGCTGAAAGACACCGCGGGCTCGGCCCTGGTTCGCTGGTTCTGCGTCCCTGACCGTAAGGCTGCACGTATAGAACTCCCATGCTGTCCGACCAGACGGCCGCGTACCCGAGCGTGGCGGACATCTCGTAACGGCAAACGCCGGTTGCCCGAGGACCACCCTGAGAAGTGGAATCAGTTCGTCGAGTACTGCCGCCAGGATGTCGTGACCATGCGCGACGCCTCAAACAAGATGGCCCCGCTGTCCGACGCCGAGCAGCGCGTCTGGGAGGTCGACCAGCATATCAACGACCGGGGCCTACCGGTTGACCACAAGATGGCCATCCAGGGTGTACGGGCGAGCGAGGCCAACCGGATGGAGGGCGAGATCCAGGTCTGGGCGGCCTCGGGCATAACCAACCCGAGCAGCATCCAACAGATGATGACTTGGCTGCACGCGAACGGCGCACCGCTGCCGAACCTCCGCAAAGAGACGGTCGAGAAGGCGCTCGAACGGCACGCCGGAACCGCGGTCGGCGACGTGCTACGGCTCCGCCAAGACCTGGCTCTGGTGGCCGCCAAGAAGTATTCAGCGGCCTTGGTGGGCATCAGCGAGGATAACCGGCTACGGGGCCAGCTGCGCTTCTATGGCGCGCATACCGGCCGGTGGTCGGGCAAGGGCTTCCAGGTCCATAACATGCCCCAGCGGGGCACCATAAAGATGACCGAGGACGAGATCGACACCCAGATCGCCAAGCTGAAAACCGGTGTCGACATGAGCGAGACGGTGCTCAAGTCGCTGGTGCGATCGTTGTTTGAAGGCCCGTTCGACGTATTCGACTACGCGAGCATTGAGGCCATCGTCGTCGCTTGGCTCGCGGGCGAGCAGTGGGTTCTGGATGCGTTCAGGGCGCACCGCGATCTGTACGTCGAAACCGCCGAGCGCATGGGCGGCCTCAGCCGGGCCGAGGGCAAGATCGCGGTGCTGGCGCTCGGGTACAGCGGGGGAATCGGAAGCCTGAAGGCCCTCGGGGGCGGGTCGATGGGCAGCGACCATAAGCTTCACATGCTGGTCAACCAGTGGCGCAAGGCCAACCCGTCCATCTGTTCGCTCTGGGGCGATCTGCACGACGGGTTCTTGGCGGCCGACCGGCCGATCGGGTCGGGCCGGGTGCAAGTCGAGAAGGACGGCAAGGATCGTCTTCTCAGGCTCCCGAGCGGCCGCGCGCTGGTGTACCGCAAGGCGCACCACGCCATCGTTGCCGGTCCGTACGGGCCTCGGCGGGTGATCAGGTTCATCGACCCCCGAACCGGGGCGCCGAGCGACACCTATGGCGGTCGCCTCGCCGAGAACATCACGCAAGCTGTCGCCCGCGACGTGCTCGCCGACGCGCTCGTCCGTCTGCACGATGGCGGGCATCGGGTGGTGCTGCACGTGCATGATGAGGCTGTAGTCGAGTCGGACGGTAGGTTCGACGAGATCGCCGAGGTGATGGGCCGGTCGCCCAGCTGGGCGCCGGACTTGCCTATTCGGGTGGAGGGATTCCACACCCGACGCTACCGGAAGGAATGACGTGTACGACTTGGACATGCGGTACTTCGACTTTGTCGAGGAGCGGCACGCGGCCTGGCAGCGTAGGCAGGCAGGCGAGCTCGGGCCATGGTCGACCGACCCCATCATCGCGGGCCGGAAGTTCACGAACGTGTACCGGGTGCTTGACCGTGGCAGTCAGCTACTCGTCCGGATGCTGTACGACGGGGGGAGCCCGAAGGACATCTTCTTCCGGTGTTTCATGTACCGGTACACCAACCGGCCCGAGACCTGGCTCTGGATGCGCGACAAGCTCGGCCGGTGGCCGGGCATGCGCGACCTGGAAACCGTCGGGCGTCTGCTCAAGGACCTACGCTCGACGGGCCAGCCTGTCTTCTCAGGCGCTTACCTCATCATCCCCCAGCCGGGGCACCGGGGCGACAAGATCGACCACGTGATGGACCTGATTCGGGTCGCCCGGCGCCGGGTGGCTCGCGACTACCTGGCCGCCTCGGGGCCGCAAGATCGGTTCGAGATGCTGCGCAAGCTGTACGGGGTCGGCGACTTCCTGTCCATGCAAATCCTCACCGATTGGGGCTATTCGCCCTACGGCTCGGACGACGAGAACGACTTCATCATGCCGGGGCCGGGCTGCCGCAAGGGCATCCGGGCTTGGGGCTGGACCGGGGACTACGTCGCGGGCATACGCCACGCCCGGGAATTCTGGGCGTCCGAGCGCTCGGTGCTGCTCGGCGACCGGCCGCCCTCGCTGATGGACGTGCAGAACACGTTCTGCGAGTTCTTCAAGTATGACCGATACCAGCGCAAGGGGGGCGAGCACCCGGCCGCGTACGTGTCCAGCTACGGGCCGCCCCCGCCCTTGATGCTGCCCGTACATTGGCACGTAACACCCGAACCGAAAGGAACGAAATGAGGGAAACGTACACGACCACGACGGATGCTCTGCGGGGTATGGCCCGGTACCTGCTCGCGAGCGATGAGGTACCGAGTCGTAACGGCACGACTCGAGAACAACTGATGAACCGAATCACCGTCAAGTATCCTCTCGAGCGGGTGATCACAGCCGCCAAGCGCAAAGCCTCGCTGCCTGCACAGATCGCCGAGTCGGCCTGGATTCTGGCCGGTCGGAATGACATCGAGTGGCTGAGCAACTACCTGCCCCGGGCCGCCGAGTTCAGCGACGACGGCAAGGTGTGGCGCGGGGGCTACGGCCCTCGGCTACGGCGCTGGGGCGAGGTCGACCAGCTGGCGCACGTGGTCCGCCTGCTGAAGTCCGACCCGGAAACTAGGCGGGCCGTCATCTCGCTGTACGATCCGGCGGTTGACACGGCACCAGGCAAGGACATCCCGTGCAACGATCTGCTCCACTTCATCGCCCGAGGCGAGTCGCTGCACTTGCACGTCGTGACCAGGAGCAATGACTTGATCTGGGGGTGGTCGGGCGTCAATCAGTTCGAGTGGTCTGTCCTTCTCGAGGTAGTCGCCCGGCTAACCGGATTCGAGATGGGGGCGATCACGTATTCGATCACGTCGCTGCACCTATACGAACGGCATTACAAGAAGGCCGAGGCGATCGCGTCCAGCCCGACCGCCAACATCGGCGTTACCCCGCCCCGCTTCGATCTCGACAACATTGAGCAGCTGGACGAAGAACTCGCCAAGTTCTTCGAGATCGAGAACACTCTGCGCACGACACCTGACCACGACCACACGGCCGTGATCGAGGGCAGCGTTAAGGACCCCATGCTGCGCTCGTGGCTCATGGTCCTGGCCTATTGGTGGTCGGGCCGGGAAACCTACCTCGCCGAGCTTGAAGACACCGCCCTGCCGTGGGGGGCTCGCAACAGCCCCGGCCGACCGTTGCCCCCGGCGCCCCAGCTGCGCACCGAGATCGCCCGGTGTATGGCCGACCTACACCAGCGCAAGGACAAGGCTTACGGCGACTCCTGGAAGAAGCGCGGCGAGTTTGTGTCCATCCAGGCGAACGTCGCCCGCAAGGTCGACCGGCTCGGCGCGAGCGACGGGGACGAGAACGCGCTCGACACCCTGATGGACCTGACGATCTACCTGATCAAGTACCAGCGATGGATGCGCCAAGACGGCACCGACCAGCGCACCGAGGACGAGGTCGTCAGGAGCGCGCTGTCGCTGCTCGAGACGACCGAGTACCAGGCGTACACGATCGGGCAGGCCCGCGTTCTGTTTGAGGAGATCTTGGCCACCCCCGATATCCAGATCCGTCGCGTGCTGGTGTCCCGGCTGCTCTGGGCGGCCTGGAACCTTACGCTCGACGAGTGGGAGTCGACCCAGAAGCGTAACGCCGAGATGAAGCGGGCCTTGTGGGGCGGGGCCGAGCCGACCAGCAACTACGTGAACCAGGACCGATGATGCTCCCGTCGCTCGACCTTCACGAGGACAGCCAAGACGCCAAGTTCGACTTGGTGTTCAGCCTCGCCCAGCGGCTCGACCTGCTGCCCCCGGTGTACGTCATAAGCCACGCTCGGGCGGGCCGCGTACGGACGCTGAAGACGCTGCCGGTGCTGAACGAGATGCCGGGGGTGCTGGTAGTCGCCGAGCACGAGATGGCCGAGTACCAGAGGCACCATGGGCGCCGGGTGCTGCTGCCCATCCCGGAGGACTTCGGGCCTCGGAACCTCGGGGTCGGCCGAGCCCGGCAATGGTCGCTCGACACGGCCGACGTGCTGGGGCACGACCACGCCATCGTCCTAGATGACGATCTCACGCTTCTCAGTGTCCTGTGGGGCGCCGAGCCCGGCCGGGCTAGCCGAGCATTCGCCGGTCGGGTCGAGGGCCGCAGGGAGGAGTTCTTCCTGGGGGTGTTCATGCTGTTCGTGGTCGCCTCGCTTGAGGCATTCGAGCGGGTGCCCTCGGCCATGATCTCGAGCCACCAGAACCAGAACGCGAACCGCACCCCGGCCGCGAGCGAGGCCCGCTATCAGGTCAACCTCGGGGGCAACCCGGGACTCGCGCAAGCCTGGCACGTGCGGCGGTTCCTGGAGGCGACTGGCGGGCTCGACCTGGCCCGCTGGAACGACCACGGCGACGATATCGGGGCGGTCGTCCAGATCCTGAACGCGGGCGGGTCGGTAATCAAGGTGCCGAGCATCATCGGCAACTCGCTCGACTGCGAGACGGACTCGGTCATTCGGACACCCGAGTCGGCGCCGCGACTGCGGCAGGCCGAGCACGATCACTTGATGGCCGACCCCCTCGGCCCGTACGTGAAGACCAAGTATGACCTGATCGACCGGCCGCAATGGCATTCGCTCGACTGGCGCCGGTTGGCTCGCGACGGCCGGGTGACCACCGGTTCGGCGCCGTGGGCGGTGTGAGTCGTGCGCTGCCCGACCCCGGGCAAGAAGGCGTACCGGTCGAACCGACAGGCGATCAGGCAGGCGATCGGGCAGTCCAAGATCTTCGGGACCCCGTTCCGGCCGTACCGCTGTCCGTGTGGGAAGTGGCACTTGTCGACCAAGCCCTGACCGTGTAGTGTTGCCCCTAGCAACTACCCGAAGGAGCACCGCATGTCCATGCACACCCGTATCTCAGCCCTGCTCGCCAAGGCCGAGGGCGCCAGTACCGACGCCGAGGCGGCCGCGTATTTCGCCAAGGCCGATGAGCTGATGCTGAGGCACGCGATCGACCGTGCCGAGCTTGCCGCGACCGACACCGGGAAGAAGGCCGAGCCGATCGAGAAAATCTATATCGACTACGACTCGACCGCCGCGGCGCCGAAGGGCTTCTGGAACCATCTGGGCAAGGTCGGGACCTGGACCGTCGTTCGGGCCATGCGCGGCCGGGTCGATATGCTGCTGCCCGCCCGCGAGCATGGTTTCTGGATCTACGGTCCCAAGACGGAGCTCGACTACCTCGGGCGCGTCGTCCCCATGATCTGGCGGGGTGCGTACGCGGGGCTACTGCGCCAGCGCAAATCAACCGACTGGTCCAGCTGGGAATCGAGCGACAAGTTCTCGTGGGACCGCGGGTATCTGGCCGGGTTCTGCCGTGGCATCGCCGACCAGATCGCCGAGCGGTCGGAGGCCGTCGAGCAGTCGAACCCCGGCGCGCTGGTTCTGGTTTCACGCGAGGTCGAGATCAAGAACATCATCCGCGGGGAGCACACGGTCCGGCCGACCCGCCGCGTCACAGCCCCGCGCAGCGGCTACGTTCAGGGCCGCGCCGATGGCCGGTCACACGCCCTGGCAGGGGGTGAGCTTCAGTGAAAGTCCTCATCGCTTGCGAGTCCTCCGGCGTGGAGCGTGACGCGTTCAGGGCCTTGGGGCACGACGCCATGAGCTGCGACCTACTGCCTACCGAGCGACCCGGCCCTCACCATGAGGGCGACGTTACGGAACTTATGGGGGAGAGCTGGGATTTGGTGATTGCTCACCCGCCTTGTACCTACCTGAGCAACAGCGGGGTCCGGTGGCTATACGAGAAGGGAACTCGAATCCGCACTGAACGCTGGACGGACATGGCCGAAGGAGCCCGGTTCTTCCGTCTCATGTTTGATTTCAACACTCGTCACCTTTGCGTGGAGAACCCCGTCCAGCACGGCCATGCCGTCGCGCTACATGGGCAAGGCAGGCCAACCCAGACCGTTCAACCCTGGATGTTCGGCCACCCCGAGAGCAAAAGAACCTGCTACTGGCTGAGGGGCCTCCCGCCACTGTTGCCGACTGACGACGTGCACGGCGTCATGGCCGCCCTGCCGAAGCGGGAATCCCACCGGATTCACTACGCCAGCCCGGGTCCGGACCGCTGGAGGCTACGTTCGAAGTCATTCACCGGGATTGCAAACGCGATGGCCCGCCAGTGGGGTGAGCTCCGGTGATCCGATGGGCGCGCCCGGCTACCTCGGCGGCCGAGCGCGCCCGACGGGTGAGGTTCGCCCGCTGGATGGAGATCTACTGGGCCGAGGCTCAAGCTTGGTGGCAAGCTGCCGAGTACGCACAACCAGAGACCGACCTTCAAGAAGTACCTGCTCGCGACCGCGGGGCAGCCACGATGAAAGGGAACACCATCATGATGAACGACCTATTCGACGCCCTGGCCGAGAAGCTCGCGGCGATCAACCCCGACCGGCTCGACGCCGAGGCCCAACTCGAGAAGCTCCACGAGGAGCTGGACGAGTTGGTCGAGGAAGTACGGGCAACCGGCGGAGCCATCCAGGCCGAGAAGGTGCTCGCCGAGGCCGCCGACGTGGTGATCGTCGCCACGATGATCGGGCGAGCGTTCGGCCACGACTGGAACGATCTGGTGGACGCCGTCGAAGCCAAGATGAACCGGAACGTTCGGCGCACGTGGGCCGCGCACAACGGGACCGCGAGGCACGTCTGATGCGCCGGGTGCTACGGGTCAGCGGGGTGGCCGCGGCCGTGCTGCTGGTGCTCGCGCTCGGCATGCTGGGGCTCCTTCTCGTGTTCTTGGCGCACCGATGACCCGCCAGCGGTGCACGTTCGTCTGGCAGTCCAGGAACGGCCGGTGGCACGCCTGCACCAGGATGCACGACCCGGCTACCCCGACCCCGCTCCACCGGTGTTCCGACGGCCATTCCATCTGTCCCGGCCGGGTGCACCCGCCCGACCATTCCAGCAAGGTCGAGGAGCTCGCCCGAGCCCGGAACCGTCGCTCGCTCGCCGGGGCCTCGCTGAAGTACCTGCCGTGGAGCACGGCCGACGATATCAGGGTGGTCAAGCTCCGGGCCTCGGGCATGCCGTTGGAGTTGGTGGCCGCCGAGGTCGGCCGCACGTGGGCCGCTGTCAAGTCGCGTCTGCAGAAGCTTGCAAAGCAAGAACGGTCCGTGTAATGTTGCCCTTAGCAACAACACCTACCCGAAAGGTTGCCACCATGTCAAGCACCAACATCACCCCCGAGGTCCTCGCAGTCGTCTGCCGCGCCTGCTTCTCCGAAGCGGGCGTGCCCTGCATCGTCGGCGCGACCGGCAAGAAGGCCTCCAAGTCGCACAACATCCGCGTCATGGACGCGGAGGCTCGCGAGGTCGCGTCGCTGCTCGATACGCCCGACACCGAGACCGCTGACGAGTTCAGCGAGTACGCCGAGGCCGAGGCCGAGGACGAGGCCGAGGCGATCAACGCCGAGTGGGTCGAGATCGGAGCTCATTTCGTGGCCCCCGGCCTGGTCCTGCAGGACAAGAAGGGTGGCGTCAAAGGTGTCGTCGCGGCTCGCCGGGTCGGTGCCAAGTGGATCACCGCGCTCGACGCCGACATGAACACGCTGATCTACCTGCCGAACGACGGCCTCCAGATCATCACCGTTAGCCGCGAGTCGTGGATGGGCCTGCCCTACTGAAACCCGCAAAATACCCCCGGCCGATATTCGACCGGGGGTTTGCGTTTGTCCAGACACCGTGTATAGTTACCCTTAGCAACAACACCTACCCGAAAGGTTGCCACCATGACCAGCTCCACCATCACCCGGCTCGACGCCTTCAACACGCTCGGCACCCCGCTCCTGTCGACGACAAGCGCGGCCGACGCCCTCGAGGCCGGGGGCCTCGCCGGTTGGAACATTCGCAAGGCCCCGGCGTACGCGGTCGACCCCATCACCGGCGATCGCGTCGAGATGCCCGACCGCCGCGCGGTGCTGTTCGATCGCCCCGAGGGCGGCCTCGGCTACCTCGGCGACGTGGGCCGGGCGCACACCACGATCCAGAACGAGGACCAGATCGCCATCATGGATCTGTTCGCCACCGAGGCCGGGGCCACCTTCGAGACGGCCGGTATCGCTAAGGGCGGCCGCCGCACCTTTATCACGATGAAGCTGCCCGGTCACTACCGGGTCGGCGGGGTCGACCTGATTGACAACTACGTGGCCGGTATCAACAGCCACGACGGCGCCGCTAACATGCTGATGGTCACACCGATGCGGTTTGCGTGCATGAACATGCTGAACGTAGCCATGCGGGACAACTCCTGCATCATCAAGGTTCGGCACACCCGGCACGCCGTGGCCCGGCTGCGCGAGGAGGTGCTCGGGCTGCTCGACAAGACCTTCATCTACCTGGACGAGTTCAACCAGATCGCCGAGAAAATGGCCGACACGACGCTGACGCAAGCCCGGTTCGAAGAAATCCTGGCGGCCGAGTTTGGCGCGGCCGACGACGCGGGCAAGGCAGCGCACACCAAGGCCGACGACAAGATCGCCGACATCCTCGACCTGTTCTCGGTGTCGAACACCAATAGCGGCATCCGGGAAACGGTGTGGGCCGGGTTCAACGCTCTCACCGAGTGGGCCGAGCACTACGCCCCGGTGCGTAACGATGACGTGAGCTTGGCCCGCGCCGAGCGCTCGATCTTCGATCCCTCGACCAAGGATCGGGCCATGGCCCTCATGCTGCAGGAGGTGGCGGCATGAGGACCGCCGCGCAGCGCAAGGGGCAGTACGGCTGCCCCTCGCGGGTGACCTACCGCAACATCCTGGAACGGATCAAGAGCCACCCGGCCGCCGCGAGCACCGACCTTGAGGGGGCTGAGGTTGTGGGCAGACTAACAATGGTGCCGTGCCCCAAGTGCCGGGTCTCCCCGGGCCGCTGGTGCCGCAGGCCCGACGGGTTGTTCTACGACTTCCTGCACGTAGCCCGCTGGCGGGCGGCCTACCGCGCCGGGGTCTGGGAAAGCCCGACGGTGGAGCTGCCCGGGGTCGAGGAGTTGTGGTCATGAGGAGCACCAGCCTCCAGGGCCTGGCCCTCGCGGCCGCCTGCTTCCTGGTCATGTGCCTGGGCCATATCCACTTGGTGGTAGCCCTACTCGTGTCGGCTCTGATTTGGCTGGGGTACATGTCGTACACCACCCGCTGAGAACGTCTGAACGGCCCCCGCCCGGGATATGGGCGGGGGCCGCTGTACTTGTGTGGGCCTATCCCTCGGGGGTGTCGTAGGGGTTGTCCACGATCATGGCGTCGGGCTCGGTCTCCATCGAGTCGCCGAGCTCCCGGATCTCGGTGCCGGTCGGAAGTTCGTTGGCCTCGCCAGCTACGACCGTTCCGCCCGGGTCGACGCTCTCGACGACGCTGCCGTTCGGAGTGACCAGGCGCCGAGCCACAACCGCGACCGCGAGCGGGGCCGCGACAGCTGCCACGCCCAGGATGGCGATCTGCTGGGCCTCGCTGAGGGGGACGCCGAACGCGACGAGAAGCGCCAGAACGGCCGTCGTGCCCGCGGTGATGGTGGCCGTGGTCACCAGGGGTTCGTTCTTCATTGGTAGTACCTTTCAGTTGAGATTCTTGGGGAGGGTGCCTTGCCAGAGCCACAGATAGTGGTCCGAGTGGGGGTTACGAACCTTGGTCACTTTGCGGGTGATGAACTCCGGGGTGGCGGCGACCATATCGAGCTTCTGCACGCCCGACTTGACCACGGTGTCCTCGTCGGGCGTGACCATCTTGAACCCGAGCCCGGCACCGAGCACTACCGCTCGCGCGGCCGCGGTGTTCAGGTCGCCCGCAAAGATGGTGGGGACGCCCTTGCGCACCAGGCCGAGGGCCTTGCGCACGTCGCCCAGCTTGGCCGCGGTGTTCTTGGCCGAGGCGAGCGGGCGCACGTGCACGCTGATCACGTCGATCACGTGGCCGGTCTTCGGCTCGAGAAGCGTCGCCCGAACCGCACCGTGGATGCCCTTGTCGTCGAACAGGACCACTGCGCGCTTCTGAAACGTCCACTGCGAGGCCCGGGCCATCACGCCGAGGTAGTTCAGCACGTATGCCTTGGTCTCCCCACCGTAGTGAGCGTAGAACGGTTTACGGGCTCGCTCGGGCAGCTCCTGAAAGGTGCTGAGCGAGAACTTCAGTTCCTTGGCCGCCCAGTCGGCCTGCACCGAGGTAGTCTCGTTGTCGTCGTCGCCGAACCGGTCGGCCTCCCAGTTGACCTGGACGAACCGGAAGTCACGGTCGGGCGACACCGGCACCGGGGCGGGTACCGGGGTGGCGGGCTTGGGATCGGTCAGCAGCTTGAACCACGTCGCTTTGCCTGCCACCCCGTCGGCCGCCAGACCGTTCGCGCGCTGGAACGACTTCAGCCCGGTGTACCCGAGCACCTTCAGCCGCCTCGCCAGGTCGGCGGCCGCCTTGGTGTCCTTCTTGGGGTCATACTGGAGGTGCCAGCGCTCGGACGGCACGGTTCGGTACCAGCCGTACGCCCGAGCCCGAGCGCCGGAATCGTCAGTCGAGCGGGGGGCGAGTGCGGGGTTCCCCTTCATGCCGCCCATGGCCCACAGGAACGCGGCTCCGGAGGGGGTGTAGAAGTCGCAAGCGACCCCCTGGATGTGCGGCGCCCCCCACGACGGTACCGCGGCGATCGGGCCGACCCCCCGGAGGTACCGCTTCCGGAGGGCGGCCTGAGCGTCCCACGTGCGGCGGAATACCTGAACGCCGTTCGCGGGCATACCCGCGGCGATCATGCGCAGATACGACGCGGCGGCGTCAGCGCGTAGCTGGTGCCCGGCCGAGTCGACCTTAATCCAGTAGCTGTGAGCTCGCGGGTCTGTGGCTGATGGCATGCCCCATAGCATAGCTCGGGCTAGTGGCGCTTCTCGCGGTGGACCCAGTCGAAGATCCAGGCTGGGAGCTTAATGTTGGTCGGGGCCGGAACAGCGGCCACCATTTCCTCAATCGTGACCAGGGCCTGCATCAGCTTGCCCTCCAGGTCGGCGACCCGAGGCGCCAGGTCGGCGGCCCGCTGCTCGGCGCGCTCGGCCCGTTGCTCGGCCCGTTCGAGCCGCTCCTCGAACCGCTTGATCACCTTGTCGGCGTAGGCCGATTCGCGCTCTTGCAAATCCATCTCGAGGACGCGGTCCTCCTTCGGCCCCCGGATAAGGGCTCGGATGCCCAGCACTATGCCACCAAAGGCAGACGCGATCAGGCCGACCCACCCGACGATAACCCCGATGTTCTCAATCATCCCGATCCCGCCGCCATTTCGGCCACGGCAAGCGGATTACGTGCTTGACCATGGTGAGCCATTGCTCCCACGCCCAAACGAGCGGCACCATCATCAGCGGGGCGATCATCAGCCGGAGGCCCGTTTGCGGGTTGCCCTGCGCGATAACAGCCGCCCCGTGGAAGAACGTCGCGGCTGCCATGGCCCAGACAGACACGACTGTCGCCCTGATGCTTCGGAAGATGCCGAGCGAGCCGATAAGGCCCGACACGAGCAGGGTGGACGAGTACAGAAGAACCGCGTAGTAACCCATCTGGTTCTCGATCGCGGGCGAGGGGCGGTCGAACAACCCGATAAGACCCACAACGCTGCACATGAGGCAGTAAAGAAACATGAGCGTCCTGGTCCACGGTTTCCGGTAATACCACCGCGACATCGTGGGCAGGAGGGGGTCGGACACATCGACCACAGTACCCTCAGGTAATATCCGGGGACTGCACCGTGTCCGCCTGCGCGGCGATCTTGCCCACGGTGCCCGCGCTCGCGCCGACCCCGTTGAACACGGCGCCCGTCGCGGTCGCCTGGACGTTGATCGCGTTGATCGCCCGGTTGCCCGACGCCGACGGCCGTAGCTCACTGCCCGCCATCCTCAGCCCTGTGCTCTTGATGTCCAGCTCGTGGTACGTGGTCGCGGCCGCGCCGCCCGAGGTTCCGATGACGCTCCCGACGATAGTAGAGTTGTCCGAGCCCGTGTCGAGCAGGACCCCAGACCACGAGTTGAAGCCCAGCACACACCCGGTCATCTCAACTGCGGCAACGGCCCAGACACCGTTCCGGGCGTTCGAGTACAGATGGCAGCTCTGGAGCTTCCCACCAGGGGCACCGAGGTAGGAACCCCCGAGCGTGTTGTAGGACATCGTGCACCCGTTCACGCTCGCGGCGATAGAGCCCGCCCCGCCCGTGATCAGGAGCCCGTAGGTCAGGTTGGCTGTCATGGTGCAGTCGTTCACTTTGCCGCGCACCGTCATGCCCGTGGCCCGCACGATGCTGATTCCGGGGCCGGTGTTGTTGTTCGCAATGCAGCCCTGGACCTGGAACTCCAGGATGTTGTACCCGGAGCTATTCGGCTCCAGGTCGATACCGGCTCCAGGGGCGGTGAAGCCGAGCGTGCCCGTGTTGATGAACCGGCAGTCGTTGGCAACGAACCGAGTACCCCCGATCACGGAACAGCCGTTCCGGCGGTTCGCGTCGCACGTGACGCGGGACAGCATGACGTCCTGGACAGCGCCGTCGCCCCCGATGTAGATCCCGTCACCCCAGCACCGCTTGACCAGGACGTCGCGGATCTTCGTGCGGTGCGCGTTCACATGCACGTTGATGCCGTGGCCCCACTCACCGGTGGAGCCCGTGTGCGTGGTGACGTCGCCCTCGACCGTGCCGCCCTCGATTGTGCAGTCAGGGGAGGTCACGTTGAGGATGCTGTAGTTCGTCAGGTTGTTCGGGATCACCTTGATGATCGCGCCAGAAGCCAGCTGAAGCCGGGTGTTGGCGATATTGAGCTGCACCCCGACCGCGCCGTTGACCATGTATGTTCCCGGTGGGAAGTAAACCGTCTTCTTGCCGTTTGCGGCTGTGATCGCCGACTGGATGGCGGCCGTGTCGTTTGTCGAGCCGTCGCCCTTTGCCCAGTTCGTTACCTTCACCAAACTACCCACTTCCTCGTTAGATCCAAGAACAACAATGCGTGTGCCCCAACGTACCGTGAGGACTTTGTACCCAACCGATGGCCTCGGCCCCAAGAAAGTCGGAGTGATGGATAGCGCGGGCTCCGACGCGTACTTCACACGAAGCGGCGATTCCTGAGTTACGTCCGCCCACCGGAGGGACGGTATTTCGAGGGCGGAAAGCATGCTCGATACGATCCGTCGAACGGTGGAAGTTTTCATTTCATGCGCCCCTAAGCCTGGTGCTAACCGGGCTGACGGGCTCCCCTTTCGACCACGAGAATGATTGCTGCACGACGCTTACCTTCACATCTAGAGGTTCCTTCACGGCGACGCCCCGCCAGCGGTACTCGGGGGTCCTCAGTCGGCCCGCGGACTGTAGCTCGATAACCCGAGTCGGGTCGAGCGGGAACCAGCGGTGCGAAAGTTCGTACGTGTGGGCGCCGTCGCGGTTCTGCGCCATGACGACCGCGAGTTGCCGGTCCAGCGAGGCTTGGTCCGTCGCGTCGACCTGGCCGCCCGGGTACGGGACCACTCGCTGGTTCACGGTGCTGTAGGGGCTCGCGGGGTCGGTGTTCCAGCCCTCGGCGATCAGCGGGTTCTCGTCACCCGTGTAGAGGACGAAATGGTTAGGCATCTCGTCGGGGTATTCGCGGCTGACCAAGGGCAGTGTGACCGATCGCTCACCCCACCCGAGCTGAAACACCTCCGCCCGCTCGCTCGGGTCTTGGTAAGGCTGCACGTATAGAACTCCCATGCTGTCCGACCAGACGGCCGCGTACCCGAGCGTGGCGGACATCTCGTTGACGAGCTTCCGGTACGTCGCTTCTGGGGGCCATGAGGCGTCCGACCTCAGCGTTCCCGCGCTCGGCTCGACGTACGCCTCGGCGATGCCGAGCTCCGTGAAGATCTCCTTCAGGGCGGTCGTGACGACGGTGCCCGACGGATACGCCCGGGTGCTGCCGAGCGTGTCGTCGAGGAACGCTGTGGTGTCCTTCAGAACGGCTTGAAGAGTCAGCACCGTGTCGGTTTGGGTGTCCCCCGCCACGGTCGGCAGGCCCGTGATGAGGGGGTGCCGTTCGACCTCGCCTCCGAGCTCCAGCGTGAGCCAGATCCTGATCAGCGACTTGCGCCAGGCGACGGGGGTCTGGAGGTCAACGTCAATCGACCCGCCGCACCGGTATTCGTTGTAGAGGTTCTTCTCGATGCTGAACCCTGAAACCCCGGGGAGTTGCCCGAGCGTGGCGCGGCTCACCCGGTCGAGCACGTCGACCGTCACTCGGTGCTGGACGCCGGAAGCGGTATAGTCCATCACGGCCCCACATGCACGACGGTAATCGACGCCTGCTGATAGACCAGGTCCGAGTCGGTCGCGTCGGAAGAAGGGATAGAAGCGTAGAACCGGAGCCCGTCGGGGGTGCGCACTACGGCGTCGCCAGGGGTCAGGACCACGCGCCGGATTTGGGACCAGTCGGTGCCCTCGGCAAGGAGCAGCACCATGCTGAAGTCCGAGCCCTCGCGAACCGCCTCCCCGTACGTGCTCACGGCCTCGGGGCGTCCGGCGTAGTTGTCGACGCTCTGGGCCAGACTGGCGGACCGCTTGCGCTGGACCCCCGCCCGGAATCGAGCCCGAGCGCTCGGCTTGTTCAGGTAAACCCACCGCTGCACCAGTGGCTCCGGGCCGACCACGAAGCTCAGTTCCGTGGTTGCGCCGTCAGCCGACCACGCCACGAGCACGTACTCCGGCCCGTCCGTGACCGGGGTCTCGTCGAGATACGACGCGTCCGGGTCGAACGTTGCCACGAGCTCGCGCACACCGTCGATCACTCGATAGAGGGCCTGAGCCACGGTATCGACCGTCACCACGCCATCCCCGGGGGGATTGGTAGTGGAGAGGGAAAGCGACCCCGAGGCTTCGTCCCACGCGGTCGAGAAGACCTCGGGCGCCACCGGGGGGAGGTACTCGATAACGAGCGTCGACGTGACCACGGCCGAGCTGAGCCCGGCGCCGTTCGTCGTCGACGCCTCGATACGGTACGTTCCCTCTAGAAGCGGGGTGTCCGAGAAGTCGAACTCCAACCCGGCTCCCGACTCGGCTCGGCTCAGCAGGAGCGCGTTTGTCGTGTCGTTGTAGACCCGAACCGTGGCGCTCGATTGCGCCGAGTAGTCGTCCGCGTAGCCAAGCTCGACCACCAAGCGGGACGAGTTGAGCGGGGAAGCTGGGCCGAGGATGGTGGTCGTGGGGCGCGGCGTGAGCGGGACGACCGACTCGGCCGAGAATGGGCTCCAGTCGGCGTGCAAACCCTTGGTGCGTGCCTTCCACTTGAGCAGGCCCGGGCCGAACGTACCCGCCGCAACTGCATACGACTGAACCGAGGCCCCGTCGCTGAACAGGTCCGCGGCCGCGCTCCATGTCGCGCCCCCGTCGGTCGAGAACACGTACGACACGTTCCGCTGAGTCTGGGGGGACGAATCCACGGGGTTGTGCGACCAGGACAGGGTGAACTCTTCGGTGGGCGGCTTGGCCGACGTCGGACCGAGGTTCGTCGGCGCGTTCGGAGCCGCAAGTAGCTGAACGATGTTCGAGACGTTCGACCAGCCCGAGGCGAGCCCGCCCGGCCCGAGCGCGCGCGCCCGATAGCGATGCGTGATCGCGGCGTTCGGGGACACCTGCACCCACGGCAGACTCGGGGTTGAAGCAACGGCGTCTTCCCACGTCGCCCCGTCGGGGCTGTCCTGGATCTGGAAGCCGGTTTCGTAGGCTGAGTTGTCGCTGCCCGTGACCTTGATTGAGCCGTCGCCTTGCTTGGCCGCCGCGAGCCCGCTTGGCGCGGCCGGGGTCGTGTAGATCGCCGCGCTCTGGACGTAGGTGGTTGACTGCCCCGCGCTGTTCCTGGTGTAGAATCGGTAGATGATCTTCGAGTTGTCGGGTAGGCCGCTGACCGTGACCGAGGCGGTCGGATAGGCCACGCTGCCGACGTTCAGGAAGGCGCCGTCGTTCAGGCTCCGGTAGAGCTCGGTGGTGGCGACCGGCGCCGCGGTCGTGTTCGTCAGCGTCCAGTTGAACGTGCGACTCGACCCGGCACCCGACACCCCGAGCGCACTCGGGGCGGCCGGGATGCTGATGGGCCGTTTCGAGAAGGTGACCGTCTTGTCGGCGGTCAGGGTGCCGCCCGCGTAGTTGACGCCCGAGAACGAGGCCTCGAAATGGACCGTGGTGGTAGCCGTGTAGGACAGATCCTGCCACTGGGCCGAAACGTTTTTGATGCGCTCCTCGCCCGAGCCATCCACGTTGATGTTGGCGTCGCTGCCGTCGGTTACCGCCCCGCCCGACCAAGACAGGTTGTTGGCGCTGTCGTTGATGTTGACGTTGCGGTCGATCGTGATGCGGGCGTCGGTAATACGAGCCTGGCTCTTGTCACCGTTGTACTCGACCCCGTCCCAGAAGACGCCGATCCGGATGCCGTTCTTGGATGACCCCCAACCTCCAGGCATTAGGCCCTCCCTCCAGCGCCGACAAGGTGCGATTCCACGTTCAGCTTAGCGTCGTGCCGAGCCATGTTCTCGTCAAAGAAGATACGGCCGTTCGCGATATCGACGCGGAGCCCCTCTAGGGCCTTGCGGATGTCCTCCGGGGTAATGCCCCCGCCGAGCACGCTGGACGTCTGAGAGGCATTGAGGACGCGCTCACCTCCCCTGAACGCGCGGAGGGACTTGCCGAGTACGAGCTCCGCGCCGTTCTCGGCGACCGACGACACACCAGAGGGCGCGTAGTCGGTTCCCATGCTGAACCCGCCGATGGCCTTCTTGAAGATCGCCTCGGGCGTCCGCTTCAGGGAGGTTTCGATGACCGACTCCCACGGCTCGGCCACGTTCATGCGCCGTAGCAGGCCCTTGATCATGGCGCCGAGGCCGAAATCAAAGCTTCCGCCCCCGCCCCCAGTCGCGGGGCCTCCGCCTCTGCGGCCGCCCCCGGCCCACCCGAGGTGCCAGCCCTCGGACGGAACCGGGGTGCCGAGCCCAAAAGCCCGGAGTAGCGGGTTGCCCCGCGGGTGCGGGTTGAGGTCCATGGCGTTGCCCGGGATCATGTGCGGCCCGCCCTTGTACGGATTGGCCGCTAGCGGTCCCTTGCCGGCCTTGTACAAGTTCCAGGCCCGGAGCTGATCAGCGAACGATCGGGCGCCACCGTTGCCGGTCATGCGCCACGTGCGCCCCGACGCGGCGGCCCAAGCTTTCGCGGCTGCCAGGAAGGCCGGGTTGTACCCGCGGAAGCCCTGCCGCGCGTTCGGCACGATGCCGCCCCGGGCGAACCCGTCCTCGAGATCGCCGGTCTTGGCGCTCGTGAGGGAGTCGCCTCGCTTGCGCCGCATGTCGTCGACCGCTTGCGGTCCGCCGTGGGCAGCTACGTCTTCCTGGGACCAGACGACCTCGCCACGGTGCACGAGCCCGGCCGCCTCATACTTGCCACCGTGGCCGGTGTACCCGCCCTCGGCGAAACCCGGGATCTGTGGGATTCGCCATGAGATGTTCAGCTTGCCGAGCATGCCGTTGATGCCGCCGATGAAGGTGTCGTTGATCCACGAGACGGCCTGGCGAATGGGGGCCTTGATGTCGGCGGGCAGCTTGTCCCAGATGTCGGCGACGCCCTTACGGAAGCCCTCCCAGGTCTTCTGGAGGCCCTTGGTCAGGTCGCCCCAGATACCTTCGACGTCCTTAGCGAACCCCTTGAAGTCGCCCCGCAGAAGCTTGCCGTAGGCCTCGTTCCAGCGGCCCTGGTACGACTGGAAGGCGTCCCACCCCTTGCGGCCGTTCGTGAACAGGCCGTTCATGGCGTCCTCGCCCCACTTCTTGGCGTTCTCGAAACCGCCCTTGACCCCGTTTGCCAGGTCGTTCACCTTGCGGTCGACGAACCCGGTCAGGTCGTTCCAGATGCGGCTGACGGTCTCGAAGAAGCCCGTCACGTTGCGCGAGCAGGCGTTCCAAAGGTCGACCCAGAACTTGGCGAACGGGCCGGTGAACCAGTCGGCGACCGCCTGCGCGGCCCCGCGCACCTTCTCGAGCGCGCCGTTGACCGCGTTCCGAAAGTCCTCGCTGCTGTTGTACGCCACGATGAACGCGGCTACCAGGGCCGCGATCCCAATGACGATCAGGCCGATCGGGTTGGCCGTCAGTGCCGCGTTGAGCAACCACTGCCCCGCGGTCCAGAGCTGAGTCGACTTCACCGCGTTCGCGATGAACGCGATTAGCCCGCCCCCGGCGACCACGGCTTGCGCGGCCGCGATCGCCCCGAGCCCGGCCGCGACGACCGCGAGCGCGGTACCGAGGGGGAGAAGCCATCCGGTGTTGTCCTGGACCCACTTGCCGAACCCTTCGAGATTCTTGACGCCGCCCTCCAGCGCGGGCTGAAGATTCTGGGCGAACCAGGCTGTGAACTCGTTGACCTTGGGCAGCACCTTGTTACCGATGGTGTCGACCGCGAACACCTCCAGCGTTCGCATGAAGGTGCTGATGTTCGCCTGCGCGTTATCGCCCATCACGTTGGCCGCGTCGCGGGTCGCGCCCTTGAAGTTGTTCAGCTCGCCGGTACCCGTCTTCAGGCCCTTCAGGAACTGCGGGATCTCGTTGACGTTCATGTCTTCGAGTGGGACACCGAACAAGGCGAGCGCCGCTTGGGACTGCGCCGCGGGGTCCTTCATGCCGAGCAGGCCGCCGACGATCTTGTCAAATGCGGCCTTGCCCTTGTCGCCCCCGGCGAGCAGTGCGTTCGTCATCTTTTCTTGGTTGAGCCCGAGCGTGCCGTACGCGGTGCCGGTCGCCTTGGACATATCGGTCGCCCGGATCGTGAATTCCTTCAGCGCGTCGCCCGTCTTGTCGATGCCGTACATGCCCTTCTCAGAAGCCTTGACGAGGAGCTCCATCGCTTCCTGCCCCGACAAGCCGAGGTTCTTCATGAAGGGGCCGTACTCGTCGATGGCGTCCATGATGTCCTCGCGGACGTTCGCGGGTACCTTCTGCAAGCTGGCGGTCAGTAGGTCAATCGCCTCGGTCGACGTCTTGGCGAACCCCGACTTCACCATCTGGCCCGCTACCTGCGCGGCCCGGCCCACGTCGATCTCGAACAGGTCGCTCAGCGTGATGACCTTCTCGGTCATGTCCTGGATCTCGCCGACAGTCGCGTTCTTCATGTCCTTCATGCTGGACACGACGATGCCCGCGGCCGCGGTAACTTCCTCCAGGCTCGCGCCAAAGTTGTTCTTGTACGCCTGCCCCGCGGCCTTGCCGATCAGCGCGGCCTGCCCCTCGCTGAGACCCAGCTGGGCGCGCATCTTGTCGACAGCTGGCTCCAGGTTCATGCCCCGCACGACCGAGCCGACGATCACCGAGGCGACCGCAATCCCCGCGGTGCCCGCCCCGATAAGGGCGGCCCCCCGCCAGCCTGTCGTCCATTTCGACCCGGCCTCTTTGCCGTCGTCGTCCGACTTCTTGGACATCTGCTGGCCCCAGTCGGACAGCATCGACCGGGCCTTGGCGAACCCCGCGCTCAGCGGGCCGGTGTCCAACCCTACTTGGCCGTAAATCTCGCCGAGGTTGAGCGCCACGGTTGCCTCCCCTACTCGGGCCAGTACGTTGCCTGAAGTCTGTTGGCCGGGCGAGCCTTTCCGCCCGGCGTGATCAGCCTACACGGCATCGTCAGCAGACCCTCTATCCTGGCGATCGCCCAGCCCCAACTCTTGCGGGCGCGCACGTCGGGGTCGTCCAGGTCTACGCCGAACACCTCATGGATGTCGAGCTTAATGGCCGACCACCGGCTAAGAATGTCGCGCCAGCGGCTAGCCGGGCTCGCCGCCGCGCGTCGCTCTTCGGGGACCCAGACGCGCGGCAACCCTGCCGGGTTGTTCTCGGTTACTTCGACGTACCCGTCTTCTTCCGGCGCCGATCCCCCAGCGCCTTCCGAGGGCGGGGCGGCCGACCCCCGCTGTTCCAGAAGTCCTCGGCGGCCTCGCGGCCGTTGATGACCCAGACCGATACGGTCGACGCCGCGAGCTTGACCAGCTCGAATGGCTCTTTGTTCTCGATCATCTCGTCGTAGGCCGCGCCCAGCACGCTACGCAAGTAGTCGCCCTGGAGGTTGTCAGGCACCTCAAGCCCCTCGGCGAGCTCCCTGATCTGGCCCTCGAGTTTCGGTCGGTCGGGATCGTCGGGCGCCAGGCTTTGGAGTGCCGAGCCGAGATCGTTGAGCCGACCCGCCATCACGGTCGTGCTGACGATCGAGTGGCCGATATCGACGGGGGGCGACTCGATCACGTAGATGCGGCCGCGTACGGGCAGCGCGATCGAGTACCCGAAAGCGTCTGCATTCTTGAAGGCCATGCTTCCTCCTGCGGCTGATGTGGGCTGATCCCAGAGGCACCGCGCTCAGCCCAACGCGGTGCCCCCGAGTACTGGTGCGGGCCTAGGCCGCGTTCGGGTCGGGGTGCGTGATCGACGTGCGCCGACCCTTGCCCGTGAGCGTGACGGACACCGAACGGCCGTCGTCGAACTTGCCACCGTCGGGGCTCCACTTGACGGACACCGTGCCCGAGTATGCCTCGGTGCGGGGGTCGCCGGTCGTGAGGGTGCCGTCGCCCGACATCTCGTAGAACCGGACGCCGATCGACTCGCCGTTCTGGAGCCGGATGAACTCCTGACCCGGGTCGTAGGCAACCGACGCGGCGCGGCGCTTGCGCCACACCTTGAAGTCCAGGCCCCAGCTCTTACCGACGTTCTGGTTGTCGGCCCAGCCGTCGGAGCTGAAGTCGGACACGTCGATGGACTTCGAGTCGAGCGAATCCTTGAAATCGTAGATGCCGTTGACGGGCGTCCACGTGGGGGTTTCGACGGTTCCCGTGTTGACGTCGACGTACCAGGTCCCGTTGAGGATTACGTCGCCGAGGGTTTCGCGGTTTGTGACGGTCATGTCACCGGCTCCTTTGCGCCTTGGTGGTGCCCGCGGGCGCACCCTCGGGGGTGCTGTCGGGGGCAACCGGGGGGTGGTTCTCCCCGGCGTTCTTCTCGGCGGTCGACCAGCCGCGGCCGGTCATTGCCGAGACGAGCTCCTCGGGGACCGAGATCTCGTCGTCGCCTCGGTACATCTCTGTGTCAGCCATCTGTCCTCCTGCTAGTTACGTGGCCCGTGGACATAGTAGTTGGAACTACGTGCCCAGCGCTTGTTCTCGTCCGGTCCGAGCGAGGCGCCGGACTGGCGGCTGATCTTGGAAATGCGGTGCGGCCCCAGCTGCGCGCCGTGCCTGCCGTGCAAGAGTTGGTAGATGGCGTCGTCGAGTTGGTCCACGTCGAGCGGGTTGGTTCCGGGGTAGCGGGTGCGTACCTGAACCCCGGTGACGTGGTCGTCCCAGCCCCAGGCGTCGAGCACCGGATATGTGGAGAGGGTGACCACGGCACGCGCTACGTCAGGGACTGTGCGGATTACGGTGATGGGGCCACCCGTCGGCGCATAAGCGCCCGACGACTGCCACTCGGAGACGCCCGCGGCGTCGAGTAGCTCGGCGATCGCCGTGACCAGCTCGATCTCGTAGGTCACTTGAACTCCCTCCCGAGCCGTTCGCCGATAATGCGCTGAGCAGGGCCTTGCGCGGCCGCGTTCATGGGGTCTTCGAGATACTTGGCCTTGCGCCCCGCGTCGTGGCGATAGTCCATCTCTTCGTGCTGCCGAACCGCGTAGGGTGTATCGTAGCTGACCGCGACGGTGTTCCCGTCGACCGTTACCCGGCCGCTGTCTTGCAAGTCGCCGACCTCGAGAGGAACCTGACGGCTCGACTCTTCGAGAATGTACTCGCCGACCTCGCGCAAGGCTTGCTCAATCGCGTCGCCCTGGAACGCCCGCTCGAACACCGACAAGCGGCCCGCGATGCCGGTCACTTCCCAGCCGGCCATGGCCCTAGCCCGTCGCGATCGAGAGGTGCTGCCAGGCGCCGAGGCCGCCGTCACTGCGGTCGGACGCCGCGATGATTTCGGTGTCGCGCCCGTTGAACGAGATCTTGGACCTCGGGGTGCACGTCGGAATCCACTCGCGGCGCATGACGATCGACGCCTCGCTGACCACTTCCTCGCCGTCCAGGCTGCGCACAAGCCTGCGGGTCTGCTCGATCAGGCACGGGATCTCGACCGGCGCCGCGAACGTGTCGCCGAGCGCGCCAGTACCCGAGTAGGTGCTCACGTCGACCCGGTGCACCAAGAAGGCGAGGGGGACCTCAGCCATAGACGATCACCGACGTCGTGAGGTTGGCCGAGTCGAGGATTTGCGAGGCCGCCAGGCAGAGGCCCCCGTCTGCGGGCATCTGGTATCCGATCTGAGCCCCTGCGGCGGTTCGGTCGACGGTGTAGCTCGCCCCGCCGATGCTGGCGCTCTGAAGAGGCTTGCCGAGCGGACTGAGGGCGACCCCCGCCAGACGGGACTTCTCGTTGTCCCAGATGGCGATCGCCTGCGCCATCGTGGCCTCCACAAAGATGTCCCGGAGGAAGTCGTCATGCGGGAACCCCTCGGGGTCGGCCCGGTAGACCGCGCTCTTGAGGTAGCTGTCGACAGCGAGGCTCGCGGCCACAATCCCCCTGGAAGTCATTCGCGCCCCGGTGGCGTCGTCGACGATCGCGTCATCGACTACCTCCAGACCGAGCTCGTCGGCGAATGCTTCCAGGGAGATATAGGTGCGCATGGCTCAGGCGATCCGCTTGAACGTCGCGGTGCCGTTGACGACGGTGCCGCCGACCGAGCCCGGCCCGACCGGGGCAGAGGCCCCGGTGGTGCCAGCCACGCTGACTTCCAGAACCTTGCCGTCGGCGAGCCCGACGCGCTTGCCGAGGGCGAGCGCGGTCGTGGCGGCGAACGCCTGCGGCAAGTTCATGGCGGCGACCAGGCTCGCCTTCTCAGTGGCCTCCTGGACGGCCGGGTCGCTCGACACCAGACCCGACACCAGCGGCCGAACGTCCTCGTTCGCGTGGAGCTCGGGGCTCACGACGAACGGGCCGTGCGGGTCGCCGAGCGGGAGCGGTGCGCCAGCGTTGATCGGCTCCAAGAAGTCCTTGGAAAGCGGGTTGACCGCGGCATCCCTGATGGTGGTCACAGGACACCACCCGCGTCAGCCGCGGCCTTGGCGTCGGCCGCGGCCTTGGCGTCGGCCGCGGCCTTGGCCTTGGCCTTGGCGTCAGCCGCGGCCTTGGCGTCAGCCGCGGCCTTGGCGTCGGCGTCGTTCCGGCCCGAGATCTCGTAGCCGCGGCGCTTCAGGTACGCCTCGACCGGGGCGGTGAGAACCCCGACCTCGGCCTTTCCGTCCCGGAAGTCCAGGGTCACCCCGCCGATATGTTGGGTGCCGGTGTAGGTCGAGATCGGGGACTTGATGTTCTTGGCCATGGTTGGCTCCTCTTGCTAGTGTGCGGGCGGCCCGAGCTAAGCTCAGGCGACCTTCACGTTGCGGGCGACAGCGGCCGCGCGGGTCGCCTTGAGCACGACACCGACCGGTCCCATCTCGACCTCGCCGGTCTTGACGGCGCCGGGGGTGTTGAAGTCGGGCAGCGCCGACCAGACCAGGTCGCCACCCATCGCGCTGACGCCGTGGAAGCCGTCGAGCCCGAAGCGAACCGCGTAGATGTCGGTCTTGCCGGTCGCGAGCGGGATGATCGGGTCGGCAGAACCGGCCTTCTCGCCCAGATCGATGAACGGGATGCCGCGCCAGGCCGACACCTTCTGGCCGAACGCGTCCATCGTGGTCAGGGCCGACACGTACTCGGCGACCGACTCGAGAGCCGACAGCGCGTCGGCGTTCATCAGGAACGCGTCGGGGGTGCCGTCCATGCGCGAGATGAGGCGCCGGAGCACCTTCATGAAGGCGAGGCCCTTCTCGCGGGTGTTGACGGCGGTCGCGTCGGCGGTCGCGTCGGCGGTGAAATCCAACTCGGTGCTGGTGCCGGTCAGGATCTTGTCCAGGCCGTCGAAGCTGTCGAGCCAAGAAGCCTCGTCACCGTTGATCACGGCGTCGGCAAAGGTCGACTTGGCGGCCTTGATCTTCTGGGACATCTGGAGGGCGACCTCGCCCGACGCGGCCGGGCCGATCTTGGCCAAGATGCGGTCGATCTGGAAGCTGCCGCCGAGCACCTTGAGGTCCACGGTGTGGCGGGTCGTGCTGACCTCGGTCGGCACGTACTCGCTGTTCACCGCACGGAATGCGGCGGTCGGCTGAGTCGACAAGCGCCGGTAGCCGTAGGTGAGGGACGAGCCACCACCGGCCGGGTTGACGACGTCATCGAACGTGAGCCGGTCGAGCAACCAAGACGACTTGCGGAATTCGTCGATGACCTGGAGGTCCAAATCGTCGGTCGTGTTCTGGGAGGCTTGCGCCAGGGAAACGGGCATTGCGGGGTCCTTTCAGGGAGTCAGGCGTAGCGAGCCTGGATCGCTTGCTCCAAGGTCGCGGCCTTGGCCTTTGCACCATCCCCGGTCCCGCCGGACATATCGGTGCCGCTCTTGCCCTGCGCACCCGGCGCGGACTTGAGCCACGGATTCGCCGTCAGCGTATCGGTGACGGCCTTCTTGATGCCAGTCGAATCGCCGGGCTCCAGGCCCTCGATCGCCGACAGGAAGTCAGTGTTCTTGAGCAGTCGGCCCGCCTCGGTGGCGTCACTGACCGCGTCGCGCACGGCCTCGCGCATCTGGAGGGACTTGTTCTTGGCCTGCTCGGCGGTTAGCTTGGCCAGAAGCTCGTCGGCGTTGACGACCTTCTCGCCATCCTTGCCGAGTCCGAGGGCCTGGAGGATGCGGTTCGTGACCTCGGACTCGCGGTCGGCGGCCGCCTGCTCCTTGGCGTTGAGGCGCTTCCGGGCGCTGTCGTCGCGCACGCTCGCCAGGGTCGCTTCCAGCCGGGCGATCTTCTGCTCGGGGGTTTCGTCCTTGGGCGGGTCGGCGGGCTTGCCGCCCTGCTGCTCGGCGGGCTTGCCCTGCTGCTCGGCGGGCTTGCCCTCGGCGGGCTTGCCCTGCTGCTCGGCCGGGGCACCCTCGGCGGGTCCCGCGGTCATGGTCATCCCGCGCGGTATGGTCGCGCGGCGATCGTTGATGATCTTGAGGAGCTCGGCGGGAGCCCCCGGGATGAAGAATGGCTGAGCTGACATGGGAACAGCATAGCGCTAAGACCCGCCGAACCAAGGGTGGTTGCGCTTGGGGAGAAGAAGTGGCATAGTTGCCCTTAGCAACGCACCACTACCCGAAGGGTTGCCCGCCATGAACAGCAAGAACATCTACCGTGGGGCATGTGGCAAGTTCCACGACCGCCGGACCGTTGACCTGGCCTGCGCCACCTGCGCCGAGCACGCCGAATGGCGGGCCGAGCGCCAGGCCAGCCTCCCCACCCTGGCCGAGCTGGTGGGCCAGCTGGCCGCCCTCACGCCCGACTTCACCAAGAACGAGGCCCTGCGATGAGCATGCGGCTCTACTCCGACTCGAAAGGTTGCCCCCAATGAAAGCCAAGCGTGGAGACCTGGCCGTCATCGTCCAGACTGTCCGAGACTTCTACGTCGGGGAAGCTCCCGAGACTCGCACCCAGGTCACTGCTGGCCGCGTGACGAGCATCACCCGCGAGGGTGTCGTAAAGACCGTGGAGGTGCCATGGAGCGCAGGCTCGGACGGCACGTGGAGCGCTGCCCGAGCGCCACTCGGCTACTCCATCAAGCTCTTGGAGAAGGAAGCCATCGACGTGTCTGCCGCACTCGACGCCTATCGGGCGCGCCGATACCCGAACACCGACTCGACCATGACTCGCCCGCTGGACTCCCTGGACGAGATGCGCGACATGCTCCGCCCGTTCCTCACCAAGCGCTGAAAGGTTGCCCGCCATGGGCCCGGCCCCGGGAAATCGGCGCGAGCGACCAGCCGCCCGGGGGTTCCGTCGCCCCGGTCGCGGCTCGGTTTCCACTCTTCCCAATCGGCCGTGGCCTCCAGATCGGTCGGGTCGAGGGTCACCCCCGGCACGCTCACCGGATCAGCGGTACCCGACCTGAGTCTGTACGAGTGACAGGACGGGCCGACCTCGTTAGCGAGTCTGGATCTTGGTCGCCGAGTGCCAAGTCAGCGGCGGGCAGTACGCCTCCGACCACTTCCCCGAGCCGTACGACTTCCACGCGCCGTAGGCGTAGTACGAGCCGCCGATGTAGGAGCACTTGGCGCGCACCCGATAATCGTACCCGGAGTGCAGTCCGTAGCAGCGGCTGCTGATCCACGTGGTGCGTGCCGGGTGGATCCCGTCGTAGTCGACGCGCGTCGTGCACGAAACGCTCGGCTCGGCTTTCGCGGAAGCGGTCGGGCCTGCAACGGTGAGGCCAAGAGCCATTAGCAGCGCAACGCTCGCCGCAGCTATTTTGTCCCCCATCAGCGTGTCCTCTTCTGTATGATGTGAAGCGCGGCGAGGGCCTGCCGCTCGACAACGCCGTTGCCCACCATTTTGAACGCTTCGTTGTCGGTGACGCCGGGGGTGTCAGTGATCCACCCAGAGGGCGCGCCCATCATCCACTCGGCGAACGCGGGGTTGAGCTTGGGGCGTCCATTGCGTCCGGGTTTGGTGGGTGCCGGGGCGGGGCCGTGAATGGCTTCCCACTGTGCGATCGCGGTGGCGTACGGCCCCCACGCCTGGTGGGTGGCGATGCCCTTGAGTAGGAGCTCGTCGGCACGCTTTCCACCGCGCCGCTCGTGTCCGCCGAGGGCGTCGGCGACCGAAGGGGTCGGGAGAAGTTTCACCGCGATCCCGAGCGGCATCCCCATCCCGTTGCCGTTTTTCGCGGACTCCTTGACTCGCAACCGTCGCGCCTCCCACTGCTCCGGGTCCTCGCCGGCGTTGAAGTTGCCCGCACTCGGCGTCGGCAGTGGTGCGCCGACAAGGGTGGGGTTTCCGCGCCCGTAAGTGGTGGATACCCGCTCGCCGTCGCTTGCCGTTGGCGTCGGGAGCGGGTCTATGGGTGTTCCGGCACGTCGTGCGTTTGTATCGAGTGCCCGGCCGAGGTGATTGACGCGCTCGGGGTGGGAAGCAACGACGAACACTCGGAGTCGGGCATGCGGCGCGCCGACGTCGGAAGCGCGTAGGCCGTGCCACTCCGCATCGAACCCGAGAGCGGCCAGGTCGCCGAGTACACGTCCCAGTGCTCGTAGGGCAGGCTTGCTTGGGTTGTGGTCTCCCAGCAGTCGCGGGTCGGATTCCATCGCGCTAGTGGCTCGGGCACTGTAGGCCCCCCTTACATTTTCCCAGACGACATAGGCGGGTTGCAGAATGCGGATGGCCTCGCGCATCTCGACCCAAAGGTTTGAGCGGGTGCCTTCGGTCATCCCGGCGAGGCGCCCGGCGGTGCTGATGTCCTGGCAGGGCGACCCTCCTGTGATGACGTCCACGGGCTGCACTTTGCGCCAGTCCACGGTGGTGATATCGCCCAAGTTCGGGACGCCGGGAGCGCGGTAGGCGAGCACCTTGCACGCGCCCTTGTCGATGTCAGACACCCAGACGGTCTCGGCGCCGAACGCCCGTTCGGCGGCGCGATCGAGCCCGAGTGCGCCAGAGAACAGGGAGCCGATGGTGAGAGTCATCACGCCGCCCTTTCTATCGAGGACAGCGGGTCGCGCACCGGGTAGCTCATGGGGTCAGCATACCCCCGCGAGCTACCCGGCTAGTGTCACCTGGAGAGAGGCCAGTCCCCGTAGCCTCCGGCCTGCGGAGCGGTGTGGCTCGCGCTGGTGGCGGTGACGCCCCCGATCGCGAGCAGGATGACGGCGGCTGCGATGATCTTACGGCGCATGATGTGCTCCTCTATTCGGTGCCCTCGTGGCGCCCCCAGCTTAATACACCTACCCCGCTTTGCCCGCCATCGCGCGCTCGCGATCGCTACGGCGCTTCAGGTCGTGCTCGGCGACGTGCTCCCTCAGACGAGCCTGCTGCTCCCTCAGCTTGCGCCGGGCGTCGGCCTTGGCCTCGGGTGTCACCGCCACTGCCTCGCGGCGCTTGAGAGCCCGAACCTTGCGCTCCATGCCGCGCTGCTTCTGGATGAGGTCGTAGTCCTCCGGCTTGCCCTGCGGCTCGGGCGGCCGCGTGATGCCGGGCAGATAGATGCCGTACCGGTGGCGGCACCCCGGATGCTCCAGTCCCTCGGACCGGGCTTGCGCCACCGAGGGCCGGTCGGGGTCGGCACCACTGATGCTGAGCACCGTGCCCTCCCACTTCCGGCAGGTCGGGCATTCGCCCTTGTGGTCACTGACGATGACGAGATCGTTGCCGTTCGCGACCAGGCTATCCAGGTGTCCCTGAGTGCTGGCGTGGTGCGTAACGGTGCGAACCGCCATGTCCACGTAGGCCTGCATCTCCCAGTGTCGGCCACGCCGGTCGACGAACCCCGTTACGCCGCGGTCGGCGAACCGGTCAAGCGACCTTTGCATCACCTGAACGCGGGTGTGCGTGCCCGTAAGCTCGGCCCCGCTCGCCTGAGTGATGACCTCCCGATAGATGTCGTCGACCGACCGCAAGATCTGGACGCTCGACCGGTTGATGAACCGGCCCGCCTCGTCAACGAGAACCCGCTGCGCCTCGCTGACGACGCCCCGCCCCGGCTGGAGGGACCGCGACCCGAGGCTGCTCAGGATGGCGTTGGATGCGGCCGTACCGTATGTGTCGCTGATGAGGGCCGCCATCTGCTCGAGAGCCTGTCTCCGGGTGCGCTTGACTACCTTTCGCGCATCCTGCTGTAGGTAGGCAAGCTCCAGAAGCTTGTCGAGCGCCCAGTCTGGTGCAGTCGAGCCGCGAGCCAAGCGTTTCGCGATGAGGCCGAGTATCTCGAGTTGCGATTGCTCGTAGAGCGCCGCCAGGCTCCCACTAAGAAGGCCCCTGACGGTCATGTCTCAGGAGCATCGTCGGGCAGCGCCGGGTCCTCCCCGGGCGGTAGTTCGGCGGCCGGGGCGGGCTCGGCCTCGGACAGGATGAGGCCGACCTCTTCGGTGACCTGATCGCCATCCCAGTCGGGGTGCACCAGGGCCACCAGGGTCTTAGTGCTCGCGGCCCCGGCCCCCTTCAGGGCGACGGCCGTCTGGGCGAGCTCGAGCTGACTCGGGGTACTCGTCGGCGGGAATTCGACCTTCACCTCTCCCAGGCTCGCCAGGGGGCTACGGAACTGGACGGCGTCAAGCTCGGCGACCGTCCGGAGGAACTGCTCGATCGCGGGCGTCCAGTAGCGCGTCTTCTTCTCGTACGTCGACGCGGTGCGCTGCCGAACCGCGCCTACCTCGGTGGCCGTCTTGGTGACCTCATTGTCGAGCCCGAACGTCGAGCCCGAGTAGCCGCACGAACTGACCGCCGCGAGCGTCAGTTCCTTGATGGTGCGGCTATGCTCCTCGACCCGGATGGCGAACTGTTGCGCCTGGATCATCTTGGACAGCGCCGGGTCCTCGCCGGGGGGCAGGTTCACCGACTCATAGATCTCGCGGTCGCTGTCGAACATGGCCCCGCCCCCCGAGCCGCGGCCCTCCAGCACCGACCGGGAAGCAAAGATGCGGGACCGGGCGTGCCGAAGGTCGCGCATCCAGGAGGTCCAGGTCTCGTCGATCGCGTTGAACAGGTCGAGCACCCCGTGAGCGCCAAAGTCGCTCCGGCCGAGGTGCCGGGCCTCCCTGATACCTCGCCAAACGGGGGCGGGCCGGATGTTCGGCACGTACGCCGCGGTCAGGCCCTTGATGCCGGTCGCGACCCGGCCCTCCCCGTCTACGGTCGCGGCCACGCCCGCGCTGAAGGTGGACTCGGCGAGGGGGATGCGGCGGCCGAGCTTGTCCTTGGTTCCCTCCCACAAGGACGGCTCGACACTGCCGGGCCGGTGCGTCTCGAGATAGCGCCGAACCACGTGTCCGCTCTTGTCGACGACGGTCCAGAAGGTGACCTCCGACAGGCGGCCGTACTGGAACTCGGGTATGGCCGCGTCGGCGTCCATCGTCGTGATCAGGGCGTGGTCGGCCACGTCGGCGTCCCACCCGGCCCGGAGGTACGTGCCCCCGAGCGCCGCGGCCAACTCGCCCGACTCGGCCAGAAGGGATTGCCAGCCGTTGCCCTCCATGACCAGCTGCATCCGGTCGCGGGCATCGTCGCTCGCGTCGGGGAACACGATGGGCGTCTCCTGTCCGAACAGGAGGTCGGAGCTCGCGCTGGCGATATCGGCCGCGAGGGGCAGATGCATGCGGTACTTCTTGGTCTGCGGCACCGGGTTCCCCCACAGGAACCGGCCCACACCGCCGACCAGACCGCCCGCCAGCTGGGAGGGACGTACGCCGGTCGTGCGCTGTCCGTAGACGGCATCTAGCCGGTCGGCGCTGCCCCGGTACCACGCATCCCACTCGGACAGCGAGGCTTGGACCTCGCCCGGCGTCGGGGGCCAGTCCATACCGTCAGTAAGCTCCATGGACGCAAGGCTACCAGCGGAAGGGCACGCCCTCGGCGATCAGCTTCTGCTTGTCTGCGCGGCGCCTGGCGCTGCCCAAGTCGAGCTCCTGATAGACCTGCTCGACCCCAGGCACGTAGGTTGGGACCGCGACCATGGCCTGCCACCACGAGATGTCATAGCTCTCAGGGTTCTCGAGAATCACCATCTGCCAGTCGAGCGCGAGCAGTCGCGGGTACTCGGTGGCGTGCGACTGGTACCGGAGCCGGGCATCCTTCAAGCCCTGGATGCGGTGCCAGCCGGTCGGCGGGTTGGGGTCCGCGGCCCGTCGGTGGTGCGTCGTGTAGCTGCCGCCCTTGAGCGCCCCGCCCCAGATGAGCACGCCGTCCTGAGGGCGGCTCGGGTCGTCCATGTTGCCCCGGGGTCGGGCGTCGTCTTCCAGGATCATGAACCGGTCGTGGCCGTCGTCGAGCGCCGCGTTCAGCGCCTTGACGTGCGACCAGTAGCACCCATAGGTGCGCTGCCAGTACTTGAGCGTGACGCGCTCGACGTCTTGGCCGGGGGTGCTCATGGCGTCGACAGCGAACTGCCAGACAGTTTCAGGGTCGCGGGCCGAGCCGTCGACAGCGGGGACACGAATGATGTCGGAGCCCCAGATCTCTTCCATCTGGCGCATGCGATCGGGGTGGCGATCCAGGTTGATGACGTAGGTGGGGATCATAGGAACACCAGGGCCAGCATGAGGGCCAGAGCAGCGAGCGCCGTGACCAGCGATAAGCGCTCGACCAGAGCAAGGTAGGTAGGTTGCATGCGACCATCGTACTCCAACCCGGGGGCGCGGCTAGGCCCTCCAGGCATCTGTGTACTCGAGCGTCTTGGGGAGGGCCTGCTCGGCGTCGCCGACAAGCGTATGGATGGGGATGAGGGACCGCCAGGAGGCCTGACTCGACTGCACCACGTAGCGCAGCGCATCGCAGAAGTCATCGTTCTCCTTGACAGGCGACTCCTCGCCTCGCTCGGCGGCCTTGCTATCCCACACGTACCCGGGCATCTCGTCGATCAGCTCTTTCGCCTTCTCGCAGATCATCAGGCGGTCGGTGGCGAGCATGGAGTTCACGATCCGGATGCCGGGCACCACGGCGTTGAAGGCTTTGGCCGCGTTGCTGACCCCGTCGTAATACAGCTGCTCGCGGAAGTCGCGCGCGGCGGGGTCGACCCACACCCATTCCGGCTCGTCACCTAGCTTGTCGCGCCAGGTACGGAAGTGGAGGCTGTACTGCGATGGGGCGAGCCCGACCGGGGGCGCCCATTCGTCCATGACCCAGAGCCGGTTCTTGGCGTAGCCGAGCAGCATCCCCGCGGTTCGGTGGACGGTGCCGTAGTCGATACCGACCCCGAGCACGCGCTCCATCGGAGGCATGAGGTCGGTGTCGACCACGTGCTTGGACCGGTCGAAGCTGCCCCAGATGGCGCCCTCGGCGGCGACCCACAACCCCTTGATGAATCGGTCGTGCCATACCCCGGTGTATTGGCTGTCGAGCTTGCGGATGTACTCCTTGGACAGACGGGGGTTGTCGTTGATCGTGAAGTGGAATCGGCGCCATTCGGCCGAGGCCCGGGGGTTGTCGAGATAGTCGACCTTGAACCAGTGCCTCGGTTGGTCGGGGTTGGTGGTGGCGAACAGCTTGGAGGCGAGACCCCCCTTGCGCCCGGTTACCCGCAAGCGCGACAGCAGCATCTGGAAGTACTCTTTGGGCAGGGTCGTCACTTCATCGGCGTAGGCGCCCAGGATGGTCATGCCTCGGATGACGGCCTCGGCCTTGATGTCGCTGGCGCCAACGATGTGCACCACGCGCCCGGCGATGCGGCAAGTGGGTGCTCCCAGGTTGCCGAGCACAACCCCGGGGTACTGCTCCATCATGGGCAGCACGTTGTTACGCCACACGGAGTCCCTGGTGCGGCCCGTCATGACTAGCTCGCCCCCGAGGTCCATCGTGTTGAGCACGAACATGATCCAGCGGTAGAGCGAGCCGACCGTCTTGCCCGACGACACCGCTCCTTCCCAGATGTTGTATGCCGCGGTCGACTCGCGTACGCTCTCGAGTTGCTTGTCCGTCAGGCCGATGTCGAGCTTGGGTTCAGTGGTCATGGGGCTCGGCGTTTGTGCTCAGGCAAGTCCTGAGCCCGGTGTGGGTGTGCACCCACTCCCCATGGATGGGTGACCACCGGATGGCCGCGTGGCAGTGTTGGCAGAACTCACTCGCCATCGCTGGTGTCCAGCCCGAGCTTCTCGGCCGTGGCCAAGATCAGGTTGATCGACACTCGGGCCGAGCCCGCGTCGTGGGCTGCCAGGTCGAGAGCCTTGTCGACGCCGATCCCTGCGGCCTGCATCAGCCGGAGCTTGTCGGCGATCGGCGGCGACGAGACTTCTTGCTCGGCGTAGGTGTTGTCGCGGCCACCGAAGTTGAACACGATCATGGGCTGATCGAGCAAGTCGAGCATGGCCTCGGAGGCGTTCATCATGCGGTGCATGATCCGCGACCGCTGCTCGGCGGCCTGCTCGAGACGGCCCTTGGTCTTGCTGACGCTGGTGGTGCGGTCGAACACCAACTTCTCCTCTTGGCACACCTTGGTCACGACAGCATCGTTCAGGCCCAGCTGGCGCGAGATCTCGCCTCTCGACAGGCCCTCGCGCCACAGGTCGATGATCGAACCCCGTAGTTCTTCGTACTTCTTGCCCATCGTGTGCCCCTATCGACTCCCGGTCTCGCGGCACCCGGCCGCTTGGTGACACCCATAGTAGCGGCAAGGGCCGGGGGAGCTTTCACTCGGAACCCCGGCCCTCGGTGCAACGCGGCCTACCCAACCGCCAAGGCAAGCTTAGCGGGCTTCTCGCGTGACGCCCACGCCAAAATCTGTCCCGCCAGGAAGAGGCCCGCCGAGGCCCACAGAGGCCCCCGAGGCCGCTTCATACTCGGCCTCGAACGAGGCTCGGGTTATGACCGAGAAGCCTTCGATCTGGTCGAGAAGAACCCAATCCCCGACTTTCGCGGGCTGAAGTCCACGGTTCGTGGCGACCACCATTTCACCGGTCCGAGCGTCGATCGAGACACCCCGTGCCGGGGGAACGTGCATCGCCTCGGGGTCGTTGACGTCGAACGACCCTGCGATCTTCTCCACCCAGAGGTAGACGCTGATCCATAGGTGGGGGTCGTCGCTCAGTTGACGGGCTTCCGCCTCGGGTGACTTCCGGCGGACGATCATCCCTCGGCCCTGCACCGATCGCGTTTGGCCGAGTACTCGAGAGCCCTAAGCTCGGCGTTCTTGGCCTTGAGCTCCTTGGCCAGCTTGTCGACCTCGGACCAATCGTTCTCGGCGATCGCGTCGTAGGAGCGACTCACGATCCCCATGATGTCGACGAACAAGGCGTTCATTCGGTCGGCCTCGTCGAGCGCCGCGAGGCAGACGGCCGGGACCGGAGCCGGGCTGGTGTTGGCGGGAGCCGAGGGTGCGCAACCCGCGAGGGCGAACCCGAGGGCGAGGGCGATGCTGGTGAGCTTCATCGGGACTGGACCTTCCGTTTGGCGATGAGGCCCCAAGCATCGCACCCCGCCCGGCTGAGGGAAGCCCCGGTTTCTAGACCGCCTCCCGCGTTACCTGTTATTTGGATATTCAACCCAGACCTCGGTTTATGGTGCAAAGCGCCAAACCCCTAGTCAGACGTCACCATCACCCGAGCCGATAGTTACCTTAGCAACACCAGCCCGTTATTTGCCCGTTATTTGGATCTGACCCCGTAACGTTATTTGGACCGTTATTTGGATGTTATTTGGATATCTCGAGATGCACTCGGTAACGCTCTGAGCGGTAACTCGACGGCCGCTCTGGCTCATTTTCGACCCCTTTGGCTCATCCCACTAGGGGATGGCTCCCTAATCGCCGCCTGCACAAAGAGAGAGAAGGTTTTTTGGTAACAAATAACACCAGTGCTATCTCGAGATGTATCTTGAACATCTGCTGTAGTTCTAAAAGCGCGCGCGACGCGCGAGTATAGGCGGCCCCCAGCACCCACACAAGGCCCGAGCGCTTCCGCGCTCGCCGACCGCTGCCGCGCTCGCCGACCGCCTAGGCTTGCCGCATGAACACCACCCTTGAGTCCTCCGTCGAGGCCCGCTTCAGCCTCGGCGTCAAGCGCGGCCTCGGAGGCAAACCCATCAAGCTCGCGCCGATCGAGGCCGGAGCCCCCGACCGCATCGTTCTCTTGCCTGGCGGGCACGCCGCGTTCGTCGAGCTGAAGCAGGAAGGCGAGAAGCCCCGCGGGCGACAGGTCATCTGGCACCACCAGGTCGCCCAACTCGGCTTCCCCGTCCAGGTCCTTGCCGGGCTCGCCGAGGTAGACGCCTGGCTCCACTCCATGAGCCGCGCCCTCGGCTACAGTGGTGTCCTACCTCGGTTCTGCCCGAACCGACACGACAACCGGTGGACGATCGCTCGATCAGGTCGCCGGGTGTGCCCCGACTGCCCGAAGGGAACGAAATGAACACGATCGAGTTGGTAGCCACCGCTACGGCGACCACCGGCGATGAAGCGGGAAAGCGGGCGAGCGCGATGGCCCGAGCCGCGACCACCCGCACCTTGGTCTTGCTGTCGGCCGGTAGCAAGGCGACCAGCCACGGCATCCAGGTCACGCTCACCTACTCGGTCGGACTCGTCGACCGGCCCGAGGACCTGTGATGGCGAGCGCCCGCCCCGCCCTCGGCGCCCCCGCCAAAGACGTCGACCTGAAGGCCCTGCTCGCCGAGAAGGAGCGCATCAACGACTTGCTGCACACCATGACTCTCCGGTGGTCGATCGAGTGCGCCGAGTGCCACGCCGCCGAGGAGGTACTCACGACCCCTCACGGCATGCTCGCGGCCGCCCAGCTGCACGAGAAGGGCTGGACGGCAACCTCCGAGGGCGCCCTATGCCCCCTCTGTGGCGTGCTGTGAGCGCCATGACGGCCTGGACTCCTCAGGACGATCTGAGGCCCTACCAGCATGAGGCCATCAGTTTCCTCCACCAGCGCGAAAGCGCGGGCCTCTTTCTGGACATGGGCCTCGGCAAGACCGCCATCTGCCTGTCTGCCCTCAAGCCCGAGCACCTACCGGTACTCGTCATCGCGCCCAAGCGGGTAGCCGAAGAAGTATGGCCCGAAGAGCAGCGGCGCTGGCGGCCCGACCTCACGCTCCGGCTCATCACCGGCCCCGCCGCGGCCCGGCGCGCCGAGCTACGATCCGGGCGCACCCCCGACATCACCGTCATCACGCGCGACGTCATCGCCAGCGACTTCTACACCAAGTCTGGCCGGGACTTCGACCCCGACTCGACCACCCCATACAACCTACTGATTCTGGACGAACTGAGCTCCTTCAAGTCCCGTTCGTCGAAACGAACCAAGGCCGCCCGAGCCATACGCCAAAGCATGCGCACCCGGCGCGTATGGGGCCTTACCGGCACCCCCGCATCTAACGGCCTGCTCGACCTGTGGGCCGAGATCTTCCTGCTCGACGACGGAGCCCGGCTCGGCCGCGCCATCACCGGCTACCGCGACCGCTACTTCACGACGACCCGCCGACTGCCGAACGGCATCCCGGTCGGCCTCGAACCCCGCCCCGGCGCCGAGAAGGCCATCTACACCAAACTTGAAGACCTCTGTCTCAGCATGAAGACAGAGGGCCGGGTGCACCTACCCGAGGTTACCTACAATGAGGTGAAGGTGCCGCTGTCCGATGGCGTTATGCGCACCTACCGCAAGTTGCGCCGCGAGCTGTGGGCCGACGTGCTCGATATCGGCCTCGGCCGCGAGGTAACTCACTCGGTCACGAACGCGGCCGCCCTCAGCTCCCGGCTGTCCCAGCTGGTGTCGGGCTTCCTGTACCCGGAGGACCGGGACACCGGCGTGTCGACCCACGTGCACAACGCCAAGCTGGACGTGCTGCTCGAAATGATCGAGGAGGCCCAGGGCCAGCCCCTCCTGATCTTCTATCGGTTCGTCGAGGAGGCCAAGCGCATTCAGGAGGCCATCCGTGCCTCGCGGTCGCTCGGGGGCACCGTCGCCCAGACCGTGAAGGACCCCGGCTGGTACCCCCGGTGGAACCAGGGTGAAATCCCGGTGCTGCTGTCGCACCCCGCCAGCATCGGCCACGGCATGAACATGCAATCAGGGGGCCACACCATCATCTGGATGAGCCCGCCCTGGCCTAGCGAGCATTGGCTCCAAGGGAACAAGCGCCTGCACCGGTCGGGCCAGACGAGCCCGGTCGTGGTGCACACCCTCATGTCTCCAGACACCGTCGACTACGTCATCAGGGCCACGCTCGACGGTAAGGTGTCAGTTCAGGATGGTCTGCTCGACCACCTAGAAGGAGTACTATGACCTACCCGTCAGCCCTGCCCATCGCTACCGCACAACGCACCGACGCCAAGACCTGGCGAGCCGAGACCATATCGTGGTCCGACCTGCTCGACCGGCTGCGAACCCCAGCCACCGAGAAGGAGTGCGGGGGCTACGTGCTCGGCACCCTACGCGGCGCCCGAAGGTCGAAGACGACCATTCTGGACCGGAACACCGTCGCCCTGGACGCAGACACAGATGTCGACCTGCCCGACATACTCGACCGGCTCGACGCCCTCGGCTATGAGGCCGTCGTGCACACTACCTGGCAGTCGGCCCCCGACGCCGTACGGGTGCGCATACTGCTGCCGCTTGACCGGTCGGTAGCCCCCGACGAATATCACGCGATCGCTACTCAGTTGGTGCACACCCTCGGCGAGGCATCGTTCGACCCGACCACCGTTCAGCCCGAGCGGTTCATGTACTGGCCGAGCGCCCAACACCCCGACTGGTTCCAGTTCCACCATCTCGAGGGGGTGCCGCTACCGTCGGCCGCGCTGCTCGACGAATGGGACCCAGACCTCACCAAGCTGCCGACGCCTCGCACCCGCAAGCGAGACCCGCAAGAGCTCGCCGGGGTGCCGGGCGCGTTCAACCGGGTGTTCACGTTCGATGAGGCGATCGAGCTATACGAACTTCCGTACGAGAAGGTGTCCGAAGGACGCTGGCACTTGGCTGGAGCCAAGGCGATCGCCGGGCTCAACCAGATCGCCGACGGGTTCGTGTTCAGCCATCACGTCACCGACCCGGCGCACGGCCGAACATGCTCGGCGTTCGACTTGGTACGGCTGCACCGGTACGGCCACCTAGACGAGCAGTCCGACCCGAACACCCCCATCAACAAACTCCCGTCGCATCTGGCATTCGAGGACGAGGCCCGCACCAACCCGCGCGTCATGACGGACATGCTCGGCGTCGACTTCGAGAACCTCGGCGACGATGAAGCGTGGCTCGCGCAACTCGACCGCGACCGGCACAACCGGGTAAAGAACACCATCCAGAACTGGGACCTGCTGCGCGACAACGACCCGGTGCTGCGCAAGCTGTACTTCAATGAGCTGACGCTGTCGGTTGAGGCCGACGGCGACCTACCCTGGCGGGAAATGGCCGAAGGGCTCGAAACGTTCACGGCCGTCGACACGTCCGAGCTTGCCCAGCACGTCGAGCGCACGTATCAGCTGCCCACAGTCAGCCGTGAGCGCGTCAAGGAGGCGGTCTCAACGGCCGCGCACCGTCGGCGCCGTAACCCGGTCGCCGAGTGGCTGCTCCGGCTCAGGTGGGACGGTACCGACCGGCTCGAGACGTGCCTGCCCGGGGTAACCCCGACCCTGTACACCCGCACCGTAGCCCGGAAGTGTTTCGTGGCGGCTGCCGCCCGCATGCTCGACCCCGGGTGTAAGTGGGACCACACCCTGATTCTGTACGGGGACGAGGGCCTCGGCAAGACCTTCTGGATCGACAAGCTGTCGCGCGGCTACTCGGCGAGCCTCGGCCGCATCGGTGACAAGGACACCCTGATCGCGATGCAACGCTCCTGGATCATGGTCAGCGATGAGGGCCACACCATTAGCAAGGCGGATGCCGACGCTCAGAAGGAATTCCTCACCAGAACCAAAGACGTGTTCCGAATGCCGTACGACCGCGAGGCCGCGCCACACCCGAGGCATTGTGTCATCTGGGGGTCGACGAACGACAAGATCTTCCTGAACCGGATGGAGGGCAATCGTCGATTCCTGATTGTGCATTGCGAGAAGCGGGTGGATTTCGACGCCCTTACCGACGATTACGTGGAGCAAGTGTGGGCCGAAGCGGTTTACCGGTACCGGGCGGGCGAGAAGCTATTCCTGGACGAGGCGGAATCGGCGCTGGCGAAAGTGAACCGGGAAACGTACACGGAGGAGGACGTGCTGCGCGGCATCGTCGCCGAGTACCTGGAGCGCGACGTGCCGCTGGAGTGGGAGTCGTGGTCGCCCGAGCGCCGGGCCGGGTGGCTCGCCCTCGGCGACGACGAGAACTTCACGCCGGGCGTGCGCAAGCAGAATGAGGTCTGTACCCTCCAGCTGTGGTGCGAGGCCATGGCCCGGCGCCGAGGCGACCACACCCGCCGCGAACTGATCGACCTGGCGAAAGTGATGCATGATATGCCGGGGTGGAAGACGATCGAGGGCAGGCGCCGGATTCCGCATTACGGTCCACAGCTGTTGTTTATCAGGACGAGCAACGTCGATCAAGATCTCGCCGAGTTGCTATAGGCTCGGTGCAGGCAGTAAATCAGCCCAAAGGAAAGGAAACCAACATGGGCGTACATGTTTCATTCGACACGGTGGGAACGACCGCCGAGGAATTGAAGGCCGTCCGGGCTTTCATTGACTCGCTGGTAGCCGAGGAGCCGGCCGTCGCGGTCATCAAGTCCGAGCCCGAGGCCCAGGCCGCCGAGCCCGAGGCACCCGCCGCACCGGTTCGGCGCAAGCCCGGCCCGAAACCCCGGCCCAAGCCCGAGCCCGAGCCCGAGCTCGAGCCGGAGCCGGTCGACGAGCCCGCCGATGACGTGATGGGCGATGGCCCCTCGCTGGACGAGGCTCAGGCCCGCGCCCGGGAGTTTTCTGGAGCTGGGCACACGAGGAACTGGGGCTATCCCACATTGTCAGCGAAGGCGTGGATAAGCCCAAGGCAAAGAGCCCGCCGGGGCTACCGTACTCTGAGGAGGAGGTACGGCGGCTCCTGGACGCCTGTGTACACATGAATGCGTGGTCGCGTAAGAGCGGCCGGCACGTCGAAGGGAACAGGCCCACCAAACTGAGGGACCAGGCCATCATGCTCACCCTGCTCGATACAGGGCTGCGTGTCAGCGAGCTGTGCGCTCTCAAGCTCAAGCACTACGACCGCAAGCAGGGTAGGCTCATTGTCGAGCACGGCAAGGGCGACAAGCCGCGTGTCGTCTACCTGGGCACGGCTGGCCAGCGCGGCCTCTGGCGCTACCTGACCGATCGCACCACGAGCAGCCCCAACGAGCCGCTCTTCGCCACGGCGACCGGCCGCCACATGGACAGCAGCGGCTGCCGGCTGATGATCTCCCGCGCAGGCGAGCGGGCGGGCATACCAGGCGCCGGGCCGCACAGGTTTAGGCACACCTTTGCGATTAACTTCCTGCGCAACGGGGGGAACATCCTGGCGCTGCAGGACCTGCTGGGACACTCTTCGTTGGAGATGGTGCGCCGCTACGCCCGGCAGGCGGAGGTCGACCTGCAGCAGGCGCAGCGGCGCGCGAGCCCGGAGGCCACCACGTTCTTGGCGACCCAGCGCATGGCGTAGGCGGCCGAGCGGTCGACCTTCGACGGGTCCTTGCCGGAGAAGGCACCGCCGCCGTGCGGCATGAGGCCGCCGTAGCTGTCCACCATGATTTTGCGGCCCGTGAGGCCGGCGTCTGCCTCGAACCCGCCCTGCACGAAGCGTCCGGTCGGGTTCACGAGTATCTCGATGTTCGAGAGGTCGCCAAGCACTGGCGCGAAGAGATGTTCCTTCAGGTCAGCGCGAATCTGCTCGAGTTCCGCCTCTTCCGTATGCTGCGTCGAGGTGAGGCCGGTGATGACCTGCCCATTCTTCATGGTGACCTGCGTCTTTCCGTCAGGACGAAGGTAGGGAAGGGTGCCGTCGCGGCGAATCGCCTCGAGGCGGCGCGCAAGCGCGTGCGCCAAGACACCGCC